>Ga0209358_10003352_pt1 | contig 11843 bp, 8 predicted proteins | sample LauGreFa1BDMLBSN_2_FD_187574 | JGI IMG/M metagenome (GOLD analysis project Ga0209358, IMG submission 187574) | Freshwater lake microbial communities from Lake Michigan, USA - Fa13.BD.MLB.SN (SPAdes) (version 2) | ecosystem: Environmental > Aquatic > Freshwater > Lake | place: Lake Michigan, USA...
CACCACTAACTTCAAACTAATGCGTACTACCTTCAACAGAAGATTCGAATCCATGTTCAGCCTCATGGGGTTAATTAAGGTTATCTAGTCTACCTTAACTATCTTCATCTTCGTCTTCATCCATGAAGCCTCTACCCCAGTCAGCATCACTCGCTTTCAGGCGTATGGCTTCTAACTTCAATGCTCGATCAATAATCTTCGACTTATCTGTAAGGCTTGCTTCCGGGTCTGCCATGACTTCAGCCAAGAGTTTGCTTATCGCAGCCTCTAAGTCAGGGTTTATGCCCGACTGCTTACGCTTCACCGCATCATGCGGCGCTTGGGCTGGCGCTCAGGCATCTTGTTCATAGGCTGGCGACCTAATGCACGTTGCGCTGCAAGCGAACCTGCAACCTCATTGCGACCTGCCTCTGCCGCCTGCGCTTCTTGGCGCTTCATTTCTTTATTACCTTCTGCCTTCATCATGCCATCGTAGTTCATCGCATACCTCTCTTGGTTTTACGCGCTGTGGAATAGGCTATGGCCGCAGCCTGCTTGACCGCAGCTCTCTTACTGGCAGGGCGGCTTGTGCCAATCTTGCCACTTTCTTTGAACTTCCGCACCATCTCTTCGATGTTGCCGGAAATTGTCTTTTGACTACTACCTTTTTTAAGGGGCATTTCCACCTCCAAGCAATGAACCTACAGGTTGCGCTGCAATGCCACCAGCACTGCCAGCAGCGACAGCCCTGAATATGCGAGTAGCCGCCTCAATACGGCGATTAGGATCAACCACACGATTGATAACTTGCACCTGCCTGCGCAATTGATCAATCTCTCTTGGGCCTACAAGCGCAGAACCTTCAAGCGCTGGTATGACATTGCGCTCAAACACATCATTGAGTTTTTCTGGGGCGACGCGAGACAATGCCAATTCAAGAGCACTTAAAAAGTCCTGCTTGGTACGTCTATCAGTACCCAAGTAAGAAGCAAGCCTGCGAGTATCCTCAATGGACTTGGCGCCGGTAAGAATTGATTCAATTGTTTGGGCTGGGTTCTTGCTGCCAAGTACGCTTTGCACTGCTTGTTCAGGCGTGGCAACCGCTTCAGGCATTACAGCTTTGGCTCGCTTTTCCGCCTCACTCATGATTGCTTTGCGCTGGCTCTCAACTTCGCCTGCACTAGCTTTGCGCTGCGCTTCGAGTTCACGAGCCAAACGCTGCGCTTCGGTTTCTCCTGCTTGCAATCTGCCCGCCGCTAATTTTTCTGCGCCAGCCATTGCTTGAGTAGCTTCTTTCTCACCAGCTTTTTCAATCCTACCTGCTTCGGTAGCAGCTTTTGTCTGAACACCAGCCGCCTTTGTTTGAGCCGTTGCAGGCAATCCACCCATCTCGGTACGCAAAGCAGTGGCTAGTTTTTGCCTACGACTAGCAACAGACTCTGCGGTCCCTAGACTGCTGGCAAACGTATCAATGTCTGAACGCAATTGTGGGAAGCGCTCTAGCCAACCACGGTTTGCAAAAGCAAAGTCTGCAATCTGCTTACCGTTCTTTTGCTGAATTTGATCAGCAACAAATTGTCTAGCAAGTTGTTCTATTTGCTGTGTGTTACCGCCAGCAAGTGCAATGGCTTCATCAACCGTATCCCGTGTCTTAAAGATTTGTGCAGGAAGGTCTGAAGCAAAGGTTGAGAACTTACTGAAATCAAAGTCTTCACGACCAGTAAGCGCTTTGCCAAACTTACTTTTGAATTGACTAATGGGCTGGCTATCTACCTTGTACTGATCTAATGCCTTACCAAATCCTGGCACAAACTCTCGCTGTATATTCTCAACAATTTCTTTGAGCTTACTAGCCTGCTGCTGACCAATAGCATCAAATCCTTCAGCAGGAAGTCCAGCAGCACGGTCGCCAAGAAAACGCCGCAGATACTCCAATGATCTAAAGCTAACTTCACGATCTACAACGCTGCCATCTTCGGCTACTGTACGTCCAGTAATAGCACTCTTCACTCGATTCAACTGATCGCGTATTTGAGGAAGATTGACGTTAGACATCTTGGTATCTGGATTGCGCAAGATGTCATTGATGAGTTCAACACCAGACCTAAACGCCGTGGTCTGTTTGATTCGTGAACCGGCTTTTTCTTTAGCTTCTGCCTCTGCAAATGCGCCACCCATATTGGCATCTGCCGCCGCTTGACGCTCAGACCGCAAGCCCTGCAATCGAGTGTCAATAAGGTTTCTAGCTTCTGCTCCAATGTCAGCTACGTTTGCAGGTTGACCAACTTGACCAAGACCACCTCTAGCCTGCGTAACGCGCTGCTCACCAGTCTGTCTTGCGCGGCTAGCAACCTCACGCAATCTAGCAACACGCTGATTAGCTTCGGTGAGGATACGCTCGGCTTCTTTTTGTCCCTGGTTAATGATGTCATCTGCGCGTTTTTGAGCAGCCTGGCGCAACATAGGTTCTTGGTTGCGAGCCTCAGCCATGATGCGATCTGCTTCGTTGCGAGCATTGATCAGCGCCAATCCAGATTGCTGTTTTTGCGCTTCCTCTAGTTTGATCATGGCTGCTTCAAACTGGCTTTGCAAACGCCCAACCTGTTGCTCTGCTGCGCTTAAGATGCTTTGTGCCGCCGAGTTGGCATCGCCTTCAGCACGTTGAAAATCTGCTTGCAGTTGCTGCTGCTTGGCGATGATGTTTTGCCTAGCCTGGTCGTAAACGCGGGTTTGCGCACCAACGTCAGTAGCTTCTCTACCGCCGCGCATCTTGGCTTGCAATCGTTGCGCCGCTGCCTGCCTAGCAATTGATTCAGCAGAGCCGTTAGGCATAAGCACAGAGCGCGCAGCAGTTGATGCGTCTTGCACATAACCAGTAGGCGCTGCTCGGCCTAACATACGCCCAAGGAATCGACCTGATTCTGGTGCGACAATCTCAGCGCCAAACCTAACAGCTTCTTGCGTTGTTTTTCCGCCGCCCATTGCTTCAGTAGCTTGGGCGCCTACCTCACCAGCAGTGCCGCTAATGCCACCCATCAATCCTGAAGCTAATCTCCCACCACGCATTACTTGACCAGCAGCAATCAACGGAGGGCCAAGAGGAGCAGTCGGAGGAAATGCTGATGCCGCGATGCCAGCGCCAGTTACAAGTTCAGGCGCAACCAAACCAACACCCGTGCCTGTCAATGCAGAGCCAACAACTTGCCTACCACGCTCCATGAGCGATGGAGGTTTAGGTTTGGAAGGCTCTTCTAGTGACGGAACGCTAGATGCAGGCAAATCATCTTTTGGCACTGAAGTGCCGCGCAATGAATTTGGAAGGTCATCTTCAGGCACAGCAGCCATTATTCGTACTCCCAATTTCCATTACGAAACACGATTGGTTTGCCAGATTTAGACGTTGACCTCTGCCCTTCTTGCGGCCCTGCTTGCGCAGGCTGTTGGACAATTGTAGGTGTTGCAGTTGCGTATGGATTGATCTTTTCCCCGGCGGCCACGCCAGTGTTCATTCCCGGCTGAACTTGTATGGCTGGCAATCCAGTAAACATCTGCCGATACACATTGATCGTGTCTTGCACACCTTTAGACATGATCTTCATTTTTTCATCAATGACTTCTGGTGTATCACCAGGTTGCGGTACTGCACCGTAATTACGCAACGCTTCAGCACCAGTCACGGCCTTGCCTGATTGATCTAGGTAATACTTATTTCGCATCCTAATGATTTTTGTCATGAACTGACGGACATCAGGATCACGTTCTGTTTGAACCGCTTGGTTAAGAATCTGACTTTGTTCTGCCGCCCATTCAAGCGGTCTTGTGCTTTGAATTTTTTGTTTCAATGCCGGGTTTTGCAAATCTTTTATCAAATCATTGATGTCTGCAACAAGCACATTGTCAGAAACAAATTTTTTGGTTACGTCAGCGCCAGGTTTTAACGATCCTTGTTGCTGTTTCATTTCAGCAAGATCGCGTCTCAATTGATTTGATTGATTTGCAAGTTCACGCTGCAACTGCATACGCTCTCTTGCCATTTCAGCCTGCTGCTTCAGTTGAAGCATTGTCTGCGTAGCGCGATCAGAACCTTCTACCGCTTTGTTAAGCGCTTCACTGGCTTGCTTGTACATGCCTTGACGCATAGCGGCAGCGGCAACACTGTTTTGCGTTTCCGCTTCCAGTATCTTTAACTCACCTTCTGCAGCCTTACGATCTGTCTGCAATAGGTTCATAGCCCTATTGAATCGATCAAGGGTTTGCCGGTTGTTTTCCTTAATAGCCTCTACATTTTTTGTAAAGACATCGAGTTCGCGCTTGTAAACGTCTTGCCTGCCTTGCCTAAATCCTTCTACAGCGCCGTTAAGAGCTGCCATAGCAGCCATCCCTGACCGCTTGCTAGCACCACCAGTAAGGAAGCCAGCAACAATGCTAAGGCCAAGTACGTTTCGGATGTCCTCCAAGTTTGCAGAGCTTGGCTCAAATGCTGGAATCTCTTTTTGACGATACTCAGGTGACTCAACAAGTTCTCGTTCTTTTGCAGCGAAGACATCACCAATCTCTTTGCCACGCGTAGCCATACCCATGCGCTTTGCAGCAATGTCCGCTTGCGACGTTTCAGCTTCTGCACGTTGAGCCTCCATTAATCCAGGAAGTTGCTCTTCAGCAATCGTGCCACGCGCTATCCTGCTTTGCATACCTTGTTCTGGCGTCTGATCCTCAGCAGGCTTTCGGCCATACACAGCGCCCATAGCCCGTGAGATTGGGTCGCCAGTCGTACCAAGTGCGTCTTGCAGTGCCATGATTAACCTCTCGGTGGCGGCGTCTTAGAATTTGCTTCCGGCGTTGCTACATTGCCGTAAATGGTGCGGTATAGATTGGTCAATGTCGTATTCAGCATGTCACGCGTAGCTTGATCAGCAGCGTAACCAGCACGAATAGCAGCAGCCTGGTATTGATCACCAATGCCAGCAATCTTGATACCTTGATCAATCAAGTCTTGAGCGCCGCGCTGCTGCATCTCTTGCATACGGGCTTGTTGTTGTTGCTGCGCAGTACCGCTAGTCAAACCACGCTGTGCAAGTTGTTGCTTTTGCCTTGCATCAAGCGCTGCCATTTGCTGTTGTTGTACTGGCGTTAGTTCGCCACGCTGACCGCGAGCAATCATCTCTTGACCAAGTGCGCGATTAGGTGCGCCTATCTGAGATAGTTCTTGCTGCATCCTGCGAGCTTGCTGTCCTGCTTGCCTAGCCTGTAATAATGCGGCAGCAGTGCCAAGCCCAGCCAAACCTTCTCTTGTGCCTAACACTTGCTTTGCACCTTGTTTGAGCATATCGCCAAAATCACGCTCTTGTTGCGGCGCATTAATGTCTAACGATGTTGCGGTTGTTGGCGCTCTAGCAACGTCATACACGGTTGGAGGAACAACTTGCGGGACAGAAACCGAAGGTGGCGTTATGTTTTGCAATGCAGTAGTAAACCTATCCTGATTCATAGGCGCACTCGCTTGCGGGATGTCCATTACCGTTGGGTAAAACGTGCCTTGATCACCAACGCGTTGCGTTGACATTGGTATAGCCGGTGTTTCAGACTCCATGCCATAACCCATGTCTGCTGGTTCAGCAGGAGCCATGTTTTCATAACCGCCAAGAAATCCGCCATCTTCAAACTCAGGCAATCCCGTTGCAGGATTCATGGTGCCAGCACCACCCCTGGACTTTAGTAGTGCAGCCTCTTGCGGCGTGATGTGCGCCAAGATAGTATCTTGTCCACGGCCCTGCCTGCGTAGCATCTCTGCTAAGGCTTTGAGATCGAGGCCACCACCGAGAAGTGCGGCAAGTTGTTTAGCCATGATTAGATTCCTAACAATCGACGTAATTTCAACGATCTAACGTTCCAAACGGGCTCCTGCTTTTCTTCAGGCGTACCCTCTATATCACCTAGATAGCCTTCTGACAAGCCCGGTCTGATAGGTAGTATCTGAGCAGATTCTTCCACCCTACTTCCAGGCGGAACTGGTGGCACCGTTCTTGGTTTCACGGTCAGCGTTTGCTCTACTGTAACCGGAGGGGTCTCTATAACTGACTCCGGCGGTGTAAATGGAGGTGGTTCAATAGGCGGAGGGGGTGGCGTTTCAGGTAAGGTTGGTTTTTCTAATTCTAGAATGATCTGTTGAAGCAGTTGATCTTCTGGAGTTAGTTCAACTGGAGGCGAGATCAAATCGACTGGCTGCGTAGGCTCAGGCTCTTCCGTATTAATCTGAGGTGTAGGTTCAGGCGTAACCTCTGGTTGCGTGGTCACCTCTGGTTGTGGCGTTACCTGCGTTACGGTTTCTGGCTGAGTCTGTGTGACAGTTTCTGGTTGCGTTTGAGTTTGGGTTTGTGTTTGGGTTTGCGTCTGAGTTTCTGGTTGCGTCTGCGTAACAGTTTCAGGCTGTACTTGCGTTGCAGTATCAGTTGCAGTCTGTGTGCCTGTTTGCGTTTGAGTGCCAGTCTGTGTCGCCGTATCTGTAGCCGTTGTTGTCGATGTAGCCGTGTTGTTAGTTGTATCAACAGTTACGCTAGTCCCTGGCGTTAAGACAGTTCCTGTTGTGTCAACTGATGGCACATTAGTAGCCCCACCATCTTGGGTTAATACAAGTGACGTTCCATCACCATTGTCTTGCAAAACGACGCCTGTTGTTGCATTTGTTGCTGGCGATGTAGGCTGCGCAACAGAAGGAGCCTGAGTTACATCTGCAGTTACGGTTGGAGTAACAACAGGTTGAGCAACAACTTCAGGTTGAACTTGCGTTGCGGTATCAGTTGCAGTTTGTGCGCTAGTCTGTGTTTGTGTATCGGCTTGTGTAGACGTATCAGCCCCAGACGTTACTGCCGTACTTGTATCTGTAGCCGTGCTAGCAACGGTAGCCGTGTTATTAGATGTGTCAACTGTAACACTTGCTCCAGGAGTGAGTGCAGTTCCCGTTGTTGCATCTATTGATGGCACGTTTGTCGCACCACCGTCTTGCGTCAGCACAAGCGACGTACCGTTGCCATTATCTTGCAAGACAACACCAGATGTTACATTTGTCGTTGCACCGCCTGTTGTTTCTGTTGGAGTGGTTGCTGTTAAACCTGATGTATCGGTGACTGCTAGAGTTGTGACTGAAGGCGCTGCTGTAACAGTTGGCGTCGTAGTAACTGCAGGCGCAGTTTCTGTAACAGCCGGAACAGTTGGTTGCGTTATTGCAGGAGCGGCTGGCACTACAGTTGTTTGGCCTGGTGTAAGACCATTAGCAGGAACAATGGTTAATGCACCAGTGTTATCAATGACAGATGCTTGATTGTTATTTGTATCAACCGCAACAACCACTGCCGTATTAGTCGTATCAGGTGCAACATCAAAAGTCGGTATGTCAACACCAGTGGTTGGCAATGTACCAAGGTTTCCAGGTGTTAAATCAACGCCAGGATCAACAACCGTTCCTGTTGCATCGCTTGGCAATCTTGTTCCCGTTACTGTTAATGATGCGCCAGGAGGAGCAGCAACACCACCAGGTACTTGCACACCAAGGTTGTTTTGAACCGCTGTTGCTAACTCTTCGCCTGTATTAATGGCCGCAGCAGTTTTACCGCCAATGACAGCACCAAGCACTGCCTTACCTTTAGCAGCATTAACATCGCCAGTCGTGATGTACTCAATCAAGCCTTCTTCGAGTGCTTCTGTTACCGGCTCCAACAATGTCCTTGCAACGACGTTGTTTGCACCTGGTATCAAACCAATAGCGGCAGTGACAGCGCCAGCAACACCAGCGTCCTGTCTTGCCATGCGAGCAAGCTCTTGTGGCGTTGCATTAGGATTCGTTGCCTTAAGTTCATCAATCTTTTGCAAGGCTTGAGCGCCAGCAGACTCAGCAGCGTTTAATGCCATCGAGCCAAGGAACTGCGCTACTTTGCCGCCAGGCAATAACAAACTAGGAAGTTCTTGAATAAGTTCAGAACCAAGTATGGCCGCAGCGCCAGCAGGATTGTTAAGCGTAGCGCTAGCAATAGCTCTGGCGATCTGTTCTGTTGTTGCATTGGGATCACTTGCAACACGGTAGATTTCATCAACAAAGGCTTGCGACTGTTGGTTTACCACCTCTGGCCGCATAAGCTCGCCAGACGTTTGAATAGCCTTGAATCGATCTATAGCGCCTTGCGAGTCAACACCTAATTGCTGGGCAGTCGCAGAAATAGCCGCACCCAACTCGCCAAGGCCGGCCTGCGCTGTGCCAGTCAAACCACCGGCTACTTCATTAGCCCTGGTGTAAACGCTCTTAGTCTGGCTAACAATGTTGCCACTAGCGTCAATGGTGGCCGTATCACCCGTTACTTTATCTCGCTGCGTTACCGTGCCATCAGCATTTTGAGTGACTACAAGATTGCCTACTGGAAGCACATTGGTATCACGCTCTGTGCTGATGCTTAGGCTTGCAAGATCATTAGCTGTTAACTGCTTACCAATGAGTTTTGGATCGCCTGCATAAAGAATACCTTGGTACACAGCATTAGCAGGCAATGCTTCAACTGCACCAATCACGTTAGGTTGATCAAGAAACACGCCACCACCTGCAATCGTGCTTGCTTCCCCTGTAGGCAACAGTTGCGTGATTTTTCCTGTATTGATGTCTCTTAGATAAATAGTTCCGTTTGGCCCTTGATAACGCTCAGTCAGCGGGTACAGTTCTCTAGCAGCAGCTTCTGCCGCTGTAATTTGCTGCGCACCTTGCATGGCTTGGTTGGCAGTATGCGCCTGGTTCGCCGCTTGCTCTTGCGCCACAATGCCGAGCACATCGTCTTGCGTAGCGCCACCAGCCGTATCCATACCAACATCAGGTGTAGTACCCAAACCACCTGTCGTAACGCTAGGAGCGGTTGTATCAGTCGCCGCTCCGCCGCCAACAGTTGTTTGTGTACCAGCGATTTGAGATGGCGTTTCTCCTTTATTGATTGCTGCAGTAGAGCCACCAATAAAACCTTGTATGGCTGATTGAGTGACATCACCACCTGTAGCCAACGCCTGTGCAACACTTGTTGCGGCAGAAACTAAACCGCTATCAAGCGCCGTATCGCCAGTTAACGAAGCTCCCGATAGCGTTTGCTGCGCACCGTTAGCAATCACTGAATTGATGATGGCGTTACCGACATCACCACCTGTAAGAGCGGCAGTAGCGCCAGAGCGAACAACGCTATCTACAAGTGAATTACCAGTAAGCCCGCTAGTTAACTGGCCTACACCAGCACCGATGGCCGCGTTTCTAATAGCTGTAGCAGGGTTTGCACCAGCAGCAACACTTGTTGCCGCTTGTATAACAGCGCCACCAATTGCTGTAGCAGTTGCCGCGCTCGTTGCACCTAACGCGGTGCCAATAACTTGAGCAAGACCAGGAAACGCCGCTGTACCAACGGTTACCAACAAAGGCATGATGGCTTGAAATGCGCCACCATCAACCTGCACATCCAATATCGGTTGGCCTGTTTCAGGGTCGAGATACTCATATCGAGTCATCTTTCCAGTCATTCCTGACTGGTCATCAGCTTTTCGGACAATCGTTGTTGGATTGATTACGGCATACGTCTTGCCATTAATTGTGATGTCGTTATAAGCAATGTCATTGCCTTGCTCGCCAACAACGGTGTACGCAGCATTTTCTATCGCTTGTTTCAATTGGCTTGCAGCAGATGGCGCGGAAGGCTGTTCAACAACGGGGGCTTGAACGGGCGCAGGTTCTGGCGTAACAGGTTGTTGAGTCTTTAACCAGTCGGTGTAAGCCTTTTGCAAGGTTGATCGAACTTGATCAACAGGCATGTCAAGTACAGCTTGTATTTCATCTGGAGAGCCTTCTCTCCCATAAATCTCACGAAACAGGTTTTGTCGTTCATTGGTTAAATTTTGTACGCGTTGCCGTTCTGCTTGTTCTGCAGCCAACGCTTGCTGCCTTGCAGTTTCAATTCTTTGAGCTTCAACTCTTGCAGCTTCTACTCTGGCTGCTTCTTGCCTTGCCGCTTCTTGTTGATCAGCTAATTGTTGTGCCCGTATTTGTTCTTGACGGATTGCCTCTACTCTTGCGGCTTCTACTCTTGCGGCTTCTGCTGCTGCCGCACGTTGCGCTTCAACCCTTGCCTCCTCTTGTCTAGCGGCCTCAATCCTTGCCGCCTCTTGTCTAGCAACTTCTTGCCTTATAGCTTCTTGTACAGCCGCTTCTCGTTCAGCGGCTATTCTTGCTGCTTCTTGTCTTTCAGCTTCTAATCTAGCTTCTACTTGGCTTGGAGATGCTTGTATTGCCGCTTCAATTCTTGCGGCTTCTCTTGCTGCGAAATCGGCTTGCAGGTTTGGCGGAGCAGAATAATCTAAATTTGTATCAAGACCAAACTGGGCAGCATGTCTTGATCTCATTTCAGGAGATAGGCCTAATAAATAATCTTGGTCAACACCCGCATTTAACAGAGCCTGGAATCCAGTATGAGGTGGCGCGGGAGGAGGAGCGTACGATGGAGCAGAATAATTTGATCCATCATCAAGACCAAACTGAGCGGCAAGCCTTGACCTCATGCTATCAGACAGCCCTGATAAATAATCAGGGTCAAATCCTGCGTCTAAAAGAACTTGAAACGTAGTAGACATATCACAAGCCCAAGCGATTGATGATGGATTGATGAATACTTAGATGGCCTTGCAGCCATTCATAGAAATCATCTTCTTGGTTCCAGTCGGTATCAAACAAGTCAAAAGGATTCTCAAGGCTTAGTCTATTTGCAAGCACTTCATGCTCTTGATAGTGCGACCATAACCAGTCATCAAGATCATCTAAATCAGCATCTGCAAGTGGATACTGAGGTATCACAATATCTTGATCTAGCAACTGTATGTAGAACGTACGATGTTGCTGTGCGTTCTCAAAGATCATCTCTCGTAAACCGTCTGCATCCCCAAAAACGACGTTAGAAAGATTGTCTAGGTTCATGGCTAAAACGGCCCTGAAGTAGAAACAGTAACGCCAGAACTAGTAATAGACCACGGGCTACCAGCATTAGCCACGCTATTGTCTTTGATCGTAGCTGACTGGCAAGTCAAGATTTTTGTCGTAGCGCCTGCGGTCAATGGCTGAGTTGGTATGGTTGCAGAACTAAATCCAGAACCTACGTTAAATCTTAAGTTACTGATCTTGCCGTCAATGTATCTGCTTGTTTGCACAGAACCATTGCCAATTGTTGGCGGCGCAGCAGCCGTTTGTATCGTTCCGCCGACCAAAGTAGACGCCACTTGAGTTGTGCCAACAAACATCTTTAACGTACCTGAAACACGCGAACAAGCAATGTAAGTCCAAGTTGACAAAGAAATCTGAGGGTTTGTACCGCTAACAGTTTGTATCGAAGTGTTCAAATTTCTAACAAACACTAAGCGTCTATTTGAATCAATGTAAAACTGACATCTCAAATTGTATGTAGTGCCTAGCGTCGTTGAGAATCCAAAGTCTAGTACCGGAGCCGATATAGCAGGAGCAGCGTCTAAGTAAACAAAACACTCAATTGAAAAGTCTGTTGTTGATCCTATTGCAAACGATGAACTGGTTGGGTAAGTTACAACCCCGCTATTAAAATCATAGGAGTAGTTCTGTACAGACGGATTGCCTGCAACACCTATTGCTTTAGCAGCACCGAATGCAGACAAGATAGGCATTATGCGTACCGTGTTTGGCTTGCAAAGACCGTGAACGAACCGCTACCAGTCTTGATAAGCGTGTAGGTGTAAACGTCTACGCTATTGGCGTTTCCAGCACTAGGCGCAGAACCACCTGACCATTTAGGCGTAACGCTACTACCGTCAACCGTAACCGCTGAGTTGTA
>Ga0209358_10003355_pt1 | contig 11837 bp, 15 predicted proteins | sample LauGreFa1BDMLBSN_2_FD_187574 | JGI IMG/M metagenome (GOLD analysis project Ga0209358, IMG submission 187574) | Freshwater lake microbial communities from Lake Michigan, USA - Fa13.BD.MLB.SN (SPAdes) (version 2) | ecosystem: Environmental > Aquatic > Freshwater > Lake | place: Lake Michigan, USA...
CACGCACAGATAAGAACTGGCATCAGAAAAAAGTTGACAGGGGCGCAAAAAAACGTTATGCTGCATGCAGCATAACGGTAAACGCAATAAAAAAGACAACAAAAAACCCGCCGAAGCGGGTTAGATTACGCGGGTTAGATTTTAGATCATACCGGTTGCAGCCATCGCGACAACAACAAGTAACATTGCGACCATATAACCCATTGCGAAGCAATCCATCTTATCCATTTTGAACCCCTAAGTAGTGGGGGCCAATTGGCCCCCGATTGATTACTTACCCTCGGCCTCATCAAGTGCATCGATTAAAAATGCTGCGATTGGTGCAAATTTGTCGGTACCCTTCAACTTGTTGGCAAAATCGCGTAGGCGCTCAATCGCCTTGGCTTTGTCGTCCTTAGCTAAAATCTTGAGATTGATATCGCCGGATTTTTCGGTTTTCGCTCCGGTTTTCTTTCCTGCCTTTTTTGCCTTGTTTTCATCATAAGCTTGGCCGGTAGTGACTGCCTTGCGGAAATGCGCTAAGTAAACTCGAATTGCACCGGCAGATTGAAGCTTGCCTTTGGTACTGTAATACTTTCCGCCCTTGAAGGTTAATCGACCCGCAAGGAAAGCATCGCAAAGCATCGAACCCTCGGCAAGCAAAACCTTCGCGGAACTAGCAGGTACAAGCTTGTGAAGCTTGGCAGCGATAGCATTGGCGTGCTCACGGGCGCTTTCGGCAGTTTTGCCTGATTCACCGAAAGTTTTCGCAAGGTCGACCATTGCGGGCGTGGGTGTTTCAAGGGTTACAGCGGGCTTGGTTACTTGTTTAGTCGCCATGGTTCGCTCCATTAAGTGGCATCCGGTCGAAAAGTGACCGTACACAAATAATCTCATAAGTCTATTACCTTGTCAAGCGCTTAATCAATATTATCGCCGTGATGTTAAGTAGTACTTAACAATTATATGTTCTGTATCATTAGCGGTTCTGTATCGTTGGCGGTTTTGTATCGTTGTCATATCGCTAAGGGTATGGGTTCTAGAATCTGGAGCACGCCGACCCCACCGTACCCCCACCCCCCTAATGTGGCCCTGTCAGACCCGCCCGCCTTTGCTGTGTAATATGCACATTACATCGCAACTAACCCAACTTTATCTAATACAATTAATACCCCCTCCCCCTTGCAAATTCTATAAAACACTTATAAGATCGCGCCTTGAAACGCACCCCCCTTACATTTCTGGAGTCCCGTTTCCTCCATGCCTATATTAATTACGCCCGACACAGATATTCCGTTGCCATTTAACCTGACCCCCGAGGAGGTTGAAGGCTTTCGAGAACGTGCAAAAGCGGCGTGTGCATCTATCCAAGAACTTATTAAGGGTGGTGCCGAGGTAGAGGTTACCGATGAGGACTCTACAAAAGCGCATGAGGTTGCAACAACCGAAAAGCTAGATCCCAAAAAAGAATCTGCTGGGACTATTCTTAAGCTAGAAGCACTGCTAACGCATTACGATCACGAGTTTCTAGAAGCTAATAGACGTATTACTAATCTAGTAACCAACAAACTAATTGAAGAGACAGACAACGATGACCCCAAGGTGCGATTGAAAGCCCTGGAGTTGTTAGGTAAACGCAAAGGCGTGAACTTATTTAGCGAGCAGATCGAGGTTACGATCAAACAAAAGCCGGTAAATGAAATTGAGGATGAGTTATCTCGGCTACTGCAACGGTATATAGACGATGCCATTCCGGTCGAAGCCAAAGAAGTACCCGATGCGACGACCACTAAGAAGGATGAGTTGGATCTACTAACAATAGATCTCGATGCCGAGCTTGGATTAAAAGGGGAGGAAGATGCAGAACGACCTGCTGACAGCCCTGAGAAATAATCCAGCGTTACTAAAGAAGATACCCGATGCGGTGAAGCCGCGTGTATTTACGTTGCTTGAGGAGTTGGAGCAGCGCAAAGAAGCCGAACAAGCGCGAAATTCCTTTATGGCGTTTGTAAATAAGGTGTGGCCTAACTTTATTCATGGGGCGCACCATGCGAAGATGGCTGCGGCGTTTGAGCGGGTAGCGGAAGGCAAAACAAAACGCCTCATTATTAATATGCCGCCGCGTCATACGAAGTCAGAGTTTGCGTCTTATCTACTGCCATCTTGGTTTCTTGGCAAGTTCCCTAATAAAAAGGTGATTCAAACATCGCACACGGCGGAGTTGGCTGTAGGTTTTGGTAGAAAGGTGCGAAATCTTGTCGATCAAGACGTCTATAAAGAGATATTTCCAACAGTTGGCTTACAAGCGGACTCTAAAGCTGCTGGCAGGTGGGCGACTAACAAGGGTGGAGACTATTTTGCTATCGGTGTGGGAGGTGCTGTTACGGGTAAAGGCGCGGATATTCTGATTATTGACGACCCGCACTCGGAACAAGAGGCTGCACAAGCAGAAACTAACCCAGAGATATACGACAAAACCTACGAGTGGTACACATCTGGGCCTCGGCAGCGTCTACAGCCGGGGGGTGCGATCATTATTGTGATGACGCGCTGGTCAAAGAAGGATTTGACGGGTCAAGTACTTAAAGCAGCGTCACAACGTAGTGGGGAAGAGTGGGAAGTCATCGAATTTCCGGCACTTTTGCCTAGTGGACGACCGTTATGGCCCCAGTTTTGGCCCAAAGTTGAGCTTGAGGCACTGCAAAAAGAGCTTCCACATGCAAAATGGATGGCTCAGTACCAACAAAACCCCACTTCTGAGACTTCTGCCATTGTTAAGCGGGAGTGGTGGAAGACTTGGGAGGATGATGAGGCTCCTCAATGCGAATTTACGGTAATGTCGTGGGATACGGCGTTTGAAAAGAACAACCGTGCGGATTATTCTGCGATGACTTACTGGGGTGTGTTCTATAAAGACGACGATAACGGCATCCGGCAGGCTAATATCATCCTGCTCAACGCATTTAGAGACCGTATGGAGTTTCCAAAGCTTAAACAGGTGGCGCTAGATGAATATAAAGAGTGCAAACCTGACTCGATCATTATCGAGAAGAAAGCTTCCGGGGCACCGTTGATTTATGAGATGCGGGCGATGGGTATTCCTGTGCAGGAGTTCACCCCAAGTAAGGGTAATGACAAGATTGCGCGACTTAATGCGGTAGCAGATATATTTGCAAGCGGTCGGGTGTGGGCACCGAACACACACTGGGCGGAAGAGGTCATCGAAGAAGTTGCAAGTTTTCCTGCGGGAGATCATGATGATTATGTGGACTCGGTGTCTTTGGCGCTGATGCGCTTTCGTAAAGGTGGCTTTGTCCGCACGCTGCTCGACGAAGAGGACGAGCCTGTGTATTTCAAGGGGCGTCGGCAGTACGCCTACTATTAAGGATAGATCATGGCTACAAGCTTTTTTGACAAAGCGTTAAACCAAGCGCCCTTGGGGTTGCAGAATGATGGTCTGGTCATGGAGCCAGACATCGAGATTGAGATCGAAGACCCTGAGTCTGTTGCTATTGGCTTGGGCGGGTTAGAGATTGTGATCGGTAAAGAAGATGAGGAAGATGGGTTTAACGACAACCTTGCCGAGAAGATGGATGCCAAGGAGTTAGCCACGCTTGCCGAAGATCTGTGCGGTGATTTTGAAGATGATCTGTCGTCGCGTAAGGACTGGATGCAGACCTACGTCGATGGGTTGGATCTGTTAGGACTTAAGGTCGAGGATCGCACAGAGCCTTGGCCCGGAGCGTGTGGGGTGTACCACCCCCTGCTGACTGAAGCTGTAGTGAAGTTTCAGGCTGAGACCATTATGGAGACATTTCCAGCACAAGGTCCGGTGCGTACCAAGATTATTGGTGAAGAAACTAAAGAGAAGAAAGAGTCTGCTGTGCGTGTGCAGGCAGATATGAACCACCAGCTTACCGATGTGATGATCGAGTACAGACCTGAGCACGAGAAGATGCTGTGGGGACTGGGGCTGGCGGGTAATGCGTTTAAGAAAATCTACTTTGACCCAGGGCTTGATCGACAGACGGCGATGTATGTGTCGGCTGATGACCTTGTTGTGCCATATGGTGCTGCGAATATTGAGACAGCCGAGCGTGTTACGCATGTTATGCGTAAGACTAAAAATGAGCTAGAGCGGTTAATGGAGAGTGGGTTCTACGTTGATGTAGAGCTTGAAGATCCCACCGATTCGCTCGATGAAATAGAGAAAAAAGTTGCAGAAAAGATGGGGTTCAGGGCAACAACCGATAACCGGTACAAGTTGCTTGAGATGCACGTAACCCTTGATCTCCCAGGCTTTCCTGACAAAGATAAAGATGGCAAAGAGACTGGACTGGCTGTTCCGTACGTCATTACGATTGAGAAATCAAACAGTAAGATCTTAGCGATTAGGCGTAATTGGAACCCAGATGATGATCTGAAAAGAAAACGCCAGCACTTTGTACACTACCCCTACATCCCAGGCTTTGGCTTTTATGCTTTTGGGCTTATCCACTTGATCGGTGGGTTTGCCAAGTCGGGTACATCAATTCTCCGTCAGCTTGTCGATGCAGGTACGCTATCAAATCTCCCAGGTGGGTTTAAGACCAAGGGGATGCGTACTAAAGGTGATGACACACCGTTTGCTCCGGCTGAATGGCGCGATGTGGACATACCCTCGGGTGCTCTCAAAGACAACATCATGCCGCTTCCGTACAAGGAGCCGTCGCAGGTGTTAGCTGCACTCATGGACAAGATCATCGACGAGGGTCGTCGGTTTGCGTCCGCAGCAGATCTTAAAGTCTCTGATATGTCGGCTCAGTCCCCGGTTGGGACAACGCTAGCGATCCTAGAGCGCACACTGAAGGTGATGTCGGCTGTTCAGGCGCGGATTCACTACGCGATGAAGCAGGAGTTCCGGCTCTTAAAAACCATCATCGCTGATTACACGCCTGAGTCTTACGACTACGAGCCAGTGGATGGTCGCCCCAGAGCTAAGAAATCAGACTACGACAACGTCGATGTGATCCCGGTCAGTGATCCAAACGCAGCGACAATGAGCCAGAAGGTGGTGCAGTACCAAGCGGTTATGCAGTTGGCTGCTACTGCGCCTCAGTTATACGACTTACCCTATCTTCATAGGCAGATGTTAGAGGTTCTTGGTATCAAAAACGCCGAGAAGCTCGTGCCGATGGAAGATGATATGAAACCGACTGATCCTGTATCTGAGAACATGGACATGTTCCAAGGCAAGCCAGTCAAGGCGTTTATCTACCAAGATCACGCCGCACACATCACAGTGCATATGTCAGCACTGCAAGACCCCATCACAGCGCAAGTTCTTGGTCAGAGTCCAAACGCTCAGGCTATGAGTGCTGCATTTATGGCGCATATTGCCCAACACTTTGCCTTTCAATACCGTAAAAACATCGAAGACAAACTCGGGGTTCCCTACCCTGCACCCAACGAAGAACTGCCCGAAGAGATGGAGGTCGAGATCTCCAGACTCGCTGCCGCAGGAGCACAGAAGCTCTTGCAATCTAATCAGGCAATGGTTCAACAAGCCCAGGCTCAGCAGCAGGCACAAGATCCAATTGTGCAGATGCAGCAACAAGAACTTCAGCTTCAAGCTCAAGAATTGCAACGCAAAACCGCTAAAGATCAGACGGATGCTCAACTTAAAGCAGCCCAGATTGAGACCGAGCGTATGCGTATTCAGAGCCAGATGGATATTGACGGTGCCCGACTGGGTGCTCAGATCGCCAAAGATCAGATGGAGCAGGAGTTTCAAGCAGGCGTTGAAGCCGTTCGCAATGAGATAGAGGGCACGCGGATTGGTGCTGATATAGCTAGGAATATTGCTGCGATGCAGCAACAACGTGAGTCAGTAACTAAAAAAGCCGTTGGGGAAAGTAAAGAATGAACGAAACCGAGAAAGTTTTACGGCATTTGATCAGCCGCTGTATTGATGAACAGAAGCATTTAGCCGAAGTTCTCGCGCAGGGGCTGGCAAAGGACCACGCGGATTATCGCTTTCAGTGCGGTGTGATGCGTGGAATCGCAATAGCGCAAGGGTATCTTGCCGATATGTTAGAAAGGATGAGTGACGACGATGAGTGAACTCCTAGTAGGGTCTACAAGCGGCTCTGCGACGGTACTGCCTGAAACCGCCGAAGAAAAAGCGCGACAACTCCCTGAGCCATCAGGTTATCGAATCTTGTGTGCAATCCCAGATATTGAAGACAAGTTTGATAATGGACTCATTAAAGCCGATGTCACGATGCACCACGAAGAATTACTAACGACGGTGCTTTTTGTCATCAAGATGGGGCCAGATGCTTATAAGGACGAGAAGCGATTCCCATCAGGGCCGTATTGCAAAGTCGGTGATTTTGTATTGGTTCGCCCCCATGCAGGCACACGCCTGAAGATTCATGGTCGGGAATTTCGCATCATTAACGATGACTCTGTCGAGGGGGTTGTAGAAGATCCTCGCGGTATTAGTCGCGCATAAGGAGTTTAAAAATGGCTGAGCAAGAAAACGCCAACACCGAGTTTGAGATTGAGATCGAAGACGACACGCCTCCTGAAGATCGTGGGCGGGAACCCTTACCCAAAGAGCTAGTTAAAGAGCTTGAGGAAGACGAACTCGAAGAGTATTCCGAGAAAGTCAAAACTCGCCTCAAGCAGATGAAGAAGGTTTGGCACGACGAGCGTCGTGAGAAAGAACGTGCGTTACGTGAGCAGCAGACTGCGATAGAAATGGCGCAGCAGTTACAAAACGAGATTAAAACGCTGCGTTCTAAAGTGACTGAAAACGAAGGACATTTAGTTAGTACAGCTAAAAATGCTGTGGAACTAGAGATTAAAAACGCTGAAAAAGCTTATAAAGAGGCTTATGAAGCGGGTGATTCTGATCGGTTATTAGAAGCCCAGAAGCAGTTAACTGAAGCATCTTATAGACTTGAGCGGTTAAAAGGATACAAACCCCCTGTACAACCGCAAGAAACTGAAGTAAATTTACCTAATACGCAGCCCCAGGCTCCGAGATTAGATCCTAAAACTGATTCATGGCGTAGACAAAATACGTGGTTTGGGTCAGATGATGAGATGACTGCTGCCGCACTTGGCCTAAACAACAAACTGCTTAGGGAACGCGGTGCAGCATTTGAAGGGTCTGATGAGTACTGGGAAATCGTCGATAAGACGATGCGTAAAAGATTCCCCGAGTATGAATGGGGCGACGAACCTGCTGAGCCTGAGACAAAATCAACTCCAGCACGTACAGAAAGACCAGCTACTGTTGTAGCTCCCGTTTCTCGTAGTACGACTTCCAAAAAAGTCAAACTTAGTCAATCCCAACTTAACGTCATCAAGAAGATGGGAATAACTCCTGAGCAGTATGTGAAGGAACAAATGAAATTGGAGCGAGCAAATGGCTGAAAATCGTTTATCTAGAGAAGTCGAGAACCGCGAGAAGTCTGCGCGTCCTAAACAGTGGAAACGTGCTGATGTTCTTCCCGAAATCGAACCGATGCCTGGATATGTACCCCGCTGGGTGCGCGTATCTTCGCTTGGTAAAGCTGACCCCAAGAATATCTCTGCCAAACTCAGAGAAGGATGGGAGCCAGTAAGGGTTGAAGAACAGCCAAACCTAAAGTTTATGCGCGATGAGAATAGTCGGTTTAGAGACAATATTGAGATCGACGGATTGTTGCTCTGCAAAATGCCTGAAGAGTTCGTTAAACAACGTACCGAGCACTTCAACAATGTTGCCAAAGCCAACATGGATGCTGTAGACAACAGCTTTATGAGAGAGAGCGATGCTCGGATGCCACTCTTTGCGGAGAAGCGATCCAAAGTGTCGTTCGGTAGAGGAACTTAACTTAAACGAGGTCAAAAATGGCTTATCCTGTTATTGACGCTCCCTACGGTTTTAAACCCATCAATCGACTAGATGGGCTACCTTATGCGGGGGCGGTAAGGCAATTACCGATTGCCAACGCGTACAATCAGAATATCTTTTACGGTGACATCGTTCAGATTTCTGGCGGTACGATTGTGCGTTCTTCAATGAGCGCAGCTTCTTCTCCAGGCACGGCTGTCGCCGGTACGATTGGTGTGTTTTTAGGTTGCCAATACACTAATCCGACTACTGGTCAGTTCCAGTTCAACCAATATTATCCAGCTAGTACTGCTGCTAATGATATTGAAGCTTTTGTTGTGGATGATCCTCGCGCCCTTATGAAAGTGGTCGTGACGACTCAAAGCACTTCATTAGCTAATACTGGCACTACCGTTGGTTATCTGAACCCCTACTATGTTGGCTCTAATCTGTATCAGATTGGTGGTGCAGGTGACGTTACAGGTAGCACGACGACTGGTAATAGTAAGTTTTCGGTATCTGGCGGAGTCATTACCTCTGGTACGGCTGGTGCGGGTGCTCGTGTAACTTCGGCTCTTCCGTGGCGTATGGTTGGTGTTGTTCCTGAGACTGCTGTTACCTTGACGGGTACATTGAGTAGCTCAGCAGTGTCGTCATCTGCTACGGTAGTATTAGCTGCTGCTGTTACTGGGCTTACCCCTGGTATGCAACTGATCTGCCCAACTGGTACTGGTACTTTGGCTGGTAACTATGCAACTATTATTAACGTTGCTACTACGACGCTAACTTTAGCTGCAACGGTTTCTATTCCGGCCAACGCTAGCCTTACGTTCGTAGGTTACCCAGAAGTGTTAGTGGCGTGGAATGGAAACTTCCATTCTTATAACAACACCACTGGCGTGTAAGGAGTAATTAAAAATGGCTATTTCACGCGCACAACTACTGAAAGAGCTTCTCCCCGGTTTGAACGCATTGTTCGGCTTGGAGTACGCTCGCTATGGCGAAGAGCACAAGGAAATCTACGAGACCGAGACTTCCGAGCGTTCGTTTGAAGAGGAAACCAAACTGTCTGGCTTCTCCGCCGCTCCGGTGAAGAACGAAGGCAGCGCGATGGCCTACGATAACGCGCAAGAAGCTTGGACCGCTCGTTACGTCCATGAGACTATCGCTCTGGGATTCTCGCTGACCGAAGAGGCTATCGAGGACAACCTGTACGACAGTCTGGCTAATCGCTACACCAAAGCCTTAGCTCGCGCTATGGCATATACCAAGCAGACCAAAGCTGCTTCGGTCCTGAATAACGGCTTCAATACTGCCTACACGGGCGGTGACGGAGTTGCTCTGTTCTCGACAGCGCATCCTTTGATCTCTGGTGGCACCAACAGCAATACGCCAGCAGTTGCGGCTGACCTTTCTGAAACATCGTTGGAAGCAGCGGTTATTCAGATTGCAGCTTGGACTGACGAACGTGGTCTGTTGATTGCAGCTCGTCCGAAGAAGTTGATCATCCCGTCGGCATTGCAGTTCGTTGCAACTCGTATTCTGGAAACGGAACTTCGCGTTGACACGGCAGACAACACGATCAACGCCTTGAAGAATAATGGTTCGATCCCCGAGGGTTATGCCATTAACCACTTCTTGACCGATACGGATGCTTGGTTCCTTACAACTGACGTACCCAATGGTATGAAACACTTTGTCCGTGCACCTTTGACACAGGGAATGGATGGAGACTTCGACACGGGGAACGTTCGGTATAAGAGCCGCGAGCGTTACTCGTTCGGTTGGTCTGATCCGCTTGGGATGTTTGGAAGCCCTGGCGCTTGATATAAATCAAGCACTTAGCGCAGAGAACCCCGCTTCGGCGGGGTTTTTTGTTTTATTAAATTTTAGAGGGGCATTACCTGTATCTAAGTCTAGTTTTTACTCTATTGACACACCCCCCACAACCTGATAAAACACTGATATTCCGGGGTTAGCCCGGTGTATTAGACAGTCCCGGCTGACGACATGCAGACTAATACACCGATATCGCATGTGAGGATCTAATGGCGAATACAACCTTTAGTGGCCCAGTTACATCTGAAAATGGGTTTATAGGTGCGGTTACCGGCAATACCACAGGTACAGTTACTGGGAATGTCGTAGCTACTGCTGGATATATTCAACTCCGTACAGCTACTGCAACAGTAATTGCTACAGCAGCAAATGCAATCAATACGACTGGTAAAGTCGCAGGCACTATCGTGTTTGACACGACTAATAACAAGTTAAAAATTGCTACTGGGCCTTTGGCTACAGATACGTGGGTTGACGCAAACGGCACTAACGCTGTTACACCTAGCTAATTAGGGGCGCATCATGGCATCCATGCAATATGATGTCTTTGCGACCCAACCGCTAACGTCTACTGGCAACTTTTTAAACCAGAATGGCTTAGCGGTTCCACGCGCAAGGATCAAGTCAATTTACGCAGTAAATGGTACAACTGCGGGGTCTGTCGTTATTCGTGACGGTAGCGCTACGGGGCCGATCCTAATTACCTTCAACACACCTGCAAATACCACTACAGGTAATAGTATGTTTTTGATCCCCGGTGAAGGAATTCTTGCTTCTGTAGGACTTCATGGCACCGTCACTAACACTACTTCAATTACGTTGATCTATGGCTAAGTCACCTGCATGGCAGCGCAAGGAAGGCAAGAACCCAAAAGGCGGTTTGAACGCCAAGGGTCGAGCTTCGTATAACGCAGCTAATCCGGGCAAGCCTGGGCTAAAAGCACCTCAGCCAGAGGGTGGCCCTCGTAAAAAGTCATTTTGTGCCAGGATGGAAGGCATGAAGAAGAAGCTTACGAGTGCCAAGACTGCTAATGACCCAAACAGTCGTATTAACAAATCACTAAGGGCTTGGAAGTGTTAAATGGATACTGGGGTCTTAGTTTGGAATCTGGTCACATCGTTCTTCGTGGCCTTGGTCATGTTGATGCTTAAAAACGCATCCGACGAGCAGAAACGTATCCAGATTCTGCTCAACAAAACGAGGGAGGAAATCGCTCGTGATCACATCACTCGTGCAGAGGTTCGTGCGGACCTTGAAAGAATTATGGAACGCTTCGATGCAGGCTTTGAGCGGCTTGAAGCAAAAATTGACCAACTTGCTAAAGCGAAACAATAATGCCATCGACGAGCCGCAAGCAGCACAACCTGATGGCAGCGGTGGCAAACAACCCTAAGTTTGCAAAGAAAGTAGGTATTCCCCAGTCTGTAGGTAAAGACTTTGTTAAAGCCGACGAAGGTCGGAAATTTTCAAGAGGTGGTGACATGAAAGAATCGAAAGCAATGATGGCTAAAGAAGTTGGTTTCATGAAGAAAAAGGGCGCTCCCAAGTCCATGATTAAGCATGAAATGGCCGAAGCAGGTATGAAGAAAGGTGGTAAAGCCAAAGCCTACGCGAGTGGTGGTCTTGCTGCTGGACACAAAGCTGCTGATGGTATTGCCAAAAAAGGTAAGACCCGTGCTATGCAAGTAAGAATGGCTGGCGGCGGGAAGTGCTGAGATGATGGCCTCACGCGGGATGGGGGCGATCCGCGCCTCCAAGATGCCCAAGCCGGTTACTAAAGCTCGGCGGGATGACACCGATTTCACGGCGTTTTCTAAAGGTGGCGAGTCCCGTGTGAACGAAGCTGGCAACTACACCAAACCAAGTATGCGTAAAGCATTGTTCAACAGCATCAAAGCTGGTGGTAAAGGTGGTGCGCCAGGGCAATGGTCCGCGAGGAAAGCACAAATGCTTGCCATGAAATACAAGCAGCGGGGCGGGGGTTATCGAGATTGAAAGCACCTCAGCAGAGTTTGAAGAATTGGACTAACCAGAAATGGAGAACCAAGAGTGGCAAACCTAGCACACAGGGTTCAAAAGCAACTGGCGAGCGGTATCTCCCAGAGGCGGCAATCAATGCTCTTACACCTGCTGAGTACGCTGCGACAACAA
>Ga0209358_10003358_pt1 | contig 11834 bp, 10 predicted proteins | sample LauGreFa1BDMLBSN_2_FD_187574 | JGI IMG/M metagenome (GOLD analysis project Ga0209358, IMG submission 187574) | Freshwater lake microbial communities from Lake Michigan, USA - Fa13.BD.MLB.SN (SPAdes) (version 2) | ecosystem: Environmental > Aquatic > Freshwater > Lake | place: Lake Michigan, USA...
GTCGTCTGCGTCAGGGCGCGAAGCTGATCGTCGTGGATCCACGCACCACCGAGATGGTCAAGGGTGCGCACTACGAGGCAGACTATCACCTCAAGCTCAAACCGGGTACCAACGTTGCCGTGATCTCCGCGATGGCACATGTGATCGTCACCGAAGGTCTGGTCAAGGAAGACTTCGTCAAAGAACGCTGCGATATGCAGTCGTTTAACGAATGGCGAACGTTTGCTTCGCGCGCCGAAAATTCACCGGAGGCGATGGAGGCCGTCACGGGCATTCCAGCCGAGACCCTGCGTGCGGCTGCGCACTTGTATGCCAGCGGCGGTAATGCGGCGATTTATTACGGTCTGGGCGTTACCGAACATGCGCAAGGCTCGACAATGGTGATGGGCATTGCGAATCTGGCGATGGCCACTGGTAATGTCGGTCGTGAAGGCGTGGGTGTGAATCCACTGCGTGGCCAGAACAACGTGCAGGGTTCTTGCGACATGGGTTCTTTCCCGCACGAATTACCGGGCTATCGTCACATCTCTGACAGTGTGGCACGTGCCGAATTTGAAGCACGCTGGAATGTCACCTTGAATCCCGAGCCGGGTCTGCGCATTCCCAACATGTTTGATGCCGCACTCGATGGCAGCTTCATGGGCTTGTACTGCCAGGGCGAAGATATCGTGCAGTCGGACCCCGACACACAGCACGTGGCGGCGGCCCTGTCGGCGATGGAATGCATTGTCGTGCAGGATCTGTTCCTGAACGAGACAGCGAAGTATGCTCACGTTTTCCTGCCCGGTTCTTCTTTCCTGGAGAAAGACGGCACCTTCACCAATGCCGAGCGCCGCATCTCGCGCGTACGCAAAGTCATGCCGGCCAAGGCTGGTTATTCAGACTGGGAAGTTACCCAGCTACTGGCCAATGCGCTTGGCTATCCCATGCAGTACAAGCATCCTTCAGAGATCATGGACGAGATTGCTGCGCTGACGCCGACCTTCCACGGCGTATCCTTCAAGAAGATCGATCAGCTCGGGAGCGTGCAGTGGCCCTGCAATGAAAACGCACCCGATGGCACGCCTATCATGCACATCGATCAATTCGTTCGTGGCAAGGGTCGTTTCATCATCACACAGTATGTGCCGACCGATGAGAAGGTCACCAAGCGCTTCCCGCTGATCCTGACGACGGGTCGTATTCTTTCGCAGTACAACGTGGGTGCGCAAACACGTCGTACCGAGAACGTGCGCTGGCACAGCGAAGACCGGCTCGAGATTCATCCGCACGACGCAGAAGAGCGCGGCATACGTCAGGATGACTGGGTGGGTATTGAATCACGCTCCGGCCAGACGGTACTGCGTGCAACGGTCACCGAGAATGTACAGCCCGGTGTGGTCTACACCACGTTCCACTTCCCGGAATCCGGCGCGAACGTGATCACCACCGATAACTCTGATTGGGCGACTAACTGCCCCGAGTACAAGGTAACTGCAGTGCAGGTAATGCCGGTGACACAACCGTCGGAATGGCAGCGCGAGTACGAGCGCTTCAACAAGCAACAACTGGAACTGGCGAAGGTCGATTGAGAATGGGCCAAATCCCCGACAGTCAGACACTGACACGCGGCGCGGAAATGCTGGCCGAAGTGTCGGTCCTGCGCTGCCGGGATGGCGTGCGTGCCGTCTCTGCCGACGTGCTGGCAGTGGAAGTTCCCGTCGCACTGGAGTACAACGGTATCTCGCATGTCGTGATGCTGGCCTCGCCGAATGACCTGGAAGATTTTGCGCTGGGATTTTCACTGACCGAAGGCATCATCGCCCAGCCTTCGGAATTGTATGAAGTCGAGCTTGAGACGCGCGAGGATGGCTTGCTGGTGCATCTGCAGATCGCCTCGGAACGTTTCGTCGCGCTCAAAGAGCGTAGGCGCAACATGACCGGACGCACGGGCTGTGGTTTGTGTGGCACCGAGGCACTGGATCAGGTTCGACGTGTGGTGGCGCCGGTGACGCATCACCAGCATTTTGCTGATCATCAGCTGATGGGGGGCATGCGCGCTATGCAGGTACTGCAACCCCTGCAACAGCAAAGTGGCGCTACGCATGCAGCTGCATGGATGGATGCCGAGGGACAGGTTTTACTGGTGCGCGAAGACGTGGGCCGACACAATGCTCTGGACAAGCTGATCGGTGCCCTCGTTACACGACAAACAGATTTGCGTACGGGTGCGCTGCTGATCACCAGCCGCGCGAGTTATGAAATGGTGCAGAAAGCGGCGATCATGAATATTGGTCTGATCGCCGCGATCTCGGCACCGACCAGTTTTGCGGTCAGTCTGGCAGAGAGCGCAAGCGTGACGCTGATCGGCTTCATGCGTGACCATTCGTATGTGATCTACACCCACCCGGAGCGACTGGAGAGCTAAGTTATGGACAGTCAACAATTAATCAAAATGGCCAACCAGATTGGTCAATTCTTTGAGAGCATGCCCAATCGTTCAGAAGCGGAGAAGGATATCGCCTCCCATCTCAAGCGCTTCTGGGATCCGCGCATGCGTCGTGTCATCGTGGCGAGTCTTGACACTGATGATGCCGGCAGCATGAGCCCTATCGTGCGCGAAGCCATCACCACTCACCGCCAAATGCTGGCCTGATTCGCGGCGTATTCAGGTTCATAGTCAACTGGCTTGCTGCGAAAGACGCGGCCTCCTCATCCGCCCCCGCAGAGCACCGCCATTGCGGCCACAAATTCCGCCTGACTGTGATTCGAGCGTGCCAGCACGAACAGCGCATGGCGATCGGCTTCAATCAGACCCTGCCACTGGGATATCGGCGGTAACGCCAGATGCTGACCCTTGCATTGCCTGAGCACCACGTCGGGCCAATCCTGCGTGATACGCCAGCCTTCTTCGCCCGTCACAGGTTCCTCGGCCAGTGCAGCACCGCCAAGATGACTCACCATGCGAATGAGCGCATCCTTGTACGCACCTCGCTCCTCGGCTGTGTCGACTGGCAGCCGTAGCAGCTGGACTTTCTCTTCGTGGGTGAGCGCCTGCCACTGCGACAAACGCAAGCGTATGCCAGCACAATCCAGCTTGTAGCGGACACGCAGGGGTATCAGGAGCAAACTGCTCGCTTCCCGGGATTCAAAAGGATAAAAATCTCTGTTGGTCATGTTTCTATCGCGGGAATATAGAATGTCCGGGAGGCGCTGAGCAAACGCCCGTTTTATGGCGAGACAGCGCAGCCCTGCGACGCGAGGACCGGAAAAATCAAGGGCTTGGTGACATTTGGCCAACTGCAAATGTTTCCGGTTTTGTTCTATCGGTGCTTCCCAAGGATACTTTGATCAGGATACCGGAGTAACGTTAGAATTTACCGCCTGCCGAATCGTGGCGTTTCAAGGTGGGAGCACTCAAATGATTTGGAAGATATCAAAATTATAATTTTAAACGCTTGCCTTACGAGTGCCGGTATCAGGGACTGCTTCCAGTGAAGAAAACCATCGCAATATTCCTGCATCATCCCACCTGCTCGATTGAATCCGTCAACGGTGTTATCAGCGCCCTTGCACCCAACTACCACATTCGGGTGTTCACGCGGCACAAAGTGCCGGATGGATTTTTTGACACGATTGATATGGTGGTTTTTCCGGGTGGCGTGGGTGACGACAGCGCATTTGTCTCTCTGTTGAAAAACAACATTGATGAGATCAAGACCTTTCTCCACAGAGGCGGAAGATATCTCGGCATTTGTATGGGCGCATATTGGGCCGACTCCTATTATTTTGGCCTGCTCAAGGATACTCGGGTAGTTCAATACATCAAACGTCCTAAATCGGACATCAAATCTTCTTACGCGACCACCTTGCCCATTGTCTGGCGCGGTGAAGAGCAGCGCATGTATTTTTATGATGGCCCGACTTTCGTTGGCGGCGAGTTCGAGAAAATTGCGACCTATGCCAATGGTGATCCCATGGCGATCGTGCAGGGATCGGTCGGTTTGATAGGATGCCATCTCGAAAGTGAAGATAGCTGGTACATGAAAAAAAATATGCGTCCTCACTGGCACTATGGCAAGCACCATGACTTGCTTTTGCAGTTTGTCGTTGACTACCTTCTCGAAGAAAACCAGATGGCGCTGTTCTGATCCCTGAGAAAATCAAGGACCTCTCTCGTTGGGTCGATGGCTGGGGAGCCGCTCAATAAATCTGCGTTTTATGGCGCGCCAGCACCGCTGCACGACGCGGGTTCAATAAAATCAATGCCTTGGCGCCATTGAGCTTGCCGCAAAAGTTTCTGCATTTGTTTAATCAGCGCTTCCCGAGGCGCCATAGTGCATTGTGAGAAGATATAGGGCTAAGCAGTTTGCGCACTCCGCGATGACTGACAAAATCATTAACAAACTACTACAACAAGGGCAGAGATTCATGCATCAGGATGTACACACCGAGTTACTGAACACGCCGGGTTGGCGCGGCGATATCGAACGCTTCATGTCTCGGCCTTTCATTCAGCACATGCTGATCACACTCATCATCGTGAATGCCGCGATCTTGGGTATTGAGACCAACCCGGAAATCATGGCCTCCATAGGAAAAGAACTGATCCTGCTGGATCACGCCATCCTGTGGGTATTCATCGCGGAGATCGTCTTGCTGATCGCCGCGCGCGGCTGGCATTTTTTCAAAGATCCCTGGTGTATTTTCGACTTTCTGGTCGTTGCGATTGCGCTGGTGCCGGCCACCGGAAGTTTGTCCGTACTGAGGGCACTGCGCGTCCTGCGGATTTTGAGACTGATTAATAAAATAGAAAGCATGCGTCGCGTGGTCAGCGCCTTACTGGGTTCGCTGCCCGGTTTGGGCTCGGTTTTCGGCCTGGTATTGATTGTGTTTTATGTCTCTGGCGTGATTGCCACCAATATGTACAGCGCGGAATTCCCCGAGCGCTTTGGTACGCTGGGAATGAGCTTCTACACCTTGTTTCAGGTGATGACACTCGAGGGCTGGTCGGAAGAAATCGCGCGCCCCATCATGGCGATCTATCCGTCGGCGTGGATATTTTTTCTGATCTTTATTTTCATTTCGACGTTCATCGTCGTCAATCTGTTCGTCGCGGTGATTGTGGATTCGATCAACTCGATCAAACACCACGAGGAAAACAAGGGCAATGAGCGCAAGGAAGCGGATGTCGCTGCGAATATCGAGGCGCTGCGTCAAGAAATTGCTGAACTGAAGACAATGATCAAGTCCAACACCAGCGATCTACGCTGAGCGTAAACGCCGACGAGGAAGGGCATCAGCCCTTCCCGAACAGCGCCTTGTTGTTCTTCACCGCAATAGACTGGAAATAGGGTTCAAACTCGGTCTCGTTGAAACCGAAGCGTTCCATGAACTGCTCGAACAATTCCAGCTCCTGAGGCAAGGCCTCGCCGTTGGCCAGAATGGCGTCATACAAGTTCACCAAAATCGAGAGCTGCTGATCGTGGTCCAGCAAGGTCGCGCTGTCCTTGATGAATTGATCGACCGTATTGAATTTGGTGTAGCGAGTTGCCACTTCCAGCAAAACGCGATCATCGTGTACCGCTATCACGAGTCGACGTATCTCCTCTGGCTCTATTCGCCCATCCGCATTGATCATGTAGATCATCGCAGCAGCAAACGCAATGCGAGGCGTCAGCTCGGGCGACTCGCCAAAGTACTCGGTCAGGGCTGCCCCGCAATGAATGCAGTGTTTTGCCTCCGCACCATGACCCTCGGTCATGCAAGCATGACAGGTACGCGTGGTGGATTCAGTCAGTGTCTTTCGAACGGCATGCTGCGCGATCATTTCGGCAGAAACGATACCGGTCGGTACCGCGAGAATTCCCCAGCCAAACATCATCATCACGGAAGCGAGAAAACGACCCAAGTCAGTCTTGGGCGTGATGTCACCAAAGCCCACTGTCGTTATTGTGGAGATGGCCCAGTAGATCGAGGTTGGGACACTGGTGAATCCGTTTTCTCCACCCTCCACCACATACAGCATAGTGCCCAGAATAACCACCAGAGTCATGATGATGGAGAGGAACACACCGATCTTGCGGCGGCTATCGGCCACGGCCAGCATCAGCCACTGGTATTCATCCACGTAGCCCGACATTTTCAGGATGCGGAAGATTCTCAACAGACGCAGTATGCGCACATCCAACAGCACATAGGCTTCCGGCACGATAAGCGCAATGAAGCTGGGCAGTATCGATACAAAATCAATCACCCCGAGGAAGCTTTTTGCGTAACGCACAGGGTTAGGGCTGCAGGCTAGACGCGCAAGATATTCAAGCGTAAAGATGATGGTGAAACACCATTCAGTCGTAGTGAGTAATGACTGGTACTCGGCGCGAATGCTTTGCACGCTATCGACCATAATGACCAGCAGGCTGATCACGATGGCCCAGACCAGAAACAGATCAAAACGACGACCTGCTGCCGTATCGGCTTCAAAGATGATGGTGTACCACTTCAGGCGCCAGCCGGTAAGCGCATGAGCATAGTGACTTGCAGAGGTGTCTTGCATGGGATGTTCTTTCAGCCTTGTTTGGCTTGGACAAACAGGCAATTTATTTTAATTTTGCTAATTCTTTACTGCTCACTGATGAGTTTGAACCGTGAAAACTGCCAAGCACGCGAATACTAAAACGATTCGGGAGTACTTTCCAGTCCGGCATTTTTGCGCGGGCATCGCCGCTGAATCGGGCGCCGGACCAAGGGTTATGAAACCCGGTAAAATGCGTTGCCAATTTATTGATTTTTTATCCAATCCGTTCTGATAGGGTAGGCGTAACGACATCAACGCATGCCGCACGTAATCCCGTCATTTGAAAGGTAAAGCTTTGTTTCTCTGGTCTGGATGCACCGATGGCTGACACTCTGTTTGACAAGTACGGCGGCGTACCGACCGTGACAGAACTCGTCCGGGATTTTCATGAGCGGCTGATGCGCCGACCTCATATACGGCGCTATTTTGCCGATATGCCCACGGACAAGATCATCTCTCACCACATCGAATATGTCACCTTCGCGCTAGGCAAACCCAGAACGCACGTCAGCATGAAGCAACTGCATGACCAGCATATGACTGCTGGCGTCACCAAGGCTTCTCATAATCTGATGATTGATCTCTTTGTCGATGCGCTGCAAGACAATGGGTTTACTGATGAAGATATCGAAACGATCGTTGCCAGATTACAGAGCGTGACCGGCGAGATCGTGTCAAAGGGTATAGAGAAATAAAATCGCTGACACTTTCTACGGTCGTTTCAGTGGTACGGATCGGTGAGAAAAAAGGGGATGGATGATTCGCCATGAATGACAAACCCAAAATCTCTACAAAGGAAGAAATCTTTGATGTATTTCGCCCCCATGGGGATCATGATGTTTCGGCAGAAAATTATCGGCTGAAAAAAGCAATACAGTCCCAGACGAGCTCCGGCCCGGTGGAGAAAAATCACTTCACTGATGCGAGGGCATCTCTCCCCGATAACAGGATAGCCCCCCACACGCCGAGCTTATCGGGCACCGATGAGACCAGCAACAAGGCAGATCAGCCACCCGACAGCACAACAACACCTGAACACGCAGACGCCCAAACCACGATACGGCTCGAGACCTTCCGCATCGGTATGGAAGAGCGGCTGGCAGCGATGCAAGTGGCTCAGCAAAAAGCCAAGGACCAGCTTAACCATCTTGAGGGCCAAGCTCAGGGAACGGATAAACTACCCAAGTCATGATGCATTCGATAGCTGCGTCGTGATACGGTTGCCGTTACACGTTCTCAAAGGTCTACACCATGCCACCTTCGACTACCCAGCCTTCGGTCTGCCCGCACGACTGCACCAGTACCTGCGCCCTGGAGGTCGAGGTTCTGGATACGGGCCGCATCGGCAAAGTGCGCGGCTCGCAACGCAATGCCTACACCGCTGGCGTGATCTGCGAAAAAGTAGCCCGCTATGCCGAGCGGCAGCATCATCCCGACCGATTGCAATATCCCCTGATGCGCAATGGCCCCAAAGGCAGCCAGCAATGGAAACGCATCTCTTGGGAAGAAGCGCTGGATCGCATCGCTGAGGCCTTGCTGCAGAAAGCAGCGCAACACGGCAGCGAAACAGTCTGGCCTTATTTTTATGCCGGCACCATGGGTCTGGTGCAGCGCGATGGCATACAGCGACTGCGTCATACGATGAAGTACTCGCGCTGGCACGCGACCATTTGCGTTGCGCTGTCTGACACAGGCTGGATGGCAGGTATTGGCAGCAAGCGCGGTGTGGATTTGCTGGAGGCCGCCGAGCATGCGGATCTGATCGTGATCTGGGGTGGCAATCCGGTCAATACGCAAGTGAATGTGATTCAGCATGCGATGGCGGCAAAAAAACGCGGCGCACGTCTGGTGGTGGTGGATCCTTACCGTACCGGCACCGCTGAAAAAGCTGATCTGCATCTGCCCGTGCGTCCGGGTACGGATGGTGCGCTGGCGTGCGCCATCATGCACGTGCTGTTTGCCGAGGGTTTTGCGGACTGGGATTACTTGCGCCGCTATACCGATTGCCCAGATGAACTCGCTGCACATGTCAGCACGCGCACACCCGCCTGGGCTGCAGCCATCACCGGCCTGTCCGAAGAAAGCATCATCAGCTTTGCGCGCGAATATGGTCGCGCGCGCGCCAGCTTCATTCGCTGCCATCACGGCTTCTCTCGCTCACGCAATGGTGCAGCGAATATGCATGCTGTCACCTGCCTGCCCGCGGTTACCGGCGCGTGGCAACACCGCGGTGGTGGCGCCGTGTACGGACACGCAGGATTACTGCCGCTCCATCGTGGTCTGATCGAAGGTCTGGATCAGCTCGATCCAAATACGCGCGTGCTCGATCAATCGCGTCTCGGTGCCATCCTGATGAGCGATGCGGATGCGCTTCAAGGTGGCCCGCCAGTGACGGCGCTGCTGATTCAGAATACCAATCCAGCGGTGGTCTGCCCAGATTTGCACCGAGTGCGAGCCGGTCTGCTGCGCGAAGATTTATTCAGCTGCGTACATGAACAGTTCATGACCGAAACCGCATCACTCGCCGATATCGTGCTGCCGGCGACGACCTTTCTTGAGCATGATGATTTTTATTCAGCCAGTGGTCATACCGTGTTTCAAGTCGCGAAAAAACTGGTCGAACCACCGGGCGAAGCACGCGAAAATCACTATGTCATCTGCGAACTCGCCCGTCGCCTCGGTGCTTCCCATCCCGGTTTTGAGATGAGCGCCTGGGAGATCATGGATCAGAGCCTCAGACAATCCGGCTTGTGGGATGCGCAAACCAACTACGAACGCGGTGGTCAGGATCTGGCTGCGGCATTCGAGCGCATGCATTTCCTTGATGGCTTCGACACGCCGGACCGAAAATTTCATTTCAAGCCCGACTGGTTGCGCTTCGGTGGCAGAGCCGCGGAAATGCCCGCCCTTCCAGACCACTTTGATGTGATCGACAATGCAACCCATGACAAACCCTATCGATTAGTTACTGCGCCAGCGCGCACCTTTCTCAATTCCACCTTCACCGAGACACCAGGCTCACTGAAACGTGAGCGGCGGCCGACTGCCCTGCTGCATCCTGACGATTGCGCGGCACTCAAGGTCAGCGAAGGTGACCGTGTCAGCGTCGGAAACGAGCGTGGCTCGGTGACTGTTCACGTACAACCCAAAACAGGCCAGCAGCGTGGTGTGGTGGTGATCGAGGGTTTGTGGCCGAATCGGGCTTTTGATACGGGTCTTGGCATCAATGCGCTGACCAGTGCAGAACCGGGATGGCCTAACGGCGGTGCAGTCTTTCACGATACGGCAGTCTGGATACGCGTTAACACCGAAGCGGTGTATCGGTAAACCCACTTCGTGTTGGCTAGTCATTCAGCGTGGATTTGTTGAGCGTGTAGCTAACCCCGGCAGAGCAGGTTGTAGACGTCGATCTTGTCGGTACCATCGTCGGGCGGCATCCACTCGGTGTAGGGGCCTTCCATGGCGGGGATGGCCTCCCTGCCCATTTGCGTGAAATCCACAGAGGCCAGCAAGCGAATCTGTTTTGAAAAGCAGTTCGCCTCCCAGAGAAATTTGGATACGCGCCAGCTGAACTGGGGTGCAGGTTTCGAGAGGATTACCATGATGGAGATCTTGGGTTTTCTCGCTCGAATGAGACTGCCGGGTTCGTAATAAGAGACCATGTGCACATCGCCGTCATCACGTTCGGTGAGCTGCCGCCACTCCGCTCTGCTCAAAGGACTGAGCACTAGCAGCGAAAGCAGTATCGTGGCACGTAGTGTCATTCTGTGAATTATCTTGATGAGAAACTAGGGTCGCCGGCACGAGCACGACAGAAAAACGAAAAAACGGAGAGCAATTGCTATCCATTTATACCAGCAAATCACGAACCGCGATGTCTTGTGAATTTGATAAACAACAACCAGACTGTGGCCTGATGAAAGAACCCGCATGAATGTCGCTCGGCTTCTCCTGAGAACTGCCTCGGTGTTCCCCGAGCGTACCGCCATCATGCTGGGTGAAAAGCCGCTGCTTGACTACCGCGAACTCGGACGTCGTGCTGCCTCGATTGCGGCCTCTCTCACATCTGATCCGGGACTGTCGCCCGGTGACCGGGTCGCGCTGTTCATGACTAATGATGTTGCCTATCTGGAGATACTTTACGGCATCTGGTGGGCTGGACTGGTGGCGGTACCCATCAACGCCAAGCTTCATCCTAAGGAGGCAGCCTACATACTCGAGAATGCGGGTGCCGCCTGTTTGTTTTGCAGCGATGATCTTGCAGCCAGTATCGAAGCGATTGCCGATACCCTGCCCGCACTACTCCGGGTCTTCACCACAGGGTCCGATCACTACGCACGCTTGCAGCACGCCACGCCAGCCCCACTGACGCCATGTGCGCCTGACGATGTCGCCTGGCTTTTTTACACCTCGGGTACGACCGGATTTCCCAAGGGTGTAATGCAAACACATCGCAATTTGCTGACAATGATTTCCTGTTACTTCACTGACGTGGATGATGTCGCCCCCGGTGATGCAATGGTCTATGCGGCACCTTTCTCGCATGGTGCAGGCATGTATCATTTTCCTTATTTGCTGCGTGGAGCGCTGCATGTGATACCGGAATCGCGCGGCTTCGACCCCGAAGAACTGTGCCGGCTCTCGAAAAATATCGGACAACTGTCACTGTTCGCCGCGCCAACGATGGTCAGGCGATTAGTGGAGCATATCGAGACGCATGCTATAGACCCGGCGGGCTTCAAAACCATCATCTACGGTGGTGGCCCCATGTACACCGAGGACATACGCAAGGCGCTGTCGGTGATGGGCAATCGCTTCGCGCAAATTTACGGACAAGGTGAATGTCCGATGACGATCACTGCACTCTCGCGTGAACACCTTGCCGATACCGAGCATCCACGCTGGCTGGAACGAATCGCGTCGGTCGGTATTGCGCAGTCGATGGTCGAGGTCATCACTACGGATGATCAAGGTCTGGCACTACCCCCGGGCGAGATCGGCGAAATCCGGGTGCGCGGCGATGTCGTCATGGCGGGCTACTGGAACAATCCTGAAGCCAGCGCTGCCGCTTTGCAGGATGGCTGGCTGAGAACAGGCGACCTCGGGTGTTTCGATGATGATGGGTTTCTGACGCTGCATGACCGCTCCAAAGACCTGATCATTTCAGGCGGCGCGAATATCTATCCGCGCGAGGTTGAAGAAGTGCTGCTGCGTCATCCCGGTGTGCATGAAGTCTCTGTCATCGGAAAGCCTGAGGCAGAATGGGGTGAAGTGGTGG
>Ga0209358_10003359_pt1 | contig 11831 bp, 10 predicted proteins | sample LauGreFa1BDMLBSN_2_FD_187574 | JGI IMG/M metagenome (GOLD analysis project Ga0209358, IMG submission 187574) | Freshwater lake microbial communities from Lake Michigan, USA - Fa13.BD.MLB.SN (SPAdes) (version 2) | ecosystem: Environmental > Aquatic > Freshwater > Lake | place: Lake Michigan, USA...
GATAACTCATAGCAGCACCTGCGGATACTGCCACCAGTCAGCCGCAGTGCCGGCGAAGATGGCAAAACCCGTCCAGTTATTGTTCATAAAAGCCCGGAAACAGCCCTCTCGGCTGCGTTCATGGATCAGTAAATACTGGTAAATCACCAGCGCCGACGCGACCGTCAGCCCGGCAAAATAAAATGCGCCGCGCAACTGCCAGATACCGAGCCCGGTCATCAGCCCCAGAAACAGCGCATGCGCGGTCATCACGCCGAGTACATCGTAGCGGCCGAACAGGATTGCCGAGGATTTGACGCCGATCTTCACGTCATCATCGCGGTCGACCATCGCATATTCCGTGTCATAGGCAATCGCCCAGAAAACCGTCGCCAGTAACAACAACCAGGCTACCGGCGGCAGTGCTTGCCACAGCGCGGCATAGGCCATCGGGATGCCGAAGCCGAAAGCGACACCCAGCCAGGCCTGCGGCAGCGGGAACACCCGCTTCACAAAGGGATAAATCACCGCAATCGCTGCCGCGACAAACGCCAGCTGGATGGTCAGGGCATTGAGAAACAGCACCAGACCGAATGCACACAGCATCAATACCGCCGCCAGGATCAGCGCCTCTTTCGGCCGGATGACCCCGGCGGCCAAAGGCCGGTCCTTGGTGCGTTCGACATGGGGATCGAAATTGCGGTCAGCATAATCATTGACGACGCAGCCCGCGGAACGCATCAGCGCGGTGCCGGTTATGAAAATCAGCAGCACGTCCAGCGGCGGCAGGCCGGCCGACGCGAACCACAACCCCCACAGCGTCGGCCACAGCAGCAGCAGGATGCCGATGGGCTTGTCCAGCCGCATCAGCCGCTTGTAGGCGTTGAGTCTGTCCTTCAGCGTCAATGCAGGGTTCACAGGTCGTATATCGCGGGCAGGAATACTTCGCTGACCAGTATAGGCGAATTGCCCAAGGCAAAAATCGAGCGCCGCGCCCACAGCGGCGGCGGCTGTTTTTTCAATTGCGCCGCAGCGCGGCGATGCAGCGGATGCAGCAGCGGCAGTTTTTTCTGGCGCAAGGGAAAACGCGCGATACGCGGATCAGCAAACAACGCTGCGCCGAGCGGTCGCGTGCCGAGCGCCGTAACGCTGCGCCAGGCGCCGCGCAGCGCACTCGGCGCCACCACCGTATGGGCGAATACCAGCGGTTTGGTACCGCACATCAACAACACCTCGCGCACCAGAACGCGTGCAACAGGAGATGCAAACAGAAAAGCCTCGTCCTGATTCACCCGGCGTAAGCCCTGGAACAGCACCTTGACCTTGATTGCTCCCGCATGCTGCTCGAGACGCGCCGTCAGCGAACCGCGATCCGTCAGCCAGCGGCGCAACGGCCCGGCGGCGACCGGTGCGGCGCACCAGTGGGGATCTCGGGGAATGGTGTTCACGGTTTGTGGTTTTTGTTGAGGGAGAATTATCGCATCAACGCTACGGTTTCTGTTTGTTCAGGGACGTCAAAACAGCACAACTTTGCTCCGAGATCTGGCAAGAGTCGAAGATCCGCAACGCAATAAAACCTCAAACCTTCAAATACTCATTCCTGCCACCCAGCCAGCGCGCAAGATGTCCCTTTGCAATCTCCGGCTCATCGCGCAACAGCCGCTCGGCCGCCTCCCTCGCGGCATCCAGCAAATCCAGATCCAGTGCCAGATCGGCAAAGCGCAGCATCGGCACCCCGCTCTGCCGCGCGCCGAGCAACTCGCCGGGCCCGCGCAACTGCAGATCCTGTCTTGCGATTTCAAAGCCGTCGGTGTTTTCGTAAATCACTTTCAGCCGCTCTTTCGCCATCGGGGACAGTGGCGTCTGATAGAGCAGCACGCAGGCACTTTCCGCGGCGCCGCGACCGACGCGGCCGCGCAGCTGATGCAGCTGCGACAGGCCCATGCGTTCGGCGTGTTCAATCACCATCAGCGAGGCGTTGGGCACATCCACGCCGACTTCGATCACCGTGGTCGCCACCAGCAGCTGCACCTCGCCCTGCTTGAATGCCGCCATCACGGCCTGCTTTTCCGCGCCTTTCAGGCGGCCGTGGACAAGACCGACGCGCAGCTCGGGAAAGGTCTCTTGCAGATGGGCATAGGTATCGAGGGCGGTCTGCAATTGCAGCGTTTCCGATTCCTCGATCAGCGGACATACCCAGTAGGCCTGGCGGCCGTCGACACAGGCGTCGCGCACGCGCTGGATCACTTCGTCGCGGCGCTCTTCCGATACCAGCTTGGTCACCACCGGCGTGCGGCCCGGGGGCAGTTCATCGATCACTGAAACATCGAGATCGGCGTAATAGCTCATCGCCAGCGTGCGCGGAATCGGTGTCGCGCTCATCATCAGTTGGTGCGGCTGCGCACCCTTGTTCGGCTGTGTGCCTTTCATACGCAGCGCCAGGCGCTGGTGCACGCCGAAGCGGTGCTGTTCATCGATGATGGCGAGGCCGAGGTTTTTGAATATCACTTCATCTTCAAACAGCGCATGGGTGCCGACGGCGATCATCGCCTCGCCTTGGGAAATATTTTCAAGTGATTGTTTTTTTTCGGATTTTTTTAGGCTTCCGGATAACCACGCCACTTTCAGCCCGAGCGGCTCCAGCCACTCGGAGAACTTGCGGTAATGCTGCTCGGCGAGGATTTCGGTGGGCGCCATCACCGCGGCCTGATAACCGTTTTCGATGCATTGCAGTGCGGCCAGCGCAGCAACCACCGTTTTGCCACTGCCGACATCGCCCTGGAGCAGGCGCTGCATCGGATGCGCTTGCTGAAGATCGCCGCGCACCTGCGCCAGCACCTTGTTCTGCGCCGCGGTCAGCTGAAACGGCAGGCTCGCCAGCAGTGCGCTGACCAGTTTGCCGCGCACGCATAATACCGGTGCACCCGCCGCGCGGCGGCGCTGGTAATGCACGCGCATCGACAACTGCTGCGCCAGCAGTTCATCGAATTTCATGCGCCGCCACGCTGGATGGGTGCGGCCCTGCAAGCTGGCCTGCGCAATATCCGGCGGCGGATTGTGCAGCAGCTTCACCGCCGCGCCGAATGCGGGCAGACCCAAGGCGTCGAGCAGCGACGGCGGCAGCAATTCCGTCAGTGATTCGTCGGCCAGCGCGCGGGCGATCAAACGCCGCAGCATGTCCTGACCCAGCCCCGCCGTCGTCGGATAAACCGGCGTCAGCGACTGCGCCACCGGCATGTCGCCGGACGCCACGCGAAAGCGCGGATGTACCATCTCCGCACCGAAATGGCCAAGACGCACATTGCCAAAGGCGCGAATGACGTTACCGACGGCCAGCAACTTGACCTGGCTGCCGTAGAAATTGAGAAAGCGCAGCGTCAGCGCTTCGCCGCTGTCATCCATGATGCGGCAGACCAGCTGGCGTTTCGGACGGAACTTGATGTCGCAATCGGTGACCGTGCCCTGCACCAGCAGTTCTTCGCCGGGCATCACATCGGCGATCGGACACAACGCGGTTTCATCGTCGTAACGCAGCGGCAGATGCAGAGCCAGATCAAACTTGCGGGCAAGGCCCAGCTTGGCGAGTTTGTCGACGATGGCCTTGCTCAGGCCCGACAGCGAAGGATGAACGTCCGGCGGCGTATCGGCGCGGGCCCGCGTCATGCCCCTGATGCTCCGTTATTGATGCGGTGGCGGGTCACTACAGCGACATCACCGCATCGACTTCAACCAGCGCACTGCGCGGCAGGCTGGCAACGCCGACCGCAGCGCGTGCCGGATACGGCTCGTGAAAATAGCCGGCCATGATTTCATTGACCTTGGCGAAATGGCCGAGATCGGTCAGGTAGACATTGACCTTGGCGCAATCATCCAGCGTGCCGCCGGCCGCTGCCGCGACCGCCTGCAGGTTTTTGAAAACGCGATGAATCTGCGCCTCGATGCCGTCGGCCATCTGCATGGTCGCCGGATCAAGACCGATCTGCCCCGCCAGATAAACCGTGTTGCCGCAGCGCACGGCCTGTGAATAGGTGCCGATCGCTTTCGGTGCGTTGTCGGTATGAATGATTTTTTTGCTCATGCGTGACTCCTGCGCGTTCTGGCTGAGGTGATTAAACTGCGCTATCATGAAGCGCAAACCGCGATAATTCAACGCGCATTCATTGCCCGCATTTATTGTCACCGCTTCCATGACCGGCCCGCAGGTCACCAAACAAACCTTGATCGCTTCTTCCCGTCACGCCGCCGCTGATCCGCAGCGTTGCAGGCCGGTGATCTGATCCGGCCGGCCGCAACAGCCCCATTGGCGACTACCCACAAACTGCGTGATATGGTCATCGGCGCCCCGCGCGATCCGATGAATCCTGAAACACGCCAGCACATCGCGCTGATCGCGTTTTTCGCCTGGGTCGGCCTCGGCGCCGACGGCCTGTCCTCCGCCTGTTACGGCCCGGAGGAGGCCTATCTCGCGCTGGGCACGCACACCCAGCTCGGCCTGTACCTCGCGGCTGCCACAGTGCTCACCGTGTTCATCATTTCACTGGCCTACAACCAGGTCATTGAACTATTCCCGAACGGCGGCGGCGGTTACAAAGTTGCCACCCAGTTGATCGGGCCGCGCGCGGGGCTGGTCTCGGGCTCGGCGCTGATCGTCGACTATGTACTGACCATCGCCATTTCCGTGGCCAGCGGCGCCGATGCGGTGTTCAGCCTGCTGCCGCTGGAATGGCATCCCTGGAAGGTGGCTTTTGCGATGCTGCTGGTCGGTCTGCTGCTGACCATCAATCTGCGCGGCATCAAGGAAGCCATCAAGATTCTGCTGCCGGTCTTTGTCGGATTCGTCGTCGTGCACGTGGCGCTGATCGGCTGGGGTATTTATGCCCACGCCGAACGCCTGCCTCAGCTGATCCCGGCAACCCTCGGCGAAACTGCGGTGATGGCCAAAGAATCCGGCTGGATGTTCGTCACGGCGACGCTGCTGTTCGCCTACTCCCACGGCGGCGGCACCTACACCGGCCTGGAAGCGGTCTCCAACAACATCAACACGCTGGCCGAGCCGCGCGTGCGCACCGGCAAATGGACGATGTTCTACATGGCCACTTCGCTGGCCTTCACCGCGGGCGGCATCCTGGTGCTGTACATGCTGTGGGATGCCGTAAAAACACCGGGGCAGACTTTGAATGCCACGGTGTTCAAGGCCATCATCAATGACTTCAACCTGGGCAGCGTTGCCGTCAACGAGACCGCGCTACTGATCGTGCTGATTCTCGAAGCCGGCCTGCTGTTCGTCGCCGCCAACACCGGCTTCCTCGGCGGCCCTGCCGTACTGGCGAATATGGCCGCGGATTCCTGGGTGCCGCGCCAGTTTCGCCAGTTGTCGAGCCGGCTGGTCACGCAGAACGGTGTGGTGCTGATGGGCGCCGCCGCGCTGGTGGTGCTGCTGTGGAGCCAGGGCAGCGTCGCGCTGCTGGTGGTGCTCTACAGCATCAATGTGTTCCTGACGTTTTCGATCGCGCTTTGGGGTCTTTGCCTGTACTGGATCAAAAACCGCCGCTCGGCACCGAACTGGCGCGGCCGGCTGGCACTGTCGGCGCTGGGGTTTATTGTCACCGCCGGCATTCTGGCGATTTTGATTCTCGGCAAATTCCACGAAGGAGGCTGGGTCACCCTGCTGATCACCGGTGGCGTCATCGCACTCTGCGCAACCATCCGCTGGCACTATGACGAAACCCGCGAACAGCTACGCAAGATCGACAGCCTGTTCTCAAGCGGCAAACCGCTGCAGGAAGTGACCAATCCCCCGCAGCTTGATCCGCAAAAACCGACCGCGGTATTTTTTGTCGGTAAAAACCGCGGCGTCGGCATGCACGCGATGCTGTGGGTGCAGCGTCTGTTCCCGGGGCACTTCCGCAATTTCGTGTTTGTCAGCGTCGGCGAAATCGACGCCCAGCGTTATGACGGGCCGGGGGCGCTGCGCACGCTGCAGTACGAAATCGAAAATTCACTGCGGTATTACGAGAACTTTTGCCACACCCACGATCTGGCAGCGAAGACCTACTGCGCCTTCGGCACCGAGCCGGTCGAAGAACTGCTCAAGCTGACCGAACAAATCTCGCGGGATTTCCCCAACAGTGTGTTCTTTGCATCCAAGCTGATTTTTGTGCACGACAATCTCTTCACCCGCTGGTTACACAATCAAACTGCTCTGGCCATGCAGCAGCGACTGCATCTGCAGGGGATGCAGATGGTGATATTGCCCATGAAAGTGGAGTAATACTTTAGGACGGCAAGTTCAGTACATACTTGGCGAGAATGTTGCGCTGAATTTCGTTGGAACCGCCGTAAATCGTGCCGGGCCGCGAGTTGTAGAACGGCGACAGCACATCAATGGCGGTCTCACCAAAGGCCACTTCGCCCTCGACGGCGCCGTATTCACCGGCGGCATCCATCAGCAGCTCCGACAAACGCTGGTAGGTGTCCATCGACCAGACCTTCAATATCGAAACATCCGGCCCCATGGCTTCGCCCCGCCGCGCCTTGTCGACATAACGGCCGTACAGCGAACCGAGGTCGGCCAGATCCAGTTTCAGTTGGGTGAAGCGTTCGGCAAAAGCCGGATCGGTGAGCAGGCCGCGCGCCTGCGCGAGCATTTCCAGTTTTTCCAGTGCCTGTAGCGGACGCCGCGGACTGCCGATATTAAGGCGCTCGAAACCGAGCAGGCCCTTGGCAATGGTCCAGCCCTTGTGCAGTTCGCCGACAAGATTCTCTTTCGGCGTACGCACATTGTCAAAAAACACCTGGCAGAACTCTTCATGGCCGGCGATGTTGCGGATGGTGCGCAGCGTGATGCCCGGCGCTTTCATATCGACCAGGAAAAAGCTGATGCCTTCCTGTTTTTTCTTCGCTTGCCTGTCGGTGCGGGCGAGCACGTAAATATTGGTGGCATCGTGGGCCATCGACGTCCAGATCTTGCTGCCGTTGATGACATAGTCGTCGCCGTCGGGCAAAGCTTCCGTGCGCAGGCTGGCAAGATCGGAACCGGCATTGGGTTCGGAATATCCCTGACACCAGATCGCATCGCCGGCGATGATTTTCGGCAGGTAGCGCGCGCGCTGTGCGTCATTGCCGAAGCGGATCAGCGTCGGCCCGACCATGGTGATGCCCTGATCAGGCATGCGGCCGACGCCGGCGCGTTCGGTTTCCTCGAAATAAATCAGCAGCTTCGATGGTGACAGACCCATGCCGCCGTGTTCGCGCGGCCAATTCGGCGCGATCCAGCCTTTTTTCGACAGCTTCAGGTACCAGTCGCGGCATTCACTCCAGCGCATGCGTCGCGGCAGGAATTTGAATTCTTCCGGGAATTCACCCTCGAAAAAGGCGCGCGCTTCCGCGCGGAAGGCTTCGTCGCTCATCGCATTCCAGTCGCTCATGCCGCCTCCTTGCGCAGCACCTTCGCGGACAAGCGTGCATATCGTGCACGATGGTTGCGACCGTTACCGAGCCAGGCCGATACGGTCATCGCCCGTTTGACATAGAGCCCGACGTCGCAATCCTCGGTAAATCCGATCGCGCCATGGAACTGGATTGCGGCACGGGTAACCGCCAGCGCGGCATCGGCGCAGCGGGACTTGGCGCGGCTTGCCGACAACGCACGTGTTTGTTCATCCGGGGCACCATCAAGCTGGCGGATCACGTCACGCAGCACGGCGTCGGCCAGCTCCTGCTGGATGTACAAATCGACGGCGCGATGTTGCAAGGCCTGGAAACTGCCGATGGGTTTGCCGAACTGCACACGGGTTTTCATGTAGTCAAGGCTCATTTCATTGGCGCGTTTCATGATGCCAACGAGTTCGGCTGAAGCCGTCACCGCAGCGTGGTCCAGCGCACGATTCAGTGCAGCTCTCGCAGCGTCACCGGATGCCAGCACCTGTTCGCGCGGCACCACGACATCCTTGAGCATCACAATGCCGTAACTGCGGCCATCCGCCAGCGGCTGCCGTCCGGTCGTGCAGCCTGCGGCACTGCGCGGCACCCACAGCAGCTGCAAGCCGTCCGCAGCATTCGCAGTCACCAGATAACCGTCGGCCGCTCCCGCACCGATGACAAATTGTTTTTCGCCGCTGACGCGATAACCCCCTTCGAAGGGCGTCGCTGTCGTGGCCACCTGCAGTCCGCCGAAATCGTCAGCCTGTTCCTGCCAGGCAAGCACAGGCACACGCTCACCTGATGCAAGACCGGTGAGCAATTCGTCGCGTAGCGGACCGGCTGATTGCTCCAGTACGCACGCGGCCAGCACGGCCACAGCGGTATAGGGTTCCGGCGTCAGCGCGCGGCCAAGGCCTTCCGCCACAATCGCCGCCTCGGCCAATCCCAGCCCGAGCCCACAGCAGGATTCCGGCACCAAAATACCCAGCCAGCCGAGCTCAGCCAGCTGGCGCCACTGTGCGGCATCAAAATCGGCATGGGTCTGCGCCAGTGCACGCACGCGCGGCAAGTCGGCGCCGCGTTTGACGAAATCGCCAACACTCTGAGCAAGCATTCCGGCGTGACTGCTGTCTTCGCTGATAGTCATCTGAAACTCACTCGTCACTTCTGCTTGCGGGCTATGGCTTGATCAGGGGAAAAGGCTGAGGCTGAGCCACCAGGTAATCGCCGAAATGGTCGCCGAGCAGGGTATGGTCAGCACCCAGGCCAGCACGATGTTGCCGGCAACGCCCCAGCGCACGGCTGAGACCGACTGCGCCGAACCGACGCCGACGATGGAACCGGTAATGGTGTGCGTCGTCGACACCGGGACGCCGAGGCTGGTCGCCATGAACAGGGTCAGCGCGCCGCCGGTCTCAGCGCAGAATCCGCCGACCGGTTTCAGCTTGGTGATTTTCTGGCCCATGGTCCTGACGATTCGCCAGCCGCCGAGCAGCGTGCCGATGCTGATCGTGGCATAGCAGCTGATGACCACCCACATCGGCACCGGATCCTTGGGCCCGCTGATACCTGCGGCAATCAGCAGCATGAGGATGATGCCCATGGTTTTCTGCGCGTCATTGCCCCCGTGACCGAGGCTATACATCGCCGCCGACAGCAGCTGCAGCCGGCGGAACCAGCGGTCAACTTTGGCCGGCGTCGTGCGCCGGCAAATCCATGACACTGCAACCATCAGCAGCCCCGCCAGCAGAAAGCCGAGCGTCGGCGATATGACAATGAAGATCAGCGTCTTGTAGATGCCAGCGCTTTGCAGTGCCCAGAATCCGCTTTTGGCCACTGCGGCGCCGATGAGGCCGCCGATCAGCGCATGCGAAGAACTCGACGGCAGGCCGTAGTACCAGGTGATGATGTTCCAGACAATGGCACCGACCAGTGCACCGAAAATAATATGGTGATCCACCACCGAAGCATCGATGATGCCCTGGCCCACCGTCGTCGCCACTTTCAGATGGAACACGAACAGCGCGGCAAAGTTGAAAAAGGCCGCCCACATGACGGCCTGGTACGGCTTCAGCACCCGGGTCGACACCACGGTGGCGATCGAGTTCGCGGCATCGTGGAAGCCGTTCATGAAATCGAATATCAGCGCAACCGTGACCAGCAGCACGATGACGCCCAGGCTGATGCTTAAGTGATCCATGAGGGCGCGGCCTAGGAGTGTTCGAGAACGATGCCTTCGATGATGTTCGCGACATCCTCGCAGCGGTCGGTGATTTCCTCGAGCAGCATGTACACCGAACGCAGCTTGAAGACCTGCTTCAGATCGGACTCGTCGCGGAACAGCCGCGACATCGCCGAGCGCATCACGCGGTCGGCGTCGGATTCCAGGCGGTCGATTTCCTCGCAGGTTTTGAGGATCGCGTCGGGCGCGCTCAGCTTGGGCAGAAGGCTCACCGCGGTCTTGATCCGCTCGCAGGACATGTGGCAGATCTGCGCCAGCTGTTCGGCTTCCGGCGTGCCGCGGCGGATGTCATACAGCAGCAGCGATTCAGCGACGTCCTGGATCAGATCGAGGATGTCGTCCATATTGGTAATCAACTGGTGAATCTGGTCGCGGTCGATTGGCGTGATGAACGTGCTGTGCAACACCAGAATCGTGTCGTGGGTGATCTTGTCCGCCGCCCGCTCGGCCTCATCGATGCGCCGGGTATAACTTTCCGCGTCATGCAGATTGCTCATAAGCCCGACCAGCTCGCGGCTGCCTTCCACAATACGAAGCGCGTGCGCGTTAAAGAAATCGAAAAACCGGCCCTCGCGGGGCATCAGTTTGGAAAAGAGGGTGGCCATAGGAAGATTACGCTCGCAGGATTATAGTTAAGTAATTGCTTTTATTGATTATTTTTGGATACGCTAGAGCAGGCCGCTGTTCTGAACGTACTTTACCGAAATACCGGCACGCCGGCCATACGGATCGCACCGTGCGGACCCGGCTTCGCAGGCCCGCAAGGTTCTCATGCCGCCGGCCGGCCCGGCCGCAGATCGCGCTCCAGCGATTCGCGTTCATCAAACACGAAACAGTTGCCCTGCCAGTGACGGCCGTCGGTTTCTTCAAAATATTTCAGGATGCCGCCATCCAGCTGCAACACGTTATGCAGTCCGAGCTCATGCATGTACAGCGCCGCCTTTTCGCAGCGGATGCCGCCGGTGCAATAACTGACGATGGTTTTATCCTGCAACTCGGCGCGGTGATCCTGCACGGCCTTCGGAAACTCGGTGAACTTCCGGATCCGCCAGTTGATGGCATTGTTGAATTTGCCGTAATCGACTTCGAAGTCGTTGCGTGTATCGAGCATTACCACCGGCTTGCCGGCGTCATCACAGCCCTGATCCAACCAGCGCGCCAGGGTTTTGGCATCCACCGCCGGCGCCCGCCCTTCAACCGGGCAGATCGTGGGGTAATCCATGCGGATAATTTCTTTTTTGACCTTGACCTTCAAGCGCTTGAATGGAACTGTTGACGACCAACTTTCCTTGGCCGGCAACGCCGCGAAGCCGGGCACCGCGCGCAATGCCGCGAGCATCCCGCAGCAGGCCTGCTCTTCGCCGGCGATAAACGCGTTCATACCTTCCGGGGTGACGAGGATCGTGCCTTTGACACCGAGCGACCGGCCTGCGGCCTTCAGTGCCGCACAAGTGGAATCCGGATCGCTGACGGGCCAAAAATAATAGGCGGCAAGGTTGAGAATACGCATGCCGTATAGGATAAACCCTGATCGATAATCTTGAACGCGGCAGTTTGCCGTGAAAACAAAAAGCCGCCCGTGGGCGGCTTTTCTGAACTTTGATTTTGGAATATATCTCTATTTCGAAATTCGCTCAATTGCCCCATCCTGCCGGATAGCAGGCGCGCGGACAAAAGCCAAAGTCTCCGCAGCGTTTCTCAATCGTTTTGGCAGATCAGTGAAGCGACGCTGGAGCGCTGGCGAACAGAAGCGGGCGGGCCGGTGTTTCTCAAACTTGGCGCTCAGGTCCGATACCGCGTTCGTGACGTTGAAGCCTTCGAAGCTGAGGCCCTTCGTGAATCGACCATGTCGGACGGCGGCGTAGTCCAGCACGCGATCGTCGATCAACCAAAACGCCAGATCAAAACCACAGTTCGCCCTGCACGACCAATCACCATCTGGTTTTATGCCGGTCCTCGCCGCACCCGTTTGCGCCCAGGTTTCGCTGGCCGTACCCGGTGACGACGGATGCATCATCAAGCCAAACCCAATGCTTGAGCCTCGGCTTCCTGCTCCAGATACACCCAATCCACGATCTCATCGCTCGGCGTGTAGCCACTGACGAGCTTTTCCATCATCAAGCGGATGACACCGACGTCATTCACATTAAGCGCCATCTCCAACGACTTCAGCTTGCCTTCAAGCTCC
>Ga0209358_10003364_pt1 | contig 11816 bp, 13 predicted proteins | sample LauGreFa1BDMLBSN_2_FD_187574 | JGI IMG/M metagenome (GOLD analysis project Ga0209358, IMG submission 187574) | Freshwater lake microbial communities from Lake Michigan, USA - Fa13.BD.MLB.SN (SPAdes) (version 2) | ecosystem: Environmental > Aquatic > Freshwater > Lake | place: Lake Michigan, USA...
ATAGTGGGTGCATCGTCTCCAATAAATATCAAGCAAATAAAAATATTTAGTAATAAGTGGCGCGAAAGTTCCTATTGTGGAATTTGGGGGTGGGCTTGCAGTAAAGAGATTTGGGATTTGTATAATTATGATTTGCGAAATATTGATTTCGAGAAAGCACTTTCAAGATCTTCAAGTTGGAAAAAACTGAACCTATTCCAGCAACAGCTTTGGATTGGTAGATTTTTAAAGGTTCAGAAAAATCCCCTACACACATGGGATATCCAGTTGCAATATTGGTCATTTTTTCACGATTTTGTTAATATGTATCCAGTTTCGTCTCTCATAAAAAATATTGGCTTCAATGATTATCGAGCTCTTCATACGAAAGGTTCAAAGCCAAGGTGGCTGTCAAACAAGCCTGGAGATGATAGACTTTTATCAAACAAAAATTTTTTCACTTTTCAAGGTTCGTTTTCCAAATATATTGACTCCAATACAGTTGCCGGTGATACTAGATTGAACGCATGGTGGAATTCGTAGATGCTATTAATCTATGATAATAAATAGTATAGTCATATAATGTTGAAAAATTACAAGCAGGGTGTTATATCAATATTGGTGCCGACCAGAAATAGACCTAAAAATGTAATTAATTTAATTAATTCGGCTAAGAATACAGCAGACAATCCAAGTAAAATTGAATTTGTTTTCTATGTAGATTGTGATGATAAGAGCTTTCCACAATTAGAAGAATGGGATACTATAAAAGTTATTCATGGACCAAGAATGTGGTTATCTGTGATACAAAACGTTTTGTATGCAAACGCTTGTGGTGAGATTTTGATGTATGCAGCGGATGATATCGAGTTTTGCACAAAATCTTGGGATTCAATTATTTTACAAGAATTTGAAAAAATAGATGATAAAATATTGTTAGTTTTTGGCAATGATTTAGGTTCTCACGGCTCTAGTATTGCAATCCATGGATTTCTTCATAGAAAATGGGTCGAAACTATTGGCACATTTGCAGCACCCTTCAGGCTATCCTTGACTGATTTATGGCACACTGAAAATGCAAAGAAATTGAATCGAATATGCTATTTACCTGATTTGATTATTAAACACATTCATTATCGTCAGGGTGAAAAATCTGCCGATTTTGACAGTACCTATCAAAATGTCTATCTCCAATCTAGCGCCTGGCGTCCGAAGGTTACGTATAGGAAGCTTGAAAGAGAGAGAAGAATCGATCGAATTTTACTAGCCGAAGCGATGACCGTAAATCCCAAAAAAGAAATTAGATATTTTTTAGGTGAAGTTATTTCAGGTTTAAGCAAAAAATTCAATTTGACTGAGGTTGAAGTTAGGCGCCTTAAGAGTAGTTCTAATATAAAAATATTATTAATTCTAATAAAAAAATCACTCAAAAAACGTGGAGTATAATTGTATACGCGTAAAGTTTTTGACTGTTTTCCATTTTGGAAAGAATTTGATGTTCTTGAAATAAGATTACATGAATTGAATGATGTTGTAGATAAATTTATAATAGTAGAGAGTGCTTTTACTCATTCAGGTGATAAAAAACCATTCTATCTTAAGGACAATATGCAAAGATTTGCAAAATTTAAAGAAAAAATAATTTTAACTTCAAATGACAGATTTAGGAAAAAAGATAGTCCGAATCAAAGGGAAATATTTCAACGAAATATTATCGGTAAAGTTTTAAAGGAAAATAATGCAAAAAAAGAAGATCTTATTGTTATTTCAGACTGTGATGAGATTCCTAGAGCATCAATAATAAGAGAGCTTACAATTAATCCAAAAAATTCTATTCTAGAATTGAATGGTTATATCTCGTACTTTAATCTGTATTTTCAAAAATGGCACAGAGGTAGAGTTCTTTTGTATAAAGATTTAAGAAGCGCCCAAAAAGCTCATAGAGATTATTTTATTCAGACTGCGCAAAGCATGCGTAGATTAAAGTTTTTTCCTTTTCTGCGAATAAACCCACATTTTGCGGCAGGTTGGTTAGATAGGTATTTTGGAATATACGTGGGTTTTTATGGTCGAGAGGCGTTGCCAATTATTAGTAATGCAGGTTGGCATTTTACTAAGATGTTTCCAGCCGAGGATATTCTTGAGTCGGTTTTTGCCTCATCACACCTTGAGTTTAGATCTGATGTCAGTGGTATCGACGATGTAATACGAAAAAGAAATGAGAAAAAGACCTATTATGGAGGTGAATTATTTGGAGAAATTGTGCCCTTAGATAATTCTTTTCCTAAACATCTAATAGATAATAAAGAGAGATTTAAAAATTTTATAATTCCGGTTTGATTGCCGCATTAATTGCGTTATTAAAATCTATATAAAAATTTTCAGATAAGCTTGGGTAATTTCCTATATACCAGGCAAAATGATGAACATGATCTACGTTTGGCAAAGATTCAGGTCGTGGATATATTCCAGATTTTTTAAGATAAGGTTGGCGAAGTTGGTTACCGCCTCCAGATAGTCCACGCCTGAACTCTATCCCGTTTACTCTCAGCTCAAATTCCACCTTATTTCGTAAAATCAAATTAGGTTGATTGAGTACTAAAATAAAAGCGTAATTCGAGTTTCCTTGTAGTTCAAAATCAACCTGAAAAATGGTTGGGTCTAAATTCTTCAAGAATTTATTAAAATTTGACCGCCTTATTTCAATACTGGAATCTAGATGCTCAATCTGGCTCAGTCCCAGAACACCATTAATTTCAGTTGGCCGCATGTTATGGGACGAAAAATTAAATATAAAATCCTTATTCAAGTCAGGAAAACTATCAGCAATTCTATTTTTAAAATTATCACTACTGCTTTCTCTTACAAGCCCATGAGATCTTAGCATCCTTGCCATTTCATAAATATCTGGATCATTTGTACAAATCATTCCGCCCTCAATTGTCGTTAAATGGTGTGCATAGTAAAAGGAAAAATTTGAAATTAATCCAAATGTTCCCAACTTTTTATTATTATGTGTAGCACCATGACTTTCACATACATCTTCAATCAAAGGAATACCCAACCTATTTAACTCTGTCAATAACTTATCAGTTAATCCATTCAAACCCAATACATGCGTTAAAAAGACAGCCTTAGTTTTACTCGAGACGGCACCTAATATTTTATCGGTATCAATTGCTAAACTTTTTTTATTGATATCAACAAAAACAGGTTTGTGTCCAGCATTTATTACTGACGCTATATCTGATACCCAGGTTAGCGGAGGAACTATAATTTCACCCGAGCCATAGGTTTCTCGTATTGCTAGCATAGTAAGATCATTAGCAGACGCGCCAGAATTAACCATTACTGAATACTTCACTCCCAGCCAACTGGACCAAATTTGCTCAAATTCTCGAACTTTAGGGCCATGAGTTAATTGAGGGTCATCTTTTTTTAAGTAATCAATTAACTTATCTAAGTCATTTCTCGAAATATTATTTTTCATTAGCGGCCACTTTATTTCAGTCTTCATAGTATTTGTCTCCCCATTCAACCAATAGCGTTGAAATACCGTCTTCTCGACTTAGCGCTTGTTTATACTCGGGGTATATTTGGTCAGAATTATCTAATCTAACAACGTTAATATTCTTACATAAGTTTTCGAATGCCGCTGTGAAATCACCAGTATGTTGAGGACCTGGATTTAGCGGCGATTCTGAACCAATTGCAGTTCTTATAATTACCTTCGGCGGTACATTCCTTCTTGAGATTTCACCTAATTTATCTAAATGATTTACTATTTGATTGGTGGCCAGCAATAAAAAATTCCAACGTGGGAATATGGAAACAGGAACAAAACCTGCTAGGGCAAACCCGTTTGCTACGCCCATTTGGAAATCTTCTTCTACCGGTAATTCCAACAACCTTTTGTCATCGATGCCTAATAATGTATTTCGCATTGCTGTACCTGCCACAGCAACAGATTGACCTAAAAAAATAACCCTATAGTCCTCAGCCAACATTTTCATAGATTTCGATAACTCATCTTGGTACTTGCCCACTAGAATTGAATCCTAACTCCGGCACCAGCGTGTGGATAAGCATTCGAATACTTATAACTTAAAACTTTTGAACTTTTACGTTCCTCGTATCGTAAAGTTTTGGTCGCCCACACCTCTCTAGTATTTGTTAATACTGATAGTCCATTATCTTCAATGATAAAAGTTATGGGCAGGTCGTGCAATTCAGCAAACCTTATGGATGTTTGGACTACTCCAGTTTCTGAAGTCATATCACCCATAAAACACCAGACATGATTATTTGAATTCAATCTCCTTTCAGCTTGAGCAATACCTATAGCGATGGGGACTTGACCTCCCACAATTGCAGAAGAAAAAAATTTGTAGTCAAGAAAATTAAGCGAGATCGAACGTCCGGCAAGAATTTCATCTAACACTTTTTCAGGCGGTACACCTTTGAGTAGGCAATGATAATGGCTTCTCCATGTACTTAAAACCCAATCTGTTTCAGAAATACTTTCAAAAATACCTATTAATTCATGTTCATTACCGCTCGATAAATGTACAGGCGCTTTAATTTGACCTGAATTGAATAAATCAACAATTTGATTTTCAAAACTTATTAGATTTTCTGCACTCCATTTTGGGCCCATGTTTAATTCTAACCCAAGAGCACCTGATTTATTATAGAATTTGAGTACATCCTTCACTTGAAATAGTAAACGGTATATTGACCATAGGGGCCATTTTCTGCGCGAAAGTTTCTTTGTGTCCCGGTTTTAGCCAAAATAAGAAGAACCCTCCTCCACCTGCTCCCAAGATTTTCCCACCCAAAGCCCCCTGATTAATTGCATATTCATAAATGTTATCTAATTTGGGATTAATGGCTACTGGATTTGACTTTTTTTTAAGAGTCCAGCTTTCTAACATCAAATCATCCACTAAATCAAGACTTGATTCAGTTGAAAGAATCTCTTTAAACTCAAGGGCGAGCTCACGGGTTCGATGTAAAATCGATTGCTTTGCTTTAAGATTTTGTAGCAAAGTTTTTGACACTTCTGAACTACTTCTGTCCACTCCAGAATAAACCAAGATCATCCTAGACTCAAAATCTTTGAGGTATTCTTGACTCAAATTTATTTGAGTCAAATTCCAATTATTTGGTGCAGAAAAATCTATAAAGTTCACGCCCCCTATTGCACATGCAATTTGATCTTGAGATCCCACAGTCTCTCCCAGAATATTTTGCTCAAAATCTATCGCTTTCGACGCGAGATTAAAATTACTGATATCATCACCATTTAATGCATAGAGGGCTTTAATTAGCCCAACCACAAAGGCTGAACTTGAGCCCACCCCACTTCTAGCTGGCAAATCGCCATTGTGCTGTAGTTCTAAATTATTTCCCTTTCCGTATTCTCTAAATGCATGTCTAACTGCTGGATGTAAAATTTCCTCTACTTCATTTACGGTTTCAACTTTAGAATAAATCACTCGAAATTTATGTTCAAAAAAAGCAGGTAATACTCTTAAATTTATAAAACAATATTTATCTATGGAAAAAGATACGACCGAACCGCCGAATTCATTAAACCATTTAGGGTGATCGGTACCCCCCCCAAACATAGAAACACGGTATGGCGTTTTGGTTATGATCATCAAATATTAGAAAAATTGTTGAAGTTGAACATACCCATTCCCTTTAAGAGTTCATTTATTCCCTCTTTTAAATTAATCCGAGCAGTTAAACCAGCTGATTCAATTTTCCTATTAGACACCACGTAGTTTCTTTGGTCAGGGTCTTTAGAGAAAGGGGATTCCAAATAAACAAAGTCCGGAACTTGTAATTTAATTTCTTGACACAATTCAACTTTTGAAATATTAGCACTACTTAATCCAAAATTGAAAATCTCACCGGCAACCAATTCGTAATTATTGATGGCAAAAACAAATGCATCTGCAACATCCTGAACATGCACATAATTTCTTTTAAAATGACCCTCGAATAAAACAACAAACTTATCTTTAAACGCCCTGTAAACAAAATTGTTGACCAACAAATCTAACCTCATTCTTGGCGAAACACCGAAAACAGTAGCCAGACGTAAACTGGTAGCATTTTGTTTTTGCATTAATACTTCCTCAATTAAAACTTTCTCTTTTGCGTACTGTGATAACGGTGAAAGCGGAGATAGCTCATCACATAAATTATCTATGCCACCGCTACCATAGGCGCTATTTGTGGTGGGCATCACTATTTGTTGGCTCTCACTTAGCTGCTCCAATAACCAGAGAACAGAATCTTTATTGATGGAGGTTGCAGTGACAGGATCTTTAGCACATGCAGGAGCGCCAACAATTGCTGCCAAGGGAAGAATTACGTCTGCTCGTGATAGATTCTCAAGCATTAAGTTAGTGTCACGGACATCACCATAAATAATCCTCAAATTATTATTACGTACTACATGCGCAAGACTTTGTTGTTTATACATGAAATTATCTATTACTGTTACTTTATAATTTAAATCCAGGAGTTTTGGAACAAGAACGGAACCAATATATCCGGCGCCACCAGTTACCAATATGTGTGTCATAGATTAAATCCAAACAATTCAATTTCAACAATTTCTACAATTAGATGGTACGCTAACATGTGTAATTCTTGTATATGCTGCGTGTTTTCAGATGGTACTTCAATACTGACATCTGCTAGCTTCGATAGTTTTGATTGAAGTTTTGTAAACGCAATGATAAAAATTCCAGACTGTTTCGCCTTTTTAGCTGCATTTATGCAATTAATTGACTCTCCGCTCGTGCTTAGAATAATCAAGACATCTCCAGATACACCGTAAGCCTCGACTTGCCGTTCAAAAATTTGATCAAACGAGAAATCATTGGAATAAGCTGTAATTATCGAGGTATCAACGGTTAAAGCAATAGCAGGCAATGCCCGCCGTTTTATGGATTTAGAAAAAGAACTTACAAACTCTGCTGCAAGGTGCTGAGCATCTGCTGCACTTCCTCCGTTACCACAAATTAATAACTTTGAACCTTGGGTGAATGCCTTCACAAGTAAATTAGCAGCGACTAAAATTTGCTCAGTGCAATTGGTTTTAAATTGAGGAATTAATTCAAGAATTTCTGAAAATCTAATTTCAAGAATCTCATTTGGTTTAACGCTGGAAATCATTCCGAAAGTATATCTTCTCAGCAGCTTCTAGCAAGTTTGTCGCTAGGTAATTTGGTGTTATATTTGTTGGATAGCTGCTTAAAATTCGAACCGTTTTTAATCCAAGAGATTTACCAAATTGTATATCTGAGTCTTTGTCTCCAATCATAAAGCTAGAATCAGCATCAACTTTAAATTCGTTAATCGCATAAAAACCCAAACCTACATTCGGTTTTCTGCAAAAACAATTTTCGTCTGGCGTGTGAGGGCACAGTAGTAGAAAATCAAAACTGATCTCAAAATTGTGAAATAACTCGTACATTCGTGAATTTACTAGTTCAACTTCTTGCCTAGTTGCCAGCCCCCTCCCAATTGCAGATTGATTTGTAACAATTCCAAACCTATAATTCATGCTTTTCAGAAGTTGCAGACCTTCGATGGTTCCCGGCAAAATAAAAATTTCATTTGGATCGCTTAGGTAAGGCACATTTTTAATTAATGTCCCATCTCTATCTAAAATAATATAGGAGTTAATCATTAAGAAATTCTCCAAAAAAGTTAATTTTTTCTGATAACTCTGGATCAACTATATTTAATCTTAAGTTATCCCTAAGTTGGTAAGGCATATAATTTGAATATTCTAGATTTAATCTAGTTCGAATAAGGACGGCCCAAATAGAAATTTTGGAGTTGGTTCCAATGAATATCTTATATGAAAGTAAAGACTGCAAAGTTTCAAATGTTGAATTTGATTTTTCTATGAATTTAATACCATCAATCTTTTGTGATAAAAGGTCTATCGCTTGCTTTCCAGAATCAGAATAAACATCTATTTCCTTCATATTCTGTAAAATAAAAGATTGGTCAATCAAGTTTTTGATATTATCTACAGCGACATAATTTTTTATACCTCTAGAAAAAAGATCACCTAACCGGTAATGAATGGCTACCTCGGAATAATTTTTGTTTTTATTCGTATTTCGAACTGAACTTGTGTTGAAAACCTTTAATATTTCTAAGATGGAATTACGTGAAATTAGCCTATTTGAATAGTGACCACGAATATCTATCGTCCAAGGCTTTAATCTTTCAAATTCAATATTGTTGTTTACGCTCTCTGAAATATGTAACAAATTTGCAATAAATTTTATAAATTTTTTAGTTTTATTCAAAATTGTGCTCTTTTCGGGAACTTCACTGGGTGAAATATTTGTAAAATCTTGCACCTGGGTTACCTTAAAACGCGCAGGTATAAAAAATAACTCCAAATCCCTTTCAGTGACTCCACTTGTATGAAAAAGTAAACGAATCCTCTTTTTCGGAAATTGTTTTTCGATATCTAATGCAAGAGCGAGAGCAAACAGCTGTGATCCAAATCCGCCCCAGCAATGTATGTTGAATGGAAGTTTGTTGAAAACCATAATTTATTTATAAAAAACTTTTAGAGAATCAAGGTAGACATTGTCTATCTCCTTGGCCATTGATTTCGCATTAAATATTTTGAGGCGTGAGAAATAATGCGAAGTAAGCTCATTTCGGTAATTTTCAGAAATGCTTTTTTTGAGCTTAGTAATAAGTCCACTTACACTATCGGGCGGAAAAAGACCAGGATAGTTAGCGCCCATTACTTCAGGAATTGCAGAAGCTGAAGAAGCTAAAATAGGAACATTTCTTTGCATTACTTCTAACAATACTAAGCCAAATCCTTCATAGAGACTCGGTAAAACAAAAATATCCATTTGATTTATGAATTGATAAACATTATCGGTACGACCAACCCAGTCGACATGATCATTAAGACCTAAACTTTGCACTAGTTCTACAATTTCTTTTTTTTGGCTTCCTTCACCTACGATCAATAACCTAGATTCTGGATAATTATTTTGAAATTTAGCGAACGCATAAATAAGCACACGGTAATTTTTCTGTTCGACAATTCGGGCGATAATCCCAACTGTGAAATAAGACTTAGGTTTATCATTAATTTTATTCACAATCTTTACTTCTGGAACACCATAATGGACTATGATATTTTTTCGATGTGGATAAACTTCCTTTATACTAAGCAAATAAGTGAAAACTGCTTGAGATATATGTATACATTTACTTGATTTTCTGAACACAATCCTGGCCAGTATGAGCGAAATTAAATCAGGAGCTTTTGGGAAGAAAGGCTCAGAATTATGCTTGCTAATTATAAGTGGCTTTCTTCCAACACCAAAAGCTGAGATTAATTCAGCTCGAGGCAAGTGGGCATGAACAATAGAATAATTTGTTTTTAGAAATTTTCGAATATAGACAATTTGAAAAATTGGATTCTTACCAGCCAAGAAATCTAAAACGACCACTCCTTTATCTTTAAATTCTTGGAGTAATTCGGGAGCGCCTTTAAGATAAATTACAGTAACCTCATGACCGGCTTTTACTTGTTCAGAAGTCAAAGTTAAAAGTTGATTCTCAGCACCGCCTCGGGAAATAGTGGTAATCAAATGTATAACTTTAATCACTGGCTAACTCTTTGGTAAAATAATCAACAGTTTTTATCAATCCCGAATTTAAGTCTATGGCTGGTTCCCAACCAAGCAATTTTTTTGCCAAAGATATATCAGGTTTCCTTTGTTTAGGGTCATCGCCGGGAAGTGGCATATAAACTAACTTAGAATTTGTATTTGTCAGCTCTTTTATTTTTTTTGCTAATATATTCATTGAAAATTCAGTTGGATTACCTAAATTAATGGGTGAATCAAGTCTATTTTTGCACAATAATGTTAAATAAATCGCTTCAACTAAATCTGAAACGTAACAAAAGGATCTTGTTTGTTTTCCGTCACCAAAAATAGTCATGGGAACGCCTTTTAATGCCTGTACAATTAGATTGCTAACAACTCTTCCATCATTAATTGCCATATTTGGTCCGTAAGTGTTAAAAATTCTAATTACTCTAGCGTCTAGGCCAAACTGTCGTTTAAAATCAAAACTAAGGGTTTCAGCTGCTCTTTTTCCTTCATCGTAACAAGACCTTATGCCAACTGGATTAACATTACCCCAGTACTTTTCATTTTGGGGAGTTTGGGTTGGGTCACCGTAAACCTCACTTGTTGAGGCTTGAATAAATATCGCTCCTATTTGCTTCGCTAATTTAAGCAAGTTCAAAGTCCCAACAAAATTAGTCTCAATTGTTCTAACTGGATCGAGTTGGTAAATAGGTGGTGATGCTGGACAAGCAAAGTTCAAAATAGCATCTACCTCACAAAAAAAGGGCTGACAAACATCCTGTTCCTGAAATGTAAAACTTGGGTTATTTATGAAATCGCTAATATTTTTTTTACTACCAGAAGAGAAATTATCTAAGCCAATTACTTGATGACCTTCAGAGATTAATTTTTGAGTTAAGTGTGAACCAAGAAACCCGGCTACTCCTGTTAGCAATATTTTCATTTACATATCCTACATTAAACTCATTAGGTGCTATTGGAATTGGGACTAGAGCCTAAAATAACTTTATACAGTCTAGAATTGATTTAAAATCTCGCTTTTTTGGCACAAGACATTAATTAGAAACTAGTGATTTCCTCAATTCTTTAGCAAACCTTACAATTTTAAACCTATTCAGGTTATATATATTAAAATGCGAATTGATTAATCGGGGATTGATATAAAAACGCATACCTAATTCTCGTAGTCTTAGATGAAAATTAACATGCTCACTTTGATTAAATTTTGATTCACAAATTGTATAGTCACTTCGCTTAAATACGGTAGAACGATAAATTGCAAATCCACCAAATCCAGATTCAATTTCAATAAAATCCGAATTCTTATTAATTTTTTTCATGTGCCTAAAAATAAACTCATAGCGAAGTCCATCAAAATAACGGAATTGTGCTACAAAATTAGGAATGAACCATTTAGTCTTAATTAAAATTTCATTTTGTTTTGCTCTAGTTAGTTGTGTAAAGCAGTCTTCTTCAATCCAATCTTTTGCTCGTAAGGGGTAAATGTCATAGTATCCATACTTTTGATTCGCCATTATCCCATACCAATCTAACTCGGTTCGGAAACATGACTCAACAGCTTTTTTATTTAATTTAAAATTCATTCCATCAAGATCGGCTACGGCGACATAATCCCATTTACTTTTAGCATTATCGTCGCGAATATGTTTAACATAAATATTTCTACAGTATGCAATTCTGGCAATTCGATGCGGGTATTTACTCTTAAGTTTCCCTAAGGAAATAAACTCAAAATTTCTGTTTTTCAATGCAATCTTCTCTAAAATTTTAACAGTTTCATCATTCGAATCAGATTCAACCAAAAAAACTTGAACCGAATCAAACACAGATAGAGCCTTTAAAACGACTTTTAACTCTCTTTCGATAGTTTTGGCAACATTTGAGACTGTGCCAACTAGCAATATTTTTTTATTCATGAATTAAGTTTATTACTAATACTATGAATTGGAGCTGAAGCCTCTTTCTTGATCTTTATTTGTGGTAAATATATAATGTAAAGTGTTGTACAATTGGAGAGTCCAAATACCTACAGCTTGTGGGTATCTTGCGAGTCTTAATCTCAAATCACCACCAAGACGCGCATCATGTCTTGATAGGTTGATATATGTCATTTAAAGATTTAGGCGTTAATGCTGCGCTTACCAAGGT
>Ga0209358_10003366_pt1 | contig 11808 bp, 10 predicted proteins | sample LauGreFa1BDMLBSN_2_FD_187574 | JGI IMG/M metagenome (GOLD analysis project Ga0209358, IMG submission 187574) | Freshwater lake microbial communities from Lake Michigan, USA - Fa13.BD.MLB.SN (SPAdes) (version 2) | ecosystem: Environmental > Aquatic > Freshwater > Lake | place: Lake Michigan, USA...
GGGCGAAGAGGAGAAAGATTAAGATTTAAAAAATGGAGGGCTGCAGCCCGATACATAGCCCCAGAGTCGATGAAGGTGTAGCCTAATTGTTTGGCTACCTCCTTAGCAGTCGAACTTTTTCCGCATCCCGAATACCCGTCAATGGCGATGACAATTTTGTTCATCAAAAAAACCTGTCTTGTTTTACTGCCTAAAATTTGGGCAAATATAGTAGTTTTAGCAGTACTTAATTCCAAATAGCCCCAGATCCTTTTCCCTAAAAAATAAAGAGCTGAGGCCGCTTCCTTTTGATGCCATGATTCTCCATGCCAACCTTGTTGACCTCCACCAAAGACAGGTTTATTCTGTAGCCTTAGAAGTACAGGAACAAAAAATCCAGCGCATCCAAAAAATCGCTTCTGACGCTAATTTACCCTTTCTGCTCCCAGGTTTTATTGACGCCCACGTGCATGTGGAGTCCTCCATGTTGGTCCCTTCCGAATTCGCTCGGCTAGCAGTGGTTCATGGCACAGTGGCAACTATTTCTGATCCGCATGAAATCGCCAATGTCTGTGGCATGCAAGGGGTAGAATACATGATTGATAACGGCAAAAAAGTACCCTTTCATTTTTTCTTTGGAGCCCCTTCTTGTGTACCTGCCACCCCTTTTGAAACCGCCGGAGGAGAGATCTCTGCTGCGGACATTCAAGAATTGATGGCTCGCCCAGAAATCCTGTACCTGGCCGAAATGATGAACTGGCCTGGAACTGTCAACCGTGACCCTGAAGTCATGGAGAAAATTCAGATTGCCCAGCAGCAGGGCAAGCCCATCGACGGGCATGCCCCAGGACTTCGAGGAGAACTCGCGCAAAAATATGTATCTGCAGGCCCAAGTACCGACCACGAATGCTTTACCTACGAGGAAGCCTTGGAGAAAATCAAACTTGGAATGAAAATCTCCATTCGGGAAGGTTCCGCCGCCAAAAACTTTGAGGCCCTGATCGACCTCATCGACGATTACCCTGAGATGCTGCTCTTCTGTTCGGACGACAAGCACCCGGACAACCTCGCCATGAGCCACATCAACGAACTCGTCCGCCGTGCGGTAGCCAAAGGAAAAGACACTTTTGATGTATTGAGAGCGGCCTGTATCCATCCCATCATCCACTACTCTCTTCCCGTTGGCCAACTACGAGAAGGAGATGGGGCGGATTTTATTTTGGTCAAAGACCTGGAAAATTTTGAGGTCCTAGCCACCTACATTAAGGGACAAAAGGTGGCTGAAAATGGGCAATCCCTAATCCCTAGAATCAAAAATGAGGTGATCAACCACTTCAATACCTCTCCAAAAAAACCAGCAGACTTTCAAATCCCATCCCAGAACAAGCAAGTGCGGGTCATTGAAGCGCTAGATGGGCAATTGATCACCCCAGAAGTAGAGGGAGAAATTACCCTGAAAAATGGACTTGCCGAATCCAACCCAGACCAGGATATTCTGAAAATCACGGTGGTCAATCGCTACCAGGACGCACCTCCTGCCCTCGCTTTTATCAAAAATTTTGGATTGAAAAGCGGGGCAATCGCCTCCTCAGTAGGTCATGACTCCCACAACATCATTGCTGTAGGAGGGGACGATGCCTCTATTTGCAGGGCCGTAAATTTGTTGATTGAGGCCAAGGGTGGGGTATCCGCTGTATGGCAAGATCAGGAAGAGGTCCTTCCGCTACCGGTGGGAGGTATCATGTCCCCCGAAGATGGTTACGAAGTAGCGGCAGCCTATACCCGGATCGATCGCATCGCCAAAGAAATGGGTTCTAGACTCAATTCACCCTTCATGACCCTCAGTTTCATGGCCTTGCTGGTGATTCCAGATCTCAAACTCAGCGATAAAGGGCTTTTTGATGGGAAAAAATTTGCATTTACGGAGATTTTCAAAAAAAATTAAAATATTCAATTATTTTTTTGTAATTTAATTATTTATAAGTACGTTTATAAAACCTGCAAGGCCTTACTTTTTCAACTAGCCTTGTTGAATTTTTACTTGTCCTATTCTTTAATTTAATGCTGAAAAAAATGAAAATTTTTAATCATTGCCTTGCTTTTTTTATCCTGTTTTTTGTGATCGCCTGCGAAAATCCGGAACAGCAGAACCCCTCTAGCTCTAAAAATGAGGAAATTCTCTCGCTCTTTACGGTAAAAGAGACCACAGAAGCTCTGGGTGTATTCGATAAGTTTCAAGCAGAGAAACTGGTCGTTGAGACGAGCCCCAATTCGAACCTGTACCGATTAAAGGGGGAATCCATTATCCGCATAAAATCGAATGACTACCCGATTTCAACGCTAGTCTTTCAAGTGGCAGAAGGGAAGTTTTTCCTCCAAGGAAATGAGTCGGATTTTATTTATCGAGCCGAGGGCAAAACAAAAATCACTTTTGCTGGCAACACCATCGATCTTGTTGACTATGAATCCTCCACCACCACGGGTGAGCTGGACATCCTTCTTTTAGGATTTTTGGAACTGACTACGCCGAATGAAAAAAGAAACCGATCCAAATCACTTCTGGCAACGCATAAAATTCAATGCTCTTATTGGGGCACGTATTACCTGACCTCTGTCAATACCAGCCGCTCAACTACCTTGCACGAATTGTCTACTGCCGTAGAAAGCGGGGAGTACAATTCGGGCTGTACCAAAATTGGCAACATCGATGTTTCTTGTTTTACGGAATCCCATTTTTGCCTTGCCACCCAAGCTTACTGTTGTGATTAATATAAATTAACCTCCTATGCTACTCTCCGTCATCAATCTCCCGGCACCTATTTTCACGCTACTCCTAGTTCTTTACCTAGTATTGGTCGTGTATGTCCTCATCTCAATCGCAAAAAGTAACCAATCGTTTGGAACCAAAATTTTGCTACTGGCCCTCGTAATTCTAATTCCTTTGGCGCCGATCTTCTACTTGATTTTCAAATCTCCTGCAAAGTCCGCAAGGAATAGTTAAAAAAATGGAGCAAAAAAAGGCAGCCATCTGGCTGCCTTTTTTAGTTAAAACTCCGAAGTAAAGTGGAATTCAATTTCCGGATAATTATCCTGCACCATCTGTAGCCAGGATTTAGACTCGGCCATAAAGACCAACTTATCGTCTTTATCTCGTGCGATGTAGCGGTTTTTGGAGCGGACAAACTCATCCAATTGCTTCTTATCTGCGCAACTGATCCAGCAGGCCTTGTACAGGTTCATCGGATGAAACTCCACCGTGGCATTGTATTCGTTTTTCAAACGAAACTGGATTACTTCAAACTGCAGTTGACCTACCGTACCCACTACTTTTCTGGCGCCCATTTCGAAAGTAAAAAGTTGAGCAACTCCCTCCTCCATCAATTGCTTCAGCCCTTTTTCCAATTGCTTGGTCTTCATGGCATCCTTGTTGACCACCTCTCTGAAAATCTCAGGCGAGAAACTAGGGATTCCTGTGAAAACTAAGTTTTCCCCCTCCGTAAGTGTATCCCCAATCTTGAGATTTCCTGTATCGTATAAGCCTACAATATCTCCAGGGAAGGCCTCGTCAATAATTTCTTTGTCCTGAGCCATAAACTGGGTCACATTGGAGAAACGTAGCGGCTTCGGTCCACGAACATGGTTGTAGGGCTTGTTGCGCTCAAACTTTCCGGAACAAATTCGCAAAAAGGCAATTCGGTTGCGGTGGTTTGGATCCATGTTGGCATGGATTTTAAATACGAAGCCTGAAAACTTGGATTCGTCTGGAGCAACTTTGCGAAGGTCCGTCTCTCGACTTTGTGGAATCGGAGCAATCTGGATAAAGGTGTCCAACATTTCATTCACCCCAAAATTGTTCACTGCTGAACCAAAAAATACTGGGGCGATTTTTGCATCTAGGTAATCCTGAACATCAAAGTCAGGGTAGACTCCTTCAATCAAGTCCACATCCTCCCGCAATTGATTTGCATTGCCTGGCCCAATCAAGGCATCCAACTGAGGATCTTCTAGATTTTCAAACACCTGTCGGTCATCGCTCAACTTCCGCTGCGAGGGGGTAAAAAGGTTGAGTTTTTTCTCGTAGAGATTGTACACCCCTTTAAACCCTTTTCCCATACCGATAGGCCAGGAAAGTGGACGCACTTTGATATTCAACTTGGATTCTACCTCATCTAGAAGGTCGTAAGGATCTCTACCCTCACGGTCCAATTTATTGATAAAGCAAATCACAGGAGTATTGCGCATGCGGCAGACCTCCATCAATTTTTCAGTTTGAATTTCGACCCCCTTTACACAGTCAATAACCATGATGACCGAATCCACAGCAGTCAAGGTTCGGTAGGTGTCTTCCGCAAAATCCTGGTGACCTGGGGTATCGAGCAGGTTGATTTTGATATCCTTGTATTCAAAGCCCATCACGGAAGTCGCCACCGATATCCCGCGTTGCTTTTCAATTTCCATCCAGTCAGACTTGGTCGCCGTATCGATCTTATTCGATTTGACTGCACCAGCCGTCTGTATAGCACCTCCAAAAAGTAGTAATTTTTCAGTCAGGGTGGTCTTCCCTGCATCGGGGTGAGCAATGATGGCGAAGGTTCTACGCTTGTTGATTTCGGCTGTTAAACTCATTGGGAATGAAATTCAGGCAGCAAAGGTAACTAAAAATGGCTGAACCCCATTTTTAAAGTTGCAAGGGAATACCTACTCCATCCAGATTCCGGTTTCAAGGGGCATCCAAGATTCCTTTGCTCACAAAGGGGGTGCTTTCCTCCATGGGCCCAAGTAGCAAAATCCGGAACGTCGTACCTTTTCCTAGTTCGGACTGCTTCACAAAAATCTTTCCCCCATGGTACCCCTCCACAATTCGTTTGGACAAGGTGAGCCCCAGTCCCCATCCTCTTTTTCGTGAAGAAAAGCCCGGAGTAAACACTTTTTTGTATTTCATTTTCTCTATCCCCATCCCTGTGTCTGTAATGTCTATGCCTACATACTTGTCGCTTTCCTGGAAAAGGGATAGGCGAAGCAGTCCCTTCCCTTTCATGGCATCCACGGCATTTTTACATACATTTTCGATCACCCATTCAAATAAGGGCTTGTTCAAAAGCGCAATCAATTCCTTCGAATCAGATTGAATCTCCCACTCCACTTTCGTTGAAATTCTGGGTCTAAGGTAGGCTAGCGCTTCCTCCACAATTTGGTAGACATTTTCAGGCTGAATCACTGGAGTACTTCCAATGCTACTAAATCGCTCGGTGACGACGCGCAGTTTGGTCACATCCTTATCCATCTCCTGAATAATTTCCTTGTTTTCATCCCAAACAGGGGAATTCTTCAAGTAATCCATCCATGCCATCAGGGAAGCGATCGGAGTGCCAAGTTGGTGCGCCGTTTCTTTAGTTAAGCCTGCCCACACCCGGTTCTGCTCTGAGAGTTTGCTTTGGTTAAATACCACATACACCAGCAAACCAAAAAGTAAAATCACCGCCAATTGAATGTAGGGATAGTATTTCAAGTTGGTCAACAGGGCTGAATTGCGGTAATAGATTCGAATATCGGCTTCTTCCAAAACGATGGGCGGATAGTCCTCCTGCATCTCCTGCAACTCTTCATTCAAAATCCGAGTAGAGTCGGTTTGGTTCCGACTGTTTTTGAATTCAATGTTTCGAAATTCAATGGGATTGCCCTCCCCATCCACCATGATGATGGGAAATGAATAATTCTGCTGAATGATCTCTTGGTTGATAAATGTCAGGTTATCGGAAGTAGTCGCCGCATAGTCTAAAGCCGCCGACAAAACCCGGATTTGCCTATCCTCCCGCTCCCGAAGTTCCTCCACCAGCCGATGCGTATACCCGATAGATCCCAAGCCCAGAAGTAGGGAAATCAAAAAAATCAGCCACTTGACTAACTTTTTGTTTTGATAGAAGTCGATCGAAGCCAAATCGGGCAACCTATTGTTCATGCGGATGGCAAGGTAGTCTACTAGTAACTAAAGAAAAGAAATAAAAGTATCTCTATCACCAAAAAAATAAGGTTTTATTGGAAAATCATCTTCCTCGGGAAAGAATTCCCTAACCAAAAAAGTCCCAAAGATTGGCATCAATAACTGCTGCGAAGCCACTTCCAGAGCACCTTGTAAGAAGGCTTGGTACCATGCATCAAAATCCCAATGCGGTAAATTTTTGCAGCAAGCCAGGTGGTACCCAAAAATCCCAATACCAGCAAGCCCATGGATAGCCCTAATTCCCAAAAGGGAACTCCATAACTTATCCGGCCCATCATCGCGATCGGGGAAGTAAGCGGAATGATGGATAGCCAAAAGGAGGTGCTGCTGCTTGGATCTTGAAGCACAAACACAAATAACCCCATGTACCCCACCAACAAAGGGATGGTAATGGGAAACATAAATTGCTGGGCATCTGAAGGAGCATCTACTGCTGCGCCCACTGCTGCAAACAAGGCTCCATACAACAGGTAGCCTCCCAAAAAGTAAAATACAAAGGCTGCCACCAGAGACACAAAGTCTATTCCCTGAATCACCTGAAGGATTTCTCCCAATTGTCCGGGTGCTGGAGATGCCTCCATCAACTCTGGATTGGCCATTTCCATGGCCTGTTGCTGGGGCATTTGCATGCCCAAGACGCCCATCACCACCGTGGAAAGTGTACTAATTAGGAGTACCCAGATCAAAAACTGCGTCAAACCTACTGCACCAATCCCCACAATCTTGCCCATCATGAGTTGAAATGGGCGTAAGGAAGAAACCAATATCTCCACAATCCGAGTGGACTTCTCCTCAATGACGCCCTGCATGATCTGGTTGCCATAAATGAATATAAAGAGGTAAATCAAGATGCCAGATAAAAATCCCAAGGCATAATTGACCGTGGAATCAGTGATTTTTTCTTCCCCAGCCTCACCTAGGGTAAGGGATTGCACCTTTACTTCAGTCCTGATTTCCTTCAGCACATTGGGATCTATTCCTTTGGCAAACAAGCGCTGATCCTCGATTTTTCGTTTGAGCGCACCTTCCAAATAGCCAATCAACGACGTACTTGGATTTTCCAAGCCATAAAACTGAATCCCCTGCGGAGCAGAGAGTTCCATTTTCGGAAGGTAAAGCACTCCATACCGTTCCTCTTTCGTGACCAAAGCCTTGGCCTCTTCTAAACTTTTTCCAGAAGAACTAAATGCGTATTGCTCCGAACTTTCCATAAAAAATAAGCCGGTCTCATCCACTACTTCGATGACTCGAAGGGATTGATTTTCTTTTTCCTCCACCGCGATCCATACAAAGACCGCCATGATGGCTGGGAAAATCAAAGGCGTTAGCAGCGTGGCAATTAAAAAGGATTTTTTCTTCACCCGAGCCAAGTACTCCCGTTGGATCACTAGCAATACCTTATTCATGGGTACTGGCATTTACTTGTTGAATAAAAATTTCCTCCATACTTGGAAAGCGCTCTTGAAAGGAAATGACCTGTCCATACCCCATTAGTTCCTGCAAGAGTGCATTGGAAGTCTGTCCATTCAAGGGCAGCAACAAGTCTACGCGGCCTTCTTCCCGGGCTTCCACTTGCCAGGTGGCTGGCAACTCTTGGTTGAGTCCATCCAGACTTACTCGGATCTCCGCGGGTCTAAATCTAGATTTGATCTCCCGAATGCTTCCATCCAAAATTTTCTTGGACTTGTGGATCATGGCCACTTGATCACAAAGGAGTTCCACGGACTCCATGCGATGGGTACTCAACAATATGGTAGTCCCTGCTTTTTTCAATTCTAGAATTTCCTCCTTTAGAAGCGCGGCATTGACGGGATCAAAGCCGGAAAAAGGTTCGTCCAAAATCAATAGCCTAGGTTCATGAATGACCGTAGCGATAAATTGAATTTTCTGAGCCATGCCTTTGGAGAGGTCTTCAATTTTCTTGTTTTTCCAAGAGGTGATTTCAAACTTCTCCAACCACCGATGGACCCGCTGTTTTGCTTCTGAAGCAGTAAGGCCTTTGATTCTTGAAAAATAAATCAACTGATCCCAAACCCCCATTTTCTTGTACAAGCCCCGCTCCTCTGGGAGGTAGCCAATTTTCCGAATGGACTCCCCTGATAAGCGTTGCCCATCCATCCTTACTTCCCCACTATCCTGTTCAATGATTTGATTGATGATTCGAATCAGCGTGGTTTTGCCAGCGCCGTTCGGACCCAATAATCCAAAAATCCCCCCATTCGGAACCACTAAATCTAAATCGGTTAGAGCTTTGTGGCTCCCGTAGGCTTTATTTAGTTGGCAGATTTCTAACATGCTACTCGATCGTTATTGACCCTACCCCTACATCCAGTACAAATTCCAATAGTCTTGGATCTGAGGCTGCATAGCCTTTGGTTACATAAACATCTTCCCCTATGGCTCTGAGGTACTCCGGTATTGAGGTTCGGCAGAGCGGAGTTGTCTTCATTCGAATTTTCACCGGATTGGATACAGGAGGCAATTTGAGGTAAATCGTCCCCCCTCCTACGGCTGCGATTACCTGCCCCTTGGAGGTTTGACCCAATCCATAATTCAAGTTAATTTCACCATAATTGACCTCGATAATTATTTTTTTGGCTTGGGTTTGCTGTGCTTGACTCAAATCCACAATTCCCATATTGAGGGTGACCAGGAGGGTATCCATTCCGATCAAATTGGGCGATGTTGAACTGTTGTGAATCGATACGTCGGCGCTTGCACTTTTTATTTTGAGCGAAGCAATGGCCAATTGGGCCAGATCAAAATCTGCAGTTCCCATGCCCAAATTAAACTCCAAGTTGTACGCATAGGGAGAACCCAACCCCACATCCCAAGTATGGTCAAATCCATTGGTAGTGGAAAATAATTTGGAGGTGATACTTTTTCCGAGGTTATCCGATTCAATATTCTTGTGAACCAAACTGGCGGTTACTCCATTTTTTGAAGTAGTAGATCGGAAATCGGGGAGAATGTTTGCTTGAAGGAGGTGGCCATGGATGATAAGCGGATCCATTCCCGCATTTCGCTTGACCTGAGTTTCGCTTTTGTAGGTGCTGAAATTTAAATTCACCTTCTCAATCCCATCGTTCGCAGGCACTCGGTATTCCCGAACAAACTGTGCATGCACCCATGATCCCGCTAGGGGAATGAGGAAAAAAATAAGGCACAATTTTTTAAACATAGCAATAGGGTACGCGATAAGCCTAAAAAGGTTTTTTAAAAATATAAAAAAAGCCAGAGGTTGACTCTGGCTTTTCAATTTTTTAAAAAAACTCTTTCATCCGATCAAAGAAGGACTTATCCTGCTTTCCTGGATCGGGCTTGAAATTTTCTGAATGCTTCAATCCTTCCAAAACGGATCTTTCCTCTTTGGAAAGTGTGGTTGGGGTCCAAATATTGACCATTATCAACTGGTCACCCTTCCCATAGCCATTGATATCTTTGATGCCCTTGCCTTTGAGGCGAAGCATTTTTCCGCTTTGTGTGCCCGGATCAATTTTGATTTTCACTTTTCCATCTAGCGTAGGAACCTCCACGGACTCACCTAAAGCCGCTTCAATAAAGGAAATATGCAAGTCGTAGATGACGTTGTTGCCTTCCCGTTGGAAAACCCCATCCTCCGCCTCTTCAATTACAATCAAGAGGTCACCCGGAATTCCTCCTGGCATCTCGTTGCCCTTGCTGGACATGCTCAGTTGCATGCCTTCTCCTACCCCTCCTGGGATATTGATGGAGATGACTTCTTCCTTCAGCAGCAATCCACGTGCATCCGCATCATCCGGCTTTTTGTCTACCAATTGTCCTGATCCACCACAAACACCACAAGTGCTTGCTGAAACCATCTGGCCCAGCATGGTATTCACTACCTTTTTTACTTGACCGCTTCCTTGGCAAGCCGAACAAGTTTTGAAGGTTACCCCAGGGGCGACCACCTGTCGCTTTACTTTGATTTTTTTCTCTACCCCATTCGCAATTTCACTCAGGGTGAGTTTTAGTTTGACCCGAAGGTTGGTTCCCTTTTTGGTACGTCTACCACCTCCGCCTCCTCCACCAAAGAAGGACCCAAAGCCGCCCCCACCAAAAATATCTCCAAACTGAGAGAAAATATCCTCCATGTTCATCCCACCGCCACCGAAACCGCCGCTACCTCCTAGCCCTTGGTGGCCAAATTGGTCGTAACGCTGCTTTTTTTCAGGATTACTCAATACCTCATACGCCTCAGCCGCCTCCTTAAACTTGTCTTCAGCCTCAGGATTGTCTGGGTTTTTATCAGGATGGTATTGAATCGCAAGTTTGCGATAGGCTTTCTTGATGTCTTCCGCGCTAGCGGATTTAGACACACCCAATACCTCGTAATAGTCTCTTTTTGCCATAATTAGGTTATGCTCCGGTCACTACTTTGGCGAAACGAACTACCTTTTCGCCTAGGAAGTACCCTTTTTCTACCACATCAACCACTGCCCCCTTCAACTCAGGGCTAGGAGATGGGATTTGTGTAATTGCTTCTTGTGTATCGGGATCAAATGACTTTCCAATCAAGTCCTCCATGGGTTTTAAACCCTTAGAGTCAAGAATTTTGACCAGTTTGTGAAAAATCAATTGATTGCCCTCTTGGATTTTTTGCACATCAGCCTCTTTTTCTGCAGCCTTAAATGCGCGCTCAAAGTCATCGACAACTGGAATTAGATCCTTTAGCACATCCTCTGAGGCTGTCTTGATCAAATCAATCCGTTCTTTGGCTGTTCTTTTTCTAAAGTTTTCAAAATCAGAATAGAGGCGAAGGTATTTCTCCTTCAGTTCCCCTACTTCTGCTGTCAATTTTTCTTCCAGACTTAACTCATTTTCTTCAGCAACTTCACCTGCTGTAGCAGGAGTCTCATCCAATTTGGTTTCGTCGAGGTGCAATTCCCCTTCTTGCGGATCTTGATTTGTATTTTCCATGGGTATTTCGTTCGTAGTTGGCTTTTTTTGAATCAACAAGGAGTTTGCCAGACCTTCAAGGCTGACAAAGTGGCGGATTTAGGAATGGATTGCCTGCCAGATTAAATCCTTCAATTTCTCCAAATTGTATTGGCTGACAGAAGAGATGAACACGTAGGGAAGGTCATTGGGAATTTCCCGTTCCATCTCTTTCATCAGTTGCTCATCGAGCATATCCACCTTTGAAATCGCGAGTAAGCGCTTTTTGTCCAAGAGTTCCGGATTGTATTTCCGAAGTTCCCCTAATAGAATTCGGTATTGCTCCCCAATATCCTTGGCATCCGCAGGAATCAAAAATAGGAGAATCGAGTTGCGCTCAATGTGTCTCAAAAATCGAATTCCTAGCCCTTTTCCTTCTGCAGCACCTTCAATGATTCCAGGAATATCTGCCATCACAAAGGATTTATCGTCCCGATAACCAACCACTCCTAGGTTTGGAACCAAGGTTGTAAAGGGATAGTCCCCAATTTCTGGCCTGGCTGCCGAGATCGCAGAAAGTAAGGTGGACTTTCCTGCATTTGGAAATCCCACCAATCCTACATCCGCCAATAACTTCAGTTCAAGAATAATCCATTCCTCAATCCCTTCCTCTCCCGGTTGGGCAAAATGTGGGGCTTGGTTGGTGGCCGTTTTGAAGTGATCGTTGCCCAATCCTCCACGTCCTCCTTTAGTCAAGATGATTTCTTGTCCATGGGTGGTGATTTCAAATCGCTTCTCTCCCGTTTCAGCATCCTTGGCTACCGTTCCCAATGGCACTTCCAAGATGACATCTTTTCCATCCGCACCTGTTCTTCGGCCCCCATCCCCTCCTTTACCAGGATCTGCGATGACGTGCTTCTTGTATTTGA
>Ga0209358_10003367_pt1 | contig 11800 bp, 9 predicted proteins | sample LauGreFa1BDMLBSN_2_FD_187574 | JGI IMG/M metagenome (GOLD analysis project Ga0209358, IMG submission 187574) | Freshwater lake microbial communities from Lake Michigan, USA - Fa13.BD.MLB.SN (SPAdes) (version 2) | ecosystem: Environmental > Aquatic > Freshwater > Lake | place: Lake Michigan, USA...
CCGAACTTCGCGCACAAAGAAAAACAGTCGTTTTTACCGACATCAATGACGAGTTTTGCAAAAAAATAAATGTCGAACTGGGCAGTCAGACAACGCCGCTACGACGCGTTGGCGACATTCCCGGTAATTGGATAAAGGACGGCGATCTGATGCTCAATGCCTGGGATCCTAATTCGCTTCTGGGCAATGGATTAGCTGCGGATAATTCGCTGGACGGATACTACGGTCGCAACTCACTGATCCACTTTCAACATGCTCTGCTTTGCATGATGACGTCGTTAGGGATACAGGTGCGGATCAAGCACGTTCCGACTCAGCTACCAGCATCCAGACCGGTGGCTTCGTCATCATGAGTATCCGCACTGATACCATTACATGACGTGGGACTATACGAACTCCAGCCGCCTCACGCCTGTGTTTGTCCCAAGCAGACAGGCCGATGCACCACGCATCGCAAACAAGCCGACGCTCACCACGCCGGGTATGTCGTTGATCATCCTTTCCATTTGCGCTGGCGCCGTTATTTGCATGCCACCCGCATCAATAATGTGACAGGCATTATCGGTAACGTAGGGTCGGCCGTCCTTCATCCGCAGCACGGGCATGGCACCCAGCGCTGAGAGATATTTGCTTACCGACTGCACTGCCATCGGTATGACCTCGACGGGGAGCGGAAACGTGCCCAGTACATCAACCAGCTTGGAACCATCAGCGATGCACACAAATCTGTCAGCGACAGAGGCGACGATTTTTTCACGGGTCAGTGCGCCCCCTCCCCCTTTGATCATCGCGCCCTGATGATTGATTTCATCAGCACCGTCGATGTAGACGGGCATGGCGTCGATTTCGTTCAGATCAAACACAGTGATACCGCGCGATCTGAGCCGCGTTGCAGTGGCTTCCGATGATGCGACAGCGCCCTGAATCCGGTCGCGGATGTTCCCCAGCTCATCAATAAAAAAATTGGCGGTCGAGCCGGTTCCTACGCCGATGATGGCACCTTCGACCACATAGTCGAGCGCGGCATGAGCTACCGCCTGTTTGAGTTCATCTTGGGTCATTCATATCGCTCCGTTCCCTGGAGGCGATATTTTATCGGATGCACCGGTGCCACTACCTGAATCCTGATAATTACAAGCTAACAGCGCCTTACGAGCTCAGGCAGGCGCCGCATTAGTCACCAGGTATTGCGCAAGCGAGGCCTTGTCATGCAAATCAAGTTTGCGATACAAATGGGCGAGCTGATTGCGCACCGTGTGATGCGACACGCCCAACTCCCGTGCGATCTGCTTGTGACTCATGCCGGAGGCAAAGCGCCTTGCGACGACAAACTCTCGAGGTGTCAGGATTTCCATCGCATTGACTTGCCGGATCCGACACAGATGGCCACCCTGTTGTCTTACCAGCGTGATTTCTATTTGCCTGCCGCGATAGGTCTTGCCGGATAACAGAACCTCCATTACCTCGACTGGTATGACCTCGGGCTCAAGTTCAGGCCACTCGCGCTCCAACAAACTGAAGAAGCGCGGATCGGCGATCTCTACCGTGCCATCATTGGCGATCAGACCCGACGCCATGCCACGGTCGCTGCTTTTGCCCGTATTACGTTCAATGGCGCGTGCCTGATTGATCACCAGCGCGCGGGACAAATGGGTCCACAAACCATGCAGGCAGGCGGCATCACTTTCGGCAAAACGTACATCGTGCTGGCGATACAGAACAATCCAGCGTGCTGGACTGACCTTTGTTGGGTCATCCCCGTGGACGATGAGATGGCAAAGCCCCAGTTCTTCGGCCATGGAGCGCACACCACTCAATTCCCGCCCATTCGCTTTGGCACGTTTGCCATGACGGCTTTTGCGGTAGAGCTCACGGATTCCGCCCCGCGCTGGCGCCATTGGCGCGGTCCGGAAGCCTTTGGCAACCGGGTCATCGCGTAGCGATTCTTGCGATTTCGAAGGTTCTGGCCTGATTACGACGGGTGCAGCGCTGTCTGCCGCCAACAAGCCCTTCGCGGCTGTTTTGCCTTCGCCGCCGGTACCAAAAATCGCCCCGTCAAAGCGTATCCACGTCTGCAGCAAACCAATCGCCTGAGAAAGGAATTGATCGGGCGCCGCGTACTCCGCGAGAGCGTACAAGTCTCTGACCGTGCTTGAAAATGCTTGCAAGAGAACCTCCTACGTGTCCGTTGTTGGATGGATTTTTGTTCGGGTAGCGCACAATATTACTAAAGAGACAATTTATTTTATTGAATTTGCAACAAAAAAGCTGCAATTTCGAACAAAATGTTGTTAAACGAACGGCTAAAGAGATTTTCCTGCGGGGAACTTCATGTCATTACGAGCCATCAAGACGGCAGAATGTTAAAAACGATTAAATAGATGTACTCACCCTGGACTACTTCGGGGTAAGCGGTGCAGGTATCATCTCGGACGAGTGCGCGATTGCGCCATCGATCCGTTGCCTTAGCCCTATTTCTCCCCTACTCCGGCCCCGAAAGATCGCTACGTGAAGTCCACACCCAGTCGCACGCCTACAGAGAGCAGTTCAACCGCCTTGTCGGTGCTGTCACAGCATGCAACTGAGGCTCGCTCATGGGTTCTTGGGGATTTGTTCAGGCAAGACGCCCAACGTGCCCAGGCGTTTTCGATTGAAGCGGCGGGACTGTTGCTTGATTTTTCAAAAAATCATTTGCGTCACGACACCCTGCATCTACTCACCAACTTTGCACGGGAGCGCGGCGTTGAAACCTTGCGGGATGCCATGCTCGCTGGCGAACGCATCAACACCAGCGAACACCGTGCCGCACTGCATACCTGCCTGAGGCAACCGCCGGGTACAAGCTTCATCTTCGAAGGTCATGACATCAGTGTCGATATTCAGGCTGTGCTTTCGCACATGTCTGCCTTCACCGAAAAAATCCGCAATGGCAGCTGGAAGGGCTACACGGGTCAGCGCATCACGGATATCGTCAACATCGGGATTGGTGGTTCGGATCTCGGGCCCGCAATGACCTGTGCTGCACTGCGCACTTATGCACACCCCGATCTGCGCTTACATTTTCTGTCCAATGTCGATGGGCATGCCGCCGATGCGCTGCTGTCTGCACTGAATCCGCAGACTACGCTGTTCATCGTCGCCTCCAAAACATTCACCACCATGGAGACCATGCACAATGCCGCAGCCGCGCGCACCTGGCTGCTGCAACACGCACAACCCGCTGATCTGGCTAAGCATTTCGTTGCCGTCTCCACCAACACAAATGCCGTACGCGAATTTGGTATTGATCCGGTCAACATGTTTCCATTCTGGGACTGGGTGGGTGGACGCTACTCCATCTGGTCGGCGATTGGCCTGCCACTGATGATTGCGATCGGTATCGACGCCTTCAGAGCATTTCTGGCCGGCGCACACCGCATGGATGAACATTTCCGCACTGCGCAGCTTGGCGTCAATATGCCAGTCGTCCTGGCACTCACAGGTTTTTGGTACCGACAGTTTTTTGCCACCACCTCGCAGCTGATCGCCCCCTATCATCAAGATCTGCACCTCTTTCCGGCGTACTTGCAGCAACTCGACATGGAAAGTAACGGCAAGCAGGTCACCCGCGACGGCAAACCTGTTTCTATGCCAACGGCGCCGGTAACATGGGGCAGCGTCGGCACGAATGGTCAACACGCGTACTTCCAGTTGCTGCATCAGGGTACTGATCTGATTCCGGTCGATTTCATCATCGCACTTAAACCCGCGCATCCGCACAAAGATCAACACAAGGCACTGCTGGCGAATGCGCTGGCACAGGCGGAAGCTCTGATGTGCGGTAACGCCAGCGACGCCACACTGCCACCCCATCGGGTTTTTGCAGGTAACCGACCAAGCAATATGCTCGTACTGCCGGCGCTGGATCCATCATCATTGGGTGCATTAATTGCGCTGTACGAGCACAAAACCTTTGTGCAAGGCGCGCTGTGGAATATCAATAGCTTTGATCAGTGGGGTGTCGAGTTGGGCAAGACTCTGGCTCAGCAAATTTTTGACGAGCTTACTGAAGCTGTACCGGTGACAGTCCATGACAGCTCAACAGACAATCTGATCACCCGAATCCGATATACGCTCAAGTCCTAAGCAACGCGCGATCTTCAGCCCCAATACCGTCCTATTTTTTTGTATTCACCCACGCCGACCACCATGAACCAGCTCGAGCAGTTAAAGCAATACACCACCGTCGTTGCCGATACCGGTGATTTTCAATCCATCGAGGCCTTCACCCCACACGATGCCACCACCAATCCCTCGCTGATACTCAAGGCGGTTCAAAAGCCCGCTTATCAGCCGCTGCTGGCCGAGACCCTTGAAAAGCACAAGGGTAAATCTACCGACGAGATGGTGGATCACCTGCTGATCGCGTTCGGCATGAAAATCCTGGCGCTGATACCGGGACGCGTATCCACCGAAACTGATGCACGACTGTCCTTCGACACCGAGGGTACGATTACCAAAGGCCGACGTCTGATCGCGCTGTATGAAGCTGCCGGCATATCGCGCGACCGCGTGTTGATCAAGATCGCCTCGACCTGGGAAGGCATACGCGCTGCGCAGGTACTAGAGACAGAAGGCATTCACTGCAATATGACGCTGCTATTTTCACTGCCACAGGCGGTGGCCGCCGCTGATGCCGGTGCAAAACTGATTTCGCCGTTTGTGGGTCGTATTTATGACTGGTATAAAAAATCGACAGGCGAGAATTACACTGGCGACAATGACCCCGGTGTGCAATCGGTGACCAACATCTATGCGTATTACAAAAAGTTCGGCTATGCGACCGAAATCATGGGTGCGAGCTTTCGCAACACTGGGCAAATCCTTGCGCTGGCCGGCTGTGATTTGCTGACGATCAGTCCCGAATTGTTGCAGCAACTGGCCGATACTGATGGGCCGGTAGAACGTCAGCTCTCCCCTGACAAAGCCACCCAATCCGATATCAAACGACTGAGTTTTGATGAGAAAGATTTTCGATTTGCGCTGAATGACGATGCGATGGCGACTGAAAAGCTGGCCGAGGGTATTCGGCTGTTTTGTGCTGATGCGGCCAAACTCGATCATATGATTCAGACCGGCGCGTGAGCAGAACGCGCCAAACATCATCTACCCTCGCTCAGATCGCCACCATCGATTTGAATCGGTTGTATTTGCTCATCAGATAAGCAATTGCGACCTGAGATTTTTGGTCAGCGTCGGTCAGTGTTAGGGCGCTTGAGTAAATTCTCTGCAAGTATTCCGCATAAGACACGCATTCATCCGAGAAATAGGTATCTCTCATGATCAACTTATCCGGCTCCGCTCGGTTCAACGCAGCCTCGAAAGACTGTCGAAATTCGTCGAAAATTTTCTGACCCCGGCTAATCTGATCCGCGGTCATGTTCTCGACTGGAAAAATTTGACGCTTATCAATAATCTGACGGCGGTACTGAACTAAGCGCTCAGCAATCAGATCACGATGATTTTTCATCATTTCTACTGTGCGAGACAAATCAATATTATGTCCGGTTTTGAGATTCGCAATCGCGTTCATCACTTTGATAGCGTTGTCTGCTTTTTCAAGGTCTGTGTAGGCCAGATACGAACCATCCAGACTGCTCACCGGCAGACCAGACAAGCTTTTCTCTGATATTGAGGAAGGCTGCCCCGGCCAAATCGCACCGAAGACCTCAAGACCGGAGTGAAAAACCCCGGCATCGAGCCCCATCAACCCGAGCAGTTGACGATGCTGTCTTGGATCAGCACCCAGCAGACTTTCAACGGCCTGCCGATCGGGCGAAATCGGTGGCGGCTCAACCTTCGGCGCCACCGCTCTTCGAGGCTGCGGCGCCGCCGGCTCCGGAGGCCACGAAAATCTATCTTCTTTACTGGCTACCTCAGCCGCAGCATCCGTATTGAGACTCCATTTGCTCAGATACTCGGCCGCCTGCTTTTGATCCAACGTTGCAGAGTCATTAAACTTGACCATCGAGGCGAAGGCCAGCAGTTCGGCATTCGCAAGATACTTTCTTCTTTTCTGAAGGAGGAATCGCTGATCATTGTCTCTGCGCTCAACAAATCTCTTAACAAACTCGTTGAATTCCCACTCCCCCGGTTGCAACTGCGCTTTTGCTTTTTCTATCTGCTCAGCCTCGGCACGTGCTGCCTGCCTTCTTGAGGCCTCCTCAGCACTACCCTCCAGTGATATTTTTCGTGACCTGAGATACTTGGCCGCAGCCACCTCAAGCGCTGAAGGTGGCGTCGAGAAGGTTTTTTTGATTCGATTATCTTCGTCAATTATTTTTCTGGCAAACTCAAGCGATTCCGGCTGAAAAAAAGGTGAGCCCAGAGACTTCAGGCCAACAAAATCTCTATCTTCATACAATTTTAAAAACTGCAGGAAAAGCTCTTCACCTTTTGACATTTTCGGCACAATATCTTCGAAGATGATGTGCTCTTCCTCGATCACCGGATCATCCGTGACAAGCGGCGACGGAAATTCAATCGTTCTTCTTTCAAGTTCAAACAAAGGCCTGTTCTTCCCCAGCACAAACGCAGCTGCCGCGTAATTTAATCGATCGTCTTCTGTTGTGATTGATTTATATGAAAAATTTTCGTAATTATTCCAATGAATTTTAGCGATATCTAGAACCTCATCCGAAAACACATTGTTCGCATTAGGCCAGTCATTATTTCTCAAAAAACTTGCTATGAAATTTTTCGTTTTCTCAAAATCCTCTTTGGCTGCAGCAATTTTATTAGCTTGATTTTTGGCTTCTTTTTCAGATTCCGTTTCAACTTCTTTTTCTCTCGGGAGAGCCGTATTGATTATTGAATTTTCAGTCGTGGACTTCGCAGGTTTTGAGCGGAACGATCTGATGCTTTCAAGTATCCACAAAACCAACTTCTCAAATAAAGTCAGTTCAATGTGAGACCGGGCTGCGGCTGCGTCATCTTCCCGGACAGAAGAATTCTGACGGGCCTCATCGCTGATTTGATTGACACCGCGCTTTACGTAGATAAATTTTACTGACCCATCGTCCATATCACGCTGATTGACTCGATCGTAGCCAAACAAATCCATGAATTTTTGTACAACATCCATACATCCTCCGATGGAAAATTCTTCCATCAATGATGCATAAGGCGACCCTGTCAGTGGCACATCAATTTGCGTAAGTGAGTTACTAGTTCAGCGTTGGCAGTGTTACCAAACCCGATGAGAGGCGCACGAACCACACCGCATCAGTGGAAGTTGACGCGATTTCCGTCATTTATCTATCTGGTCAGCTTGGCTGACTTCAATAGATCAGCCGAATGGCCAGGGATTAAAACTGAAATACCCCAGAAGAAACACGGCTAGCGCGAGCAAAAATTTCTTCCAATCGTGTTTCATGTTCAGGATATCCAGTGAGAGGTCAGGTCAGATCACGCCATCAGCGCGAAATTGAGCAATTTGATCAGGCAGGTATCCCAAAGACTCAAGCACCGTCTGATTATGCTCACCCAACTCCGGTCCCAGCCAGCGTGTGCCGCCCGGTGTTTCAGACATTTTGGGGGTGACCGCCGGCATTCTGATCGGCGAACCATCTCTGAAAGCATGCTGCTCGAACATCTGACGCGCGAGAAATTGCGGGTCTTGAAGCATGTCACGCACCGAGTAGATTTTTGACACCGGCACATCGGCTGCCTTGAGCACTTCCAGCGCCGTATCAATCTGCTGCTGGCTGCACCAGGATTGGATCGCACCATCAATCTCCAGAACGCGTGCCACGCGTCCGGCATTGTTGGCGAGTTCGGGATCATCAGCCATATCATCACGCCCTATCGCGCGCATTAGCCGCTTGAAAATCGCATCGCCATTGCCAGCAACAACGATGTTCTCACCATCGGCCGTGGTGTAAGTGTTGGAGGGTACGATGCCGGGCAAGGCACCGCCGGTCCGTTCGCGAATGACGCCGGCATGGTCATACTCCGGTACCAGCGATTCCATCATGTTGAATACTGCCTCATACAAGGCCACATCAACCATCTGTCCCTGCCCCGCTGCGCAGTCATCACCTGTTTTTCCATTCCAACGACCACCCGTTACATCACGATGACGCAGCGCCATCAGCGCACCGATCGCGCCATGCAGCGCAGCGATGGAATCACCAATAGAAATACCAATTCGAACCGGCGGGCGATCTGCATGACCCGACACATAGCGTATGCCACCCATCGATTCGCCGATGGCACCAAAACCCGGTGCATCACGCATTGGGCCAGTCTGGCCATAACCGGATAGCCGAACCATGATCAGCGCGGGATTAATCGCGCGCAGCTGTTCGTAACCGAGATTCCATTTCTCGAGCACGCCGGGGCGATAGTTCTCGATGATGATGTCGGCATCTAATGCCAGCTGTCGCGCGATCTCCTGCGCGCGCGGATCCTTCATGTTTAAGGTGATACTTTTCTTGTTGCGGCTCTGCACGCTCCACCACAAGGAATTCCCCTCTTTGAGTATGCGCCACTGCCGTATCGGATCACCGCCATCAGGTGATTCGACCTTGATGACTTCGGCACCGAATTCCGCCAGCATGCGCGAGCAGAAGGGCCCCGCGATGAGCGTGCCCAGCTCAAGTACTTTGATGCCGGCCAGCGGGCCGGTAGGCGTGGCATGTTTTTCCATGAGTGAATTCGCTGCTAGTTTTATGCTTATTCGATGCTTAATCGGTGCTTGTTTGATTCTTGATGCTTATGATTTTCGTCGTCGGCAACTAGGCAGCGTGGCTCAGGTCGTGCGACGATCCAGCATCGCTCGCGCGATGGTGCCGGCATCGACATATTCGAGCTCGCCACCGACCGGCACACCGCGCGCGAGTCGACTGACTTTCAAGCCGCGCGTCTTGAGTGTTTCGCTGATGTAGTGCGCAGTGGCTTCACCCTCGTTGGTGAAGTTGGTCGCTAACACCACCTCGGTCACCACGCCATCGGTGGCCCGTGCAATCAGTTTATCGAGATGCAGATCTTTGGGGCCGATACCATCGAGTGGCGATAGCCTTCCCATCAACACAAAATACAAACCCTTGAAAGTCAGCGTCTGCTCTATCATCAGCTGATCGCCAGGCGTTTCAACCACGCACAACTGAGTAGCATCACGCTCGGTATCGAGGCAGGTCTCGCAGATCTCGTTCTCGGTGAACGTATTGCAGCGGGCGCAATGATGCACGCGTTCGACTGCCTGCGACAGCGCTCTGGCCATGAGCGCGGCGCCTTCACGATCATGCTGCATCAAATGATAGGCCATGCGTTGCGCGGATTTTGGCCCCACACCAGGCAGGCGACGCAGTGCCTCGGTCAGGAAATCCAGGCTGGATGGATTTTTCAAGCGCTGCGCGAAATCAGAATGGCAGCTTGAAGCCGGGCGGCAGAGGCAAGCCCGCTGTCATGCCCGCCATTTTCTCATTCGACGTGGCTTCGGCTTTTCGCACTGCATCATTAAAGGCGGCTGCGACAAGGTCTTCCAGCATGTCCTTGTCTTCACCTAGCAAGGAAGGATCGATGGTGACGCGCTTGACATCGTTCTTGCAGGTCATGATGACCTTTACCATGCCAGCACCTGCTTGCCCCTCGACTTCCATCGTGGCCAGCTGGTCCTGCATTTTTTTCATGTTGTCCTGCATGGCCTGAGCTTGTTTCATCAGACCGGCAAGTTGGCCCTTCATCATGATGGACTCCTCTAAATAAAGTTAAACAGGTTTGATCGAACCCGGCACGATGGTGGCACCAAATTCGCGTATTAAGGTTTGTACAAACGGATCCTCATTGAGCGTTTGCTCGGCCAGCTGTTGCCGTCGCGCCTGCTCGGCCACCGACGCCGCGTGCGCGGTGCGCGTGACGTTACCGATTTCAGTCTCCAGCTTCACCGTCTTTTCAAAATAACTGCTGAGTGCAGCGGCCAGTTTGTCGGCACTGCCGGCTGAGAGCAGTGTTTCAACGGGTACGCGCAGTTTCATGACACGCACTTGCTCCGATTCTTCACTGTCCAGCAATTCACTTTGGGTGGCCAGCTGTTGCACCACGCCTTTTAGCGGCAGTTGCCTGACCAATGCGGGCCAGTCGAGCGCGCCAGCTGATCCGGTCGAGCTTATGGTTGCCGCTGGCTGCTCAGTTTTTTTTTGAGCCGTATTGCTCTCGGCAATATCGTGAACCGGTATGTCGGCAGCGGGTTCGGATAAAAAATCATCCTGTGGCACGACCGCTTTTGCAGCTGCCTTACCGCCACGTGCTGCCGCCAGCGCTGCCATGGCGGGACTGAGGGGTTTCTTGTCCGAATTCGTGCTCTTGGCCGATGACTCAGCCGGCGCAGCAGGTGTTGTCGGGAAAGCCTCAGCGGCACGAGGCGCTGACTGAGGTGCAGCGCGACCTGCTACCACGCTCGGTGTTGCCGGCGCCGACACGGGCGAAAATGCCAGCATGCGCAAAAGTGTCATCGTGAAGCCCGCATATTCATCCGGCGCCAAACCCAGTTCATATCGACCATGAACGACGATCTGGTAGCAGAGCTGAATATCTTCCGGTGAAAACATCGAAGCCAGACGCAATACGTCTTCTCGCTCAGGTAATTCATTGGGAATAGCAGCGGGTACTGTCTGCGCAATCGCGATGCGGTTGAGTAGTGTGCCAAGGTCCTGCAGTGCATTGCTGAACGACAGGCTACGAGTGGCCATGTCATCTGCAACTGCAAGCAATGCGACACCATCCTGCGCAGACAGAGCATCAAGCAAACCAACGAGATAGCTGTGATCCAGCGCACCAAGCATGCCTTGAACCGCCTCGAGTGTGACGCGACCGGCCGCATAGGCAATGGCCTGATCGGTCAGCGACAAGGCATCACGCATGGATCCTTGTGCGCCTTGTGCGAGCAATCGCAAAGCGGGTGATTCGAAACTAATCTGCTCTTGCGTAAGGATGTTTTCCAGATGGCTGACAATGCCCGCCGGTGCCATTTGTTTCAGATTGAATTGCAGACAACGAGACAGCACCGTGACCGGAATTTTTTGGGGGTCGGTGGTGGCAAGAATGAATTTGACATGTTCGGGTGGCTCTTCCAGCGTTTTCAGCATCGAATTGAATGCCTGGCTGGACAGCATGTGCACCTCGTCGATCATGTAGACCTTGAATCGCGCGTTGGATGGTGCATAGACTGCCTGCTCAAGCAGCTGCGCCATATCATCCACACCACGATTGGATGCAGCATCCATTTCAATATAGTCAACGAAACGCCCCGCATCAATCGCCACACAGGCTTCGCAGACACCACAAGGATGCGCGGTAATGTCACCCTGACCATCGTTGCCCTGACAATTGAGCGATTTGGCCAGAATGCGCGAGAGCGTAGTCTTGCCGACACCTCGGGTGCCAGTGAACAGGTAGGCATGATGCAGGCGCTTTTGCTCCAGCGCGTGCGTCAGCGCACGCACGACGTGCTCCTGCCCGACCAGACTGTCGAAATTTTTCGGGCGATATTTGCGTGCTAGAACCTGATAAGACATGTCCGGCGCCATCAAGGATGAGTCAGGCATTTTACCCGAGAGGGTGCACACGACACCCGAATGAGGGAGATGCGATGAAATGCCGGAACAAAGGCAGAGAACAAACGGAATGACCGTGAGGAAATCGAGGCGAGCCTTGTCTGCGGCACTTGCGGGGAATGGCTGTGGCTGCTTCGTTCCCGACCTGACCAGGTTGACCAAGCCACAATGCGCAGGGGCCCGCCATCAACGATTTTATCAGTATT
>Ga0209358_10003368_pt1 | contig 11799 bp, 9 predicted proteins | sample LauGreFa1BDMLBSN_2_FD_187574 | JGI IMG/M metagenome (GOLD analysis project Ga0209358, IMG submission 187574) | Freshwater lake microbial communities from Lake Michigan, USA - Fa13.BD.MLB.SN (SPAdes) (version 2) | ecosystem: Environmental > Aquatic > Freshwater > Lake | place: Lake Michigan, USA...
GGTACAGCCAATGACAACCGCCGCCCACCAGCGCGTCTCGCGCACGTTGTATTTGGACCTGGCAGAAACCACCACAAAGCGACGTTGTTCGCCGAGCGCGAGTTTCTGAAACAGCACCACCAGGAGGCCCAGCGCCAAAATAGGAAAGCCAAGCGCGGCGCCCAGGCCGAAATCAACCGGGAACCGTTCCGTCAGGTAAAACATCTCGGTCGTCAACACATCGATCTTGGCGGTTCGTCCCAGCAAGAGGGGCGCGGTGAACTGCCCAAGGCCCAGCAAAAACACCACTCCCGTGGCAAAAATAATGGACGGCCGCAGCAGGGGCAGCGTGATGGTGAAAAACCGCATGGTGGGTGACGCACCGCAGGCCGCGGCTGCGGCTTCAAGCTCCTGGCCCATGTTCTTCAGCCCTGTGAACACGAACACATAGACAAAGGAACTCAGCAGCATGCCGGTGATGATGATGATGCCGGTCACGCTGTAAATGTCGAAAGGCCCTTCCTCCAGAGTGTCGAGCCCCGGGAGGCTGCGGAGCGCCATGTTGAGGTAGCCTACGCGCGGCGACAACAGAAAGATCCAGCCGGTCACGGCGGCCACCGCGGGAACGACCAAGGGAAGCAGTGGTGCTAGTTCGCCGATCTGGCGCACCCGCTGCGGCAACATGGAGGCACACCAGGCCAGCAAGGTGCCCATGAACACCGCCAAAACGCTCGACAGAATGGCCAGGACGATGGTGGTGCTGAGCGTGGTGCCGATGCGCGGCAAGTCCTGCATGCGGGCAAATGCCGAACCGCCGTCCAGAAACGCACGCCACTGCAGTTGCAGCACTGGCGACAACACCAAAAAACCGACCCCGATCGCCAGCAGCACCCAGGCCGTCTGGGGTGCGGCTTGCCGCCGCACCCAACCGCCCGATCCCCACCAGACCCGGCCTTGGCGATGTGCAGCCATCACCTGGTCACCGTCATTGAGGCCATCAGGTCCTCAGCGTGCGCCAAACAACGAGTTCCAGCGGGCCTCGTAGGCTTTCACGCCCTCGGGCGTGACCTTGTCCCAGTCGATCAGCTGGAGGTTGACCTTGGACAGGTCGAGTGCGCCGGGAACGCCGGGCACCGGGCTGCCGGACTCGCCGTTGCCCACGATCGCGGCCTGCCCCTTGGCCGACATGATGAAGTCCTGCGCCACCAAGGCCGCATTCGGGTTCTTGGCCCAACTGACGATGGCTGCACCATAGGCAAAGCCATACGACGGGTTGGGAATTACCGTCTTGAACGGTGCTTTTTGGGCATGCAGGGCATTATCAACCGGGATCACCGAGAAGATGCCAGCAGAGATCTCGCCTGAAGCGGTTGAATTGGCCGACCCGACGGTGCTTGGGTACATCTTGACCTTTTGTGCCGCCAGTTTTTCCATGTAGCCAGGGTTGGACTCATCCACCCACTTGTAAAACAGGGTCACAACCTCGGCCACTAAAGACACGCCGCCCACTTTGCCGGCCAGCTCCGGACGCAGCAAATCCTGGTAGCCGGTGATCGGGGTCTTGACCAGGTTGGTGTTGTAGTGAATCACCCAGGGCGTAGGCGCCATCAAGGCGACCTGCCCGCCGCGCATCCAAGCGTCCGGGTAGGCCGCAGCAGCAGGGCCCACCGGTGTTTTCAGGTAGCCTTTTTTGACCGCATCGCTGGCCCAGCGGATGTCGGCGGTCAGCATCATGTCGCCACCGGCTACGTTGGGCGCCAGGCGCTCCTGCTCTACCTTGGCCGTGAGGGCGGAACCGACGATACGCACCAGCTCCATCTTGATGCCAGGGTTATTGGCGTTGAAGGCCTCAACGATGCGGTCGTGTACCGCCGGACCCATGGTCGCGTAAACAATGACCTTGCCCTCTTTGCGGGCCGCTTCCTGAATCTTCGCCCATTCGGCCGCCGGCACATTGCGCGAATTGGCCTGGGCCAGAGCGTAGCCGGCTGGGGCTGCTGCACCAATTGCAAGCAGTGCTGCGAGCACGACGGCACGGCGTTGGAGTTTGTGGCCGTTCGACGTGCCGAATTTAATTTGCTTCATGTCTTCCTCGTTATGACGCTGTTGTTCAATTCCGGGCCAACCCAGGACAGGTTGGCCAAGCCTTTGCATCGGCCTCCAAAGCAGAGGCTTATCAGAGCACCAAGCCCTCTTCGGAACCTAGTTGTATATTTATAACACCGATTTAATATATCGCACCAAAATGGCGCCACTTATCCCGCCAATCTTTTGTGGAAATTTGAGGGTCGACGCTGGCGTCAAGCTCGCGCCAAGACCCGCGCGTCCGCAGCCAGCCGCGTGATCCGCGCCCAGTCGCCACTGGCCAGCGCATCAGCCGGGACCAGCCAGGAGCCGCCGACACAAACCACGTTTGGCAGGGCCAAGAACTCGGACGCATTGTGCGGCGTCACGCCGCCGGTTGGGCAAAACTTGACGTCAAAAAAGGGGCCGCTCCAGGCCTTGAGCATCGCCGGGCCGCCAGCCTGTATCGCGGGAAAGAACTTGAGCTCGGAGAACCCATCTTCTTGTGCCTGCATGATCTCGCTGCCGGTGGCCACCCCCGGCAGCAGCGCCAGGCCGGCGTCGCGGCAAGCCTGGCCCACAGCCGGCGTGTAGCCGGGGCTTACCGCAAAGCGGGCGCCGGCGCGAGCCGCCGCCTGAGCGTCCACGCGGCTGCGCACCGTGCCGGCGCCGACCACCGCCTCGGGCAACGCGCGGGCAATGGCCTCGATGCAGGCCAGGGCCTGCGGCGTGCGCAGCGTGACCTCCAGCATACGGATACCGCCAGCCAGCAGTGCGCGGGCCATGGGCACCGCGTGCGACACGTCGGTCAGCACAATCACCGGGATCACCGGCGCGTCTTGCATGACTTGCAGGGCGCTTAAGGTCGCTTTAGTCATAGGCTTGTCCTCGGGTTCGAATTTGGATGAAGGTTACAGCCAGCTGCAGGCGCCCTGCTCTGCCGTCAAGGCGCTGCGACGCATGCCGGCAAACAGTTCGCGCCCCATACCCAGACCATTGGCCGCACGCAAATGCTCGGGCATGGTGTCCACCTCGCGGGCCAGCCACTCAGCCTCGGGCACCAGCACCTCCAGCCGGCCGGCGGCCGCGTCGAGGCGGATCACATCGCCGTCGCGCAAGCGTGCCAGCGGCCCGCCATCGGCGGCTTCGGGCGAAACATGAATGGCAGCCGGCACTTTGCCCGAAGCGCCGCTCATGCGCCCGTCGGTCACCAGGGCCACCCGGAAACCCCGGCCTTGCAACACCGCCAGCGGCGGCGTGAGCTTGTGCAGCTCTGGCATGCCGTTGGCCTGCGGGCCCTGCCAACGCACCACGCACACCACGTCGCGCTCCAGCTCGCCGGCCTTGAAGGCTTCCAGCAAGGCGTCCTGCGAGTCAAACACGCGGGCCGGTGCCTCGGTCAGGTGCCGGTCTTCGGGCACGGCCGAGATCTTGATCACGGCCCGCCCCAATGGTCCTTGCAGCAACTTGAGACCACCGCTGGCACTGAACGGATGGGCAGCGGGTCGCACCACGCTCTCGTCCTTGGACGCAGCGGCAGTCTGCCAACGCAGGCCGGTACCGGCCGCCTCGGGGATGCCCGTGAATTCACGCAGTCCACCGCTGCGTACGGTCAGCACATCAGCGTGCATGAAGCCGGCGTCGAGCAGCTCACGGATGACAAAACCGGGGCCGCCTGCCGCCTGGAACTGGTTCACGTCGGCGCTGCCGTTGGGGTAAACGCGGCTCAGCAAGGGCACCACATCGGACAGGGCCGCAAAGTCGTCCCAGTCGATCACGATGCCGGCCGAGCGAGCCACCGCCACCCAGTGAATGAGGTGGTTGGTGGAACCGCCGGTCGCCAGCAGGGCCACCATCGCATTCACGATGCAACGCTCATCGACCAGCACTCCTACAGGTGGAACCGGCTGCGCAGCGGCCTGATCCTGCCGGCCCAGTAAGGTCCGCACAGCTTCCAGCGTCAAGGCTTCACGCAAGCCCTCACCAGGGTTGATGAAGGCGGTGCCGGGCACGTGCAGGCCCATGGCTTCGAGCAGCATCTGGTTGCTGTTGGCCGTGCCATAAAACGTGCAGGTGCCGGGGCCGTGGTAAGCGGCTGACTCGGCCTGCAGCAGCTCGGCGCGGCCCACCAGGCCCTGTGCCGCTTGTTCCCGCACCTTGGACTTGGCGTTGTTGGACAGGCCCGAGGTCATGGGGCCTGCCGGTACAAACACCGTGGGCAGGTGGCCAAAATGCAGCGCGCCGATCAGCAGACCAGGCACGATCTTGTCGCACACGCCCAGCATCAGCGCGCCGTCAAACACGTCATGGCTGAGCGCCACGGCGGTGGCCATGGCGATCACATCACGGCTGAACAGGCTCAGCTCCATGCCAGGCATGCCCTGCGTCACGCCGTCGCACATCGCCGGCACGCCGCCAGCCACCTGCGCTGTGGCGCCCAGGCGGCGGGCCTCGGCCTTGATCAGGTCCGGGTAATGCTGCAGCGGCGCATGGGCTGAGAGCATGTCGTTGAAGGCCGTGACGATGCCGATGTTGGGCGCGCGCTGGGCCACCACACGCAGCTTGTCGTTGGCAGGCAAAGCGGCAAAGGCGTGCGCCACATTGGCGCAGCCCAGACGTTCGGCGCCGGGCCGACGCTGCCCGGCCTGTGCGACACGCTGCAGGTAGCTGCTGCGCGAGTCTCGGCTGCGTTCGCGGACACGGGCTGTTACAGCCTCAACGATCGAATTAAGTTTCATGATTTTTGGTAACAAAATTACACGCGTATCGTACGTCTGAATGTCTGGCTTTGGCCGGCAATAGTTACCAGCCGGTTACCAAACACGGCGCGGCTGCCAGCCCGAGCCACCTGAGGTTACCCCAAGGGACAAACCTACAATGGCTCGGTGACTGCCCATCGGGCTACTCGCTAGATCTGGAACCGACCATGTCCGTCATCAAAGCCGCCCTTGGCCGCGCCTTCACCCAAACGCTGACCAGCCCTGCCTTGCAGCGGCTGCGCCGAGGTGGCCACGCCTTCAAGCGCCAGTTGCTTAGTCAAGCGCCAGAGGTGCATTATTTTCACCAGATCGACGACCCCTACAGCCACCTGACGGCACTGCATCTGCAAGCCTTTCAAGCCAAGTACCGTGTGCAGCTGGTGCCTCACCTGGTGCCACCTCCTGGGGCCTCTGCTGCACCCGAGCAACAGATGCTGCGCGAGTGGTCTTGTCTGGACGCTGATCGATTAGCACGAAGTCTGGGTCTGATGACGCCCAATTTCTCTCAGCAGCCCAGCGCGCCTGCTGTGGCGGCCGCGCAGTCGGCAGCCGTCAAACTGCTGTCGCAACCAGCATGGGCTGCTGAACTGGTTCAACTCAGCGGTGCACTCTGGCACGGCGAGACCAATACCCACCCTGAGCAGGGGCCAGCCGAGGCCAGTTTGGCGGCGCGCGAAGCGCTGGCGAGCGGCGCCGCCCTGCGCCAGCGGTGGGGGCATTACCTGGGTGCCACTTTTTACTTTGAGGGCGAGTGGTACTGGGGCGTGGACCGCCTGCACTACCTGGAGCAACGCCTGAGCGAGGCCGGACTGGCCCTCTCTGCCACGCCCGAAGCGCCGCTGGTCCCCGCCCAGAAGCTGCAGTTTTGGCCGGCACAGGCAGCTGCGACGCGAAGACCGGTGATCCACTTTTACTGCTCGTTTCGCAGCCCTTACACCTATCTGGCCGCCGCGCAGGTGCGCCGACTGGCTGAGCACTACGGGGCCGAGCTTCGTTTGCGGTTTGTCTTGCCCATGGTGATGCGTGGCCTGCCGGTGCCGCTGGCCAAACGCTTGTACATCATGCACGACAACAAGCGCGAGGCCAGCCGCCTGGGCCTGCCCTTTGGCTGTGTGGTGGACCCGGTGGGCGAGCCCACTGAGCGCGGCCTGGCGCTGCTGCACCGGGCCATGGCCCTGGGCAAGGGCCCGGCCCTGACCGAATCATTTTTGCAAGGCGTGTTTGCCGATGGCATGGATGCCGGCAGCGACGCCGGCCTGTTGCTGATTGCCAAGCGGGCGGGCTTGAGCGCGGACGACGTGGCCGCAGCCCTGGCCGACAGTGGCTGGCGGGCCGTGGCCGAAGCCAACCGCGCCGATCTGTTTGCCCATGGGCTCTGGGGCGTGCCCTCGTTTCGGCTTGACGAACGGGCCGCGATCTGGGGCCAGGACCGGCTCTGGATGCTGGAGCAGGACCTGATACGGGCGCTGCAGCAGGCAACGCCGGTGGCGGGCGACAGGCTTTAGACGCCCAGCATGCGCGCCAGGCGCACCATCAGCCCCTGCACCCAGGGTGCCACGTAACGCAAACGCGGACGCCTGGCCTCGGCGGCCTTGACAATCTGGGCCACGATGCTGCGGGTGTCGCGTGCCTCCAGAAAGGCAAAAGTGCGCTGCTCCTTAAGTCGCATCGCCGATGCCTGTGCATAAAAGTAAGAAGACTCGTTCATCCAGGCGTATTTGCTGTCCGTCATGGTCTGGTTGAAGCCGGTGTGGATGGCGCCAGGTTCGATCAACGCTACGTGCACGTTTTTACCCAATTGGTCCAGCTCGGCGCGCAGGCCCGCGCCGGCGGCCGACAAGGCAAATTTGGTCATTGAATAGGGCATGAGGAAGGGCATGGGGAGCCGGCCGGCGATGGAGCTGACCAGCAGCACGGTGCCGCTCTCGCGCTCGATCATCCCTCTCAGGGCGATCTGGGTCAGCGCCAGGGTGGCAAACAGGTTGACCTCAAACACGCGCCGCACCCGGTCCAGATCAACCTCGGCCAGAGAGCCGGATTCGCCAATACCGGCATTGTTAATGAGCACATCTAACGTGAGCGGCAGCAGCAAGGCGCGGTCCTCAGGGTGGGTGATGTCGAGCTTGAACACCTGCAGGGCTTGACCGCGCGCTTGGGCATCGGCGCGCAAGGCATCGGCCTGCGCCTCATTGAAGGTGGTGGCAATGACCCGGTGGCCGCGTGCCGTCAGCGCAAAGGCGGCGTCGCGGCCGATACCGGTACCGGCGCCGGTGATCAAAATGGTTTTTTTCATGTGAGCCCTGTTTCTACCTGAGCGGGCCAGCTTACTGCACAAAGACCCGCGCCAGCTTGCCCATGGAACACCAGTACAGGTCGCGGCCCCAGCCAACACTGGGAAACACCACGCCCTGGGTTAGCCCACCCACGCGCACACGACCGCGCTCATCACCAGTTTCGATGTGGAGCACCACCACCTCCTCGCCCAAGCGCCGGTAGTCGTTGGTGACCAGTTCGCCGGTGGCTGGGTAGAGCAGCATGTGGCTGGCGCAACCCAGAGCGGCCTTGTGCCAGAGCGGCTGCAAGTTGCGCAGGTCCGGGTCGAATCGCCAGGCCTGCATCTGCCGATTGGCCGAGTCGTAGCCGACCACGATGCGGCGCTGCAGGTCTACCAGCGGCGGGTTGGTGATGCTGCCACCCGGGGCGCCACAAACGTCCAGCGCCTGATGGTCGGCCGCATCGTTAAGGGAGACACGCAGAAGGCGGTTGGCGGTCGGGCTGACGCCGGCGCCGACCATGCGAAACAGGTAGCGGTGGTGGCCGTTGTCCATGAACCAGGCGTGCTGCCCGTCCAGCACCACGTCCCAGCCGTAGCTTTGGCCGCTGGCACCGATGTAGTCGAAGCGCCAGCCTGCATCAAACACCAGCTGTGACGCAGCATCTGACCAGTGGTAGCGAAAAATCGAACGCACACCCACCACGTAGACCGTATTGCCGATGGCGCTCAGGCGGGCGATCGACGGCTCCGGGCAGTCCTGGTCGGGGCAGGCGCGCGCCGTGGTGGCCGGGTCGACCACGGTCAGGCGGGCGGCCACGGTATCCGACAGATTTTTGGTGACGATCAGGCCGTTGTCCAGCACCACGAAGGAGTTGTAGGGGGCATCGACGGGCAGTTGCAGGCTGGCGAGCGTTTGGCACTGGCGGTTGAGCCGGTGCAGGTAGCGGCCGTAGACCACAAACAAGTCGCCATTGCGGTGCACCGCCATGCCACCCGGCCACATGGGGCCGCCGGGCAAGCGAGGCGAACGGGCCAGCGGCTGCAGGCTGACAGGATCAATTTTTTCCACGCAGGCGGTGGTGGCCAAACCCAGCCGGGCGCGCAGGGCTGAGTGGGTCAGCAAATAGACCTCTCCCGGTGCGCCCAGCACCGTCATGGTGGACAGCAGGGTGTGGCACGTGGTGCAGGCCAGGCGCTCACCCGGGCGCAGGTTCAGGCCCGGCGCGCTGGCAATTGGCGCGGTCTGTAGCCGCTGCGGGCCGCCGTCCTCGGCCGGCCAGGGTGAGTCAAAATAGCCACCAGGCCTCATGGATGCTGGGCCCGACGCTTCCTTTTCCATAGCACGATGCCACCGGTCAGCAACACCAGCAGCACCAAGGCGCCTGGCCCGTAGGTGGGCCACCAGTAGTTGTACAAGCCGTTGATCAATACCGCCCGCTGCGGGTTGTAGCCCTCGGGCATGGGCAGCACGCCATGGGCTTTCTCGTAAGCCAGGTAGTCTTGCTGCATGGTGGCAAACAGCTGCGGCATGTCGCCCTGCAGGTCACGGGTTTCGCCCGGGTCTTTGACGATGTCGTACAGGCGCCATTGGCCGTCGCCCACCGGCGGGCTGTTCTTGACCAGCTTGAGGTTGCCGCGGAACAGGGCCAGGTTACCCGCCAGCTCGTAGCCCAGCGGCTCGTCGCTGGTGCGCACGCCCGTGGCGGCGCCAGTGAGCAGCGGCAGCAGGCTTTTTCCCGCCATCGGCTCGATGGGCTGGTCGCGGTAGCTGCGGCCGGGCTGGGGCACGCCGGCCAGGTCCAACAGCGTGGGCGCCAGGTCGGTCACATGCGTGAGCGCATGGCTCAGGGCATTGCCCGGGGCACCGGGCAAACCGGCAATGAACATCGGCACCCGGATGCCGCCCTCGGCCGCGTAAAACTTGTAGCCGGTCAGCGGCGACGCCATGGCGCTGGCCCAGCTCGGCCCGGGAATGCCATAGGCGCCCTTGGCACCGAGCTGGTCGATGTCCTGGCTGTACTGGGTCTTGAGCCAGATCTGCGCCTCGTTGTAGTCCGAGCCCTCGGCGCCGTTGTCCGACATGAAGACGAACACCGTGTTGTCATAAGCCCCGGTGGCCTTGAGGTGGGCCACCAGCCGGCCGACCTCGGCGTCCATGGCATCGGCCATGGCGGCATAGATTTCCATCTGCCGCTGCTGGTACAGCTTGTCTTTCTCGCTCAGGGCATTCCAGTCTTCCGTGGTACGCATACGCACCATCGCCGTGTCGGACGGGATCACCCCCAGGGCGGCCGCGCTCTTGCGGCGCTGCTCTCGCAACGCATCCCAACCGTCCTTGTACTTGCCTTTGTATTTGTCGACAAAAGCTTTGGGTGCCTGAATGGGCACATGGTTGGCCTGAAAGCCCACGTAGGCAAAAAAGGGCTTGTGCTGCGCCGGGTCCGCTTTCAGGTAGCCGATCATGCGGTCGACAAAGTAGGTGGACGAGTAGAACTCGGCCGGCATGACGGCAGGCTTGCCGTCTTCAAACCAGTCCACCCGGGGGCCATGCGGCAGGTAGCGCTTTTGGGGCTGCCAGTTGTCGGAGCCGGTGTCACCCTGCACGATGGAGCGATCAAAACCGCGCCGGTTGGGCAGGTTGTAGGTCTCGGAGCCCACGTTCCACTTGCCGGTGATGTAGGTGCGGTAGCCGCTGTCTTGCAGCAGGCTGGCCACGGTGACCACGTTTTGCGTCATCGAGCCCTGGTAACCCGGCTTGCCAATGTGCTCGCGCGGCAGGGTCTCGCGCAGGTTGCCCACGCCGTTGCGGTGGTTGTCCACCCCGGTCAGCAGCATGGAACGCGTGGGCGCACATGAAGCGGCGGCATGGAAATTGGCAAACCGGGTGCCACGCCGCGCCAGCGCATTCAGGTGGGGCGTGTCGATTTCGCCGCCAAAGGCGCCCAGGTCGGTAAAGCCCCAGTCGTCGGCCACCAGCACCACCAGGTTCGGGCGCGTCGCGGCCGCCAAGACACCACAGGCGCCCGCCAACAGAAGCGCAAGTAAGCAGGTCCTTGAGTTTTTCATGGCAGCAGTTTAGCCCTCCGTGACAGTAAAAATGCCAAAACAAAAAGACATTGGTCGGACGGGACAACCCTAAGCCCCAAGCCAACAACAGGCGGTTAGACTCCGCTCAGGCGACAATTTATTTGACATCGCTCAATTGAATCTATGACTAAATCTCTGAGCCCAGAAAGCGCGATCACACCGCCCAAGCAACGCGATGGTCGGCGCAGTCGAACCGTAGAAACGCGCAAACGCATTGTTCGTGCCGTGGCGGAGTTGGTGCAAGAAGGCAAGGTCACACCGACCGCCGAAGAAGTATCAGCGCGCGCTGACGTGGGTTTGCGCACCGTGTTTCGTCATTTTGACGATATGGATTCGCTGTACCAGGAAATTGACCAGGAGTTGGGCATCAATGTGGCGTTGATGTTGCAAATGGTCACTAAAGCAGACACTTGGCAGGAGCGCCTGAAGGAAAACCTCCAGGTGCGCTGCCAGCTGTACGACACGATCACGCCCTTCGTGATCAGTGGTCAGGTGCATCGCCACACCTCGGCCATGGTCGAAGCCAGTTTTAAACGCAAAGTCGAGTTGGAGCGTTCGGTGATGGAACACATCTTGCCCAAGTCGATTCAGGAGGATACGCCCCGCTTCGAGGCCCTGCTGATGCTGCTGAGCCCAGAGGCTTGGATACGCTTGCGCCGGGATCAAGGCCTGAGTACCGAAGCAGCCATCGCTGCCATCCAGGTCTGTATTGACGCCTTCATCCCCCCCCAGAAAAACTGAACCGCCCGGCACGACCCGGCAGGGCCAAGCGCCTCAAGCCTGACGCCCAGCCAACAGCGCAGAGGCGCGCTCCAAGTCTTGCAGCGTGTCAATATCGGTCACAGTACCCGCGTCATTCACTATCAATTCTGTAGCACCAAACGTCCGCAGGACGGGGGCTGCACCCTGATTTCCCTTCAAAGCGAGTAATGCCTCACGGCAGCCACGGGCAAAGCCGACTGGGTGGCCCCGCAGCCGGCCCTCCTGAGTCTGAAACACCGGCACCACCACCGGGTGCTGCTGCAGCGCCCGAGCGACTTGGCGCAGTGTGGCAGCCTGAATCAGCGGCAGATCACCGGGCAACACCAACCAGCCATCGGCGTTGGCGGTCGCCCGTACCGCCGCCGCGATCGAATCACCCATGCCGGGGTGCCCGACGTCTTCCAGGTGCCAGGGCAGGCCACTGGCCTGCACGGCCGCCAGCGTGTGCTGCAGCACCGTCTTGTCGCCCAGCAAGGCCTGCAACTTGTGGACAAGCCCGCCCGACGCAGCAAAGCGCTCACCCCGGCCCGAGGCCAGCACGAGCACGGTGGGGGGTAATGGCAAAGGGTGAGTTGGCGACATGGCCCTGAGCATGCCAGAAATCAGCCTGCTCTCTATACTGAGGCCATGACCTCACTCGCCGACCTCCGCAAAAGCTATGAACGCGCTGAACTCAGCGAAGACGCCTCCCACGCTGACCCGTTGCAGCAATTTGCGCAATGGCTGCAGGAGGCCATCGCCGCTGAGGTGCCCGAGCCCAACGCCATGACGCTGGCCACCGTGGGCAGCGACCTGCGACCGAGCACACGAGTGGTATTGATCAAGGGCTTTGATGCGAACGGCATCGTCTGGTACACCAATTACGCCTCGCGC
>Ga0209358_10003369_pt1 | contig 11797 bp, 10 predicted proteins | sample LauGreFa1BDMLBSN_2_FD_187574 | JGI IMG/M metagenome (GOLD analysis project Ga0209358, IMG submission 187574) | Freshwater lake microbial communities from Lake Michigan, USA - Fa13.BD.MLB.SN (SPAdes) (version 2) | ecosystem: Environmental > Aquatic > Freshwater > Lake | place: Lake Michigan, USA...
GTATGCGGACCGTGTGGTGCAAGGCTCTGAAGTCTCTGCCGACTTGAGTCAACTTATTGGAGATTTTTCAAAAAATCAGAAATTTGAAATCAGTTTTGAAGAAGAGCAGCAAGCTCATGAAGAGTTGTATGGAATGTATACCAGCCTTGCGGGCTAAGTTTTCCGTTTTCGCGTTTTTTTTACTCGTGGTCTTGGGAGGATGTTCTGATCCTGCTACGCTTGGCCTTGAACTTGCTCCTGAAAACAATCAGATTGGGGTTTTCTACAAAGAAATTCCGCTGGACGCTCAGGTAGTGCTCCTGGATTCCTTCAATACCACCAATGCGGGCATCCTCATCGTTGGCGATGAGCAGGATCCCTATTTTGGGAAGACTAGAAGTACGGCCTATACCCGTTTGCATATCGAAGCAGGTTCATCGCGGCCCAAATCTGAAGCAATTCTAGATTCCGTATTTTTTACTTTTTCTACGGTAAGTGTGAATGGCTCAGACTTGGATAAAAAGAAAAAGTATTCGGTCCACCTGCTTTCCCAGCCCTTGCTAGACACCTTGTACTACAACTTTAGTAAACTTCCTTACCAGGCTAGCCCTATCGCTGAGGTAGAAGTAGCCTTCAAAGACACCAAAGACACTTTATTGAAAGCTCCTTTGAATACGGTATTGGCTTCGGATATTTTTACCAAACTCAAAAAAGGGAACGAGTTTGACAACGTATTTAATTTTAGAAAATACATTCCTGGAGTAGCGATCGTAGCACGTGAGGGTGACAATACCACCGCAGGATTCTCCCTCGGAGGCAATACAGGAATTACCTTTCATTACCACAATACAGGGGATACAACTAAACTCACCTACAAAATTACCACCTTTTCATCGCGCAGTTTCAACGGCGTCGAGTCAGATCGTAGTGGCACACCAACAGCCGTCGTGCGAGACTATCAAAAGTCCTACTCCACCGGAGCGATGGTTGGGATGAAATCAGGTTTGGGCCTTGCGATTCGATTAGACACGAAGCCCTTGGACGCTTTCCTAGATACCATTAAAGGGGTGGTTTTCAATCAGGTGACCCTGCAAATGGGCCCAATTGAAGAGCCAATTAAGGGACAGTCTCCCATTTCTGGAATGGTCATGAAGTTTATCGATTCCAACAACCGGGTGCTCTTGAGTTCCATCAACCAGGCTGAACTCCACGTACAAGGGGATGGACAAGTTCAAGTCATTGAAGATGAAAAAGGGAAGATAGTGCCTAACAATTTCTTTCCTTCTTCTGCCCTCATCAACTATGAGCCTGCGGCAAAATTGCAGCGAGTTGGAATCAGTTCGTACATGAATGCCCTGTACAAAAAGGAATTGCAACGCAAAGACTTACTGCTCTATGCGATCACCCCAAATACTGGAGATGACTTCAAGCGCTCCTTGAGGCAGTTTAAAGTCAATAAAGATAAAGTCGTCCTGACTTTAATCTACTCCAAAACGAAATAGGCTAAAATTTTACCAAAGTGGCCGGTAATCCCCTTTTGATTTTTAAAAAGGGGATTATTTTTTTTGGCACAATTCCTGTTTCTTTGTCTCACCAAAACCAACTTTTATAAATTTTTAGTTATGTGCGGAATAGTCGCTTACGTAGGGCAGCAAGATGCCCTTCCCATCATTCTTAAGGGATTAAAAAGACTTGAATACAGAGGCTATGACTCTGCGGGAGTAGCCTTGATCGATCAAAAAGGGCTCAGTATTTACAAGAAAAAAGGTAAGGTCTCCGAGCTGGAAAATCACCTGGCGGAAGGCGGAGACCTTCATGCCAAGGTAGGCATCGGACACACCCGCTGGGCTACCCATGGCGAACCCAATGACGTCAATGCGCACCCGCACTATTCTTCTTCTGAGCGCTTTGCGATGATCCACAATGGAATCATTGAAAACTACGAGGTGCTTAAGACGGATCTCCTGAAGAAGGGCTATACCTTCCAAAGTGATACCGACACGGAAGTTTTCGTGAAGTTTATTGAAGATATCTACCAGCACAATGGCTGCTCTTTGGAAGAAGCCTTGCGCCTGGCCTTGCACAAAGTAGTTGGCGCCTATGCCATCGTCTTGATTAATTTGGAAGAGCCCAATACACTGATTGCTGCGCGAAAAGGATCTCCGCTGGTGGTGGGCGTAGGGGAAGGCGAATTCTTTTTAGCCTCAGATGCTACTCCATTTATTGAGTACACGAATAAGGTAGTGTACTTGGATGATTACGAGATCGCTGTGGTCCGTGGGGGAGAACTTGAGATCAAAACCATCGAAAACGTAGCGACGAATCCCTACATCAACCAGTTGGAGATGGAACTCGAAGCAATCGAGAAGGGGGGTTATCCGCACTTTATGCTCAAGGAAATCTATGAGCAGCCCAAGTCCATTGCAGATTGTCTTCGTGGACGCTTGGATGCCAAAGCGGGCAGATTGATTCTCGGTGGATTGCGCGAGTACATGAACAAGTTTCAGAATGCTGAGCGCATCATCATCACCGCTTGCGGGACCTCTTGGCATGCCGGCTTGGTAGCCGAGTACTTATTTGAGGAGTTTGCCCGCATCCCCGTGGAGGTGGAGTACGCTTCCGAATTCCGCTACCGCAATCCGGTGGTCAACGAAAAAGATTTTGTGATTGCGATCTCCCAATCTGGAGAAACTGCCGATACCTTGGCGGCCATCGAGCTAGCCAAATCACGTGGAGCGACCATTTTTGGGGTATGCAATGTGGTGGGTTCTTCCATTCCACGAACGACCCATGCAGGATCCTACACGCACGCTGGTCCTGAGATCGGGGTGGCTTCTACCAAAGCCTTTACTGCACAAATTTCCGTTTTGGCCATGATGGCCATCAAACTAGGTTACCAGCGCGGCACCCTATCCGAAAGCACCTACATTCAGCTTTTGCATGAGTTGGAAGCCATTCCATCCAAAGTAGAAAAAGCGCTCCAATCCAATGCGCTCATTGAGCAAATCGCAGCGGAGTACAAAGATGCACGCAACATGCTGTATTTGGGCAGAGGGTACAACTTCCCCGTAGCCTTGGAAGGCGCCTTGAAGTTGAAGGAGATCTCCTACATCCATGCGGAGGGCTATCCTGCTGCAGAGATGAAGCACGGCCCGATTGCCTTGATCGACGAGGAGATGCCGGTGATTTTCATTGCAACTCAGGACAGTTCCTACGAAAAAGTAGTCAGCAATATTCAGGAAGTGAAAGCCCGTAAGGGTAAAATTGTGGCAGTAGTCACCGAAGGAGATACGCAGGTGAAGGCTTTGGCTGATCACGTGATCGAAATTCCTGCTACCCATGAGGCCTTTGCTCCATTGGTGGCGGTAGTGCCGTTGCAGCTCTTCTCCTACCATATCGCGGTGATGCGCGGCTGTAATGTGGATCAACCTCGAAACTTGGCCAAGTCGGTGACCGTGGAATAATAAGTCCCGTTTTGGTCGACTAAATTGTATCGAATCTAGCTACGCGCTGCTCTAATTGAAGAGTAGCGCGTTTTTTTTGAAAAAATTGGCAAAGGGGTTCGCTGGGGAAACCCTTACAGATTTACTTTCAGACTGTGACTTCTAGTTAGATTCGGATTTGCTTTACTATCCGTTTTGGTTTTGGCAAGAGGCAGTTGTTGCAAAAAAGGGAGTTAAAGGCAGTGAATCTTTGTTTAGCGTCAAAGTTCATTCGATAGAACAGTCCAAATTCTAGTGGCAATTCTTTCCATCCCTAGATCTCCGGGATGACTTCCTACACTGATGTTTTCAAATCTTTCCAGGGCCATATTTTCATTGGCCAAACTTAAATCATGTAATTGAATGAGCGGCCATTTGTTTTTCTCAGAGAGCGCTAAAAAATTTTGATTGACTCCAGCATTAGTCCAAAATGGAGTCGTGAGGATAACTTTTACAGGCCTTCCAGCAGCCAAATAGTCTACCAAAGCTTTAACAGCAACTTGCAATTGAGGATTTTCTGCACGCTCTTTTTCAGTAATATTTTCACCAAATCGAATAATGATAATATCCGCTTTAAAGGTTTTTAAATCTTCAAACTCAGTTAAGTTAATCGTTTCATAGCCTCTCTCAAAGGGAAATACATTTCTCCCCAGTACTTCATTCTGCTCATTATTTTCTTTGATTTTTTTGGTCAATAGGGACAAAAAATCCTTTTCAGCCGCAGTTGCTGCCATTCCCCAGTTCCCAAACCATTTGATTTCAGGCCCGGGAGGATGCCAGGTGATGCTATTTCCTAAAATCAATACTTTTTTAGGGGTTTTGACGGGGATGGTTTCCTCTTTAGGATTACAAAAAAATAACGCAGAAGAAATTACCAAGCTAAACAAACCACTACCATAAATTCTCAGGTAATTCATCTTGAAATACTTCATCAGGGATACTTTAAGTAGTGTGTGTCTTCAAAATTACATTTCTAACACTTAAAAAAAAATAGCCCCTCTGGAAGGGAAGAAGGGCGAAGGTGAGGCAGCCCAGGAAATCGAATGGTAGCCTAGGCGCTTGGCGGATTGGTTCAATTCATTCTACTATTCTCCAACTTATTTACTCCTTTTCTAGTTTAAACGGATAGCAACTCTCCGTCCGCTTTCTAGGCTCGGATCGTGTGAATGGGACTAGATCGATCAGTGACTTGTAGATGTAACTACGGCAGGAGCTGATTTTTTTGTATTTTTGTGCGCGTTTATGGAAAAAGATAAAAATGAAGGGTTCCGATCTTTATGCCCTGTAGCAACCGGACTGGATGTTTTAGGGGATAAATGGACCTTATTGGTCCTGAGAGATATGTTATTCCTCCATAAATCTACTTTTAATGAATTCAAGGATGCTCCCGAGTTGATGCCTAGTAAAATGCTTTCCAACCGGCTTAAAAAATTAGAAGCACTGGGATTCTTAAGCAGAAAAAAAGGAGAAGCAAACAAGAAGAATGTGCATTATATCTTGGAAGAAAAAGGAATAGAGACTTTTCCCATTATGGTCGAAATGGCCATCTTTACTACAGATTTTTATTACGATCACTTAGGGGATACGTATACAGGAGTGGTAAAAACAAGAATGAAAAATGATAAAGAGATTTATATTAAAGAGATGATGGATGGTTATCGAAAATTTAAAGAATCCCTAGTTCTTTAAATCATCTCCAAATTTCAACTCCTTGAGCCTCCGGTAATTAACGGGGGCTTTTTTGTGGAATTAATTTCACAAAAAAATAATTTAGATTTTGTTTTAAGTTTCAAAAAGATACCTATGTTTGGAACAAATTACTCACCCTAAAATTTGTTTTCAGCATGAAAAAATTCGTTTTCCCCTTGATTGTCCTGGCAACTATGTTTGCCTGTGCAGCACCAGAAACAAAAACTGCTGATGCATCAGCAGCATCTTCTGATCCAAAGTCAGGAACATTTACTTCACTTGATGATAAATCACAAAAAGTGAAAGAGCTTTTGGAAGCCTATATGAACAATGATTCCACAAAGATTTATGAATACTATGTTGATTCAGTAGAGATTTTTGATCAAATGGCGGCCAACCAAGAAGGAGGAATGACAAAGGCCAATCCTGGGGGACGCGCAGGTTTTGCTGCGAATGAGCGGATGAATCATGATTTTTATTCCGATATCAAGGTGACGACTGAGAGCATCATGACCTTCGTGTATGCAGATGGGACAACTCATACTGGAGTTTGGTCTACCTGGACCGGTAATGGGAAATTTACAAATCAAGCAGTTTCAGCGCCAATCCACCTGGTATTTGTTTGGGAAGGGGATAAAGTAGTTCGTGAATTCCGCTATTTTGATCCTACTTCTTTGATGGCTGAGGTAGCCGCGTCTCAAACTAAATAAGTCGCCCTTTTACCAAAATCAACATGAAAAAATTATTCTTACCCTTGATTGTTATGGTGACGATGTTTGCTTGTCAAGCACCAGAAACTAAAACTACGGATGCGGCTGCTTCTGAAGATATAGAAGGTGGAACCTATGTGTCTTTAGACGACAAAACTGCAAAAGTGAAGCAATTGATTGAGTCCTATTTGAAAAATGACTCCACTGCAGCTCATGAAATCTATGCAGATACGCTGAAAGCGATTGATGGATTTGCGAACAATGTAGATAGCCTAAATAGGGTTAAAGTTTCTCCTGGAGGGCGCGCTGCATTTATAGCCAATGACAGATTTACGCATACGATGTTTAGCGACATCTCTATGTCCTTAAATAAAGGTGATCTTAAAACTTTCATCGGAAATAACGGACAAGTTGCAACGGGTTACTGGGGCTTATGGACTGGTAAAGGAAAATATACCAACCAGGAAACCAAAGTTCCTCTTCACATGATTTTATGGTGGGAAGGCGATAAGGTAGTTACAATATACCGCATTTTCGATCCAGCTACTTTAACTGCTGAGGTAGCAGCATCTCAAACTAAATAAGTCAAAAAATTAAATCGTTCTAAAATGAAAAACATCCTAATCCTTTGCGCTTTCCTTTTATTCAGCGCATTGGCATTTGGTCAAATGATTCCAAAAGGAGCCTTGCTCGGTGTACACAATATTTCCTTGAAGCTGAATGGCTCAACCACAGAGGCAGAATATTTAGCGGCGCTAGAATCTAAATTGATTCCTGTATTCTCCAAAGTGTTTGAATGTGAAGTTCATGTATTAAAATACCTAAGAGGAACGTCTGAAAACAAAATTGGACTTCTCTTCGTGTTTAAAGATTCAGCAACAAGAGATAAGTTTTATAGTTCGGAAGGGGTTTTAAATGAAGCAGGTAAAGCAGCTTGGGCTAAGGTGGAGCCTATTGAGGCAGAATTAAGCAAGCTGGGCACTAGATCTGGCCTTTACATCGATTGGGGAGTCCAATAAATTTTATTTTGTTTATGGTTTGAAACAGAATAGGGGGCCTAATGGGCCCCCATTTTTTATGGTATAGGGAGTAGCTGGAGTAAATCCATTCCGGTTCTGGCTAACCCATTCTGCCGTATTTAGAAGCGCTACTCATTCTTTGAGTGGAACCCTTTTTTGTAAACTTCAGGCCTCAGAAGAGTTACCCTGGTTTAGGGAACGCCCCCTACAAATGATTCTTGATCCACTCCGTCGGGGTCATATCATACTCCTCCTTGAAGGCTAAGTAGAAGTCGCTTGCCTAAGAAGTAAGTTTAGGAAATCAAAAATTTTAAAAATGTTATAAAAATATATAAAAAAGTAACAAATCTAAATTAAAATCCGTACCTATGTAGCATGAGCGTACATCAGGCGATTGTAGACCAAATAAATTTAATGAACCCAGGAGCTATTTTTTTTCCTGCACAATTCCGTATGCTCGGAAACGACGATGCGATTAAGATGGCCCTTTCTCGTTTGGCGAAAGACAAAACCATATCCCGTCTAGCTCATGGGATCTATGCTGTCCCCCAAGAGCATCCTTTGCTTGGGCCTATTACTCCTTCCCTTGATCAGATAGCCCATGCTATTGCGGAGAGAGATCACATTCAAATTAGGCCCACAGGCATAAGTGCGTTGAATAAATTAGGTTTATCTCAACAAATTCCCACTCGGCACGTGTATATCTCCAGCGGACAGCCAAGAGTGTATACCATCGGGGCAAATGAAATTCATTTTAAAAGTGCCAGTCCAAAAAAATTTGCACTCAAAGGCCCCATTAGTGGGCTCCTAATTCTTGCGATGGATGAATTAGGCCCAAGTCTAGTGGATGAAGGATTACGAGGTCAGATCAACGGATTAATCCAAAAGGAAAGCCCTGAGCTGCTCGCAAATGACCTGAGGCTAGCCCCATCTTGGATAGCAAAACAACTTTTTAACCTACTTTTTAAATCTAAGGCACATGAACTGGTTCGAATTAGCGATAGAAGATCGCAGGATACTTCTGCAGCAAGCAAGTACACGAAGCGCAATCAACGAAAAGGCACTTGAAAAGGACCTTTGGGTCACTCTAGTACTTCGCGCCGTTTTCAAGACAAAATATGCTCCTTTTTTACATTTTAAAGGGGGTTATTCATTCTTATCCCTTCCTTCCTTTGGTAGAATTGGTACGGCAGAAGCAATAGATCAGGCTTTTTTCATTTATTTTAGCCGAAATTCGCACCATGAAAGCAGCTGTACACGGGATATTCTTGTTTTTAAGTCTGTTTGTCCTTCCAATGGCTTACGGTGGAGGAAAGTATTTTACCTGGTTTGATGGCCCTTCCAAGGCACGTGTTCGTCTGGATGTGACTACAGGTCAGGTGTTGAAGGAGGTTACGGTCGGCAATTGGCAATCCGGGGAACAGATTCAATTGCCGACAGACCTGGCTTCATTTCTCCCACCTACACTTTCCAATCACTATTTTTTTGGGGAAGATTTTAACAAAATCATTCTTACCGTAGATGGGACAGGACAGGTCTATGCGTTGGACCTGCTGACTAAACAGTTGACCAGGATGGACCGCACCTTTTATTCCGGCTATAATTTTGGGGCGACACTTTTTGAGCGGAATGGGATCATCTACAGCGTTGGAGGTGTAGGCTTCTGGGCCTATAGCCAAGCCATCACCTATTTTGATCAAAAATCTGCCGAGTGGCAGGCGGTTCGCCCCAAAACGCAAGGCCCGGCATCCATTTTTGATGGGTACCAGGGGTATTCCGAATCCGCGGATAAATTTTTTACCGGAGGGTCGGAAATAGGAAAGTTTTTAGAGAATGTTCCATTGGACATCAATAAAGAGGTGTATGCCTATGATTTCAAAACGAACAGCTGGGAATTGCTGGGGGAAATCAACCCCCTCCTTTTTGAGGATTCCGACCGAGAACTGGCTTGGAATGGGCAATTTTTCATTCAATTTTCGAGAGAAAAGGTTTACCTCATAGATCCAGTAGCCAATCGGATTTTGGTCTACCAAAGTACCAAAGAACAATTCCAGGGTGGGGAATTCCGCTTTGTTTTTGGAAACGAAGTCTTCTGTTATTGGGATTTGGAAAATGGACCTGTCAGTAGTTTCTCCTTTTCGGAGCTTCAAGAAAAGGCCACTTTTGTAGGGCCTTTTTACAGTCCGAAATCCTCTTTGGAGTGGTATTACGCAGTTGGCGCTGCAAGCGGGATAGTCCTACTAGTCGGTTTATTCCTACGCAAAAGGGCGAAAACTTCAAAGCAACTCCACTTCGATCCCCAAGAAAAGGTGCTCATTCAAGCATTTTTAGCCCTTGCTGCGGGGAGTTACCTGTCTACAGTAGAAGTAAATGAGCTCCTGGGGCTATCGTCTAAGACCTTGGAAAACCAACGTCGGATTCGATTGAATACCATTGCCAAGCTCAATCAAACGATTCAGTTCTACTTTAAGATCGAAAAAGCCATTGAACGGCACGTTTCTCAAGAGGACAAGCGCCAATCTCGTTATTCCTTGAAAGCGGAAGCTGTAAAGGCCTTAAATGCTTATTTCCAGTAATCTTCGCGCCTTTTTTGTAGGCTTTGTAATTTTTCAATTAGGTGAATAACGCAAATCACCTATTTTTTACACCCCCGATGGGTTTGGCTCTTTAGTTTTAGGAATTCAGTAATTCCACCACTAACCCAAAATCCATCTGTTTATGAAACAAGTTAAACTTGCCGTGTATGTCCTTTCCGGTCTGATAGCCTTGTCCTTTTTCTTTACCTGGTTTACTGCCTCCGCTAGTGTTTCCATAACAGATGGTGGTAGTTCGGATGCCTCCGAATCCATTATTGGACTTTTTTCTGGGGAAGGATTCTTAGGATTACTTCTTTTGGGCGCTTCCCTCTACATGTTTCATAAAGAGATCAAATTTGCCTTTTTGCCTGTCGCCTTCAATCTATTAAATGGGCTTGTAATTCTTTATGTGACCACAGGAGTAAAATATAGTTCGAGTTCATGGGCCGGTTCTGTAAAATCTGGTTTGTATCCAGGAATTGGGGTATACCTTTTTTTATGGATCTCTACGCTCCTTCTAGGGGTGTTGTTGGTCAAGGAATTCAAGCCCGAGTTATTTCAAAAAGGGGGGAAGATTGACAAAATGAGCTTTTTGGACGCCATAACCAATGAATACGTGTTAGCCGGAGCCATTTTAGCCTTGGAGTTATGGTGCAGCAATAATATATCGGAATTTAATTCCTTTTCTGGATTTTTAATTGGAGCCTTATTTTTTGTTGCCGCGCCCTATTATTTGGCCAAGTTGGGAAAGTTTACCTTAGTCCAAAATCTAATTCTATCGCATGTCCCGGTGTATGTGTTGATTCTCGTTTTTGGTTCTCTTGGCCTCTACAACTACGAAGTCGCAGTGAAGTCAGTAGGGGAAACCTTTTTTTCCATCACCCTAATCGCGTTGGTTTATGAGTTTGTGCTGCGAAAGAAGAGCGATTTGATCCCTGAGAAAGCACGTGAGTTTGTCCAAAAATTAGATTTGAAAAAGTTGGCAGGTATTTGGGGAGTAGTGATTCTTCTTCTTTTTGCGAAGGAATTCCTGACCAGCAACAACACTCCGGATGTAGCTCAAGATACGCAAGAGGAAGTGACTACGGAGGAAGTGGTAGAGGAGGCTCCCAGCACGACACAAGAAGAAGTAGCGCCCGAAGTGGAAACAGAAACTGCTCCTGAGCCTGAATCCAATGTAGCCCCAGCGATTACGGAGAAGCAAGAAGTCGTGCAGTTGTATTCCATTCAGGATCCAGACGGATACACCAATCTGCGCGCTACGGCAGGGGGAAAAATCATTCGAAAAGTATACGAAAACGAAACCTTTGAATTAGTGGAAGCGGGCGAGACTTATTCCAAAATCAAATTGAAGGATGGGACTACTGGGTTTTTGCATAACTCACGTATTGCTGTTGCAAACTAAATAAACCGCTATTCTATGAAATCGAAATCAACTGGCAACTTCTTGAGCAGGATGCTCGGGAGTTATTCATTGGTCTTAGTGCTTCTTGTTACTTCTTGCAACCCATTTCAAACAACTGAGACTGGTGAAATTGAAGACTTGATGGAACAGAATCTAGAAGTGCTAGAGGATGACCAAATTGGTTTTTTGATCAAGATCCCCTGGGAGTTGTACCAGTCTTGTGATTTGAATCAAATTTTAACCCAGGAGAATCTAAAGAATGGGTTTTTTACTTGGAGAGATTACCCACAACAGCTGTCTATCCCGTCTTCAATGGTTGAAAAACGGCCGATTTACATGTTGATTCTGTATCGAACGATTAGTTTTAGCCAAGGACGCTTGGACAATGACATTGCGATTAATAGTAGTGGCCAAATAGTAGATGATACCGAGGTAGTATACGATAACTTCGATGTGATTTCTGAAGAGGTGCGGTTGTTTTCCACCACCGCCTCAGGAGAAATTGAACAACAGGTGATGCTAGGATATGAAAACAACCCTGTCAACAGTTGGGGGATATTTAAACCCTTCAATTTGAATTGGGAGGGGGGAACCAATGAGCGGGTAGAATTTTACAGGGCGGATGACCCGCTCTCCAGGTGGCTGTTTTACCGCATGAACTCTTATTCCAGCTTGCAAGAACTAGAGGCGCTGCAAAAAAATAAAGAGGTTCAAGTCTTTAAGTTGGAGGATGGATCCTTTACTGCTTCCAGTTTAACTGAAATGCAATCTTTAAAACCGAACCCCACCCTCCCAGGAAACGTCTTGGATGTTGCAATGTCAGTAGAACGAAATTTCGAAGACGAAATGTATTCTTTCTCCACCGATTGTGAAAAGAAACCAGTAGCCCAGGAGGAGGAGACGGAATTAGTGGAAGAGCAGGCGCCTGAGTCTGAAG
>Ga0209358_10003370_pt1 | contig 11793 bp, 10 predicted proteins | sample LauGreFa1BDMLBSN_2_FD_187574 | JGI IMG/M metagenome (GOLD analysis project Ga0209358, IMG submission 187574) | Freshwater lake microbial communities from Lake Michigan, USA - Fa13.BD.MLB.SN (SPAdes) (version 2) | ecosystem: Environmental > Aquatic > Freshwater > Lake | place: Lake Michigan, USA...
TTCATTATTGGTTAATTTCGCAAAGTGCGAGGCCATCGGAACCGAACTTCGGCTCTGACACTCGCGCGCTAAGGGCATTTCCCTACCTATGTTTGAAAAAATTCTAATCGCCAACCGTGGCGAAATCGCTTTGCGCATACAGCGCGCGTGTCGCGAAATGGGCATCAAGACTGTCGTTGTCCATTCCGAAGCCGACCGCGAGGCCAAGTACGTGAAACTTGCCGATGAGTCCGTCTGTATCGGCCCTGCTCCCTCTGCCCAGAGCTATCTGTCCATGCCGGCCATCATCAGCGCAGCCGAAGTGACGGATGCCGAGGCCATTCATCCGGGCTATGGCTTTTTGTCCGAAAATGCCGATTTCGCCGAACGCGTGGAGCAATCGGGGTTTGTTTTCATCGGTCCGCGTTCGGACTCAATCCGACTCATGGGTGACAAAGTCTCGGCCAAGCAAGCGATGATCAAAGCCGGCGTGCCGTGCGTGCCGGGTTCGGATGGTGCCTTGCCAGATGATCCGAAAATCATCATTCAAACAGCGCGAAAGATCGGCTATCCGGTCATCATCAAGGCTGCCGGTGGTGGTGGTGGTCGCGGTATGCGCGTAGTTCATACAGAAGCGGCGCTACTCAATGCAGTCACGATGACGAAAACCGAAGCTGGCGCCGCATTCAGCAATCCTGAAGTGTATATGGAGAAGTACCTGGAAAATCCGCGCCACGTGGAAATCCAGATCCTGGCAGATGAATTCAAGAATGCCGTCTGGCTGGGCGAGCGCGACTGCTCAATGCAACGCCGCCACCAGAAAGTAATCGAAGAAGCGCCAGCGCCAGGTATTCCACGCAAGCTGATCGAAAAAATCGGCGACCGCTGCGCGGAAGCTTGCCGCAAGATTGGCTACCGTGGCGCAGGTACCTTTGAATTTCTTTATGAGGCGGGCGAGTTCTATTTCATCGAAATGAATACGCGCATTCAGGTCGAACACCCGGTCACAGAGATGGTGACTGGTATCGATCTCGTGCAGGAACAAATTCGTATCGCCGCCGGCGAAAAACTGCGCTACCGTCAGCGCGATATCGTGCTCACAGGGCATGCGATCGAATGCCGCATCAATGCCGAAGATCCGTACAAGTTCACACCCTCACCCGGCCGCATACAATCCTGGCACGCGCCGGGCGGACCTGGCATCCGTGTGGATTCTCATGCCTATGCCGGTTATTACGTGCCACCGAATTATGATTCGATGGTCGGCAAAGTGATTTCGTATGGCGTAACGCGAGATCAGGCGATCAAGCGCATGCAGATTGCACTCTCCGAAATGGTGGTTGAGGGCATACTGACCAACATTCCACTGCATCGCGAGCTGATGGTCGATGCCCGCTTTGCCGAGGGCGGCACGAATATTCATTATCTCGAACAAAAACTCGCCAACAAAAAATAAGCGGTCATCATGAGCTGGACCGAGATAGTCCTGGAAGTACCGCGTGATCAGACCGAGCCAATATCGGATGCGCTGATCGAAGCCGGTGCGCTCTCGGTCTCCGTTGAGGATGCCGATGAGGGTACCGAAGCCGAGCGACCTTTGTTTGGCGAACCCGGCATGGAACCGTCCGAGCATGCTTGGGAACATAGCCGCGTGGTCGCGCTGGCAGATGCCACAGCGGATTGCGAAGCCATTGTGCACGATGCCTGCCTGCTGTGCGGGTTGCCCGACCCTTTGGCTTTTTCATTGCGTGCGGTCGCGGAACAAGACTGGGTACGACTGACCCAATCCCAGTTTGAACCCATCCACATCGGCCGTCATATCTGGGTCGTACCCAGCTGGCATGAGACGCCCGAACCCGATGCCGTGGTACTCGAACTGGATCCCGGGCTTGCCTTTGGGACCGGCAGTCACCCCACCACCAGGCTGTGCATGGAATGGCTGGAGTCGCATGCCCCGGCAGGAAAAACGATGCTGGATTACGGTTGTGGCTCAGGCATACTGGCGATGCTTGGAAAAAAACTGGGCCTGGGATTAGTGGATGGTGTAGACATTGACGAACAGGCAATTGCGTCCGCCAATGACAACGCAGGGCGCAATCACTGCGAGATCCATTTTTTCCTGCCAGAAGATTTCAAGGCTGCCCGATCGACCACCCGTTATGACCTTGTTATGGCCAATATTCTTTCCAGCCCGCTGAAACTGATGGCGCCCATGCTCTGCGGACGCGTGGCGCATGGCGGCGCACTGGTCCTGTCTGGCGTTTTGGCGCGTCAGGCAGATGAAGTCATCGCCAGCTACGCGCCATTCATCTCTTTGTCCGTCTCGGCAGAACTTGATGGCTGGGTCGCCCTTGCTGGTCATCGTCCCGACTGACGCCCCCCTTCATGTCCACAGCACTCGCTACCCGCTGCCCTCACTGTCACACGTACTTCCGCGTGACACCGCAACAACTGGCACTGCGTGACGGCATGGTGCGTTGCGGCTCCTGCCGGGAGATTTTCAACGGCGAAGTGTACGTATTCGAACATACAGAGCTCGCAGAAGCGGCAGCAAGCGCTCACATTGAAGACGATACGACAGGTCGCATGACCCTGATTGATTTCGGATCTTTGCGCGCGACGCCAGCACCCCACGAGTCAAGCATGCAAGAAGAGCTCGATGCGCTCTCCAAAGCTATCGCTGACCTGCAAAGCAAACCGTGGACTGAACCTGCTCCCGTTGGGTTGCCGCCTGCCGACGAAGAAGACACTGAACACCCCGCTCCCGGGTTTGTTCACGATGCCCGCCAGCGTCAACGTACGAGTCGTGTTTGGACGATTCTGCTCATCGTAGGGATTCCTTTGTTGGTGGGGGCCTTGACCGCACAGCTGGGCTATCTGTTTCGTAACGAAATTGCAGCGCGCTCCCCAGAGACAGCGCGATACATGCGGGCCGTATGCCGCCGTATCGGTTGCACGATCACCCTGCCCGCACAAATCGAAGCCTTGTCGATCGAGTCGCGCCATCTACAGAAGCTGCAAGATCAGGACAATCATTTCGAGCTGATTGTTTTGGTTCGCAATATCGGCACTACGAGCCAGGCTTGGCCAGCGCTGGATCTTCAACTAAATAACGCGACAGGACAAACCGAGATTCGCAAAGTCTTCATGCCATCCGAATTCCTGAAAGCCAGCGAGATCCGTGCAGGCATACCCGCTGCCTCGGAGCGCGAGGTCCGTTTGCGCTTTGAGCTCAGCGGCAATCCTGCCCACGGATTCAATATCCAGATTTTCTATCCGTAATTTTCTAATCCAGAGACCCGGGCCATCGGCTCACATAACAACATCATTACTATGACTTCACTGATTTGCGGTTCGCTCGCATTTGACACCATCATGTCCTTTCACGGACGCTTTTCCGAGGCTTTGCTGGCTGATCAGCTTCACAAGATCAATGTCGCTTTTCTGGTGCCCGGCATACGGCGCGAATATGGTGGCTGTGCGGGTAATATCGCCTACAACCTGAAGCTGCTCGGCGGCGATCCGCTCATCATGGCCACTATCGGGCAAGATGGTGCACCCTATCTTGAACGCCTGAAAAATCAAGGTATCAGCACACGTTGCATACGCAGCTTCGATGATGCGTACACGGCGCAAGCCTTCATCACTACCGACGCAGACAATAATCAGATCACAGCATTTCATCCCGGCGCGATGGGGAACTCGCATCACAATAAAATCAGCGAGGCCGGCGATGTCAAACTGGCCATCGTGGCGCCCGATGGCCGTGATGGCATGATCGAGCACGCGCGCGATTGCGCGGCGGCGAAGATTCCTTTCATTTTCGATCCGGGTCAAGGCCTGCCCATGTTCAGCGGACCTGAACTCATTGACTTCATCGAGCTCGCAACCTATGTCGCAGTCAATGATTACGAAGCAGAACTGCTCACCGAGCGCACCGGTTTATCGCTGCCCGAAATCTCGGAGCGTGTCTCCGCGCTGGTGGTCACGCGAGGTGAGCAAGGTGCAGAAATCTTCACCGCAGACGGGCGGTTTGATATCCCAGTCGTGCGCGTCCATCAGGTCATTGATCCTACCGGCTGTGGAGATGCATTCCGTGCCGGCATGCTGTTTGGTCTGACACGTGGCATGGACTGGATGACCATAGGCCGACTGGCTTCATTGATGGGCGCCATCAAGATAGCGAGTCAGGGTGGGCAAAATCATGCGCCAACACTGGAGGCGATCGAAGATCACTTTCACAAGGAATTCGGCTACCGGTTCTGAATCGCTTCGCTAGCTAGACAGGCGACTGCACTGAACGGCGCTCGGCTGCTCGCAGATCTCTTTGCTGAGACCACAGCCGCCGCGTCAAAACAGTAATGCGCACACTTCCTCTATCGAAAGCGCAGTGTCGATGTCGAGTAACTTCTGCCGACTTGTGTTCCCACGCAGTATTCGCACATCGCGTTGCCTGAGCCCCAGCTTTTCGGAGATGAACACGATCAGGGCCTCATTGGCTTTGCCATCGACCGCCGGTGCATTAAGCCGTATCTTCAGCGCGTCCCCGAACTCCCCCAGCACTTCCGAAACGCGCGCACCCGGCTGCACATGCACGGCCATGCGCAAGGATCCGGCCTGCCGGCGACACCAGGCATGCGTCATCCCAAACTGTAAATCAGATTATCTGTAAGAAAAACAGCGATTCGCAGGATAAGAAAGGCAACCAGAGGCGAGAGATCAATACCACCGATCGGTGGAATAAAACGTCGCAGTGGGCGCATAAGCGGTTCATTCATTGCGCGCACCATGGGGGCGAGCGGCGCATGCGGATTAACCCAACTGAAAATCACTTCAACAAACAACAGGATAATCAGTCCGTAAAGTATCCAGTGCACGATAGACACGGCTGAGAGAAGAAGCCATAGCTCGACTGCAAACACCGAGCGAACAGCCAGTTCAAGCCCAATCGATAGCAGGGCCACCAGACAAGCGCCCACCAGACTGGCCCAGTCATAACCACCCAAGCCGGGTAGCACACGTCGCAGCGGCAAAACCAGCCAATCTGTCAGACGGAACATGAACTGACTGAGCGACAAGGGTGGCCTGACCCGAACTGCCTGCATCCAGAAACGCAGCAAAAGCAAGGCGGCCAGCAGAGTGGCGATAGTATCGACGATCAGATTGAAAATACTATAGAGCAAGACTTACCTCAACGACTGACTGATGACGCAAGAAAGAAAAAACCGCTGCAGACATGACATCTGCAGCGGGATTTTACCCAAGAGCAGTCAGGATTCCGAACGGCACCCGCTCAGGGACGAATGCCGGTAGGGAATGGCCATGCCGCGGCAGGGCTAAGCACGGTCTTGATCGCCGGTGTTGGTGCTGCGACTGGCGCCACCGAAACGACAGCCGTGGGCTTCTTGGCTACTGCAGGCTTTTTAGGCGCAGGCTTCGAAGCCGTCGCTTGTTTGGGCGCTGCTTTTTTAGGTGCTGCTTTTTTAGGCGCTGCTTTTTTCACCGCGGCTTTTTTAGCTGCTGGCTTTTTTGCTGCTTTCTTTGCGACCTTTTTTGCCGCTGGCTTTTTCTTGGCGACGGCTTTCTTGGCTGCTGGCTTCTTCTTGGCGACTACTTTCTTTACTGCTTTCTTGGCGACCGGCTTTTTCTTTGCGACCGCTTTTTTGGCAGTGGGCTTCTTTTTCGCTACCGCCTTCTTGGCTACTTTTTTCACCGCTGGCTTTTTCTTGGCGGCGACTTTTTTAGCAGCTGGCTTTTTCTTGGCGACTACCTTCTTGGTCGCTGCCTTCTTGGCGACCGGCTTTTTCTTTGCAGCCGGCTTCTTCTTGGCTGCAGTTTTCTTCTTTGCTGTTGCCATTTCTTTCTCCTTCGTGTGATCACATATCACTAGGTACAAGTTGGAAACCCGTCTGGTACCTTGAAGGCCCAAGCGGATTATTCATCGGAACAAACAAAAGTTTGTTTGCGCTAATGAATTCGGCACGAGCGGAACTGCTGCATCTCCTCGTCAATGCAGCACTTCAGCCAATTCGTTCGGCGGCACACAGCCGCCCGGAACAAAAAACGCCGGCATGAAAGCCGGCGTCGGAATAATTTTGCAGAAAGAACCACTTTTTTCCGAGGAATACGCTACCTGCCCCGGCAACTTCGGGCTCATGAGCGCAGTAAAAAAAGTAGGGTGAGCTCGCGTACTGTCCATTCAGTCCGGATGCCGCCTTTCGTCGTTCAAGCTGCTTACCGAACCTTCCTCAAAACGCCTGCCCTAGCATGCGGTTTGAGGAAGGCTCCCAAAATCCAAGGATGAACCCACAACGGCTCCAGCCTTTGTTCACCTACGGCTAGCCGCAAGAGCTTTCGCACGAGCAGCGCCGCAAACACTACGACCATTACGGCAAGACACTACCAACACCGCCCTCGGCTTAAGTGCAGAGCATTACTCCCAGTTGAGCGCGCCACCGGTCTGGTACTCGATGACCCGAGTTTCAAAGAAGTTGCGTTCTTTCTTCAGGTCGATCATCTCGCTCATCCATGGGAACGGATTCTCTTCCTGCGGGAACAATGCCTCAAGGCCGATCTGCTGAGCCCGACGATTCGCGATGAAACGGAGATAGCCCTTGAACATCGACGCGTTGAGGCCCAACACACCACGCGGCATTGTATCCTCAGCGTAGCGATATTCCAACTCCACAGCTTGTAAAAACAACGCCTTAATCTCTTCCTTGAAGGCCGGTGTCCACAAATGCGGGTTCTCGAGCTTGATGGTATTGATCAAGTCAATGCCGAAGTTGCAGTGCATGGACTCGTCACGCAGGATATATTGGTACTGCTCGGCTGCGCCCATCATCTTGTTCTGACGGCCCAGCGCCAAAATCTGGGTAAAGCCGACATAGAAGAACAAGCCCTCCATGAGGCAGGCAAAGACGATCAGCGACTTGAGCAACGTCTGATCACTCTCGGTCGTACCAGTCTGGAACTCGGGGTTGGTCAGCGTCTCGATGAATGGGATCAGGAACTGATCCTTGTCGCGAATGGAAGTGATTTCGTTGTAGGCATTGAAGATTTCCGACTCATCCAGGCCCAGCGACTCGACAATGTACTGGTAGGCATGAGTATGAATCGCCTCTTCGAATGCCTGACGCAGCAGATACTGGCGGCACTCAGGCGCTGTTATATGGCGGTAGGTGCCCAGCACGATGTTGTTGGCGGCCAGTGAATCGGCGGTCACGAAAAAGCCCAGATTACGCTTGACCAGACGACGCTCATCTTCGGTCAGGCCATTGGGGTTCTTCCACAGCTCGATATCACGCTGCATATTTATTTCCTGCGGCATCCAGTGGTTCGCGCAGCCAGCCAGGTATTTGTCCCATGCCCATTTGTACTTGAACGGCACGAGCTGATTAACGTCGGTCTTGCCGTTGATGATGCGCTTGTCCACCGCGTTGACGCGCCCCTGGGTGTCACCCGTCTTTTCAGGACGCGCGAGTATGCCCGGATCAAGGGCGGTATCGGCTTGAAACGCCGAAACGGGCGCACCTGTTGGTACCGACTGCAATTGCGGACGTGCTTGGAGTGGGCGGGCTGCGGGTGCTGCGGTGTCTTCGTCCCAGGAGAGCATGGTCTTTTTTTCCTCAGTTACTTATAGTGGTTCATCGTTACAGCATAGTCCGGCTTGATACTGCCGGCTTGATCGGCATCCTGATCGATACAAGCCGGCAGCAGCTTACTGACAAGCCTCGCACTCTTCGAAACCGGGATCGCCGGGTCGCAGCATGCAGGCGGGACCATCAGCCTCCGCTGCTGCGCCCACGGTCGCAGGCATGTCGGAGGAGACAGCATTGAGCGCACCTGCCTTCGAAGTCGACTTCTCGGTGTGTGTGGCACCGATGGTGCGCAAGTAATATGTGGTCTTGAGACCGCGCAGCCAGGCGAGCTTGTAGGTTTCATCGAGCTTCTTGCCGGATGCGCCTGCCATGTAGATGTTCAGCGACTGCGCCTGATCGATCCACTTTTGGCGACGCGAAGCTGCTTCGACCAACCAGCTTGGATCGACTTCGAAGGCTGTCGCATACAGCTCACGCAGATCCTGAGGGATGCGATCGATGCGCGCAAGGCTACCGTCGAAGTACTTCAGATCAGCGATCATTACTTCGTCCCACAGACCACGGGCTTTCAGGTCGCGCACCAGATGCTCATTGATTTCGGTGAATTCGCCTGACAGATTCGACTTCACATAGAGATTCTGATACGTCGGCTCGATACAAGCTGACACGCCAATGATGTTGGAGATGGTCGCAGTCGGTGCGATCGCTACGCAATTGGAGTTGCGCATGCCGTGCTGCTTGATGCGATCACGCAGCTTGCCCCAGTCCAGCGTTTCCGTAGTGTCGACTTCGAGGTACCCACCGCGTTCTTCGGCCAGCAGCTTGAGCGAATCCTGCGGCAAGATGCCCCGATCCCACAAGGACCCGCGGTAGGAGCTGTATGTGCCACGCTCTTCGGCTAACTCGGTAGAAGCCAGATAAGCGTAATAGCAAACCGCCTCCATCGAATGGTCGGCGAACTCGACCGCGTCTTTGGATGCATAAGGCACGCGCATCATGTGCAGGCAATCCTGGAAACCCATGATGCCCATGCCAACAGGACGGTGACGCAGATTCGAGTCACGCGCCTTCTTCACAGCGTAATAATTGATGTCGATCACGTTATCAAGCATGCGCATCGCCGTGTTGATGGTCTTCTGCAGCTTGTCGTGATCAAGCTTGCCATCCTTCATGTGCGCCGGCAGATTGACCGAGCCAAGATTACAGACAGCGATCTCGGAATCATTGGTATTGAGCGTGATCTCGGTACACAGATTGGAACTGTGGACAACGCCCACGTGCTGCTGAGGCGAGCGAATATTACAAGGATCCTTGAAGGTGATCCAGGGATGGCCAGTCTCGAACAGCATCGAGAGCATCTTGCGCCACAAATCCAGCGCCTGAATTTTCTTGAACAGCTTGAGTTCGCCACTGGCAGCCTTGGCTTCGTAGCCCAGATAAGCTGTCTCGAACTCTTTGCCAAATTTCTCGTGTAGATCTTTGACATCGGAAGGCGAAAACAAGGTCCACTCGCCTTTTTCCATCACACGCTTCATGAACAGGTCTGGAATCCAATTCGCCGTGTTCATGTCGTGCGTACGGCGACGATCGTCACCGGTATTTTTGCGCAGATCGAGGAATTCCTCGATATCCATGTGCCAGGTCTCGAGATACGCGCAGACTGCACCCTTGCGCTTGCCACCCTGATTGACCGCTACAGCAGTGTCATTCACCACCTTCAGGAAAGGCACAACACCCTGCGATTTGCCATTAGTGCCCTTGATGTGAGCACCCAGTGCTCGCACTGGCGTCCAGTCATTACCCAGACCACCCGCATATTTGGCCAGCAATGCATTTTCCTTGATCGCTTCATAAATGCCGTCCAGATCATCCGACACCGTGGTCAGATAGCATGAAGAGAGCTGGGAACGCAGCGTGCCGGAATTGAAGAGCGTCGGTGTCGAGCTCATGAAATCGAAGCTCGACAGCAAATGGTAAAACTCGATTGCGCGTGCTTCGCGATTGATTTCGTTGAGTGCCAGACCCATCGCGACACGCATGTAGAACGCCTGCGGCATCTCAATGCGAGTACCTTGAATGTGCAGGAAGTAACGGTCATACAAAGTCTGCAAACCCAAGTAACCGAACTGCAGATAACGATCGGCAACCAGCGCTTCGGCAAGCATTTTCAGATCGAATTGCGCGAGCTTGGTGTCGAGCAGATCGGCATCAATACCTTTTTTGATGAATTTCGGGAAGTACTCCAGATAATGCTGGCTCGCGTCACCCTGAGCGACTTCCTGACCAAACACTTCTTTACGAATTGTATGCATCAACAAACGGGCGGTGACCTGGCTATAGGCTGGGTCTTTTTCCATGAGCACGCGCGCTGCCAGAATTGCAGATTTATAGAGTTCCTCAACAGGCACGCCGTCATACAGATTGCGCACTGTCTCGTGCAGGATCGCCTCAGCATCCGCAAATTGTTCCAGTCCTATGCAGGCCGAGGTAATCATGGCCTTGAGCTTGTTCATGTCGAGCGGAACGCGCTGACCATCGACCACAATCTGGAGCGATGATTCGCGGGCTGGCACAGGCTTGCTCGCTTGTTGCTGTGCACGCTCTTCCATGCGCTTGGCGCGGTAGAGCACATAGGCACGTGCGACATCATGCTCGCCCGAACGCATGAGCGCGAGCTCGACCTGATCTTGCACGTCTTCAATATGAAAAGTGCCACCGGCAGGTTGACGACGCATCAGGGTCGATACAACACCCACGGTCAACTGTTCGACCAGCTCGCGTACACGCGCTGACGCGGCACCCTGACCGCCATTCACGGCCAGAAATGCCTTGGTCATCGCGATGGAAATTTTGGACGGCTCAAAACCCACCACTGCACCGTTACGGCGAATGATCTTGTAATCGTGCAGTGGCGCAGTCGCCCCGGGAGACGAGGGTGCAAGCGCCGAGAGGGCGGGTGCGCCACTGATGTTGCCAGTGGACTTGGCTGAAATTTCCTGACTGGTCTGCACTACGCCTCCCCAAAAAGGTGGTACCTCGGGCATTACTGCCCTGTTGTCTCTGTTTTGCCGGACAAACGCCGGCACCATGATTTCTACTTACCGGCTAACGCGCCGTACGCTGCATTGCGCAGACACACCGAAAGATTTGCTACTGATGGGCCCTGGCCAAGCCCCACATTCATCCGGGTATGCACCCTTTAAAACGCTTCGCCCATTGTGTGGGCTGGTCTAACCTGGTCAGTTCAGTTGAATTAGTGAAAACACTATATCTAGTAGATTCAGCGATCACTGGCACTAATTCTAGTGCCCGCCTGCTTAACTTGCAACCGATTTTTACGCTCGGAAACTCAGCGCAAACTCAGTTTTTGTGTCAGAAAACCTCGGCAAAAGCAGGGTTGCCATCTCGGATCGGTAGCGATCCCAGTCAAAATGCGGCCCCGGGTCTGTTTTGCGGCCTGGTGCGATATGTTCATGACCAGTGACATGAGTCAGCGGATGCGCAATCGATAGCGCTTTTGTGAGCGCAACCAGTGCCCGATATTGCACATCGCAAAATGGCGTGTGGTCATCGCCTTCCAATTCGATACCAATCGAGAAATCGTTACACCGCTCACGGTCATCAAAAGTTGACACTCCGGCGTGCCAGGCACGATCGTGCGTGCTGACGAATTGCGTCGCACTACCATCGCGCCGGATCAAAAAATGGGCAGACACCCGCAGCCCCTCAAGCTGGGCGAAATACGGATGTGCTGTGCAATCGAGCTGGTTGGTGAACAGCGCCTCGATGTAATCACCAGCGAACTCGCTGGGCGGCAAGCTGATGTTGTGAATCACGAGCAGGTTGATTGCCACTTGCGGCGGGCGGGCATCGTGATTTGGGCTAATCACCCGGCGAGTTTGCTGGCACCAGCCGGTGTCATCGATCGAAAAACAAAATTCAGTCGGCGTCATGAATCGTCAGTCGCTGCATACGGTAACGTAGTTGCCGCAAGCTTATCCCAAGAAGCGATGCTGCGCGGCTTCGATTGAAGCGTGCCTGATGCAGAGCATGACGGATTAAATCACGCTCGATGCTAGCCAGATGCAGGGGAAGGCGAACCGGCAGCACGAGCTTGTCCGCTGCATATCCTTTCGCGCAAGGCATCATGTCGCTGCTTGAAACGGCGTTGTTCGGGGTGGATAGGGCCAGACTCTCAAAATGCAAGTCCTCC
>Ga0209358_10003371_pt1 | contig 11792 bp, 21 predicted proteins | sample LauGreFa1BDMLBSN_2_FD_187574 | JGI IMG/M metagenome (GOLD analysis project Ga0209358, IMG submission 187574) | Freshwater lake microbial communities from Lake Michigan, USA - Fa13.BD.MLB.SN (SPAdes) (version 2) | ecosystem: Environmental > Aquatic > Freshwater > Lake | place: Lake Michigan, USA...
AACAAAGCGCTGCCACGGTAAAAGCGGCAGGCCGATACGCTCGGCAAGCTCTGCAACTTCACCGCCCCTAGTAGGGCCAGATAACAAAACGTTATGCAAGCGTGGTTGCGCTAGCCCCCGGATAGGCTGTTTAGGTTTGGTACTCATTAGTCTAAAGGCTGTGCAGGCTGGCCCAAACAAGGCCCGCTTTGGGTCATTACAGCGGTTTTCGGGGATATATTGCCAGAAAAGACAGGGGGGGTAGCCGTCTTGGCTAAAAAAACGCCCTGTGATTTATTGCCTTTTTGTACGTTACAGCGCTTGCAACAGGCTACAGCGTTATCAAAGCTAAGTACTAGCTCAGGCGCTTTACTTACAGGTATCACGTGGTCTACTTGGTCTGCATCGGCCCCACAGTAATAGCATATAAAGTTATCTCTAGCTAATACTTGATTTCTAAACTTATATCTATAAGCCCTGTTTACTCTAGGGTCGCCACGCTTAGCCATTAATACCAACCCCTTTTTTTATGATGATTTAGAGCTTTACACGGGCTGCCTTTATAGACTCTGTGTTTAGCTATGTACTTGAGCCCTAAGTCTATCTGTTTGTAAGGGTTTGTTTCTTTCATATTTAACAGCTGTGGTATGCCATAAGCGCTACTGTGTTTATTCTTGGCTTTAGGTCGCCAATTACTTTCTCTAGTCCATAGCTTCTCTAAGCATACAAACTCTTTATAATTACCTATCTTTATATGAGCATAGATTTTATAAGCATCTATAGCGTTTATATCAGCCTTTACGGGTGAGGTCTGTAAAGATAGCAAGCCTAAGAATAGGCATAATTGTAGCCCTAGCTGTCGCAGCGTCCGCAAGCTAGCGCCCTTCGGGGCTTGCGTTCCGCGCAGACAGCGTACCCGATAAGTCAAGCATTTACTCATATTGTGGATAAGTTAAGCGTGTCTTGGGCGTGTTGTCCACAGCTTTTTAGCCCCTGTGGATAACTTTTTATTTGATTCACTTGCAAAGCTACATATAGGCCTAAATTAGCTTCAACGCAGTTACGCAAGGCTTGGCGTTTGTTTGGTATTTTATAAGCGCTTAAATCTATGCCGTGATGAGCTTGTAATTGTGGTATCTGGGCAGCTCTCAAATCATCTTTAATAAAAGTACAAGGCTCTATATAGTTATTAGACCAAAATAAATGCCTTTGCAGGCTTACAGTAGGGTTTATCAAAGGTTTATAGTATGGCTTTACGTTTTCTACTACCCAATTACCCGTAAAATGACTTTGTAACAGTATTATTTCTTGCCATAGAGTCATCTCTGGGTAAACAGGCTTAACACCTCTATATCTAACGCCTATATTGAACCTAAAACTGCTGTGCGTTTGGCAAGGTGGAGAGCTCCAGATAAAATCAAACTCTGCATAATGCTCTAATAAATAACCGTGGGCATCATCAATTATTAAAGTGTCTTTAGGGTAAGTGTCTGCATAATATGCAGCTATTTTAGGGTCATATTCTACAGCCGTTATATCCCAATTTTTAGGCCAAAACGCACGATTACCGCCTAGTCCGGCGTAAAGATTAAGTACTTTAATTGCGCACCTGCCGAGCATTGGCTACGTCCACTAAAGTTATATCTAGTAGCCCACAGCGCGTGCATTGTAGGCATTTGACGTTAGGTGGCAGGTGGTCAGATACCACGCGCTCTAGCTGCAAAGTAACGGTTTTACATTGTCTGCATTTAGCCTCAATATAAAGCATAGTTTTTAACCCCATTATCTAATAATTATTGGCTTGAAATATGGAAAGAAATCAGAGGCATTTACAAATACATATAGCTTTTTTAGCTCATCTTGGCCTGGAAAAGTGTACATAACAGGCCTTAAATCACGCAGCATCTCTACGTTAAGCATTAATAGCCCGTCCTCATACCTTATTAAAACCCTGTGGTAAGAGTCTGGTAAATCCCTGTGTAAAGGCAGTAAGCTCATCTGTTGCACCTTTGTAAAAGGTATTGGATAAGGCTCACTACTTGGCTTATCTGCCCATTTAATCTCTAAATCGCCTATGTAGTTTTCACGGCCTAAACCCTGTATTTTGTTTATGTGGTAGTCGGTAAAATAAAACTTAGGCGTAGGGGTTAATATCCACGGGTATTTAGACATCAAGTAATCCGCAACTCTACTTTGGCGGTCTTGGCCTTGTTGCGTTTCTTTAATTGGCTGCACGGCTAGCCCTCTCAGACTCACTTAGTAACTCATCTGGTACAGGCTCACGCTCTGTTATGGGGTCTAGGTTACGCCCGGCCTCTAATAAAACCTCTGCGTGGTCATCTGGCCTTAGCCATTTATCGCCGTATTGCCTTAGCCATAGTGGCTCACATTGATTAGCTTTGACCTTATCAGGGCATAAATAACCTTTGTATGCCTTGCCTGTTTTGTTAGACGTACCTTCAATTAGCACTCTATGCCCGTGTTTACATATTGGCGGCTCTGGCATTGGCTCAGCGCCTAATTTGGCCTTTAACGCGCTTATAGACTCAGCGGCGGTAGGTATTGCCCCGCCTGCCCCGCGTGTTTGTAATGGGGCTTGTATGGCCTCTACCTTCTCCATATCTTGCCTTGTAGGCCTGCCAGCACCGCCCGGTGTAAGCAACCCAATAACACGCCCATAGGCAGAGGTAACGCAGTTTTCTACCCAAAAATTAGCATTTACGCCACGGTCTGACCTAACCTCTAACGCATAATCTACAGCGCTTGGTTTTTCATCTTCATAGTTTTTATAGGCCTCAGCTCTAATTAAGATATAACCGTTTTTTAAGTCTATGTCCTCTATGTAAGTTACTAACCGTAACCCGGGAAACTCAGCCCGGGCTCTTTTAATTCTTGCGTTTACATCTTCATAACCGTCTAGAAAGCTCATTTAGTTACCTCTTTTAAGGCTTTAGCTATATTGCGCCCTCTTAGGTAACCGTCGCCGTGGCCCTCACGGTATCCCGTACGGTAGGCAGCTAGCATAAACAGGCCTACTATTAATACAGTTAAAGTAATTACAGCTATATCAGCTAACATATTTTACCCTTTGTTAAGGCTGATTAAACTACACTAAGTAGCCCTCTCAGCGTGTAGTAAAAGTATGAGCCCTAACACCGACATAAGGCAACGCGACACGCTAGCGCTTTAATCTGTCCTCTAATAACATCTCATAAATACGGTCTACTTGGCCCTCTATACGCTCAACACGGCCTCTAAGGTTATGCCCACCGTTACCGTCTGGCCTTAACTCTGATAAATAAAACTTAACTAAATGGCGTACCAGCCCAACCCCTACCGCTGCAAGGCTACAGATACCTAGCGTTACGGCTAATAGGGTTTGGGCTTGGCTCATTACTTAGCGCCTACGCCAAACTGTTTTTCATTAGGCTGTAGAGCCTTAAATAACGGCCCAACAAGACCGGCTAGAAAGGCATTAGCCAATACTTTAGGGTCTGTTATACCGGATATGTATAAAGCTGCAACGCTTGCTAGAGCAGCGCGCCCATAGCTCCACGCAGCCGCCTCTAGTTTTTTCTTGTCCATTTTTGCTCCTAAATGCCCTTAGTTTATTTGTTTGAGTACCGCTACCGTATGAGTACCGGCAGCGGCAACAGCATAGAGCGCCTCGTAATCACCTACAGGCACAGTTAATACAGCGCCATTATCTAACTTATACCCATTTTCTACCGTTACATCTGGGCCGCCTAAGTAAATAGCGCCTGCCCCTAAATTATGAATAATGGCGGTTTGGTCAAAACGGGTTTCTGGCACGATAATTACCCGTGTAGTAGTAACGCTTACTTGCGCGCTAGTCGGCATTTTTTTGTCCTAATTTTGCTATTAGTTTAGCGGCTTTTTTAGCATTTACACTAACCTCAAAGTGCATTTCATCTTTACGGTTACGGTAATCACCGCCCCACGTTAGGCCATATTTTTTAGCTAGCGCTCTAATCATAGGTACTTTATCAACTGGAAACGTGCCAACAGCTGCTAGCGGGTGTTTAGTCGCGTTAAGGTCTATAGCTGTACCGCTGCTATGGCAGCTTAATTTATCTGTAGTACCGCGTACCATACGGAAAGCGTAGCCCCACTCATCTAAAGCGCCCTCATCTATTGGCTCTATTAGCGCGTGGAACTCAGCGGCAAAACCTACTAGCAAAGGTGCTACAGCCTCAGCGCATCTAAGTTTTCTATTAGTGCCGGGTACTGCATAACTGTTTATGCCAATTTCTGCCGGGTCTTTGCTGGCAGGCCAGCCGTTATAGCTTGTTAGCAAGTTACAAACCTAAGGCTGCTAAATCATCTGCCGTTAAACCTAGCGCTGCAAGTTTTGCCTCAGCTGCGGCTTTCTTTACGGCTGCTTGTGCTAGGGCTTGCCTCATTTCTAGCGCATCGGCTTCATCTTTTTGTTGTTGAGCATATTCTTCATTGTTCATTTCACGGTCAATGTAATCGCCGTTGCCTGTGTATATTCTTACATTTGGTCTGCTCATTTTAACTCACTCCATAAATGTAGGCTGTGCCTGTGTTGAAAGTGCCTGATGATGTTAATAATGTAATAGTAGTAATTCCACCGGAAGCAGTAGAATAAAATCCATTAAAACTTCTTGAGTTTCTTTGATTACCGACAAATATAGCATCACCTTCAAAAAATGTTTGGTTGTTGTCGGTGTATCTATAAATCCACAGATTACTGCATAACATTTGCAAATTACCTGTTTGCGTATTTGACGGCAAATCTGAGATAACAATTTTACCTTCCGCGGCAGGTAATCTCCCAGAAAGACTTGCATCTACATTTTGCACCATTCCGCTGACATAATTATTTGCGCTATCACTATTTAATCTCATAAAGAAATCAATGCCACCAGCGCTTGCTGTTAAACCTTTTGTAATAACTAATAAATGCTTGTAAGTGCCTGCAATAGATGAACTTGTTACCGAGCCTGAACCGCTTAGCGCTAAAGTTTCCACTAAAGTCATTCCACCGCTTGAAGCAGTAGCCCACTTGACTTTGTAGGGGCTCACAGTTGTATCAGCCGTGAGCACCTGCCCCGTGCTACCAATAGGCAAGTTATCGTAAGTGCCGCTGCCTGTACCTACTACAATATCGCCGCTGGCTGTAATAGTAGTTGCCATATCATTAGTAATTGTTACTGTGCCGCTAGTGCCACCGCCGCTAATACCTACGCCGGCAGTTACGCCCTCTATATCACCTGTTGCGCCGCTAGCTACCCACGCGCTACCTGTGTAATACCAAAGGCTGTTAGTATCTTTAGTAAATGCAAACTGCCCTTCTTGGGGTGAAGTAATGGCGCTGTTACGCGCTGCCTCTGTAGCAAAAACTAAAATACCTTGCATTAAATAGCCGTTTACATCGGCGGCTGTTAAAACCTCACCTGTAGTAAAGGTCTTAAACCCTAAGCCCGCTGCCATTGTTACCCCCTAATAGGCCAATACGCCGGTGTCTAGCACCCCGTATAGGCTTGAGTCTAGTATAAAGCCGTCTATTATCGGCTCTAGTGTGGTTAGTGTCGCTTTCCAGCTGTTAGGTGTAATTGCCATAGCTACGCCAAACACCTGCAAAGTCTTAGTTAAAGTAGATAAGCCCGGCTGGTTTGTAGTAATAGTTATAGGGTCAAAAAAATCTAGGTCTAGGGCGGCGATTATGCCGGCATTATAGTTATCTGTGTATAAATCTAGGGTAATGGCATCACATCTAATAGAGGTTTCTTTACGGCTAGCTACATAGGCTTGGGCGTAATCTAGGGCTACTGCGTCTGTCTGCATTAGTAGGTTTTGTTGGTTATAGCTGTGTGTAAAGTATTTATCTATGCTTGGTTGGTCTATCGCTAGCTGCGTAGTACCGCCCGTGCGTGTAATGCTAGCTGCGTTAAATACCAAAGTATCATCTAAACGCCATATAGCGTCAAAGTAACCTATATTAGTGCCGTTATCGTTAAACACGGTAGGTGTGCCGCCTATGCTTGCCGTGGTTACGTTTCTATCTTGAAATACAAATGAGCCGGTAGCATCTACATAAAGCGCCCCATACTCACTTAGGGTAACCGTCTGCATAGCTGCAAGGCTCGTACGGGCCGTGCCGGGGTCTGTCTGTAGCGTAGTTAGCCCGGCGTCTACATCACGCATAGAGGTAGGCCAACCTATCTGGTCTAATATCTGGTTAATGCGTGTGCCGGATAAGTCGCCCGCGGTAGCCCCTGCTACTGTAGCTATTTGTGCATTTTGGGCAAGTCTAAACGCATCTACCGCCGTTATTGTGGTATAAACAACGTCTAACGCATTTTTAGGCGTAGTAGTGTTATAGCTAGTAATAAAGCCGCTAAATATAGGGTAAGTAACGCTGTTATAAGTAGCAGATATGGCTACCTTACGCATAGGGTCTAATAACCCAAAGTAAGGGCCGCTAGGGTTTTGAGGGTTAAAATCACCGTTTTGGTCTACTATTCTTAAAGTTAGTGTACCTGTTTGGAATTGGTCGGCCTGTGGGTTACGGCCTCTATTAGTTTGTATTGTATCTACTACGTCAGACACATCTACAATTACTGCCGCGCTATCGCTTAATATGTTTGTATCTAATATGCCCTCACCTAAAATCATAGCTTGAGCAAAACTAGGGCCAGTACTAAAGTTAATAATAGCGTTTATTACTGGCAGGGTCATAGTCCACCGGTGTAACGCAACGGGTCGCCTTTGCGCTCTAGGTCTAATATAGCTCTTTGTACAGCTAGGCTTATTGTGTCCTCACTACCTACTACACCTGCATTTACGTTTACCGTTATGTTATCTGCCATACGGAAACGGGCAGGGTCAAAGCCGCCAAAACTAGGCAGAGCGCTAGGGCTTACGCTTGCTGTAGCTAAATCTAGTGCGCGTATGCTTTCTGCAAAAAGCGCATCTGCTAGCGCTAGCTCTGACTCAGCCAACATACTAATAGCATCTGCGTGAGCCTCTACAGCTCTTATAGCCTCTGGGTCACCTGCTACATAGCGGCTAGTTATATCCGGCGCTAAATCGTTTATACCTGTTCTATCTTGGCTAGGCATAATAGGGCTAAGAAAATCAAACTTAGAGCCCATAATTTCGTTTAATTTTCTTATAGCTGCATCTAGGTTATCTAGGTTTATTAAACTTTTAGGCTTAAAGCTATCTAGTATTTTATCTATTTCACTTAGCTTATAGGTCTGGCCTGTAAGCGTACCTAGTATTGCTAACTCTGTATTTAGTTGCTTAGACAGGCTAGTAGCGCGCTCTACATCTTTATCAGCTATAGCATCTTCTAAATCTAACATTAACTGTTTAACTGTTAGGCGCTGTGCATCATTAGCTAGCTGTAGTTTTTGCTGGTCTGTAGCCGCTGTACCTAGTCTGTTTATTTCATCTTGTTTAGCTAATATAGCGGCTTGTATTTGTATTTTATCTAAATCAAAAACATCTTCACCTTTGCCTAAAGCTAGGGCAGCCTTATCTAGTTTGGCTTGTTTTTCTTTTTCTTTGCGTTTTAATATCTCGGCATTAGCCTGTTTTTTGGCAAGGTCTGCTAATACCTTAGCGCGTTTTGCTGCCGCTGCATCTAGTTTAGCTATTATCTCTTTTTGTTTTTTTGTAAACTCTGTTTCTGTGCTAGTTACTGTTTCTGGTCTATCGTAAACTGCACCTAGACCTACTGCCCTAAATCCAAACTCCGGAATACGGGCTAAAAACCCTAAGACAGCGCCAGAGGTTTTTAATAAAAACGCAAAACCTTTAGCTAAATTATCTATTACAAATTGTGCATCACTAGCTTCACCGCTACCTGCAAAATTGCCTAAGCCCTCTACTAACCCTTCACCTATTGTTATCTTAGCGCTCTCACCTGCTAAAGCTAATAGCTCTAACTTAAATGCTGTAGTACTAAAATAATCATCTGCCGCGCCTTGATTTAACCTTAAAAGTATTTCTAAGTTTTCTGAAAATGATTTAGCTGCTAATTCTGCCCCTGTAAACCCTGTTTTGTATTTTTCTAAACCTTTAGTGCTGCCTAAATAAGCCTTAGTTAAGTCCTCTGTAACTGTGCTTAAAGCTATGCCAGAGCCACGGCTAATAATTATAGATTTATTTAATAGGTCTTGTGCTGTAGTTAAAGACCCTGTAGTGGTTAGTAAATCTTGAAATGCAGGCCTAAGTTCAGTTCTAGATATAGCAGCTGTTTTTTCTAGATTTTCTATATACTTATTTATAGACGGGCTAGCAAAACCTATGCCTAGATTTTGTACAGCTTTAGTTAATTGTAAAGTTGCTTTTTCGTCCTCTGCAAAGGCTTTAACATAGATTTTACTAAACTTTAATGCAGCACCGGCAGCAAGGCTTATGCCTAAAGTTTTGCTTAAACTTTTTACCTTTTTTTCTAATTTATTTACGCTTTTTTCAGCCTCTATAAAGCCCTTACCGGTAAATTGGCTAACTAGATTTATTAGTAATTCGGTAGCCATTATGCAGCCATTTTTTCTTCAAACTTTACTTTGGCATTTTCTATAGCTTTTATTAAAGCTGTTAAGGCTACGCCGTTATCTTCCGCATAGGCTCTAAACATAGCGCGGCCTGTTTGTTTACGAGTTGGTTTGCCTTGTAGACCTTTAGGCCTTGCATTTACTAAAGGCCCGGCGGCATTAAGGTTATCTACAAATTGCTGCCCGGCATTAGGGTTTAAGCTGGTTGAATATTGCTTACCGGTATGCGTAGTTTGGTCATAAACGCCATTTCTATAACGGTCTACTACAGGGCCTTGCCTTCTACCGTTTGGATTTAAGCGCCCGGCAGTTTCATATATTGCACCGCCTGCGTTAGCCTGTTGTATTCTAGCTAAAGATACAAAACCCGATTTATTAGGTTTAGACGGTGTAACCCTATAACCTAAACCGCGCTTAGCATCACTACTATTAAACGTAGGAAATGCCCTATATTTAATTGTGTCTATGCTAGACGTACCTTTAACCCAACCGCTTAATAATTTTGCGTCTGAGGGTATAAAGCCCCTAGCTCTAGCTACTACAGGGCGCAGCGCATTAGCCATTTCATTTTGGGTTTCTTTGGCTAAATCCGGGGTAAACTTTTTTAGTGCAAGTCTAAGCTCTAAGGCGTTTTCTACCTCTGTTGGCATCTTGCACCGCCTTTGCTCTGTCTGTTAAAACCTTTAATATATTCTTAAACATTACATCATCTAAGTCTAATAAGTATTGGGGCGGTATGCCGGTTTCTACTGCAATTTGTGCAATAAGATAACCAAAACTACCGCGCCCAACTATTCCAGGGGGTCATCATCTAGTACCTCAACTTTAGCTAAGGTTTCTAGAAAATCTGCCCCAAAACTTTTTACTACTTCCCCGCTAGTGCGTAAACACTCCCAAGCAAGCCAGTAAACATCACTTTGTTTTTCATCATCTCTAAAGGCTTTATGAAAACCTTTTTTTGCATACAGCTCAAAGGCATACTCAATACGGGGCGTAATCTTATGCTCGGTTACGCTGCCGTCTGCCCTTGTTATTTTAAGTTTTGCCATTGTTTGCCCCTTTGTCTAGTTATCAGCTTGTAGTAATTACTATAGGTGAATTACAAGTAAATGTAATGCTTTGTGTGGAAATATCGCCAACAGCGCCGTTAATATCAGTAGTGTTATTTACCAAAACTGTAGTGCTATACAGCGGGTTAGTAGCACTTGTAGCAGCGCTAGTTTGTTTTAGGGTTAGCGTTACAGTAGTACCCCACGCAGCTTGCAAGGTTGCAAGTACGTTTGATGCTGCCGTGTCGTTTAGAAAATCAAGCGTGATAGTGCTGGCCTCTAAACCTTTTACAAACTTATGAGCTGTATCGCCCATAGCTGTAACTTCAAGCTCATCAAAACTACGGTTAATAGTTGCGCTAGTAACGTGGTCTGATAGGGCTACGCTGTTAAGCGTTACTACTACGCCGTTAGATAGGAAAATTGCCATTTGTTATACCTCTGTTTCTTGTGTCGGTGTTTGTGCCTGTGTTTCTTTTTTGTTTGTTTCTTTAACCTCTTTAGGCAATTCTTGCCCTATCTTGATTAGAAACGCTTTTTCTTCATCTGTTAGTGCCATTTTAGCTCCAGCTCGTTAGTACGGATATTTGTAAATCACTTGTTAGTAAGTCGCCGCTAGGTAACGTTAAAACGCTAGGTGCAGTTACAGCGGTAACGTTAAATACAATAGAGCTAGCGGCTAATTTATTAAACACCGCTACTATTGTGTCCTCTATGCCTTGCAGGTTGCCTTCATTAGAAAACATAGGCACGGTCATAATTATCTTAAAATTAGCTAGTGGCGATATGCCAGCTTGTGAATTATTACTAGGCGTAAGGTACGGGTCTGCCGGGGCTACTACTACGCTATTAGCAACTATGGTACTTGGCGGGTAGCTAAAGGTACTCCAAACCGCATTATTAGCTAAGGCAGCGGCTATAGTGCTGCGTAGTGTAGTTATGGCGGCTGGCATTATCCCACCATAGCGTTAGGCGATAAGTACGGTGCTAACAAACCGCGTATAGATGCCATTAAAGTATTAGACATCTTAAAAGGGCTAGGGCTGTAACCGTCTACGCTTACGCCGCCGTTTTGTGTGCTGAAACGGCTAGTCCAGATATTTTCAGCTAACATAAGTGCAGCTGCGTTTATAGCAGGTGTATTAGCGTAGGTAGCCGTCTTTGTATCATCACCGGTCATAGTGCCACTAGGTACTACACGCCTAAAGTTTTGATTAGCTGCCGTTTTTGCATATTGTATAAAGCTGTAACCTTGTGGGTATTGGTAATAATTAAGCTGTAAATTAAACGCTGGTAACAGCGTAGTGCTGCCTGTGCTAAAAGGTAAAGTACTGGTAATTGTATAAGTGCCGTTAAAAGTAGCGCCAGCCCCGGCAACTGTAACGGATTCTCCAGCGGTAAATAATCCGGGGTTGGCTATCATCACGGTAGCTACGTTATTTACTAACGCAGTTCCCACTACCGGGGCAGAGTCAAACCATAAAAACCCGTTAATTAAATCTTGGGCAGCTTGGCAAGTGTCCTCTATCCAAGTGTAAGAGTCGTACAAAGTGCCAACGCCTAAAGATGCTTTTAACGTAGCAGCTGTAACGTAAGTAGCCGGCATATTTGTACCTTTCTTTGTAGGTCTGGCAGAGCCAAAGGGCTAAGGCCCTGCCAGACTATTAGTTATTTATTAGCTGATATTTAGGCGGCAGATACCGTAAGGTATTTTTGCAATAGTTGCCATAAAGCCGTAAATAGCTACCTGTACTTGTAGATTTGATACTACGTTTACGCTCATATAAGCCTGTGGGCTTTCATAAACAGTAAATGCCTCTGGCGCAAGAATAAATGCTGAGTTATCAGCTACGCCAGCGGTCATAAATCTATCTACGTAAAGGTCTAGACCTAGTACGTTACCGCGTACAGAGTTATTACTTACCATACCAGCCGCGTTAGCAAGTGCTGCCGCGTTTGGCTGATAAGCGTTAAAAATTGGGCGGCCTGTGCTATCTGTTGCACCTAATAGCAGGTTATAAATACCTGTGCTGCCTACAAAGTTTTGTGCAAAATATCCGCTGTTTTTGTAAACGTTAGCGGTACTTTCGGCGGTGTAAGAAATCAAACCTGCGGCTGTAGCTGCTACGCCTGTGCTAGTAAAGCCTGTTGCGTTAATTGCAGTAATTACCGCTTGGTCTGTTGCGTTCATATACGCTACCTGTAATTGGTT
>Ga0209358_10003373_pt1 | contig 11785 bp, 10 predicted proteins | sample LauGreFa1BDMLBSN_2_FD_187574 | JGI IMG/M metagenome (GOLD analysis project Ga0209358, IMG submission 187574) | Freshwater lake microbial communities from Lake Michigan, USA - Fa13.BD.MLB.SN (SPAdes) (version 2) | ecosystem: Environmental > Aquatic > Freshwater > Lake | place: Lake Michigan, USA...
GATCGCCAACGAGGCGGGGCCGGCGGCAGAACGTACACAGCGCGCCCAGCAGCACGCCATGGCGGCTGACGAGCGGCGTCGACTGGTAGGCGCGGAAGCCGCGCTGATCGATGGCCGTGACGAACGAATCGGACCCGAGGTGCTCCGCGTGGTGCACGTCCTGGAGCACGATGCGCTCGTGCACCGGCATGAGCTGCGAGCCCAGCTGCCCGAACTCCTCCACGGCACGTGTCAGCGGCGGCGTGATGCCGAACTCGGCGACTACGCGCGTGGAGATCAGGTCCGCATCCACCAGGTAGAGCATCCCTGCATCGGCACTAGTGACGCCGATGGCCACGTGCAGGAGGTCCGCGAGCAGCGTGTCGACGTCGCCGTTGTGGACGAGGCGGGTACTGATGTCCTGGACGCGGGTCCAGATGGAAAGGTCCTCGGCAAGGCGGACGCGGGCATCCGCCAACGCCGTCTCGAGCGAAGCCTTCACCGAATTCTCGGGAGGGGTACGGCGGGAAATGTCATCCCCACGATCAGAGCCGATGCGCTCGAACACAGAGCTCGAAGGTTCCGACGCGGGACGCGAACCCGAGGGTGCGCGGCGCGCAGAATTGGTCATAGACATGACTATCGGAAGCAGCAGAATGTTCCGCAAGCATCTTGCTTGGAAGTTTGAACGGAATCCTGACTTTGGCTCAAGTACGCGAAGACCTACCTGAGGGAAAAGTGCTTACATTTCACGGTGTCGGGCGTTTGGGCCGCCGCGCCCCCGGGCAGCACGGGAGCGCCGCCGCCCCACCCCCGAACGCGCGGGCAGCGCCGGTCGACCCTCGTCTTCGTGGGTATTTGCCTCAAGAAACCCCCTGAAATCCCCGATGCTTGAGAAGCAAGGGGGGATTCGCTAGGATCCCCCTCCCTACCGAGCATTCCCCTATAGCTCAATCGGTAGAGCGGGCGGCTGTTAACCGCCAGGTTGCTGGTTCGAGTCCAGCTGGGGGAGTTCAAGGCCCGCCTCGAAGTCGAGGCGGGTCTTTTCGTTGACTGACCGTGTGGCCGAATCGGCCCGCGTGGGGCGTCGTGGCGGGCGTTTCGCGCGCTCGCGTTTGTGACCGCGGATCGGGGGAGCGGGCCGGACGGTGCCGGAAGGGCCACCCTGCCCCGGAAACGCTCTGACGCTCGGATCGCCGTGAACCGGAGAGTGCGATCGGGGGAAGTTGGGAGGAAAATCGGAAATCTGGCGGGTGGACCGGTCACGTCGGGGCGGGTCGGACGGTGATGGAGGGAATGCGGATCGTCGATCCATCAACTGCTGAGCCGTCCTGGGCACTGAGAAGCGATGGCGCGCGTGACGCACCTCACCAAAGTGTTGCCGCATCCCTCTTGCTCCTGTTGGTCGTGTCGCTCAGCTTCGCGTTTGGATCTCTCGCGCGCGCGGACGAGGCCGGGAGCACAGCGCCCACGGTCGTCGTGACGGAGGAATTGCGCGCAGAACTGCGGAGATACGCTGCGTGGTATTGGGATCAGCAGGACCTGCCGCACGAGCTGAGGGATCCCGCCTTTGAGTGGCACATTCAGCCGCCACCCGGCGAACTCAACCCATTCGGGGAAGCACTCACTCTCTTTTCTCGCATCTACTCAGGCCGTCTCCGCCCTCTGGATCCGGTGACGCCATACACGCTGCTCGACCTGCTCGCGGACGACCCTCAGGTGATAGCGCGATTTCGAATGTACACGACGACCGGATTGCTTGATACGACCGTCGAGGATGGAGATGTCCACTGCAGGCACGGTGAGGCACTTGTCGAGGCCCTGCTTGCTCCGGCGAGCGATCCCCTGATGGGCTTGGATGACGCGCTGGTCTCGGAAGGGGCTGCGTCCATTGCCACAGTAGGTCTCCGCTTGGGAGTCTTGCCTCCGCTCGTAAATCCAATTCCAGACCCGCCTCCGCCGCCGCTCCCCGACCTGCCTGCGGAAATCCAGGATGCCGACCGCGCGATGAAAGAGGCCGAAGAGATCTTCCAGCGCTGGCTGGAGAAACTTCGCCAGCGTCACTTCCTCCTCTACCAATCCGATCAGTGGTGGGACGATGGCGTCAGCGGGTTTGACTGCGACGACTTCGCAGAATTCCTAGGGCGCTTCCTCCGGTGGTACGTTCAGCGTCACGCGCCGGGGCAGCCCATCCTCGAACCTCGCATCCTTCAAATGCGGAAAGGATATGGGATCCGCGGGCACGCGGTGACCCTCATCTTCCTCGGAGACTACTACTGGATCATTGATCCTCGAACTGGACTTCGTCGAGGTCCGTTTCATCGATACCTTGAGTGGCCGCCGGACGCCAGTTTCATCGCTGACCAGTACTGGCCCGGCTCGGGCTACGAGTTTGGATACCCGATGCACTATCCGGCCGACTGGCGTCCTTTCTATGAAGATGACCCTTGGCACTCCGATCCGAATCAGCGAGAGCGCATACTTCCGGAACTTCCTCCGGACATTCCGCCCGACTCCATTCTTCCCTAATGGGTCAGTATGGTGCCTAGGAGCGTCATGCGAAGCCAGTTTCAGCCCGTTACCTGTTCTCTTCCGTTGCTTGTCGCATGCGCGGCAACCATCTTCGTTGGCTGCGGAGGAAAGTCCACACCCACCCCCCCTCCCACAGACAAGGTGACCTTTGGGTCCACCGTGGTTTCTCGCGTGTGGACAAGCAGGACAGAGGATGCGTTTCGGCTCGCGCAGGACGGCGTGGTGGAATGGCGCCAGGGCCCATCGGACGGATCGATGCTGGGTCGGTCATGCGCGCGCGTATCCACGTCACGGGGCCAGTGGCGCTGGTCAATCGAAGCGATGCCGCGCACCCAACTGGTCTTGCGAATTCAACCGCCGGACTCCTCCGAAAGCTGCCCGCTGACGGTGTCTTGGTTCTCCGATTCAGGTCCGCTCGACTGGCTGACCTTGTCGACACCCGAGGGCGAACAGCTCCGGTTCTTTTCTGCCAAGCCCTGACGCGGTCCACCCGCATTTGCACAGCCCACTCGGAAGTTGACGCGGCAACAAGTTCGCACCTCCTGCAGATGTAGAGGGATGCCACCCGCCCGTTGACAGCGGGGGCGGAAGGACATCCCCATGCACGTGACAGGGGCGCGCTGAACAGGTCTACCCTCTATGAGAGACTTTCGCGGCCCAAGGGGCCGAGAGGAGTCTCCGATGAAGCGCTTGAACAGGAAGTGGCACCGTCCCGAGGAGGTGGTCGCGAAGCTGAGGCAGGCAGACGAAGCCTTGGCCAAGGGCACGCCGATCGCCGAGGTGGCGAGGTCGCTGGGGGTATCCGAAGTGACGCTGCACCGGTGGCGTGCCGAGTACGGCGCGGTGGATCGGGACGCGGTGAAGCGGCTGAAGGAGCTGGAGAAGGAGAACAGCCGGCTGAAGCGCCTGGTGGCCGACCAACAGCTTGACATCCAGATCCTGAAGGAGATCGCCAAGGGGGAATTCTGAGCCCGGCGCGGCGGCGCCGGGCGATTCATCACGTGACGATGGTGATGGACGTGTCCGAGCGGCGTGTCTGCCGAGTGGCCGGCAAGCACCGGAGCACGCAGCGCCGCACGGCGCCGCCGAACCCATACCGGGACAAGCTGGTCGCCAGGCTGCGGGAACTGGCCGTGGTGAACCCACGTCGCGGCCGGCGCTACATCATGGATTTGCTGCGGAAGGAGCGCTGGTCGGTCGGCGCGCGGCTGATGAAGCGGCTGTGGCGGCAGGAAGGCCTGCTGGTGCCCGGGAAGCGCGTGAAACGCAGGCGGATCGCCGCGGGCGAGAACAGCATCGTGCGCCGAAGGGCGACGCGGAAGAACGAGGTGTGGGCATGGACTTCGTGCAGGACCAGACGGCCGACGGCCGCCCCTTCCGCATGCTGGTGGTGCTGGACGAGCTGACCGCGATTCGGGGAGCACCGGTGCACGTCCGGGCCGACAACGGGCCGGAGATGATCTCGAAGGCGGTGAAGGCCTGGTGCGAGGAGAGCGGCACCGGCGCGCTCTACATCGACCCGGGGTCACCGTGGCAGAACGGGATCGTGGAGAGCTTCAACGGCCGGCTGCGGGACGAGCTGCTGTCGTCGGAGATCTTCGACACGCTGGCAGAGGCGCGGTACCTGATCGACCGGTGGCGGCTCTTCTACAACCACCAGCGGATCCAGCGGGCGCTGGGCAAGGTGACTCCGGCGGCCTTCGCGGCGACGTGCCCGGCGCTGCCTCCGCTCCGGCTCGCTGCGCTCGCCTGCGCTGCGGCACCGCCAGGCATGGAGGGGGCGGCTACGATGCAGCAACTCTCATAAGGGATGGACCGATGAGAGCGACCCGGTCACCCGACGATCCGCCTGCGAGTCGATCCGATCGGATTCCGCGCCTTGCCGTATGTACTCTGGTCGGATTTTCCGGCTTGGCCAGTCTTTCCGGATCCGGAAAATCACGGACGGAAGGAAACTTTTCCAGTACGACGCCGTTTTCCGGATCCGGAAAATGGCGATATACTGGAAAGCCAATGGAGCCTGAACCCGCCATCTCGGAAGTAGCCATCCCCGAGCTGTTCGCAGCGCTCAGCCCCACGTTCGGATCGCGGGTGCGCATCGCGCTCAGCCCGGAGGCCCGTCGCGACGCGTCCGATGCTGTTACGGCGGACTTCCGCGTGAGCGTGACTTGGGACGCGGACCGCTGGGAGTTCGCGGCCGAGGCGAAGACCCGCAACACGCCGCGCGTGCTCGACGAGGCCCTTCGGCAGTCGCGTCGCGGGGCCGCCGCGTCCGGTCGGTTGCCGATGGTCATCGTGCCGTTCCTCGGCGAGAAGAGGATCGAGCGGCTGGAGGAGGAAGGCGTGTCGGGCTTGGACCTCTGCGGGAACGGGCTGATTCTCGTCCCAGGCCGCCTGCTGCTGCGGCGGACCGGGCAGCCCAACCGCTATCCAGAGTCCAGGCCCGCGCGGTTCGCCTACAGGGGAGCGACGTCGCTCGTGCCCCGGGTGTTCCTCCGCCGTCCCGAGTACCAGTCCGTCGGCCAAGTCCGAGACGAGATTGCGGCCGCGGGCGGAAGCGTGGCGCTGTCGACCGTCTCCAAGGCGCTCGCGAGGATGGCGGACGACCTGATCGTGGACCGCTCGGAGGGCCGGATCGCCCTCGTGCAGCCCGAGAAGCTGCTCGAGGCGCTCCTGGAGAACTACGCCCCCCCGAAGGCCGAGCGGAAGGTCCAGCTGAAGACGCCCGGCGGGCTGGAGGAGTTCTTCCGCCGCGCTGAGGCGGCCGCCGGTTCGGCCCCGCGACTCCGGACGGTGCTCTCGGGCACGTCTTCCCAGGGCCGGTACTCCGCAGGTCTGCGTTCGGACACCCCGATCCTGTACGCCGACGACCTCGGCGAGCTGAAGCGGCGGACCGGGGAGGCGTGGAAGCCGGCGGACCGGTTCGCCAACCTCACCGTGGTCGAGACTCGCGACCCCACGCCGTTCTTCGACGCGCGGCCGGGAGAGGGCGGCGTCCGCTTCGCATCGCCGGTGCAGGCGTATCTCGAGCTGGCGGCGGGGGGCGACAAACGCGACTCCGAGATCGCGAGGCAGGTCCGGGCCCGTGTGCGGCAAGACCTCGGCCGCTGATCGGAGCCACGAATGCAACCGCTGATAGCAACCGTGCTTGATCTCGACGCCGCCCTCGGCCGCGACGCCGGGCTGCTGCTCGGTGGCGGGCTCGGCCTGTACCTCAAGCAGGAGCGACTGCGCGCCACGGGGGCGAGGACGCTGCTCCCCATGGACCGGCTCCCGCCCGCGCGGACCACCCAGGACGTCGATCTCTTCCTCCGGGCGGAGGTCATCGCCAGCAAGGACGAGGTGTCCCGATATCGGGCCGCGCTCGACGGGCTCGGCTTCACCGTCGTCCCCGAAGCGCGGTGGCTCAAGTTCAGCCGCCGGGTATCCGGCACCGACGTGCTGCTGGACGTCATGGTCGGCCCTCTGGGCGAGCACGCGGACGCGGTCCGGCTGAAGGGCTCCCGCGCCCGGCCGAGGGGCCTCGGCGGAGAGTCGGGGCTGCACGCCTTCGCAACGCGGGAGGCGCTTGGCATCGAGTCGGACCTGATCCGCCTGCCGCTCAGTGGCCGGCGATCGGACGGAAGCGAGGCGGCCTGCCACGTCCTGATCCCGCGCGCCTTCCCCTATGCCCTGATGAAGCTCGGGGCGCTCCGCGATCGGGTCGGCGACCCGGACAAGCAGGAAGGCCGCCACCACGCGATGGACCTGTACCGGATCGTCGGGCTGCTCACCGAGGAGGAGATCGAGGCGTCCGCGAGGCTCGCACGCCAGTACGCCGGCCACGAGGAGATCGCCGAGGCCAAGCGCACGATCGACTCGCTCCTCGCGCCCGCGAATGGACTCGGCCGACTGCGCCTGCTGGAGTACCAGCGGGCCAATCGAGACTTCGTACCCGAAGTAGATGGCGAGTTGCTGGTGCGTGAGCTCGGGCGGCTGCTGGCTCCCGTTGCGAACGAGCACTGAGCGTCGAGAGGCCGAAGCCTTTGCGGCTTAAGGCCGGCACACGATTGACGCCGTGTCAACGAGTTTGTCCTCCTCAAACTCGATCCGATGACGTTCTACCTCTGCCTCATGATCTCTATTGGTTGCCGCGGTGGTCTTCCCCCTGATTCCTGAGCCAAACCGGCTGCGAGTAATCCCGGACTCGGCCGCGACCACGCCATGGGACAAAGGGCCGTAGGTTCCAAGTTCGGCAACGGCTTGTAAGAAATCCTGGGCTGAATTCCTTACGGTTCCCACTGCCAGCGGAAACGATCCTTTCCCGACGGCGTTGACTACGAAGCGATCGTTTCCCAGCAACTTGCAGGTGCTCACGGTGGACGAGAGATGCATCGAGCGCTGCCGGGACTCCGCGCCGAAGGAACGGAGGTGCTTGCCGCAGGTAGACGGACTCCGCTAGCGGTAGACCTCGCGCCGGTGTCCGATCCTGATGACGTCGACGACCAGCAGCCTGTCGAGCACCTCGTAGATGACGCGGTAGTTCCCCACCCGGATTCGGTAGGTGCTGTCGCTGGTGGCCAGCTTCACGGACCCAACCGGGCGTGGATTGCTCGCCAGCCGCTCCATGGCCGCGACCAGCCGAGCCCGATCGTCTCTCGAGTCGACCGCGCCCAGCTCCTTGCGCGCCGAGCGCGTCAGCCTCACCTCATAGCTTGCCACGGCGCCGCAGCTCCTTCACCACGGACTCGAGGGAGTGCCTCGGCTCGCTGCGGCGCTTGCGGGCAATGGCGAGATCGGCCAGGTCCTCCTTCAGCGCCCGACGGACCATCTCGTTCACGACCTCGGACAGGTTCCGGTCACTGGCGGCGGAGTGCAGCCGGAGCGCCCGGTGCACGGCGGGATCGAAGTAGACGGTGGAACGACGGGCGGTAGCCATGGAGACAGAGTAGCTCATGACGTCAAAGCGTCAAAGCGCCAAACACACGAATTGAGTTGCGTCATGCTCAGCCGCATCATGCACGTGGGCAAGGCGACGTCCGTGGCTCGTCCCGGTTGCCCAGCGCCTCGAACAGGTCGTCGACTTCGGGTTATGACTCGGCCCACCACGGGCGACTCGACCCCCATTTGAAGCCGGTTCGATCGGGGAGTTCAAGGCCCGCCTCGAAGTCGAGGCGGGTCTTTTCGTTGACTGGCGGCGTGGCCGAATCGGCCCGCGTGGGGCGCCGTGGTTGGCGTTTCGCGCTCTCGCATTTGTGATCGCGGATCGGGGGAGCGGGCCGGACTGTGCCGGAAAGGCCACCCTGCCCCGGAAACGCTCGGACGCTCGGATCGCCGTGAACCGGAGAGCGCGATCGGGGGAGTTGGGCGAAAGTTCGGAAATCTGGCGGGTGGGCTGCTCACATCGGGGCGGGCGAATCCCAAGAGCTTCTGCGGTTACAGCGACATCACCTCACTGCACCTCGCGTTCATGCGCCATTCGGGGCTGTCGACCTTCTACGGGCCCGCCGTGATGCCGAGCTTCGGCGAGTGGCCCGAACTGCCGCACGAGATGGTCGATTCATTCCTTGATGCGACGATTCGGCATCTGGCTGGACCGCGTGAACTTGTCGCACCGAGCCGCTGGAGCCGTCACCTGCGCGATGCCCGCACCGATCCGTGGTGAACTCAGGCGCGAGCCTGCCTTCCCGATCGCGACCGACTTCGACTGCTGCCACACGACGCCGATGCTGACGCTTGCGCAGGGCGTGCGCATGCGCCTTGACACGCAGGGCGCGGCAGCACGGATCACGGTGCTCGAGCCAGCGGTGGTGAGTTGACGGGGGTGGGCTTGGGCGTCATCACTGGATACCGTCCATGCCATGAAACGCCACGCAACCCGCATCGTTGAGCTCGTTGTGACGGTTGCCGCGATCGTGGCACCCGGTGCATTCGCTTGCGCACAGGTCCACTACGACGAGAGCGGCCACCCTTGGAACCAGCGTGCGGGCGCCGGCCCCGATGCCGAGGTCCCGGGCTGGTACTACAACCTTGGCATCACGGGTATGCGCGCGGAGCTCGTGGCCGATGCGCCGAAGTCGCTCGTGATTCGCTACGTGTTCGCCAACTCGCCGGCGCATGGTCTGGTGTTCGCAGGCGACCGCATCGTCGGTGCGGGCGGACGGCCGTTCCGCGAAGCGCACCGCAACGGTTACGGCGAGGCGGTCTTCGGTGCCACCGGCCCGATCGAGGAATTCGCGACGGCTCTCGAAGCCGCGCAGGATGCCGGCGCGCCGTCCCCGGGGCAGCTCACGCTGACCGTGCTGCGTGCGGGCAAGCACATCGAGGTCGCGCTGAAGGTGGGTACGACGTACGGCTGCTTCGGTGCGGACTATCCGGCGAAGTGCGCCAAGTCGGAGCGCATCGCCACGGAGCTGCTTGCGTACCTCGTCCAGCATCAGCGGGATGATGGATCGTTCGGCGACCCGGTGCATGACACCTTCGCTCCGCTGGCGCTTCTGTCGAGCGGCGATCCGGCACACCTGCCGGCCGTGGAGCGATGCGTTCGGCGCCTGTGTGCCGCAACCAAGGCGATCGACGCGGAGGCGAAGGAGTCGCTCCCGAATTGGCGATACATGGGTGCTGCGCTCGTGCTCAGCGAGTACTACCTCGCCACGCGCGCCGCATGGGTGCTCCCGGAACTGCAGGAAATCCACGACTTCATCGCCGCTGGGCAGTACCTGGACATGTCGCAGATCAACCCGCGCGCGAAGGAGTCGCACCCGGACAGTTTCCCGAAGGGGCCACTCAATTCACACGGCGGCTGGGGGCACAATCCCGGCTTCGAGGGCTATGGCCCCATCGCGATGATCACGGCGCAGGGCGCACTTGCCTATTCGATGATGGCTCGCTGCGGCATCGAGATCGACCGCACTAGGCACGATGCTGCGTACGCGTTCCTGCGTCGCGGCAGCGGCAAGAACGGTTACGTGTGGTACGGCGACGGCGTCGGTGGGCGCGATGACGGGTGGGCCGACATGGGGCGCACCGGAGCGGCTGCAATCGCCAATGCCATGAGCCCGTATCGGGACGCGGCCTACGGTGACAGTGCTCGATGGCACGCCAGCGTCATCGGAGCGCACCCGCAGAGCTTTCCCGACACGCACGGGTCGCCCCCGATGGGCATGGGCTACACGGCGCTCGGGGCCAGCGTCGATCCGGCGAGCTTCCGCGCCCTGATGGATGCCAATCGTTGGTGGTTCGCACTCGCCCAGTGCACGGATGGGAGCTTCTACTACCAGCCCAACCGTGACAACGCCGGCTACGGCGCTGATGCGCGCATGACGGCGTCGGCGGTGACGGCGTTCATGCTGCAGATCCCGAAGCGTGGACTCGTGATCACGGGCAAGGGAGCGACGCCCGCGGCGGTGCCGCCTGCCGATCCAGGTCGCGCATCGCGGCCGATCAAGGTGTTCATCCTTGCAGGGCAATCGAACATGCAGGGGCATGCGGCGATCTCGACCTTCGATGCGATGGCCGGCGATCCGAAGACCGCACCGCTGCTCAAGCAGATGCGCGGTCCCGATGGTGCGCCGCGCGTGTGCGAGCGGACGTGGATCTCGTCGGTGGGTTGCCTGGGCGATGCGTACTCCGACCGGACCGAGGCGAAGGGCATCTTGACGGCCGGGTTTGGTGCGCCCGAGGAGAAGATCGGTCCTGAGTTCACCTTCGGCATCACGATGGAGCAGGCCGTCGAGGGGCCCGTGCTCATCATCAAGACCGCGTGGGGTGGCCGAAGCCTGCACACCGACTTCAGGCCACCGAGCGCGGGGCCGTTCGTGTGGCGCGCGGAGGAACGTGCCGAGCGCGTGGCCCGCGGCGAGGACGTCCAGAAGCTCGAGGCGGAGAAGATCGCGGCGACCGGCGAGTACTACCGAGCCATGATCGCGCACGTGAAGATGGTGCTTGCCGACATCCCGCGCGTGGTGCCGGGCTTCGATGCGGCACGGGGCTTCGAACTGGCGGGTTTCGTCTGGTTCCAGGGCTTCAACGACTACGTGGATGGTGGCGTGTATCCGAAGCAGCAGGGGGCAGGTGGGTACGACCAGTACGCCGACCTCCTGGGCCACTTCATTCGTGATGTGCGCAAGGATCTCTCGGCACCGCGTATGCCGTTCGTCATCGGTGTCATGGGGATCGATGGGATGAGGGGCGACACCGATGCGCCCATGCGGAACTTCCGCAGTGCGCAGCGCAAGCCAGCGACGCTTGACGACTTCAAGGGCAATGTCATCGCGGTGGAAACGGCGCCGTTCTGGGATGACGACCTCGAGCGCCTGATGGAGCGTCGCGAGCGATCGAAGGATCCCGAGGCAGACTTCACGCCCGAGGAACGCGAGCGCCTTGAGGGTGCCTCGAACGGTGGCTACCACTACCTCGGTGCGGCCAAGATCATCGCGCCCATCGGGCGCGCGTTTGCCGAGGCGCTGGTGGGGGCTTCGAAGTCCAAGGATCGCTGATCGGGCGGCAGAACTCAGCGCTCGCCGATCGTGTGCTGCTCATGGCACGACAGTTGAGCGGTCGGGGTGGCCTGGCAGCCGCGCAGGCGCGGTACGCCGCGGCATGTCGTGAGCCGCCATGATGGAGTGCGAACCCCCCCCGGTTGTGGGATCGTTTTTCGCGCTTCTGCCGCCTTCGTCGCGGGCGTCATGAGTTCAGGGAGTAGAGTCGGTGCGGCGACGCAGGGCGTCGCCGTCGATGCTCCGCCCCAACATGCAGCACCCCATCATGCACCAGAACCTCACGCACCACATCGTCCTGCCTTCATCGCGTTGGCTTGCGCTGTGTGCCGTCATCGCGGGCTGCGCGTCGTTCGTGCACGCCGAGACCATCACCGTCTGTCTCGACGGGTCGTGTGACTTCACGGGGCCGGTGGCCGCGGTGGAGGCGGCCGCCGAGGGCGACACCATCGAGATCGCCGCGGGGACGTACCTGCTCTCGGCTCCCATCTCGCTCTGCGGCAAGGATCTTGCGCTCCGCGGTGCGGTCGATGCGAACGGTCGTCCCACGACCGTGCTCAGTGGCCAGAACACGACGTATCACATCAATGCGCTGCATCAGACATCAGCGACCGTAATCGAGAACTTGGTGCTGACCGATGGTCGCAGCACGCAGAACGGCGCGATCTACATGTTCGGCTGCAACGGCACGACGTTGCGCAACTGCTCGGTGCGCGGCAACCAGCGTGGTGCGATCGGGCTCAATGGCTCGAGCGTGACGCTGATCGGCTGCGAGATCGTGGACAACGCGGCCGGCC
>Ga0209358_10003385_pt1 | contig 11771 bp, 8 predicted proteins | sample LauGreFa1BDMLBSN_2_FD_187574 | JGI IMG/M metagenome (GOLD analysis project Ga0209358, IMG submission 187574) | Freshwater lake microbial communities from Lake Michigan, USA - Fa13.BD.MLB.SN (SPAdes) (version 2) | ecosystem: Environmental > Aquatic > Freshwater > Lake | place: Lake Michigan, USA...
AATGGAGCCATTTGTAGCATTGAGCAATGTCGCACCATTCAACTGCGATTTTCTCGTTGGTGGGGGACCAGGCCGCGCTCACGGTGGTTCCGGCGACACTTGGTTCGGGTACATCTAAATTGGTTTCGGTCGAGATTTTATCGGCAATGCGTTCCATATATATAGTATTCCTAAAAAATTGAAATCTTTTTTATGAATAAATTGGAAAATATAAAATACCAAATCTTGATTAAAACTTGAACCATGTCCGTAACTAACTTGTTCCTCCCTAAAATTATTATTACCAGCCCAGATACCGCGGAAACAATCAGAGAGCAAATCCTGGATGTTATTGCCAATATGAGAATTGGCCGCGTAGTTCTATTTGATTTGAACTTTTCCAAAAAACACATGCATAATTATGCTTACATTGACTTGATAATGAATGACAATGAAGCGGCTGCTAGATTCCTACAGTATATGAGCGAACGCGGGTTTGCTAAAATCCGCGATGAAACACATTACTGGAAGGTCTGTAATTATGTATCGCCCAAACACAGATTTGCTGATGAAGTTTCTTGCGTTGAAGCGTCAATGTCTTACGATGAATGGGATGAACCATCCGAACAATACTTGTACAATGATTTTGTTGAGCAAACTGCCAAAATGGCGCACGTGCTCAAAGAGAATGTAGTACGGGGATTGTCGCTTATGGAACTAGATTTGACAGATGAAATACTTGCTTCAATGATTGGAACAAGCAACCACATGATTGGAACAAGCAACCACATGATTGGAACAAGCAACCACATGATTTGTGAACAAAGTGATTCAATCCATACATACTTGAATGCCGACTTATTGATGTGCTTATAAATCCCCCTCCCCAAACCCCACCATCTGGTGGGGGTTTTTCACGTTTTTATGGTTGTGAATCTTACAGATTCACATCCGAGAAATTGAAATCTTTTTTCTTTCTTCCACAAAGGTATAAAAATTATCAAATGCTATTTAAATTAACAAACAACAATAACAACCTAACAAACCCAGTAAACAAAACAATGAACGCGGATTTAATAACCCTCAACATGTCTATTCCTCTCAGTCCAGTAAATATCAACAACTGTTGCTATGATATTGATGCGTTTCCCAAGATTTCAACTCATGATGAAGAACCAAGAACACGCGGTTCACATGTGTCAATTAGTGATGTCATTGGCACATTTCACCCACAATATGTAGGCACGACATTCCATTTTCTAGAACCTGTGTACAATGATGACACCGACTTCATTACACCTTTAAAAATGCCAGAAAACACAGATGCTGACAACGACGACGATACTGATTCATACGATTCTTGTTCCAAACTAGAATTGGTTCGCGAACAGCGCAGCTATTTCCATCATCGTGATGACTATGAATCCTCATACAAAACAATGGACCCTATTTTCGAAATGCTTTTCAAACCTTGGGACCATCCCGACTTCCAGCCGACTCCCGAATTAGAGCGAATTGACGCATTGTTGGAAAAAAATGCGCACATCGAATTAGAACCCTATTCCGAACTAGACCCTCATTCAATGATATTCAACCCGGATGTGTATTTGGAAAACGAATACGCATCGCATCAATTATACACATGTGAATGTTGTAATGATGACGATTGGGAAAAAGCGCGAGAAGACAATTTCTCAATGCTTCGCGGAAATCTGAGAAAGATGCGTGCGAAAAAAGGTGTATTCGATACCTATCTTTGCGATTGTGAAACGTGTGCTACTTGGAACACCGAAGAACTAGACAATTTCAATAGAAATAATGAGATCGGGCACACAATTACATCAATTCGCGAATACGAGAAGCTACAAATATTTTCGAAGAAGGTGCAACTATCTCTATTAGATGGCGTATGCTATTCAACGTATTGTCATTATTGCTGCCAAGATATGTATGAAAAACGATACGACAGCTTGTATTGTTGCGATGAATGTGAAAAGGCGGTTGAAGTTAAATGTGAACAATGTATTTATAGCGAGACATTATGTAAAATATGTGATTATAAGAATGATGACACATTTAACATTCGGTATGGTGTCAATTATACAACGGAAGAGGTAAATATGACCATTGAATACGCAAAGGAACACGATTTAACAATGAATGAAGCAATGGATTATTTGTCAGCGTGCCATTATTGTGGAAGAGATACGCCATACGGCTTTAAATATTGTAAAGCAATATGCAAAGATTTAGCGGAAGATTTGAACCATGAGTGCTATCGAGGAAAAGATTGTAAGATATGTAATAACTATGCGATTTGTTGTGCGAAACGAGGCATTCCATATTAAGGGACAAGGGACAAGGGACAAGGGACAAGGACAAGCCGACAAGGACACGAGGGACAAGCCATAAGCCGACAAGCGATACCAGGTAAGCATATATAACGCGTTATTTATTTATATATATTGTATATTTTTATTGCAACATGGAACAACACATTGTATCGGCACATTTATACGGCGGTCTTGGCAACCAGCTGTTTCAAATAATGGCAACAATTTCTTATTCCATCCAGCATTCTATGGACTTTGTTTTTAAAAACATTCCGTTTCTTGGACCCCGACCAACGTACTGGAACTCGTTCCTCCGCAAGCTTAAACACAAGACCGACCCCGACATAGATAACACCAAGTTTATAACAATTACAGAATCGTCATTTCACGAAAATCTAGACATAAGAGATAATATTGTATTGGACGGATATTTCCAGAGCCCCGCGTTTTTCAAAAAGAATGAAACCCAGATTTTTCAAATGATGGGAATAGAGGAATATCAGGTTTATGTCCAAGCCTTTTACAAAATGGCAAATGCCAGCAAAAGTATCAGCGTCCATTTTCGCCGGGGTGATTACAAGACCCTGCCTCTATGTCATCCCATTTTACCCGACGATTATTATGCCGACGCGATTCATTATATTTTGTCGCAAGACGCAACTATCACACACATCTATTATTATTGTGAAGACGAGGACGCCGCAGATATAGAAAACATCATATGCGAGTTGAAAACCCTATTTAGTGGAATCGTCTGGTGGCGAATGAAGACCGACGCCGATTGGGAAGAAATGATTTGTATGAGTTGTAGCAAACACAATATTATCGCAAATAGCAGTTTCAGTTGGTGGGGGGCATATCTAAATCCGAATCCCGACAAAATCGTGTGTTATCCCGCGCAATGGTTTGGTCCGCTCATACCGAAAGACGTCTCCACTATGTTTCCAGAAGAATGGATAAAAATATGGACATAATACAAATATGGAGAACACATTTGCGACTATAAAAATAGATTTCATCAAGATGGTTGATTTAATACACAAAATCAATGGTATCAAGTTGTCTAGCCACGTAATGCTCACTCGTTTTAAAAACATTTACGATGAAATAGTACACATGAATAACACGAAGAAACAATTCTTGGTTTGTCTAGAGGCGCTCCATTTCCAGTATAAGGTCCTCATCACGGAACAAGATAATTTGACCAAGATGTTGCTGATGTTGATGAATCGCATCTATCGCGACTATTTCAATTATTACAATGCTATTGCCAAAGAACTGGCGCGATACGAAATTGCGCAACCCATTGTCACAAAACAACACGCGATATATAAAGATACCGAGCCTTTTGCCGAGTTTCAAATAGAGGACATATCCCTGGTTTTTGAAAATGTGAATACGCTTATTAGCGCAATATTAATGAAACACGCGGAAAATGAGAGCGTGGTCCAACAATATAAGAGTCGTTCATCTACCGGTATTTTTATCGGCAATTTGATAAATACGCTCGAATATGACAACAGCGTGTTGGAAGACCACGCCAAATTGTTCTTGAAAAGCATCGATTTTTCGGTGAAAACACAGACGGCTTATTTGACAAAAATGCTGAAAAGGTTTGAAACAATGGTAAATGATATTAACTCGGAGGTGATGCTTCATGATTCGCCGTGGGATAATTCGGCGATGAGTGTATCCGACCAATTGGTTCAAGTAACGGACGATGGTGAACCGCGAGTGTCTCAATGGAAACCAGATGAATCGGACGAAGTCATCGGAATAACAATTGGAGAAATAGGACCGGATACGTAGGATATGTAATTTATTAGTTGTGGGTTTACCAATATAAAGAGAATGCGCAATATTAATTGTGTAATGGGGTATTGTGCCCTGATACACATTGTGCTCCTTTAGCTCAGTGGTAGAGCACTGCACTTGTAATGCAGAGGTCTTGAGTTCAATCCTCAAAGGGAGCTGTTTATGAAATGTACTAACATTTCATAAAGTACTTATTACAAGCGTATGCTTGGAATACAGCTGTTTAAGAAATGTACTAACATTTCATAAAGTACTTATTACAAGCGTATGCTTATAATACAGCTGTTTAAGAAATGTACTAACATTTCATAAAGTACTTATTACAAGCGTATGCTTATAATACAGCTTATTCCAAATAAAATGAATCACGGTTTTCATTTTATTTTTTATACTATTCTAGAATCCAAAACCCTTTTTGAACTTGAACAATTTGTTCTTGGGCGTTTTTGCGGCGCTGGATTTCTTTTGATTACGCGGTTTCTTGCGTTGAGTAGTTCGCGTCTTATGCTCGGCCTTGGCATTCGGGGTTTCGATAAATGCGCTTTCCGGTGTATTTGATTGAGCGGACACTGTTGTTTGAGGTTCCTTGCGACCAACATTCGGATTGTATTTCAAAAACCATTCGTCATATTCGCGCGTTCCGCGCTTGTCTGCCAATTCTTTGAACTTCGCCGTCTTCTCAGCTCGAATATCCTCTAGTCCAGGTTGTTTTCCATAACAATCTATCGAGAATCGTTTGAGAACGCCTTTTTGATTCAGCTTGTTTTTCTCCTGAACATTGAACAAGAACATCGCCATACACAAGATGCGGTCTTTGTGATAATAGTCTTTGCGAGTATACAAGAACCCAAAGTAGAACGAAAGCATTGTATCAATTGTGGCAACGTTGATTTCTTTGCCACCTACCTCTATTTTGTTGTAATTATGACACGCGAGAGGCTCGTACAAAAACGCAACCGAGTGATTACCAACTTTGACTTCACAATGACGCGGGATAATTTCACCTAGCGCCGCGTGAATAATAAGTGTAATTGATTCATCAAACTCCGCCTCTAATTGTTCCTTAATAATGAGCGCATTTCGGTCAATGTCCTCGATGATGACATCGAAGTCGGGGATTTTCTCAATCGACTTGCGCTGATTCACCGGCATGTATTTAGCATAGAGAGAACACGCATATCCGCCAAAAAATACGCCGCCCATTCCGACCAAAGTATCCCGCACCATCGTGTGTATTTTCTCGGATGCGTTTTTAACAGGCGTCCCCTTTTCCAAACTCTTGATATCGGTCAGTTCCATTCTTCGCTGAAACTCGACCACGTCGCAGTTGATTTTGCTATTGATGGGGTAGTGTTTATTTAGAAGTACCAGACGCTTGAATACCTTTTCCCAGCGACTCACATCGCCGGCTGGGCGCGAAAGCTCCAAGAACATATTCATGCGCAAGAAGTTGGGCGAACAATATTTGATTCCGGCGATTTTGATGGAATCCTTCATCAATTCATCAAACACGACATTGTGTAAAAAGGTAATATCGGCAATGGGCGTGAAGTTGACAAATACCTTGAATGTCCCGTGATGAACACCCGCTTTTGCCTCTACTTCTAAATATCCGGCGTCGGCATAGAGGTTCGCCAATTCAATCGCATCATCCATAGCATTTTTCGAATAGAAATCGTAGTCGGGGATTTCCAAATCCTTGTTGTAAAACTGGTCCTGTTTGGGGAGAATATTATTGATGGCGGTTCCGCCATAACAAATGAGAGGCTTCGATTTGAGAAATCCTTCCAAAATAGTGATGATTTTCTTGATATCGGGATTCATCGCTATTTTCTTGGCCTGGATGTTTTCCGTTTCGTCGATTGCTTGTCGGAGAATCGCGAGTTCACATTCCTCGAATGTCATGTCATCATTACATGACTCGTTTTCGTATTTCATATTGAGTATATAACTAAATATGATATTTATTTATTCACAGTTGGCTCACGTTTGGCATTTTTCAGATTGGAGTCGGCAATATATACCGACATTGGAACAAACGCGCATCCATATTTGTTGAAAATAGCCTCATATTCAATGAGCTGTTCGCCCACCTGGTAAAATTTGTAAGCAAGGAATTGCGGATGCCATTTGTCGATGGTATCGTTCGGCATTGGCGGTTTGATGGCGTCAAATTGTGGAGGTTGAACTATCATGAAACTGTCGATACTTGTTTTCAGATTGCGTGTATTGCGGTTCACAATGAGAGTCGGGAGCGATAGCAAATCGCCGTAGGCATATAGAGGAAAGTTGGTGGTTCCGGCCTCCAATGCCACCACTTTATCTAAACACTCGTTGTCATTCGTATCGCATTTGTCATATTCATTCCATTTAGAAGAACTCAATATATCTAGGAAAATAACAACTTTGCCCTGTAATGCGCGGAGTGGTGTTCCACTATTGAATGTACCGCGATACAATCGTTGGCTAAATGCGTTATTTATATGCCTAGCAATACGTTTGTAAATTGGTGCCGAATTATCCTTTATTCGCAGAAGAATAAAGAGAGGGTCGTTTGTAGATGGCGTTGGAGATGAAAACGCGCTTCCGGCAGTTGTATTTAGGGCATCTGCCAATTTTAGGCGATTCGCCGTCGTATTATCAGTTCCCATGGAATTGTATTCGGGGTCGCCACTGTAAGATACATATTCAACGTCTTCTCGCGAAAAGATTTCAAAATCGATGAATCTACAGCCGCGTTCCAATACCAATTTGAGTGCTTCTTTGCTGGAATAGAGTCCGCTGATGGCACTATTGTAAGATGATTTGACAATGAACTCGCGAATGGGTAAACTTAAATAGGCATCGGGAATACCGCCTTTTATTGAGATGGGTGCCTTTTCATATTTTGATTTAAGTTGGTCATGCTCGGTGATTGGACTTGATGCCTCTGTATCAGTGCCTGTTATTGAGAATGGCTCCACGGATTTTTTGTATCTAGGTAGTATTGAATATATGACATATGCTAAAATTAAAACGATTGCGGCAATAAGGACCATTCTTATTGGGTGCATATTCAATGTATATATTCATAGAGGATATGGTTTTTTCAAAAAATATCGTAATAATATAAATGAGCAACTCGTATGCCAAACATATGCGGAGAACTCGTAAAAATGGTGGTATGATTCGAGCTTTACAGCAGATAAGCAAACAAAGACAACCTAGTATTGCTTCAGAATCAAGACCCAAACATAAAACTAGTAGTTTGAGAAATCGCATCCATGATGCTATTATAACTGCTCAAAATGTTTACCCTGTGGCTAAACCTGTGGCAGAACCTGTGACCGAACCCGTGGTTGCCGAATCGTCAAACATTCCTGTGGCTCATGCTGTTCCAGTGAAAGAATCAAATGTTACATCATCGTTAAATGAAATGATTGTTGATAAGAAAATATATTCGGATAAGCCTTTAATAAATCCTGTAACAAATCCTGCGTCCAAGCCTCAGGCCAAACCGGTTGAGGCCAAACTTGTTGAGGCCAAGCCTCAGGCCAAGTCTTTGAACAAGCCTCTTAACAACCCTTTGAATCCAATGCTAAAACCATTACAAGGAAAGTCTTCTGAAAAAGCCTCTATGAGTATGGATAATCTTGAAACAATAATGAATGATATGAAGCCCAAACCCCCTTCAAATAAAAAGGTTAGTGAAAACCCGCGTATAAAACCATTGCCACCTAAAGGACCTTTACCAAAAGAATATGTAGAGGCCCTAGGAAAGATTATGCCACCCAAACCACCGCCAAGGATTGAACCTAAGATTACAAAAAAAGAAGCATCATTATTGAGTCTGGTGAAAGCAATTCTAGAAGATGATATTAAAATATTGACCGAGGCTGAACCAAACCCAAATAAAACACCCGAAGTAGATACAACAACTATTTCCAGGTTCTACATGGAACGCATTCAGGCTTCTAAAATGAAAGATATCGAATTGCTTGTTGAAATGTCCGGGTTGACACAGCATGGCGTGGAGAAAATTGGAATAACAATTCCTTTGATAAAGCTAAATAATTGTATCCCATTATTGGTGGCAACAAAGCTTGGTATGGTGAGGCCATGTAAGCAAATAATGGAAGCCGTAGATGATATGAAAAAGAAAGAGATGCTAACAGATTTTGATGATGATGGAAATACTCCTCTCAGTCTTTGTGCTGAATACGGGTATCAAGAATTATGCGAATATTTTATTAGTGAGCATCAACGACTTGGTATTGATTTAGAAGGACTTGATATGAACCGAAATAAAAATATACCCGAAAAAGCTAGAATAAACGAGCTACTGAAAGAAAATAAGATGGCGGAATTATTATTGGATTCGGCATACGCGGATTTTATAGAAGCATATAAAAAAATTGATGATAATAAAATGAAATACAAATTAGAACTCAAAAAGTTGAGCAATGTTTCTATGAGAGGTAATTCTTTTAAGAAAACGCCTCTCATGGTCGCCGCCGAAAATGGACATCTTGGTATAGTTGAACTGCTTTTGTGCGGTGGACGTGTAAATAATTTGTTGGAAATTGAAAAGAAGCAACGAAAAATACAGATAAGAGCAATAACCCAATCACAAAGATTGTTAGATACTGGCAAAACCAAGTCTAATCGAAAAACCAAAAAACGCACTCTTCATAATGGCGCAGAATTGAGAAACCAACAAGAACTAGACCGCACATGTGCGAATCCGCACGCAATGAATGATTATGGCCAAACAGCATTACATTTATGTGTGCGAAATTGTTGCCCAAGTAAAACCATGTATAAAAGTGTATTTTACGATTCTGATACAAACTCCGATGTGAATGGAAATCCACGATATCAATATAATTTGGTGAATGATGACAAGTATAAGAAAGAGGCTCCAATTTGGCGATTTACGCGGACAATTCATTTATTATTGCGATTCATGATTTTTGATAAGGGAGTTATTGGTGGACCATATAGACCCAATGGATTGAAAATCGCTTTACAAAATGAATATAGATATGATATTTTACTGGATGATGAAATTGATATTTGGTCCGCAACCGCAAATAATGGAAATGGCGCATTCGATATGTTTTGCTTTTCCGGTAAAACCAATTGGATTAGTTTTTTTCAATTGAGAAAAGAGAATCCTTATTTAGAAACAATATCTGAATATGAAAATCCGCAAAAACAATATTTATCCGCATTCATAACAAGCCGAAACGGTAAACTGAAAATCAAAGAAAATGTATTTGACCATCCTGGTGAAAAATGTTTTTTTGTACAAAATGACCCAAATATGTTTATTGAAATGGAAAAAGGTTTTAATAAAAAAGTTTATGATAAAAAAAAATTATACCAAAATAATGTAACTGGTCAATTATTACAGTCAACCAATATAATACATGATTTTGCTACATACTTTGAACACAATTTATATAAAAAGGTTTTTTATCCGGAAACAACAAATTATAAATATTCCAATCTAGATGTCGAGGATAATAAAGACGATTCGGTATCATTAAATGACATAAATGAGAGGGCAATTGAGTATATGCGCTCTGGACGAGATGAATATAAAGGCGTCTATAATTTGAGACGACGTACATAAGAAGATATTATACATGAAAATCATCGTATAATAATTTATTGAATATTTCAACAAATTATTGCCATATAAATGAGAAAAGGTGTAAAGGGTTTATATCAGTGAAGATTTACACTCTTTAAGGATTAAAATTGAACATTTTAATTCCTAAAGGGTTTAAATCCATTATTGATATATACACAATGGCAGGTGGTATTTTAAATCTTATTTCCGAAGGCGCAAATAATGTTATTATTCAAGGTGGACCCAGTCAAAAAACATTGTTTCGTGCAACTTACAATAAAATAACCAATTTTGGGCTTCAGAAGTTCCGGATTGACTATGATGGACTTCGCGACCTCCGCTTATCTGAAGAGTCCAAATTCTCATTCAAAATGCCGCGATATGCCGACTTGTTGATGGACACATATATAGTAATAACGCTCCCTCATATTTGGAGTCCGATTTATCATCCGTGCCCTCAAACTGGTAATAAATGGGCTCAATATGAATTCAACTGGATTCAAGACATTGGTACAAACATGATTAAGGAAATTGAGATAGTGTGTGGCAATTATACTTTACAACGATACTCGGGGAATTATTTAGGCGCAATGGTCGACCGAGATTTTTCGGCGGCAAAAAAACAGCTTTTCAATGAAATGACAGGGAATATACAGGAGTTAAACAATCCGCGAAATTCAGCTAGTCGCAGTAGTGTATATCCATCGGCATATTTTCAACCCGGTAGTTTAGGTGCCGAACCATCTATTCGCGGTCGTACTCTTTGTATTCCTATAAATATGTGGTTCACGATGGACAGCAAGTGTGCTTTCCCGATGGCGGCGCTTCAATATAACGAGCTTCATATCAATATTACATTGCGGTCTATCGAAGAATTGTATCAAGTTCGCGATGTATTTGATGCCACGAATGGATATCCTCTCATGAGACCAGATTATACGAAGAATCAGTTTCAGTTGTATCGTTTTTTACAGACCCCGCCATCAGATAATTTAGACGCCGAATATTATGAAAACAAAACCAATGGGTGGAATGCCGACATCCATATTTTAGCCAATTATTGTTTTTTGTCAAAAGAGGAGGCGCGAACTTTTACATCGGAAAACCAAGTGTATTTGATTAAAGATATTATTGAGCACAAGTTTGAAAACGTGACAGGGTCGAAGAAAATCAAGATACCATCAACAGGAATGGTTGCTAGTTGGATGTGGTATTTACAGCGCAATGACGCATTTATGCGAAATGAGTGGAGTAATTACACAAATTGGCCATATGGTCAAGTACCAAGTGGTGTTGAAGAACCACCTGACACTAATAACCTAAATAATTTTTATAAAATAGTAGATACAATTGGTAATCGTTATTCGCCAATATACAATCCAACTAACATTAATATTCCAATTACCACATTTGGCAACTATCTTCATACAGGATATCAAATAACTGGTGAGTTCAAAGTAGAAAATCAGAAAGAGATTTTGGAAACGGCGGGGATATTATTTAACGGTGAATATCGTGAAAATATGTTATCGCGAGAGGTATATGACTATGTGGAAAAATGGACGCGGACATCGAGTAATGCTCGTTCCGGCATCTATTGTTATAATTTTTGTTTAGATACGAATCCGCACAAATACCAGCCATCCGGTGCCATTAATATGTCGAAGTTCAAGACGATTGAGCTGGAAATAACTACATATGTTCCTCCTATAAATACTCAGAGTGTTCAATATGATGTTATTTGTAATGCTGATGGAGTCGTTATTGCGACAAATAGTCCTGGCCAAGGAGGATCATGGTATATGTACGAATACAATTATAATTTGGTGTTGTTTGAAGAGAGGTACAACGTCCTCTCTTTTATTGGTGGATATTGCGGGCTGATGTATGCGCGATAGGGTGCGCATCTGCGATAGGGTGTGCTTGCGCGATAGGGTGTGCTTGCGCGATAGGGTGCGCATCTGCGATAGGGTGCGCATCTGCGATAGGGTGCGCATCTGCGATAGGGTGCGCATCTGCGATAGGGT
>Ga0209358_10003386_pt1 | contig 11769 bp, 10 predicted proteins | sample LauGreFa1BDMLBSN_2_FD_187574 | JGI IMG/M metagenome (GOLD analysis project Ga0209358, IMG submission 187574) | Freshwater lake microbial communities from Lake Michigan, USA - Fa13.BD.MLB.SN (SPAdes) (version 2) | ecosystem: Environmental > Aquatic > Freshwater > Lake | place: Lake Michigan, USA...
CGACGCCGGCTTCGACGCGGGCGGCTTCGACGGCTTGGCCACCGCCGGTGCCGTGGCTGCCGGGGATGGGACGGCAACGTCATCCGCCATCGCCGCGGGCACGATGAGCACGCCATCGTCGTCGGCGTCCTCCTCCTCGCGCATGACCTTGCCGTCCTCGTCGAGCTGCTGGTCGGCCACGGCGGTCTTGCGCTTGGCCTGGGCGTGCAGGGCGTCGTAGAGACGCTTGGCATCCTCGCCCGTGATGGCACCGATCGCCTTGGAGATCTCGCCGATGTAGCGCTCGAAGACGTCGCGCCGCTCGCCCTCGCGGCGCATCTTGGCGCGCTTGTTGAGGTACGTGCCGAGCTTGCGCCCGCACTCCATGAGCGCGAGCTTCATCTCCTTGCGGATCTCGTCGTAGTCGGCGATCGCTTCCTTGCTCTCGCTGGTGAACGGCACCCAGACGCTGGCCATGTGCAGCATGATCACGAGCGGCCCGACCGGCAGGCTGCCGCGCGGCTGCTGCAGGTTGTAGTTCCTCCAGCCGGTCTCGAGCACGGCCTTGAACGAACTGCAGGCGCTCTGCTGGAACAGGAGCGGCACGCGGTTGGCGAAGCGGATCACGCGCGCCGGCTCGTCGCCCGGCAGGTCGCCGCCGAAGGCGATGGCGGCCTCGATCTGGAACGGCCGGCCGCGGTAGACCTCGGCGCTGCGGCTGCTCGCGGCGTAGAACTCGGCACGCACGCCCTTGAGCATGCCGGCGAGCAGCTGGCGCACGCCGATGGGCGCGAGGCAGTCGGTGGGCGGCGGTGGGAGCTTGACCTCCTGGAAGAACTGGAAGAGCTTCTCCGCCTGCGGGGCCTCGACATCACCCGCGCGCGTGCGGCTGGTGGCCTCGGCCGCCTTGCACATCTGCGCGGCCGTCGCGCTGCTGACCCGACAGAACCGTTCCTGCACGAAGTTGAAGAGGCTGCCCTTCTCGGTGGCCTCGTAGTCCTTGAGCATCTGCAGCAGGATGCCGAGCTCGATGCCCTTGGGGTGCGGCTGGATCTCGCGCGTCTCCGGGGGAAGCTCCTGCACGCCGCGCGGATAGATGACCACGCCGCCGGTCTCGGTCGTGGCGGTGGCCTTCGTCGCGGCACTCGCCTCGGCGTGGGCGAGGACCGACGCATCGTCGTCGGAGCCGGCATCCCTCGACGGCGGCACGAACGTGATGCGCGCGTGCGGATTCGCGATCGCGGTGAGTTCGAGGAACTCGTCGACGCTCCCGCGCCCACGCTGGTAGCGACCCTCGAGCTCGATGCTCACGCTCGTCCCGGTGCGGAAGACCTCGGTCGAGAGGAAGCCGCCCTCGGCAGCGAGGGCCCGCGTGCCGGGCGTGGCGGCCGAGAGCCGTGCCGGCGGGAAGTCCTTCACCTCGTCGTCGGTCGTGACCTCGGCGCGGTTGGTCTTGGTGTTCATCGCCAGCTCGATGTGGTGCGCCGCGCCGCCCGCCTTGGGCTTGGTGTGGATCACCATCGGTCGACCCGTCGTGATCAGCCCGTACATGCCGGCGGCGCTGATGCCGATCCCCTGCTGCCCACGGCTCATCTTCAGGCGGTGGAACTTCGAGCCGTACAGGAGGCGGCCGAAGATGTTCTCGACCTGCTTGCGCACGATGCCGGGGCCGTTGTCGACGACCGTCAGCCGGTAGCGCGAACTCTTCGCGGTCGCGGGGCGGTCGGGCTGGAGGTCCTCGATGAGGACGGCGATCTCGGGAAGGATGCCGGCTTCCTCGCAGGCGTCGAGGCTGTTGTCGACGGCTTCCTTGACCGCCGTGAGGAGCGCCTTGCGCGGGTTGTCGAAGCCCAGGAGGTGCCGGTTCTTGGCGAAGAACTCGCTGACCGAGATGTCACGCTGTCGCGTGGCCATCTCCTCTGCGGTTGCTCCCTTGCGACGCTTTGCGGTGGTCTCGCTCACGGCATCCATGCTCCATCTCGCCTTCGTTCGGCATCCGTGCCTTGCAGCCCCGGACACGCGGGGCGCTCTTGGATCCTAGCGACCGCCCCCGGGGACGCCATCGTGGCACCCGGTTGGCCGGGCCGCGGGAAACCGCTACCATTCCCGCCCCAAAACCCCACCAAAGGAGCCCAGCATGGAAACCACCCTGATCATCCTCAAGCCCGATGCCGTCCAGCGCGGCCTGTGCGGACGCATCATCACCCGGTTCGAAGAGAAGGGCCTGCAGATCGTCGGCATGAAGCTGATGCAGATCTCGCAGGACCTGGCCGCGACCCACTACAAGGACCACGCCAGCAAGCCGTTCTACCCCGGTCTGGTGCGCTTCATGACCAGCAGCCCGGTCGTCGTGATGGCTGTCCGCGGCATCGGCGCGATCACCATCTGCCGAAACATGATGGGAGCGACCTTCGGGTCCAAGGCGAATCCCGGCACGATCCGCGGAGACTTCGGCGTCTCGAACAGCTTCAACCTGATCCACGGCTCGGACGGCCCCGAGGCCGCAGCCCGCGAACTGGGCATCTTCTTCAAGGCAGGCGAGGTCATCGAGTTCCCGCGAGCCAGCGAGGCCTGGATCTACGACGCCTCGGGCGGCAAGCCTGAGTGAGCCCCACCGGGGCCGCACAGCCATCCTGACACTCGCGCGGCGCTCCTGGACACCAGGGGCGCCGCGATCGCTTTGGGACCCGATCAGCCCACGGCTGCCGAACACGGTTATAGGTCCTTGTTTCTTTCGAGCTTGTGCGAACCTTGAAACCGCCACGCGGCGTATGTCGAAGTAGGTTTCAGTATCGTCTGAAAGCCGTCCGCCCACCCCTTGGAGGCTCCCATGCCACACAGGCAGCGCACCGCAGCGATCCGCAAGCCGACCTTCCACCCCTCGGTGCTGTCGGCGTCGGCGCGCCGTGCACTGGGAGCCCAGGACGCGGACCTCGTCGCAGCCGTGATGGCCGAGGCCATGGACTTCATGCCGGCGCCCGAGTTCGCCCGCTCGAACGCCGAGCGCAAGATCTTCACCGAGGCCCCGTCGATCCGTCGGCCCAAGGTCGACTGGTACTGCCCGCTCATGCACGAGGAACGCGCCTCGGGCCGAGGCCACGATTCCCTGCTGCTCACGGGCGCACAGGAGCGCGTGCTCTTCATGCAGTTCAACTACGCCCGCTACCGGATCGCGCGGGTGCAGAAGGCGCTGCGCGGCGCCACGATCGAGATCCGCGAGGCCCGCGAGGTGCTGCACTGGGCCCACGCCGCGGCCAGGCTGCGTGACCAGATCGCCGAGATCAACCTCGGGCTCGTGCTGGCGATGGCCAAGCGCGTGCGCAATGCCGACATCGAGTTCGCCGACCTCATCAGCGAGGGCAACATGGCGCTCATGCGCGCTGTGGACAAGTTCGACTGTACCCGTGGGTTCAAGTTCAGCACCTACGCCTGCCGGGCGATCCTGAAGGCCTTCAGCCGACACGGCATCAAGCAGACCAAGCACCGCCAGCGCTTCCCGACGGAGTTCGATCCGGCGCTCGAGCGCGGCGATCACCCGGGCATCATCCGGGCCGAACACGAGCGTGAATGCGCCTCGGAAGTGGGCTGGCTGCTGGAATCCAACCAGGCCGACCTGACCTCGCTCGAGCGCGAGGTCATCGAGTGCCGCTTCGGGATCAATGCGCCGATCGCGAGCGCCCTGCCGACGCTCGAACAGATCGGGGCGAGCCTCGGGGTCACGAAGGAGCGGGTGCGCCAGATCCAGATCCGCGCGCTCGAGAAGCTCCGCAGCGCCTACATGGAGCGGGCCGAGCGCCGCGGCAACGTGAGCGACGTCGAAGGGTCCCTGGTGCTCAACTGACCGCCCCGCCGCGCCATCCGCGCGTGGTGGCCATGGCGCAGCAGGTGACCGCTGCGTGAAGCAGGGCGAACCCCACGATGATCCCCTGGTAGCTCGCGGCGCCCTCGCCTGCCACGCCCAGCACCATCACCGGAATGACGGCTCCACTCGCGTAGCCGATGCCTCCGCTGGTTGCGAAGGCCGTGAATCCGGCCGCACCGCGATCCACCGCGTGCTCGAGCGCGAGGCTGGTCGGCAGCAAGGCTGCGCCAGCCAGTCCAAGGACGACGAGCAGCGCCACGAGCAACGGCTGCGCATCGCCGACGAAGGGCACGCCGGCGAGCGCTGCCGCGTACGTCATGCCGGCGACCAGGCGCACCTGCAGGGTGCCGATCCTGGCAGCAGCCGCGCCGGCCGGCCAAGCCCCCGCCGCCATGGCCAGCAGCGGCAGGCCGACCATCCAACCCCGCTCGCTCGCGTCGTAGGGGAAGAACCCGGCAAGGAACAGGCTGAGCGTTCCGGTCAGCACGCCGCCCGTGGCCCGATCGACGAACGCCATCGACAGCACGACCCACGGCGGCACGGAGGCCGGCACGGATGCCGACGAGCCGCGCGCAGCGGCCGTGATCGCAGCGTGGCCCTCGTCGGTGGGCTCCGTGGCACCCGCGATGCTCGACGATCGCACGAGCACCAGCACGGCCACGAGCGCGGAACTTGCGGCGCCAAGCAGGAACACCACGCGCTCCTGGCCCGGGCCGACCAGTTTCCCGGCCAAGCCACCGAGCGCCATGCCGCACCCCACTCCACCCAGCAGCACCATCGAGCCCAGGCCCAGCCGGGCCGGGACCGACCCACGGCCGGAACGCCCCAGGAGCTGCAGCAAGAGGCCGAAGGTGATGGCATCGGGGACCCCTTCGAGCGTGCGCACGACCATCGTTCCCGACCACCCCAGGGGGAACCACGGTGCCGACAGCAGCACGGCGTCCGCGACGCTCGCGATGACCAGCAGGCGAAGCGGCGTCACGCTCCGCTGCAGCCGAGGCATCAGGGCGACGGCAAGCGCCGCGCCGATCAGGTTGACCAGCAGGAAGGCCTGGGCCTGCGTCCGCGTGACGCCGTACCGATCGACCATCAGGTCCTTGAGGACCGGGACGACCATGGCATCGGGCAGGGCCGACAGGAAGATCAGCAGGCACACCAGACGCTGCACCACGGCACGGTAGCCGGGTCGGTGGCTTCCCGGCGGCTCGTGGCGGGACCGGCGGTCGCCCAAGCCCCCGGGATCGATCACTACCATCGCGTCATGGACAAGGTCTTTTCCTCCCCGAAGGCGGCCCTCGAAGGCGTGGTCCGCGACGGCATGACGGTGGCGGTCGGCGGCTTCGGGCTCTGCGGGATCCCGGAGCAGCTGATCCTTGCGCTGCGCGACAGTGGTGCGAAGGGATTGACGGCCGTGAGCAACAACGCGGGCGTCGATGATTGGGGACTGGGCCTCCTGCTGCAGACCCGGCAGATCCGCAAGATGGTGTCGAGCTATGTCGGCGAGAATGCCGAGTTCGAGCGCCAGTTCATGAGCGGCGAACTCGAGCTGGAGTTCACGCCTCAAGGAACGCTGGCCGAGCGCATGCGGGCCGGCGGCGCGGGGATCCCGGCGTTCTTCACCAAGACGGGCGTGGGGACCGTGGTTGCCGACGGCAAGCCCCACATGGAGTTCGACGGCGAGACCTACGTGATGGAGCGCGCGATCAAGGCGGACCTGTCGCTGGTGAAGGCCTGGCGGGCAGACCCGGCCGGCAACCTCGTGTTCCGCAAGACCGCTCGCAACTTCAACCCGATGGCAGCGACCTGCGGAGCCGTCACGATCGCCGAGGTCGAGGAACTGGTGCCGATGGGCACCTTGGACCCCGACCAGATCCACACGCCGGGGATCTTTGTGCAGCGCATCGTGGTCACCACCAGCGAAAAGCGCATCGAGCAGCGCACCGTGAGCAAGGCCTGAAGCAGGTTCCCGGACGTGCGCCGGCTTCTCGGACCACGATCCTGAATTCGGCACCTCTGACCAAATCCAAGCCACGAATGCGTCGATGGATGCAACATTGCGGCCCCACGGCCGTTCCACCCTGGCCTCGATCCGAACGACAACCGGAGATCACCACCATGAAGCGCTTCCTGCTTGCCGCTGCCGTTGCCGCCGCCTCCCTGACGATCGCCCCCTGCGCGAACGCGCAGCTGCCGCGCGAGGCGGGCTTCAACGAGATCTTCTCGACGGACTTCATGCCCAAGGACATGTCGCTCTTCGTCGACTTCCTCGAGCTTGAGGACTGGCAGAAGCCCGTGCTCGAGGCGCTGCTGTCGGACTACCAGGCGGAGTACCGGGCCGGCGAGCAGGGCCTGCGCGACAAGCTGACCACGATGAAGGACCAGATCGCCGGTGCGGGCGAGAACGGCGCGCTGACCGTGCTCATGAAGCCGATCGAGGAGTGGAAGGCCGAGAAGGAGGCGATGAAGCAGCGCTTCCTCGAAGACGTGAAGGGCCAGCTGTCCGATGCGCAGCTCGAGCGCTGGCCGCGCCTGGAGCGCGCCCTGCGTCGCGAGAAGCAATTGCCGCAGGGTCGCCTCAGCGGTGAGAAGACCGACCTCGTCGTGGTCATCCGGCAGCTCGACGTGCCGATCGAGATCCGCACCGAGTCCAAGGACGCCATCGCGGCGTACGAGACCGCGCTCGATGCGGCGCTGCTGCAGCGCGTCACCCAGCAGGAAGCGAGCCAGCCCCGCATCCGCAAGGCGCTGACCGACAACGATCCCGCCTCGGGCCTGACGGAGCTGGAGCGCATCGTCGCCGCCCGCATCGCCGTGCGCGACGTGAACGACGCCCACATCGATGCGCTGGCCACCGCGTTCGGCGCCGAGTGGGGCCCGCGCTTCCGGGAGCGTGCGATGCGCGATGCCTACCCGCTGGCCTGCCGCGCACCGGCGCTCGACCCGTTCTTCGAGAACGTGCTCGCCATCGAGGGCCTGTCGGCCGAGCAGGTCGCCCAGATCAACGACCTGCGGGCCCGCTTCGATGAATCGATGGCCGCGCTGCAGGTGCAGTTCGTGGCCAAGATCCGCCAGTCGGAACCCGACCGCGAGACCGAGCGCGTTCGGCTCGCCGCGGACCAGGCACGCAACGTGCAAGCGACCAAGGGCGAGCAGGAGCCGTACAAGGACCTGATCACCGAGCGCGACCGCCTGACCGACGACACCCGGACCCGCGTGCTCGCGCTGCTGACCGACGAGCAGAAGGCGAAGGTCCCCGGGATCGACAAGTACCGCGAGAAGGAAGAGGAGCGGGTCAAGCCCGGTTCCGATTCCGCCAAGAAGCGCGAGGCCCTGCGCAGCGACGACGGCGTGCTCCGGGGCACCGGCGGCGACGGGCTCGGCACGCAGAGCCCCACGCCACGCGGCAAGGGCACCGGCGACGGTGCCGACGCCCCCCGCTGACGAACCGGAGTCCCATGCAGCAGCAGCCCCTCGACACGACGACCAACGAGACCGAGCAGGCACCGGCCGAGACCGTGCTGCAGGCGCCTGCCTCGGCGAAGGACGAGCAGGAACGCCTGCGCGAGCGGTGCGCGGCGCTCGGCATCGAGTGGCACGACAAGGCCCCCGAGGCCGATGCCGCGGTGGTCGGGCTCCTGCTGCCCGACGTGGCGGTGCGGCTGCGCGTGGTTCCGCTGCGCGAACGCAGCGGCCGTCTCGTGCTGGCGATGGTCGACCCCTTCGACATCGGCGCAGCCGACGAGGTGAGCACGATCGTCGAGCGGCGCGTGCAGCGCGTGGGCGTCGAGGCGGCTGCGTTCGCCGAACTGATCCGCAGGAGCTACGGCACCACCGCCGCGCGCATGGCCGAGAGCCTCGGCGGATCGGGCGAGGAGGCCGCGGGCGACAGCGAGCACAACCTCGATGCGATCGAGGCGGACGACGTGCACCGGATGGCCGAGGCCCCGACGCTCGTCAACCTGGTGAACCTGCTCATCCTCGAGGCGATCCAGAGCCGGACGAGCGACATCCACATCGAGCCCTTCGAGAGCGAGCTGAAGGTCAAGTACCGCATCGACGGCGTGCTCATGGAGCAGCCGCAGCCGCCCAAGCACCTGCAGGCGGCCATCGCCGGCCGCATCAAGATCATGGGGCACATGAACATCGCCGAGCGCTACGTGCCGCAGGACGGGCACATCGCGCTGAAGTTCGAGGGCCGAAAGGTCGACATCCGCGTGTCGACCGTGCCCACGATCTACGGCGAGAGCATCGTCATGCGCATCCTGGACAAGAGCAACCTGCGGCTGGACCTGCAGACGCTCGGCATGTCCGAGACGCACCGCATGACGATGGACCGCCTGCTCGAGAAGCCGCACGGCCTGGTGCTCGTCACGGGGCCGACCGGCAGCGGCAAGACGACCACGCTCTACGCCGCGCTGAGCAAGCTCTACGACCCGCGCAAGAAGATCATCACGATCGAGGACCCGGTCGAGTACGAACTGACGGGCATCAACCAGATCCCCGTGAATCCCAAGCGCGGGCTCTCGTTCGCGACCGGCCTCCGCGCGATCCTGCGCCAGGACCCCGACGTCATCTTCGTCGGCGAAGTCCGCGACGGCGAGACCGCCGACATCGTCATCCGCAGCGCGCTCACCGGCCACCTGGTCTTCAGCACGCTCCACACCAACGACTCGGTCAGCAGCTTCGGCCGCCTCGGCGACATGGGCGCAGAGCCCTACCTGATCGCCAGCGTCGCCGAAGGCGTGCTCGCGCAGCGCCTGGGCCGGCGCATCTGCCGGGCCTGCCGCGTCCAGGCGCCCCTGGGCGAGGACCTTCGCGCGCGGCTGGCACCCGAGGAACGCACGCAGTTCGGTGCCAACGCGTGGGCCGGGCTGGGCTGCGACGAGTGCCGCGGCTCCGGCTTCCGCGGCCGGCTGGGCTTCTACGAACTGATCCGCGTGAACCCGGCGCTGCGGCAGGCCGTGGCCGAGGGCGAGCCGGTGCACGTGCTGAAGTCGCTGCTCGGCGACGACTTCATCACGATGCGCAAGGACGGCGTGCGCAAGGCGATCGACGGGGACACCACCGTGAGCGAGGTGCTGCGCGCGACGCAGGACCTGGACGACGTGCCCGTCAGGAAGTGACCCATGCCGAGCTTCCGCTACCAGACCATGGGCCCCGACGGCACGATGAGCATCGGCTCCGTGTCCGCGGCCGACCGCGGCAGCGCGGTGCGCATGCTGGGCGAGCGCGGCATCCTGCCGCTGTCGCTCGAGGCCGAGGGCGTCGAGGCCGTTCGCGCCCGTGCGCCCAGGATGGCCGTTGCCGCGCAGGCCACGACCGTGCGCGGGAGGCCGGCGATCAGCCGCGCGGAACTGGCGAACCTGGTGCGTGAGCTCGCGACGGCGCTCGAAGCCGGGCTGCCGCTGATGCAGGCGCTCAGGACGACCCGTCGCCAGGCGGCCGGCAAGGCCCTGCCGGTGATCCTCGACCACCTCATCGACGGCGTCGAGGCGGGACAGCCGCTCTACCAGGCCGCGAAGGAGTACGGCCCGCCGTTCGACGAGATGACCGTCGGCATGTTCCGCGCCGCCGACGCCACCGGACGCATGAGCGAGATCATGCACCAGCTGGCCGACCTGCTCGACCGGAGCGTCGAGCTGCGGCGCGAGGTCATCGGCGCGACGATCTATCCCATGATCCTCGCCGGCATCATGACCGCGAGCATCATCACGATGGTCACCTTCGTGCTGCCCAAGCTGCTCGCGCCGATCACGAGCGGCACGAAGATCGCCATCCCGTGGCCCACGCAGGTGCTGATGAGCATGGCGACCTTCGTGGGTTCCTGGTGGTGGGTGATCGTGCTCGGCGCCACCGTCGGCTGGTTCGCGCTGCGCGGCTGGCTGCGCGTCCCGGCCAACCGGCTCGTCGTCGACGGGGCGCTGCTGCGCGTGCCCGTCCTCGGCACGCTGCTGCGCGACGTGGCGGTGGCGCGCTTCACGCGCACGCTGGGCACGCTCGTCAGCGCCGGCATCCCGATCCTGACCGCCCTGCGCACCGTGCGCGACACGCTGGGCAACTACGCGATGATGGCCGCGATCGACGACGTGAGCGACCGCGTGTCGACCGGCGCCTCGCTGGCCGACCCGATGGAGCGCAGCGGCCACTTCCCGCCCCTGCTCATCCAGATCGTCAACATCGGCGAGAAGTCCGGCAAGCTCGAGCCGATGCTCATGCACGCCGCGGGTGCGTTCGACCGCCAGGTGAACAACTCGCTGAAGCTCTTCACCAAGATCCTGCCCATCGCCCTGCTGCTGGTCATGTCCGTCGTGGCCGGCTTCGTGCTCGTGGGCATGCTCCTGCCGCTCCTGAACATGCAGACCGCCTTGGGCGCGTAGCGCCGAAGCCCCCGCACCCCGAAGAAAGGAACCATGACCATGCAACCCTCCCGCTCCGATCGACGTCGCGCCCGCCGCGCGTTCAGCCTCATCGAGATCCTGATCGCCGTGACGATCCTCGGCATCATGGCCGCGGTGTTCGTGCCGCGCCTGGGCTTCCTGATCGGCAGCTCGAAGCAGAAGCGTGCCTTCAGCGAGATGGCCACGCTGAGCAACCAGATCACGATCTACATGACCCAGAACGGCATGAGCTCGCTCGGCGACGACTTCGAACTCGCCGAACTGATCGAGGGTGATCCGCCGTTCATGCCGGCCAGCGCACTCAAGGATCCGTGGAAGAACGACTACGTGCTCGAGACGGACGACGTCCCGCCGGGCCTCGAGTTCGACATCATCTGCTACGGCGCCGACGGCCAGCCCGGAGGCGAGGGCGAGGACGCCGACATCCGCCTGAGCGAACCGCCGGGCAAGTGAACCGCCGATGCCCCGACGCGCGTTCACGATCATCGAGATCCTCGTGGCGACCATCATCCTGGTGGTGCTCGCCGCGGCGGTCGTGCCACGCGTGGCCGGACTGGGCTGGTTCAGCCACGACTCCGCCATGACCCAGATGGAGCAGGTCCTGGCGATGTTCGCCTACCGCGAGTCGTCCGGCACGCAGCAGGTCGCGCTCATGCGCGACGGCGAGACCGGCGACATCGCGCTGGTGGTGATGAAGCGGCCGCCCGGCCTCGAGGCCGAGGCGCAGTGGGAGTACGACACGATGGTGAAGCCGTTCCGCGTGCCGAACGAGATGGAACTCGTCTCGATCACCGCCGACGGCCAGGAACTCGACCCGCGCACCTGGATGATCGCCAGCATCCCCTCGGGTGGCCGCCCCGAGATCGTGATGACGTGGGTCGGCCCCTCGGGCGAGACCGAACTCCGGCTGCCCTCGACGCAGCTGATCCCCCGCCGCGCCGACAACGGCGTCTCGCTGGTGGCCGAGCGCGAGGGCGTCGACCTCGACGCGGGCGGCCTGACCCAGGAGGACTGGTGATGCGCCGCGGCTTCGCGCTGATCGAGGTGGTGATCGCGGGCGTGATCCTGGCGGTCGGGCTCGCGGGCATCATCAACGTGTCGATGCGCGCGATGGACATGCAGCGGCGCGGCGAGGCCGAGGTCATCGCATCGTCGCTGCTCGACGGGCTGCTCTCGCAGGTGCTCGTCGACGGCGTGACCGAGTTCCCCAAGCTCAACGCCACGTCCGGGCGCTTCGACGCGCCGTTCGAGGACTGGGAGTTCGAGATCCTGATCGATCCCGAGGGACTGGGCGATCCCTACACGGTGACGGCCATGGTGCGCGATGCACGCGGCCAGTCGTATTCCGTCGAGACGCGCATCGCGCCCCGGCTGGGCGAGGACCCGAATCCGGATCGCCGGCCTCCGGAGCCCTTCGATCGCCAGAGCGCCTTCGGCAAGGACGAGGAGGCCGCCGTTGCGCCGTGACCCCCGCGCCTTCACCCTGGCCGAACTGCTGATCGCCGGCACGATCGCGGTGGTGATCGCCGC
>Ga0209358_10003388_pt1 | contig 11763 bp, 8 predicted proteins | sample LauGreFa1BDMLBSN_2_FD_187574 | JGI IMG/M metagenome (GOLD analysis project Ga0209358, IMG submission 187574) | Freshwater lake microbial communities from Lake Michigan, USA - Fa13.BD.MLB.SN (SPAdes) (version 2) | ecosystem: Environmental > Aquatic > Freshwater > Lake | place: Lake Michigan, USA...
TTGTATCAGTGCCACGGGTGCTCATGGCCTGGTAGAGGCTTATAAAGATTCTTCTTTTAAAAATATTCTAGCTTCATTTTATTGGAACCTCCCTGATGGCATGCCCTTAGTATGGTGGGGCAGACTAAAGGGTTTTACGACAATGGACCGCTGCTACGGCCCTGATTTTTTTGCCGCCATCATGCAAGCTACTTCCCGTTTGGAAGTGGCTCATTTTTTTTGCGGCGGTAAGCAAGGGGTAGCCGAAGAATTGAAGCATACAGTAGCATTTAAATTTGGTAATAAAAGAGTAAGTGGTACGTATTGTCCAGCATTTAGCCCAATGCAAGAACAAGATTGGGACAACTTGGTAACTAAAATAAATGAGTCAACTGCGCAAATAATTTGGATAGGCTTAAGTACCCCCAAGCAAGAGAAGTTTGCGTATGAACTTTCCAAAAGAATAAAGGTTCGATACATCATTACTGTTGGGGCAGCTTTTGATTTTCATACCGGCGGATTAGCCCAAGCTCCTCGCTGGATGCAACGGTCCGGATTGGAATGGTTCTATCGTTTGTGCAAAGAGCCACGACGTCTCTGGAAACGCTATATAGAAATAGTGCCTAAATTCGCGATACTGGCAGGAGTAGATCTAATGAAGCATTACCTGCGAAAAAGAACTTGATATGAGAAAAGTACTGGTTTGTGGAGCCGGAGGGTTCATTGGCGGACATCTGGTTAAAAAACTAAAAAAAGAAGGGGCTTGGGTACGAGGGGTTGATATTAAGCAACATGAATTTGCCACCTCACCAGCGGATGAGTTCATCATTGGCGACCTTACCCGTCAAAACGTGGTAGAAAAAGTACTAGATCAACCCTTTGATGAAGTCTACCAATTAGCCGCAGACATGGGAGGCGCTGGTTATATTTTTACTAGGGAGAACGATGCCAACTTGATGCACAATTCTGCCACTATTAACTTAAATATTATTCAGCAGGCCTATGTAAAAGGGGTTAAGAAGATCTTTTACTCCTCTTCGGCTTGCATCTATCCTGCCTACAACCAGCAAGATCCCAATAACCCTAATTGCGCCGAGAGTTCAGTATATCCCGCTGAACCCGATAGTGATTATGGCTGGGAAAAACTTTTTAGCGAACGATTGTTTCAGGCATTTGCTCGTAATCATGGCATGCAAGTCCGCATCGCTCGCTTTCATAATGTATTTGGCCCGGAAGGTACTTGGACCGGCGGTAGAGAAAAAGCGCCAGCCGCCATCTGTCGTAAAGTAGCGGAAGCCGAGGGAGGTGGTCAAATAGAAGTATGGGGAGACGGGTTGCAAACTCGTTCTTTCTTGTATATCGATGAATGCCTTGAAGCTGTTGAAAGGTTCATGAACAGTAATTTTGAAGGACCGGTAAATATCGGCTCGGAAGAAATGATCTCCTTGAATGACCTCGCTAAAATGGTGATTGCAATTTCCGGTAAAAAACTGTCTATTTACAATAAACCCGTTTACTACGAAGGTGTACGGGGCCGTCGCTCTGATAATCGCTTGATCCAGGAAAAACTGGGTTGGGGCCCCTCAAAACCATTAAGTGAAGGCATCGAAAAAACCTATCACTGGATCGTTGCCGAGGTAGCTAAATCCGTCCCGGCATAAATCAAGTACATGGTTCGACTCTTCAATTCGCTGCTTATTATTTTACTTGCACTAACACTTCAAGTGGCGGCGCAACCAGTCTATGAAAGGCACACGGCTGAGGTCAATCAATACCTCGCTCGCATGGCACAAAAGGGATTGATTTTTTGGGAGGATAATATCCAGCCCTTACGTATGGATATTATCGCGGCAGCGTTGGATTCTTTACAAGCGCGCGCACCAAAGCTGAGTGGAGTAGAAAAAAGCGAACTGAGTTTTTATCAAAATTTTTATCGATCAGTTTCTAATAAATACCAATTAGGCTACAAGAACGAAGACTTCTCCTTTAAGTTGTTTCCGGTTATTGCTGGTCAATTACATAGCTCTGATTCAATTCAATATTTTAAAAGAAGCATCGGGATCAATCTATATGGGACTATCTCCAAAAGATGGGGCTACCAGCTTTCCTTTCAGGACATCACCGAAAAAGGATCCTTAATAGATACGGCTAAAAAAAGTATCGCAGCATCAATGGAAACTGGGTTTGTAAAAAATAGTTTATTCAATAACAAATCCAATAATTATACAGAGATCAGAGCCAACTTAACCTATGCCTTCAAAAAAGGAATGTTATCAATTGGTCAAGATTATTTAACCTGGGGATACGGACAAGGAGGAAAGTTGGTACTTTCTGATAAGACCCCCACTTATCCTTATTTGCGACTAGATCTGCAATTAACCCCTTGGCTCCGTTTTAACTATTCGCATGCTTGGCTTAAATCAGATATCCCCGACTCTTCCAAATCTTATACAATCCCCAATAGTATATATGGGGGAATACGAGAAGTGATGGTTCAAAAGTTTCTAGCCCAGCATTCCCTAGATATCCGATTGATGAAGGGATTGAACCTTATGCTCGGAGAGTCCATGCTCTATACCGATCGATTGAACCTCGGCTATTTTATACCGGTGATGTTCTTTAAGGCCTTTGATAATTATAGTGGTAATAATAGCATTACACGTGGTGCCAATGGACAGTTTTTTTTCCAATTGAGTTCGCGCAATCAACTTCCCAATACACATCTATACTCCACGCTTTTCATTGATGAAATAAAAATTTCTAAGGTCTTTAATGAAGTGGAAAGACGCAACCACTTGGGGTATACCATAGGGGCTAATATCACGGACTTGGGATTACCTTACTTAACGTTGGGAGCCGAGTATACACGCATTCGTCCCTTTGTCTATAGAAATTTTTTACCCGCTCAAAACTATACCTCCGCAAGCTTTGCCTTGGGTGACTGGATGGGTGCCAATGCAGACCGACTTTTACTCTTTGCTAACTATACCCCTATCCCTCGCTTAAAACTGCAATTGAAATACCAGCTCGTCCGCAAAGGTGAGGAGGGTACCCTGGAGCAACAGTACTTGCAACAGCCCCAGCCCAAGTTTTTATTTGGCGAGCGCAAACAATGGAATGATCTTTTGTTCAAAGTCACTTACGAGGCTATCCCTCGCCTTAACACGCAACTTTTCTTGCGTTCATTGAATGGGAATCTCCAGTTCAACGCAGGGCTTAGTTATGGACTTTGATTCCTTCTTTTTAGCGTAGCTTTAGCCCCTAATCTTAGTGTATATGCTCAGGGGCCCCCGCCTCAATTACTTTTTCCGACTTTTTTTGGATCTCCTACTTATGGGGGCCTGTGCATGGTGGGCTGCCAAGTTGGAGGGGCATACCCTTTCCCAAGGCTTACTCCTTTTTAGTTTTATTACCTGGTATGTAACAGCTCGTGCCGTCCATTTTTACACCAGCATCACGCTGTTTACTTACTCGCAGGAAATGACCATTTTCTTGCGGGTGCTTTTTACGCATATGCTGCTCCTGTTTTTTGGAGTAGCCATCTTCACCGATCAGGTAGCCGTTCTTCGTCCCTTTTTATTGTATTATCATCTGTTTATTCTGATTGGAATTCCTGTTTCCAAATATATCTACCGCGTTATTGCAGCCTATGTACGCAACCAGTACAAGTATATCCGAAAAATTCTGGTAGTGGGCTCTGCCGAACTTTCCGCTTCCTTGTATCGTTCAGGCATGCTCATTAACAATCTTCGCTACTCATTAGTAGGAATTATTGGAGAGCGACCGCATAACGGTCTTGCAGCTAATTACCTCGGCTCTATTACTGAGTTGGAAACTACCCTTGATAATAATGAAGTGGATGAGGTTTTTTTAGCACTCCCCAGCTCTCAAGCCGAGCAAATTAATTTCGTGATTGATTGTTGTGAAAAAAAGCAGATACAGGTAAATGTGATCAATGACTTTAGCCGTATCGGCAGTGGGGCGCTTCGTTCTACTGCTTATGCTGGATTCCCAGTAGTGGGATTGCGCTATTTCCCCTTAGATGACGCGGAGAATCGATTGTTCAAAAGAAGCTTTGATATTCTATTTTCTATTTTGTTTTTGGCTTTGATTTTTAGTTGGCTGGCTCCCATCATCGCTTTGATGATTAAATTAAACTCCAAAGGACCTATTTTCTTTAAGCAGGACCGCTGGGGGTTGAATAATGAAAAGATCGTTTGCTATAAGTTCCGAACCATGCGGCATGCAAATGCTGAAGTTGAAACTGAGTTTAAGCAAGCAGGAAAGAATGATGAACGAGTAACCTCCCTGGGCAAATTCTTGCGAAAAACCAGCATAGATGAATTACCCCAGTTCCTAAATGTATTAAAGGGGGATATGAGTGTGGTGGGTCCTCGCCCACATCCGATCCCACTTTCCATAGAGTCCAAAGACATTGTTCAGAATTACATGATGCGCCATTTGGTAAAACCTGGGATCTCGGGGTGGGCTCAGGTAAATGGCAGCCGCGGAGAAGTACAATCTCCCGCAGAAATGCGTCGCCGCGTGGCTTTTGATCTTTGGTATATCGAAAACTGGAGTTTTTGGCTCGATTGCCAGATTATTTTTCAAACCATAGTCAATTTATTGAAAGGAGATGAAAGGGCTTATTAAACTATAAGGCCTAACTCTTATCATATTGGCAGATATTTGTGGGGATGTTTAAAATCATCCCTTTTTAATTTTTTTACAAAAAAAATTGAATAATCTTTGAACCACCAAAACCTTATGCTGAAGAAGATCAACATTGTTCCAAGGTGGATCATATTCCTTATTGATATATTTCTCTGTAATCTATCCCTGGTCATAGCCTATCTGATTGGACACAACCTAAATCCAGTATTGATCAGTCTAAGAGAATTAGGCTCTAATTTGATTGTACTGACTGCACTGAACACGTTGATTTTTTTCAACTTCAAAACATACGCGGGGATTGTTCGCTACACGGGTGTGCAAGATGCATTGCGTATCAGCTTATCATTACTTGCCAGTTTTGTAACCTTGGGATTATTAAGTGCGGTATCAATGGTGAATGGGCAAACGTTTATTGCGCTTCCATTGGTTACACTTTTAATTTACTCTTTACTTAGTTTTTTATCGTTGATCTCTTACCGCGTAGTAGTGAAATATTTTTTCAGTTATTTACGTAGCTCAAAAATGAATCCCCGTTATGTAATAATCTATGGGGCGGGAGAAGCGGGGTTTGCTACCAAGCGTGTGTTGGAACACGATCCCAATTCAAAAGTAAAAGTAGTTGCTTACATCGATGACAATCCTCGTAAAACAGAAAAGGTAGTAGATGGGGTTAAAATTTATTCCTTTGACGAGTTAGATAATCTATTTGAGCTTTATGAGGTAGATGAAATTATCATTTCCAGTTTCTCTATTCCGGCTCGTCGTCGAGCGCAGTTGGTAGAAATTTGTTTGGAGAAAAATATTACAGTATTGAATGTGCCACCGCTTGACAAGTGGATCAATGGGCAGTTTACTAAAAAGCAATTACAGTCCATTAAAATTGAGCAATTGCTTGAGCGTGATCCCATTCAGTTAAATCATTTGGAATTAGATAAGCAGTTAACGGGTCGTAGAGTAGTAGTTACAGGTGGGGCTGGCTCTATTGGTAGTGAGATTGTTCGTCAGTTATTAAAATATCATCCGGCTACTATTGTAGTTGTTGATCAGGCTGAAACACCCTTGCATGATTTAGAGTTGGAGCTAACTACTATTAAGAATGGCACCAAGCTTGTTTTTTTCCTGGGGGATGTCCGGAATAAAAACCGAATGGAAGAGTTATTCTCCAGTTTTCATCCGCAGTTCGTGTATCATGCAGCTGCTTATAAACATGTGCCCATGATGGAGCTATCTCCCTCCGAGGCTATTCTTACTAATGTGGGCGGTACTAAATTGATTGCAGATCTTGCTACTAAATATCATGTACAGCGGTTTGTAATGGTATCAACTGACAAAGCAGTTAATCCAACTAATGTAATGGGGGCTTCCAAACGCTTAGCAGAAATGTATGTGCAAGGACTTGCAGCTACCTCTACGCAAACTAAATTTATCACTACTCGTTTTGGCAATGTACTGGGCTCTAACGGGTCAGTGATTCTTCGTTTTAAAGATCAGATTGCACAAGGTGGTCCTGTTACGGTGACACATCCTAACATAATTCGTTATTTTATGACCATACCCGAGGCAACACAATTAGTATTAGAAGCGGGATCAATGGGTAATGGTGGAGAGATTTTTGTATTTGATATGGGTAAGCCGGTTCCCATTGTTGATCTTGCTCGTAAGATGATCCGTTTGTCTGGATTAGTACCCGGAGTAGATATTGATATCAAGTACACAGGACTTCGTCCGGGTGAAAAGTTATATGAAGAGTTACTGAATGACGCAGAGAATACGCTACCCACGCACCATGAAAAAATATTGATTGCAAAAGTGCGCGAGGCATCTGTTACAAATATTGAACAAGAGTTTTTGGAATTATTTCAATTAGCATCCAGTGCAGATAATATCATGAGTATGGTTGCTAAGATGAAAGAATTAGTTCCAGAATTTCTGAGTAACAATTCTGTGTTTGAACAGTTGGATGGTAATAATGCAACTGTTGTTTCTATTAATAAGGTTGGGTAATTCAATAGCTCATCTTTCAGTTTGGGCCGCTTAGTTCCATTAAGCGAAACACCTCCGGATCTTCCATCATCCGCAACCAATTCTCCATTTCTTCCTGTTTTATTTTATTAACCTCAATCAGGATTAGCGCTGGTTTAGTCCAGGTTTCTTTGGGTTTTGGGCTAGGGGTTTCCATGGTGGGTTTTAGTTAATGGGTGCCGAACCTGGCTTTAATTTACTGATAATCAGGGAATATCTGTTCGCCCTTTTTTGTTTATTAATTTTTACAAAATATTAAACAAAAAGAAGCGGCGCCTTGCTTATTCTGTTTAACTTCGCTTTTCAATTAATTAAACAGAATATGTCTACGGTAGAGTTCAATCAGCTTTTGGTCCTTCATGCGGATTTTCTGCGCCCCTTTGCTATTAACCTCACACGTGATTCAGATGCGGCGGACGATCTTTACCAGGAAACACTTTATAAGGCATTAGCCAATCGTGAAAAGTATAATGCAGGTACTAATATCAAAGCCTGGCTCTTCACCATTATGCGTAATATCTTCATCAATAATTATCGCAGAAAGGCCAAGCAGCGTACCATTTTTGACAATACTCCCAATGAGTATCTCTTGCATAATGGAGCCAATGAGGGAAATCGCGGAGAGGGAAATATAGAGATGAAGGAGATGCGCCGGGCTATTAAGCAACTCCCTGAGATCTTTAAAGTCCCTTTTCAGCTTTATTACGAAGGGTACAAATACAATGAGATTGCGGATTCTTTGAACGAACCATTAGGTACCGTAAAGAGCCGTATTCACTTTGCCAGAAAATTACTCCGCGAGCAAATTCAGCATTCCTAACTTTAGGCCGTGCCTCAACCAACTGTCCTTGTAATCGGATCGGGTTTTGCCGGTCTGTCCGCCGCTTCCTTTTTAGCCAAAGCCGGCTATACCGTAACAGTCCTTGAAAAAAATTCAGGGCCCGGTGGCCGTGCATCGCAATTAAAAGACCAGGGTTATGTATTTGATCGTGGCCCCAGTTTTTATTGGATGCCTGAGGTGTTTGATAGCTATTTTGGAGAGTTTGGGAAAAAGGTTTCTGATTATTACCAGCTTACACGTTTAGATCCTTCCTACCGAGTGTATTGGAAAGACGGATTTACTGATATGCCCGCTGACTATGCAGCGCTGCAAAAAGTATTTGAAGAATTAGAACCGGGCAGTGCCGACAAGCTTGATAAATTTTTAAAAGAAGCGCATATCAAATATGAGGTGGGCATGGGCCGCTTTGTACATAAGCCAGGACTTTCTATTACTGAGTTTATGAATTGGGAGACGATTAGTGGCGCCCTCAAGTTGCAATTACTCACTTCCATTAGCAAACATATTGCCCATCACTTTACCCATCCTAAACTTCGTCAGTTGATGGAGTTCCCAGTGTTGTTTCTTGGTGCGCTTCCAGAAAATACACCTGCATTGTACAGCTTGATGAATTATGCTGATATCAAACTCGGGACCTGGTTCCCTGAAGGGGGCATGTACAGTGTGGTTGCAGGCATGCACCGAATGGCCAATGAACTTGGCGTGCATTTTCATTTCAATAAAAATGTTACCCGCATCCATGTTCACAACAACCAGGCAAAATCTGTTGAAACGGCAGATGGTGATGTATGGGATGCTGATGTAGTTGTAGGCGCAGCAGACTATCATTTCATTGAATCATCCTTGCTCCAAAAAGAATATCGTTCGTATTCAGAAAAATACTGGGACAAACGATTGATGGCTCCGGGATCTTTGATTTATTACCTGGGTGTAAATAAAAAAGTCGAAGGCATTCTTCATCATACCTTGTTCTTTGATGTTCCATTTGATGAACACGGAAAAGATATCTACACCCATCCAAAATGGCCCGAAACCCCATTGTTTTATCTGAGCTCTACTTCCATCACTGATGCAACCCAAGCTCCTGAGGGGTGTGACAATTTATTTTTCTTGATTCCCATCGCAGCTGGACTTGATGGAGATGATGATGCGGTAAGAGAAAAATACCTGCATATCATATGTGATCGTTTCAAACAGAAAACCGGTTTCGATATACAACAGCATTTGGTATTCAAGAGAACATACTGCACAAAAGAGTTCAAGGAAGACTACAATGCTTTCAAAGGCAATGCATACGGACTTGCCAATACATTGTTGCAAACTGCTATCCTTCGTCCTTCTTGCAAGAGCAAGAAAGTTCGAAATCTTTATTACACCGGACAATTGACCGTTCCTGGTCCGGGTGTGCCCCCAAGTTTAATCAGTGGGGAGGTAGTAGCAAAACTCATTGATAAAGAATTCAATAGATCGTAAGAGCAAGGATCATGCCCATATCCAACGAACAAAACCAATCATAAATCGTTTAAAAAAAGTATCTTCAAGTAAAGAACAGCTTTCATGATCCAATTGTTCCATAATGTATCTCATGAGTGCAGTAAAATAACCACTGCTCGATACAGCACTTCATTCAGCAGTGCCATCAAGCTGTTGCACAAGGATATCCGAGGGCCCATCTATGATATTTACGGATTTGTAAGGTTTGCAGATGAAATTGTTGACACCTTTCATGAACATGACAAGGCAAGATTACTAAAGGAGTTCAAGCAGCAAACATATGAAGCCATTCAGGACAAGATCAGTTTGAATCCTATTCTCAACAGCTTTCAAATCACGGTAAATACATACAACATTGATTTGCACCTGGTAGATGCCTTCTTTAAAAGCATGGAATTTGATTTGAACAAGTCATCCTATGACCAGGAAGGCTATGCTTCATATATATATGGAAGTGCAGAAGTCGTTGGACTGATGTGTCTATATGTTTTCTGCAATGGCAATCAAGAGCAATATGAGCAGTTGAAACCAAGCGCCCAAGCCTTGGGTGCAGCATTTCAAAAAGTGAATTTTTTGAGAGATGTCAAAGCTGATTACCAACAGCTGAACAGGGTTTATTTTCCAGGAGTTGACTTCAGTGCGTTTTCTTTTGAAATGAAAAAAGAAATCGAAGACGATATTCAACGTGATTTTGACAATGCATATGAAGGGATTATTCAGCTTCCTTTGAACGCAAGATTTGGTGTTTACCTTGCGTATAAATATTATTTGAGCTTATTTAAAAAGATCAAATCTGTTCAACCACAAAAAATCCTTGAACACCGAATTCGAATACCTAATTATCACAAAGCCTGGGTCGCAGCTAAAGTTGTAATTAGAACACAGTTAAACCTTCTTTAAAGTTCAACCGTTAACAGCCAACTGTTATCTGACAAAAACTTCTTCCATTACTTTGCCCCTGATATTCAAATCTCCAAACGTATTCTTCGCAGTTGGGTGCACCCGGTTGGCAAGCAGTACAAATACCATTTTTGTTGTTGGATCAGCCCAAGTACAGGTGCCTGTGAATCCTGTATGTCCGAATGCATCTGCAGAGACACTCAAGGAAGGATAAGGAGTTTTTCTGTTTGCATTGTCTTTTTCTGGTTTATCAAATCCATATCCTCTTCTGCTGATATCTGATTGATATTTGGTAAACAACTCAACTGTAGATGCACGTAGAAAACGTTTTTCATTGACCACTCCTTTATTGAGGAGCATTTCCATCAATACCGCGATTTCATATGCATTGCTGAACAATCCCGCATGTCCGGATATCCCTCCAAACATCGCAGCCCCGGGGTCGTGCACATATCCTCTAACCAGGCGTTCTCTAAAATAGGGATCCTGTTCGGTTGGTGCAATGATGTTTTTATTCATCCACCGGGTTGGATTGAATCCGCTGCTTTTGAATCCCAAAGGCTGATAAAAATGTTTTAAAACATAAGCATCCAGCAATAGACCTGAAACAGCTTTGACAATATCTCCGAGTAAAATAAAATCATTGTCGCTGTATACGTAGGTCTTTTTTGCATCAACAGGGGAATTGGCAATTCTTTTATACATGGTGTCTTTCCATGCAGTTTTTAAATAGAGTGAATCATCCACTTTGATCGCATAGTCAGCACTGGACTTTTTACTCAAGAACCCAGGCAATGCCTTCATGGTTATACTGTCGGAGATTTCTTTATAAAAAGGGATCCACGCTTTGAGTCCCGCTTGATGCAGCAGTATGTCCTTGATCAAGATATTTTCCTTGTCAGTGCCCTTGGTCCACTGCAAATAATCACCCAATGTTTTATTCAGAGCGATTTTCTTTTCATCATATAATTTCATGATGGCCAACGTGGTTGCACATATTTTCGTTACAGAGGCCATGTCGTACACAGATTCTTGTGATATGGGATCTTTCCCGGTATAACTCATCGAGCCATATGTTTTTTGCATCACTATTTTTCCGTCTTTCAATGCGAGCAAAACCATACCAGGTGCTGCTTGTTGGTTGATGGCATCATTGATGATAGAGTCTATTTTTATTTGCTTTGTCTCCATTTTCAAAGCTGTTGTCGGCACCTGATTTTTCAATTGTATTCCAGCACCGTAGGGCAGTGAGGGACAAACGGAAACAGGAAGTTGTCCTTCTGATCCAATCTCACCTTTGATCAATCTGGCTGCAACGGTATGTGTGATGGGATCATCATCGTATGCCAATATGATGTTTTTGGTATCACAATAACTTTTTGCGGCATAGGGATTTCCAAAAACGAAGAGATTGGTTGGCATGGAGGCAGATAGTTGCTGTATCAATGAGATCACCGCCGGACTCATATTGAAATTATTTGCCGGGTATCTGGGCAGTTCGTGAATGGCAATGATTGTTTTGCTGTAGTTCTTATTTAATTGTTCAAACAGTGCATTTGCCTGCTCTTGTGATTTGGTATTGTCAAACACAAATACATCGGCATTGTATGCTTTTCTCATCTCTGCAGCAAACTGCGTTTGCTGGTTTTTGCCTATTTCAACAAGCGCATAGTTGGATGCTGGATTTTTTAACAAGGGGAAAGACGAGGGGTCTTCATATTTACCAACTGTAATTGTTTTCTCAGCAACTTCCTGTTTGAGGGCATTGCTTTTTGCATTTAGTTTTTCTGCAAGATGGCTTGTATCAACCGCCTTCCAATGATGGAGTCCTGTGCTGTATTTCGTTTCCAAAA
>Ga0209358_10003389_pt1 | contig 11763 bp, 11 predicted proteins | sample LauGreFa1BDMLBSN_2_FD_187574 | JGI IMG/M metagenome (GOLD analysis project Ga0209358, IMG submission 187574) | Freshwater lake microbial communities from Lake Michigan, USA - Fa13.BD.MLB.SN (SPAdes) (version 2) | ecosystem: Environmental > Aquatic > Freshwater > Lake | place: Lake Michigan, USA...
ACACCCCTGGCACACCATAACCAATAGACGCATACAGCGCCTGTCCTCGCCCTCTCAACCGCCCAGGAAAATGGTGAGACAACAAAGCAATGCACGCGGTGTGGTGTGTAGCAAACGTGAGCGCATGTAGCACTTGCGCAAACAGCAAGGCCAGCAACACATCGGCAAACCACGTGGTGACCAACATGCGCACCAACATGGCTAAGGCACACAGCAACAACCAAGTGGACAAGGACCATTTCGGCAACCAGCGCGATTGGGTGAAGAACCACACAATTTCAGCCGCCACCGACACCGCCCACAACACACCGATCATGGTTTTGCTGTAACCGAGTTCATCCAAATAGAGTGAGAAAAACACATAAATGCCAATGTGCGACAACACATGGAAAAACACGCTGGCAAAAAACAATTGCACCTTGCGTTGCTTGAGCACCGGCCACACCGGTGGGCGTTGTGCTTCGTGATGCACGGCTTCTTTGTGGTTTGGTAACCACCACACACTGACATTGAGCACCAATAACGAGCCCACTGCCCAAGTGGGAAAGCTGTGCATGCCTTGGTGCTCAAACCAAGCACCGGCCACAAACACGGTGACGAGAAAACCCAAGGAGCCCCACAAGCGCACACGCCCGTATCGACGGGTGTCAAACGCGCCATCGCGGCTGACCCATTGCGCCAAAGCAGCCTCGCTCATGGGCATCATGGCGCTGGTGTGAATGAACATCAAGAGCAACACCAGCCCCAAACCCCACACGCCCAAATCAAACCATAAGCCAATTGAAAACAACAAGGCTGCACCCGCGCAAAACCGCAGCAACTTCACGCGCTCGCCGGTGTGGTCGCTCAACCATCCCCACGCATAGGGTGCGAGCACACGCGTGGCCGCCTGCACAGCCGTGAGCAAACCAATGAGGGTGATCGAGAGCCCGAGTTCTTTCAACCACAAAGGCAAATACGGATTGAAAAAACCAATGTGCGCGAAGTAGCTTGCCGACAATGCAGCAAACGGCAACAACGGGTGTTTCAACAGCGCGGGTTGCGCTGTGGTGTCAGGATCAGCCAATGTGACCAGGTATAGCGGGCATGCTGACCTGCACATCGCCACATTGCGCGCGATGGCGCAAGGCGTGGTCCATCACCACCAAGGCCAGCAAGGCTTCGGCAATGGGTGTGGCGCGAATGCCAACACATGGGTCGTGACGGCCTTTGGTCACCACTTCGGTGGGTTGGCTGTTTTGATCGATCGATTCACGCGGGCTCAAGATCGAACTGGTGGGCTTGATGGCAATGCTCACCTCGAGGTCTTGCCCCGTGCTGATGCCCCCCAACACACCGCCTGCGTTGTTGGTGCGAAAGCCTTGGGCTGTGAGTGAATCACCATGCGTGGTGCCGCGTTGCGCAACGCTTGCAAAACCAGCACCAATCTCCACGCCCTTCACCGCATTCAAACCCATCATGGCGTAAGCAATGTCGGCATCGAGTTTGTCGTACAGCGGTTGGCCCAAACCCACGGGCATGCCAGTGGCGACCACGCGAATGCGCGCACCGCATGAGTCCCCTGCTTTGCGCAAGCTGTCCATGTAATTTTCATACGCTTGCACATCGGCACACGGCGCATAAAACGGGTTGTGGGGCACATGGTCCCAATTTTCAAACGGTATGTGCAGTTCGCCGAGTTGCGTCATGCAACCTTTGAACTCGGTGCCAAATTTTTCGCGCAACCATTTTTTGGCCACCGCACCTGCGGCCACAGTGGGTGCCGTTAAGCGTGCCGATGAACGACCGCCACCGCGTGGGTCGCGAATGCCAAATTTTTGAAAATAGGTGTAGTCCGCATGACCGGGGCGGAAGGTTTGCAAAATATTGCCGTAGTCTTTGCTGCGCTGATCGGTGTTTTGAATCAACAGCGCAATCGGTGTGCCCGTGGTTTTGCCCTCATACACGCCCGACAAAATTTGCACCTGATCGGGTTCGTTGCGTTGCGTCACATGACGGCTGGTGCCGGGGCGGCGGCGGTCTAAATCGATTTGAATGTCGGCTTCAGTCAGCGACATGCCCGGGGGGCAGCCGTCGATCACGCAGCCAATGGCTGGGCCGTGGGATTCACCAAAGTTGGTGACGGTGAATAGGGTTCCGAATGTATTGCCGCTCATGGGGTGGGATTATCCCACCAAGCAACAGCGTGATGACACGCTCAGGGTTGCGTCGGTTCTTTGGGCGCTGATTCGCTCGGCCAATCGCGTATGTAGGCCTTGAGCATTTTGTTTTCAAAGTTTTGGCTGTCCACCACCGCTTTGGCCACATCGTAAAAACTGATCACACCCAACATTTTTCGGTTGCCAATGACGGGCATGTAGCGCGCATGGCTCTCGAGCATCATGCGACGCACTTCGTCGAGCTCGGTGTCAGGTGAACACGTGAGCGGGTGGTCATCCATCGCGCTGCGCACGGTGGCTTCACCCACCTCGCCGCCATTGCGGTGAATGGCTTGGATCACTTCACGGAAGGTCAACATGCCAGCCAGCTCGTCGTGCTCCATGACCACCAGCGAGCCCATGTCTCTTTCAGCCATGGTTTTCAAGGCCAACGCCAATGGCTCGAGCGGTGTGATGGTGAACATCGGGCTGTCGCCCTTGACGCGCAGAATGTCGCTGACTTTCATGGTGCAATTCCTTCAGGGAAGACTGAAATATAGCCCACAATTGCCTCTCAAAACCTGACAACTTCGCGAGACCACCATGCCCGGCTACAACGACCCCAGTTTTGACACCTTGGCCCTGCACGCAGGCGCCACGCCCGACCCCACGACCGGTGCGCGAGCGGTGCCGATTCACCTCACCACCTCGTTTGTGTTTGAGTCAAGCGACCATGCCGCGGCCTTGTTCAATTTGGAGCGTGCCGGTCATGTGTACAGCCGCATCAGCAACCCTACCAACGCCGTGCTCGAACAACGCGTGGCCGCACTCGAGGGTGGCATTGGTGCGATTGCCACCGCCAGCGGTCAAGCGGCTTTGCATTTGAGCATTGCGACCCTCATGGGCGCAGGCTCGCACATCGTGGCCAGCACCGCTTTGTATGGTGGTTCGCACAATTTGTTGCACTACACGCTGAGCCGGTTTGGCATTGAAACCACGTTTGTGAAACCCAATGACATCGACGCATGGCGTGCTGCGGTGCGCCCCAACACCAAATTGTTTTTTGGGGAAACCGTGGGCAACCCCGGGCTCGATGTGCTCGACATTCCCACCTTGTCACACATCGCACATGAAGCAGGTGTGCCCTTGTTGGTTGACAGCACCCTCACCTCGCCTTACTTGATGAAACCGTTCGATCATGGTGCTGATTTGGTGTATCACTCGGCCACCAAATTTTTAAGCGGACACGGCACCGTCATTGGTGGCATCGTGGTGGATGGTGGCAGTTTTGATTGGGAAAAAAGCGGCAAATTTCCTGAGCTGACACAAAGCTACGAAGGCTTTCACAACATGGTGTTCAGCGAAGAAAGCACGGTGGGCGCCTTCTTGTTGCGTGCACGTCGTGAAGGTTTGCGAGACTTTGGCGCCTGCATGAGCCCACACAGTGCTTGGTTGATTTTGCAAGGCATTGAAACGTTGCCCTTGCGTATGGAACGCCACATGAGCAACACTGAAAAAGTGGTGCAGTTTTTGGCCAGTCACCCCATGGTCTCGCGTGTGGGGCACCCGCTGATCGAGAGCCACCCCAGCCGTGCGTTAGCAGAAAAACTGTTGCGCTTTGGCGCGCGTGGTGCGGGCTCGGTGTTCAGCTTTGACATTGCAGGCAGCCGCGCGCAAGGGCGTGCTTTCATCGAAGCCTTGAAGTTGTTCAGCCATTTGGCCAATGTGGGCGATTGCCGCAGCTTAGTGATTCACCCCGCCAGCACCACACACTTCCGCATGAGCGACGATGCTTTGCAAAGCGCTGGCATTGGCCCCGGCACCATCCGTTTGTCCATCGGCTTAGAAGACCCTGATGATTTGATCGAAGATTTGAAGCGTGCGCTCAAAGCAGCTGAAAAAGCAGCATCATAGGAACAGCTTATATGTACCTCACACTCACAGACTCCAACGCGCAACCCTACCAAGCCTACGCCTACACAGGTGGCAAAGCGTTTGATGCTCAAAAACCCACAGTGGTGTTCATCCACGGTGTGCTCAATGACCACAGCGTTTGGATTTTGCAAACCCGTTACCTGGCACACCACGGTTTCAATGTGTTGGCGGTAGACTTGCCCGGGCATTGCAAAAGCGGTGGCGATGCACCTGCCAGCGTCGAAGAAGCTGCGCAATTTGTGGCGCAGTTGCTTGACGCTGCTGGCGTGCAAAAAGCTGCTCTAGTGGGCCACAGTTGGGGCTCACTCATCGCACTTGAAACTGCCTCGCAGTTGAAAGAACGCATCACCCATTTGGCGTTGGTGGGCACCGCGTTTCCGATGAAGGTCAGCCCCATGTTGCTGGACGCTTCGTTGAACGACCCCAGCAAAGCCATTGAAATGATCAATGTGTTTTCACGTGCCACTTTGAGTGCGCCGCCCTCAGCGTTGGGCCCGGGCACATGGGTGTATGGCGCAGCGCGTGCGTTGAACCGCCGTGTGTTGGCGAGCAACCCAAAAGTGAATGTGTTTCACCGTGGCTTCAAAGCGTGTGACGACTATGCCAATGGGTTGAATGCGCTGAACGCTGTTACCTGCCCCGTGTTGTTTTTGCTCGGCCAGCAAGACCAAATGACCACACCCAAAGCAGCGCAAAGTTTGATCGACGCAGCCAAGGCACAGGGGAAGAATTTCAGCGTGGTGAAAGTGCCCATGGGCCACCATCAAATGAACGAATCACCCGAAGAAACTTTGGCTGCGCTGAAGCAGTTTTTAACTTAAGTCACAACACATCCCGCAAGCGCAAGTCTTGCCAGCGCATCCAAAGCCCTTGGCTTTCGGTGCTGCGCACCAAGAGCAAACGGTCCATCAATGGGCTGAGTGGCGTTTGATGCGGGTCTGCCAACAACACAAAGCGCGCTTCGTCGGCGATGTGGTTAGGTGATGTGGCTGCTTCGCTCAAGCGTGCAATCCAATCGAGCTCGACCAGCGTTGCTAACACCTCTTCAAGTTGCAAGGGGTCGAGTTTCAATGCCTCACACAGTTGCAACAAACTCAAACCGTGTGCAGATGTGTTGCGCGCCAAATTCAATTGCTGCAACACTTCTAGCGCGAGTTGAAAACGCCATCCCACACTGCGGCCCTCGCGCGATATACCGCTGAGCAAGCTTGGTAAATTGGCCACCAACACCGCGCCAATGAGCACGATGGACCATGCCAAATAAATCCACACCAACAAAATCGGCACAGTGGCAAAAGCCCCGTACACGACAGAAAACGTGGGCATCTTGCCAAAGTAATAGGTCAACACATTGCGCGCAACTTCGGTGGCCGCAGCCACCCACAACCCACCCACCAAAGCATGGCTCCAGCGCACTTGCGTGTAGGGCACATATTTGTAAAGCGCACTGATGGCCCAAGCCAGCAACAAAAACTCAATGCCGCTGAGCAACCAAGCCAAATTGCCCCAACCATCAGGGGCCAAACCACGCGACACCGACATCACCTGCGACATCGTGACCACACTCGCAGCCATCAACAAGGGTCCCAAGGTCATGGCGGTCCAATACAACAACACACGTTGCGCAAAGGGTCGGCGTTTACGCACGCGCCAAATTGCATTCAAGGTACGGTCGATGGTGAAGATCAACGCGATGGCAGACAACACCAAGGCCGTGACACCCACCACACCCAAACGGCTGGCTTTGCTGGCAAACAAGGTGAGGTAGCCCAACACTTGGCGCGAAATGTTGTCGGGCACCAAGCTCTCGACCAAACGGCGTTGCAACACGGTTTGAAAGTCGCCAAACATTGGAAAGGCGGTGAAAACGGCTAAGGCCACCGTCACCAAGGGGACCAAGGCAATGGTGGTGGTGAAGGTCAAACTGCCAGCGGTTTGGCCCAATCTGTCCTCACGAAAACGTTGCCGCAGCGTGCGCGCGGTGGTGGCCCAAGGGAAACGCTGGAGTCGTTCAAAAAACAGGGTGAGTTGCGAGACAATCATGAACCGAATCATGCCATCACCTCATGTCACATCCTGAAGTTTCAAAACCACCCGTCGACAACGCCCTACCCCCTCATGTGTCGCTCACCCGTTTGTTGGCTGTGAGCAGTTTGATGGGGCTGATCGTGCTCGGCCTCGCGTGGGAGCTGTGGCTCGCCCCTGTGCGGCCCGGTGGCACATTGCTGGCCCTCAAAGTGCTGCCCCTGTGCATACCGCTGACCGGTCTGCTGAAAAACCGCATGTACACCTACCGCTGGGTGAGCTTGATCATCTGGCTCTATTTCACCGAAGGTGTGGTGCGCGCGTATGGCGATGCCCCGCCCAGCAACTATTTGGCGATGATCGAAATCTTTTTGTGCGTGGTGTTGTTCTTTGCTTGTGCCTTGCATGTGCGCTTGCGTTTGAAACATGCGAAGTTGGCAGAGTTCAGTGAATCGACTGATCCCAACACCCCTTCTTCTCATTGATGTTGTCAACATGAACACCACTGCTTTCATTCAAATGTTGCGCCAATGTGTTGGTGAAGCACATGTGCTGACCGATGGCGATTTGTCGAGCTATGAACAAGACTGGCGCAAACGCACGCGTGGCAAAGCACTGGCTGTTGTCCGCCCTGGTAGCACACAAGAAGTGGCGAATGTGGTAAAGGCCTGCGTGCAAGCAGGTGTGAGCATCGTGCCGCAAGGTGGCAACACGGGCTTGGTGGTGGGGTCTATTCCAGACGACAGCGGAAAACAGGTGCTGCTGAGTTTGCAACGCATGCATGCTGTGCGTGCGATCGACACCGACAACCTCACGCTGACGGTAGAAGCCGGTTGCATTTTGCAAAATGTGCAACAGGCCGCCGAACAAGCGGGTTTTTTGTTTCCACTCAGTTTGGGTTCAGAAGGCAGCTGCACCATCGGTGGCAATTTGTCGACCAACGCAGGAGGCACACAGGTGGTGCGTTATGGCAATGCCCGCGAATTGTGTTTGGGCCTAGAAGTGGTAACAGCACAAGGTGACATCTGGAACGGCTTGAGTGGCTTGCGCAAAGACAACACCGGCTATGACTTGCGCAACTTGATGATTGGCAGCGAAGGCACCTTGGGCATCATCACCGCGGCCACGGTCAAACTCTTTCCCATGCCAGCCGCCAAATTGACAGCGTGGGCAGCGGTGCCGAGCGTTGAGCATGCCGTGCAATTGCTGGGCTTGGCACACCAGCATTTGGGCGCGGGGTTAACAGGCTTTGAGATGATGGGTCAATTCGCGTTGAGCTTGGTCGACAAACACTATCCGCAATTGCGTACACCGCTGTGGCGCGACACACCGTACTGTGTGTTGTTAGAAAACTCTGACGCCGAATCAGAAAACCATGCCCGCGAACGCTTTGAGCATGTGCTCGAAAAAGCACTTGAGATGGGTTGTGTGACTGACGCGGTGGTGGCAGAAAACCTGTCGCAAGCGCGCAATTTGTGGCACATCCGCGAGAGCATCACCTTGGCGCAAGCCGAGGAAGGCCTCAACATCAAACACGATATTTCATTGCCTGTGTCTGCCATTCCTCAGTTTGTGGAAGAAACCAACGCCCTGCTCGCGCAACACATCGACGGTGTGCGCTTGGTGAACTTTGGCCATTTGGGCGATGGCAATTTGCACTACAACGTGCAAGCTCCCGAGGGCGGAGACAACGCCACGTTTTTGCGTGAGCAAGAAGACCGCGTCAACGCATTGGTGTACGACTCGGTCAAAAAATTTGGCGGCTCTATTTCAGCCGAACACGGTGTGGGTAGCCTCAAAGTAGACACACTGCCCGACTACAAAGACCCCGCTGCTTTGGCCCTGATGCGCAGCATCAAGCAGGCCGTAGACCCGCACAACATACTCAATCCAGGACGCGTGATTCGCTTGCATTGAGTTCTGGCGCAGGTGCAGGCAACTCAATGCCTCTGAGCATTTCAATCAACTCGGGCAAAGTGTTGGCGTGCATTTTTTCCATCACCCGTGAACGGTGCAGTTTGATGGTCGCCGCCGCCGCGCCATCAACCGCAGAAATTTGTTGGTTGGAGTAACCCCGCACCATCCAATGACAGACCTCCAACTCACGGGGGGTCAAGCGTTTCAACAATTCACTCACGTGGTTGGCTTTGTTGGCCTGCGCCAATCGGTCTGAGGCCACGTGCATGGCGCGTTGCAAGGCGTCAAGCATGGCTTGTGCCGTGAAAGGCTTCAATAAAAAATCAATCGCGCCATGTTTCATGGCAGCAATGATTTCTTCTTGCCGACTTTCGCCACTTACAAACACCATGGGCAAGTCATGCCCCAAGGCTTTCAGTTGGGTTTGCAAATCGACGCCACTCATACCGGGCATACGAACATCGGTCAGCAATACAGTTGGCGGATAAAACACGAGGTTTTGCAAAAAGGCGTCGGCGCTTTCGTACACCGAAACGCGATAGCCTTCTCGCTTGAGCAAGGTGTGCACACTTTGACGAACCGACGGGTCGTCATCGACCAAGACCACATGGCCTAGCGTGTTGTTGGTCGCTTTTCTATGTGGCATGACAAATCAGTCAGAACACTGACCTCGTACCTAGGGAGTAGATGGTTTTTCCATCAGTTTGAACTGTTGCTCTTGGCCATCGGGCGCTTTCACGCGCACCCCTTGAAAGAAAATTTGTGCATCTTTCAAAGCATTGCCACTCAACTGCCAGGGTGGGCTGCCATACACACTCCGCCCTTCGTTGGGACGCAACTCCAACACCGTGGCATTTTTGTTGCCGTCCACAACACACACCGTGGTTTGAACAGGGCTGGTCACAAACACATAGCTAGGGGGTTTGTTGGCTGACACAGACACCACTTCGGGCAACTTTTCTTCGGTATGCGCGCAGCCTTTTGTAGCTGCAACGGGTGGCTTTGCTGGCGCTGGAACGGCCGGCACATTGGTGGCCGAGGCAGCGACCACAGACGGTGAAGATAAGGACGATGCCGATGAAGAAGTTGTCGTGGCAGCAGAAGCGGCAGGAGATGAAGTGGGTGCTGCCACAGGGGTTGGGGCTACTGACTTGGCGACCTCTGTAGGCGGAGGTTCAGATTTCGTTTCAGCAGTGTTTGCCTGCGAATTAAACGTCAATGCACCCCGCCAATTCAATACCAACACCACCACAGCCACCACCAAAAACAGCAAAGCACCCAAAGATTGACGGTTTGCCACGATGCGATAACGAAGATCCAAGAAAAAATCTTTCACCGGTTGTCTGACCAAGTAGTCTGACTTGCTACTTAAAGCCACGATGTTTTCAATCGTTTCATGGTGATCTTGTTGCACCGCATGCGAGGTGGCTGAAGCCGTTTCGGCCACCGACACGGGGGCATGCATGGGTGGGTCAGCGCCCAAAATCATCATCAAGCGTTTGTAGGCTTGGCGCTTGATGGTGATCGAATAAAACAACCCTGTGCCACCCGATTCGAGTTGACGCACCTGCGCTGTCGACAAACACGCTCTGCGCGCCAGTACGCCCTCGTCCATGCCGGCGGCTTGGCGAGTACGCTTTAACAATCCTGGGTCACAGTTCTCGTACAACTCGTACAAAGAAGCTGCTGTCTCACTCTGTGTCATTTTTCGAATTCTCTGTAAGGCATTGGTATGCCTGAAACCGCTAATGTCGCAGTCTGACTTTAGCGCGTCAATACGCCTGCAAGCGTAGTAAACTTTTATATTACCCCAAGGGGCATTGCCTGCACTTAAACTTGGGTGCGCCTCACCTTGAACACCTCCTGCCATATGTCACTTCCACGCCCCGTTCGCCGCCAATACGAAGACTTCATGCAACACGTCTACACACATGGCGTGCAAAAAACCGACCGCACAGGCACCGGTACCAAAAGCGTATTTGGTTACCAAATGCGTTTCGATTTGAACGAAGGCTTTCCGCTGGTCACCAGCAAAAAGGTGCACCTGCGTTCCATCATTCAAGAACTGCTGTGGTTCTTGACCGGTTCAAGCAACAACAATTGGTTGAAAGAACGCAATGTTTCCATTTGGGACGAGTGGGCCCGCGAAGATGGTGATCTTGGCCCCGTCTACGGCGTGCAATGGCGCAGCTGGCCCACACCCGGTGGTGGGCACATTGACCAAATCGCCGAGGTCATCAAAACGCTCAAAACAAACCCCGACTCACGCCGCATCATTGTGAGTGCTTGGAATGTGGCCGAGCTCAACAAAATGGCACTCATGCCATGCCATGCCTTCTTTCAGTTTTATGTTGCGCCTGCTCAACACGCGGGTGAACGCGCGCGCTTGAGCTGCCAGTTGTACCAACGCAGTGCTGACATTTTTTTGGGCGTGCCGTTCAACATTGCCAGCTACGCGCTGCTCACCCACATGGTGGCGCAGCAATGCGACTTAGATGTGGGCGACTTCATCTGGACAGGTGGCGACTGCCATATCTACAGCAATCATCACAAGCAAGTGGAGCTACAACTCAGCCGCACACCGTTCGCCTACCCAACGCTGAACATCAAGCGCCAGCCCAAAGACATCTTCAGCTACGAATACGAAGACTTCGAAGTGCTGAACTACCAATGCCACGACGCCATCAAAGCTCCTGTGGCAGTGTGAAGCATGGCATTGAATTTGATTTTTGCGCGCGCGCGTAACGGCGTGATTGGCCACAACAACACCTTACCCTGGCATTTGCCCGAGGACTTGGCACATTTCAAAGCCACTACCTTGGGCCAACCCGTCATCATGGGTCGCAAAACTTGGGACTCTTTGCCCGTCAAATTTCGCCCTTTGCCCGGTCGTATGAATATTGTGGTGACGCGCCAAACCGATTGGCACAGCGACGGCGCGCATGTGGTTCACTCGGTGGATGAAGCCTTGCAAGCCTGCCCCACAGATGCACAACCGTGGGTGATTGGCGGCGCCGAGCTCTACCGCTTGGCCATGCCCAAAGCCACGCGTGTCGTGGTGACTGAAATCGATGCCGACTTTGAGGGCGATGCTTTTGCACCCGAGCTCGACGCCTCGTGGCATGAGGCCTCACGCACGCAGCATGTGGCGGCCAACGGTTTGCACTTCAGTGTTGTGAATTGGCTCAAGCGTTGAATTGAACCTTCATTCGCGCATTGAGGTTCAGGAACTGCTGGAGATGGCCAGCACTCAATAACGTTTGAAAAACAATTGCTCAATCGCGGCCTTGGCGGATTGACGCGAGGCTGTGTCTTGTGAAGCCAATTCAGACATGGGCCCGTGCATGATTTTTTTGGCCAAGCGTTGCGACAAGGCTTCAAGCACGCTGTCAATGTCGTCGCCCTTTTCAATCATTTTTTTGGCTTTGGCCAATTCTGCACTGCGCCAATCTTCTAGCTGCGCATTGAGCTCTTGAATCAATGGCACATGATCGCGTTGTTGCAACCATTGGTTGAATTTGTGCACACCTGAATCGATGATGATCTCAGCTTCTTTCACCGCCGACTGCCTGGTCTCTTGGCCTGTGCGAACCACTTTGGCCAAGTCATCGACGGTGTATAAATAAACGCTTTCAAGCTGCGCCGCCTCAGCCTCGATGTCTCTGGGCACTGCGAGATCGACCATGAACATGGGCTTGTTTCTGCGCTGTTTCAAGGCACTTTCAATGGCACCCAAACCAATGATGGG
>Ga0209358_10003390_pt1 | contig 11763 bp, 11 predicted proteins | sample LauGreFa1BDMLBSN_2_FD_187574 | JGI IMG/M metagenome (GOLD analysis project Ga0209358, IMG submission 187574) | Freshwater lake microbial communities from Lake Michigan, USA - Fa13.BD.MLB.SN (SPAdes) (version 2) | ecosystem: Environmental > Aquatic > Freshwater > Lake | place: Lake Michigan, USA...
CGACGGTAACTTTGCCAGCCATTAAAAATTCCTTTGTGTGAAAGTATCTTGACGTCAAGACACTTAAATCTTAGTCCCTTTAGCGATAGCGGGAGTATCTGGATATGGCCTACCGGTCCTGCCAGGTTGTACAGTACAAATCACAGCAGTAAACAATTCATTCTTGGAGGGTTCCATGGTCGATTACCAGGCATACGATGCATTAACTTTTGATTGCTACGGCACTTTGATCGACTGGGAATCTGGAATTCTGGCGGGACTTCGAGCGGCCTTAGGTTCCGAGGTTGCAGAAGCAACAGACGCCGAACTGCTCGGCGAATTCTCGACACATGAACACGATGCTGAAGTGCCATATAAGGGTTACCGGGAAGTGCTTGGTCTGACTTTGCGCATGCTTGCATCTGCTCGTGGAATCACGACTACCCCAGAACAAGAAGCGAAATTTGGCGGCAGCGTGGTTGATTGGCCAGCTTTCCCAGATTCACATGATGCCCTTGTTGAACTTCAAAAACATTACAAACTAGTCGTAATCACAAACTGTGACGATGATCTATTTGCAGCCTCGGCAGAACGTCTCGGAATTAAGTTTGATGAAGTGATTACCGCACAGCAAGTTGGGTCATACAAACCAAACATTGAAAACTTCCACTTCGCGCACGAAAAAGTGGAACGCACCCTAGGTATTACTAAGGATCGAATACTGCACGTGGCGCAAAGTTTGTTCCACGATCATGCGCCTGCAAAGAGTATTGGCATGACTACTATTCACATCAAGCGTCGCGGAAATGGTGCAGCGCCTGCCGCTAGTGCAGCTCCAGATCAGGTTTTCCCTGACATGGCATCATTTGCTTCAGCAGTTACTGGGTCTTAGTTTTCTTTTTGCCGCTGGCCAGAACTACTGCAGCACCAGTAATTGAAATTCCAAGTAGCAACTGCCATGTGATGTTGGTAGATGCAGTTGGGAATAACACGTCCATCAAGATTGCACCTGAGAGCTGCCCCACAACAGAGGTAAGGGTGAATAGAAATACGCCAAGAGTTTTTGCCATGAACGAGGCTGTTAAAACAAACAGCACACCAAATGGTCCACCAAGCCAAATGATTGGATTCTCCCAAGGCATCGGTGGAACATTAAAGCCTTGCGGATCAACCTGCTGCACAACCACATAAACAATTACCAAGGTGATGAAGCCAACAATAAAGTTAACCATTGTTGCGGCGGCTGGTTGTCCAGTGTGATTTGCGATCTGGCCGTTTAGCGCGGGTTGAGTTGAAACCAATGCACCAGCAGCGAATGAAATCAACACAGCTCCGAATGCAAACTGCCCAGCTGAATCTTGGCCAAGCACCGAGACAAAAACTCCAACAATGCCCAGAATTGCGGCGCAAACTCTCATAAGAGTCACCGGTTGTTTGCCAGCTGGACCAATACCTGTTTTGTCTACCAACAGGGCGGCTGATGTTTGACCAGCGACTGCTGCCACGGTGAAGATTGCGACACCAATGACTTGCACTAAACCACTTTGGCTAGCTACAAAGAATGCGCCGGATAAACCACCAAACAACTGCCAACGCTTCAGTCTTCCTTCGCGAACTAATCGAGGGATACTGATAAATCCCTGTCGGATCGGACGACTAAAAATCATCATTACGGACAAAACCATTAATCCGGTTGTGAAGTTGATCAAGGCAGTGATCAACGGATTCTCGGTGTAGGTATTCAATTCACTGTTAATCGAGGATTGCGCAGTGATGATTATGGAAGCAATGAAAGTGATAACGATGTGTGAGAACTTAACTTTTTCCAAAGTTCCAGGAGACTGTGTCATTTGATTACTTACTTCCCTGTGGCACAACGAGCGCCAAAATTAGAAGGAATGTTCCTAGCGTCGCCAGCACAGTTAGATCTACTCTGCGCCTTCGCACTCTTAACAATCCAGCGGCTGAATCTGGTAGCCGTAATCTCAAAACAAATGCAAGTAAGACACTTAACGAAAGAAAGATGGCACCAAATCGAAAATCAACATAAATGACAACAATTAATGAGGCCAGGATTCCCAAGTAAACACTCAGGATTGGCCATTGCTGCTTTACAAAGGTTTTCATAACTTGCCCATCCTGCCACTGTTTAACGGCCTGCGGTGGGATGCAGGCAAATGCTTTTACTTAATGGAAGAAATGCCTAGTTCCGGTGAAGTACATGGTGATTCCAGCTTTATTGGCAGCAGCAATTACTTCTTCATCTCGCACTGACCCGCCAGGCTGGACCACCGCACTAATTCCGGCATCCAGTAAAACTTCTAACCCGTCTGCAAATGGAAAGAAGGCATCGCTAGCAGCAACACTTTTCATAGCGCGATCGGTACCAGCTCTAGAGACCGCAAGTCGAGCTGAATCAACTCGATTAACTTGTCCCATTCCAATTCCAACTGCAGCCAAATCTTTGGCCAGTAAAATTCCGTTTGATTTAACACATCGTGAAGCACGCCAAGCGAACTCTAAGTCCGCCAAAGTTTTTGTATCAGCTGCTGGACCGGAAACTAATTGCCAATTGCCAACCTTGTCACCTGGACTTTGGAATCTATCTTGTGATTGCAAAAGCATGCCACCTGAAATTGGTCGCATTTCAGCATGAACTGAATCATCGGGAGCAACTGCTTTCAAAATTCGAACGTTAGCCTTTTCTTTCAGCACTTCCAGCGCATCAATGTCGAAATCTGGAGCCACAATTACCTCGGTAAAGACCTGTGAAACAGCAAGTGCCATTTCTTTGGTTACTTTTTGATTGGTAGCAATCACACCACCGAATGCCGATACTGGATCCGTTGCATTTGCTTTCAGGTAAGCCTGCGCAATATCTTTATCGCTTGCTACGCCACAAGGATTTGCATGCTTGATAATTGCAACAGTAGGTGTCGTGTGATCATAAGCCGCTCGATATGCAGCATCCGCATCAACAAAATTGTTGTATGACATTTCTTTGCCATGAAGTTGTTCCGCTTGAGCAATTCCGGAATTGCCAAACTTTGCAACATAGAGAGCCGCATCTTGATGTGGATTCTCGCCGTATCGCAAAGTCTGAGCACGCTCCCAAACTCCCCCAACCCAAGCTGGAAAACCTACTTGAGATGGATCTGAATCTGGCAAAACAACAGATGCCAGCCAACTCGAAACTGCAACATCATATTGCGCAACGTGTTGGAAGGCCAGAGTTGCAAGCGCTACGCGCTGAGTTTTCGTGAAGCCATCACTCTTGACTGCATCAAGTACGGAGGCATAAGAAGCTGGGTCGACTACTACCGCAACATTTGCGTGGTTCTTTGCGCTGGCTCGAACCATTGCAGGTCCGCCGATATCTATTTGCTCAATACATTCTTCGATACTGGCGCCAGAGGCAACGGTTTGAGCAAATGGATAAAGGTTTACAACAACTAACTCGAAGGCCTCAATACCAAGTTCCGAAAGTTGGGCTACGTGTTCGGGCTTACGCATATCCGCCAACAGCCCACCGTGAATTTTTGGATGTAAAGTTTTTACTCTGCCATCGAGGGATTCAGGAAATCCTGTTACATCCTTAACTTCAGTAACCGGTATACCAAGGGCGGCAATGTTCGCCGCAGTGCTACCTGTAGAAACAATCTTTACGCCAGCTTCATGAAGCCCTTGAGCAAGTTCGGTCAAACCTGTTTTGTCATAAACACTAATGAGTGCTCGGGTAACTTTGCGGGTTTGCGTCATTTCAAAGTCACCTTCCCGTTTGCAATTTCACTAACTGTTGCTATTAATAGTTCACGCTCAGCTTGCTTGATTCGTTCATGGAGTGAGACCTCAGTGTCACCTGGCTCCACCTTAACTATGACCTGGCCAATAACTTCACCAGTATCAACACCCTTGTCTACGAAGTGAATAGTTGCACCGGTTTGCGAAACACCGGCAGCCAGGGCATCTCGCACTGCATGAGCTCCTGGAAAATCAGGAAGTAATGCGGGGTGGGTATTGATGATTTTTCCCTGATGAAAACGCAAAACGACGGGACCAAGTATTTTCATAAATCCGGCAGAAACAATCAACGAAGGCTTTAGTCGACTTAACTCAGTAGCTAAATTCTGATCCCACTTAACTCGATCCTCGAGCAGTGGCACAACGGTTACTGGAATTCCTAGTTCCCGAGCGCGCTCACAAGCTGGAACCTCAGCCTCTGATATGAGACCTACGATTTGAATGCCAATTTGATCTGCATGATTTGCTAGGGCGGCAAAAAGTGTGCCTGCTCCCGATGCCAATACAACTACGCGAAAATTCGCCACTAGTTAAGTCTATTTTGTAATTGCTTCTCGATTGAACCAACAGTGCAGAAGTGACATTACGGTCCGCGGAATAACAAGAGTTAGCAGCGCTGAAAGCCCACATACAGAAATCGCAGCAACTGCGACCTCGGTTGGCACTGGTCCGACGAACTTCAAATATCCAGTACCAAGTGAGCCACTTGAAGCCGCTGCTGCGATCCAAACAAATATTGAAAGCAAACCAACCGATACCAACAATGTGACTACTTCTCGCCAGCGAACGACAAAGGACAGAGCGATCGCGATCGAGTCGCCTTGGGCTGACCATCTCTCGCGTGGCATCAAAAAATAGATTGCGATTCCAATCAGAATCGGCACCACCACAAAATATGCTGCAAGCGCCGCTGATTCGCTAGGCAGAATCGATAGCAAGGGAAATGCAGGTAGCGCTCCTGGGCTGGCATTTTCTGGAGTCACGACTCCACCGCCAAGCATGATCCCGGGACCTAGCAGATAAGACATTGCCCAGACATTTACTGTTGGCAGATATCCGATGCCAAGTAACGTCATGAAGAATCCGTCAATAAACCCCGGTGCCATAAGTGTGGTGACTGCCCGAACTTGCGCCCAGTTCAGAATAAGTGAAACCGAGGTTAGTAGAGATCCTGCAATAAACAAGAGTCCGAAGGAGATCACCGCAGGTCTGATTCCATCGACAACAAGTTTTGGCATTGCATCGGTCAGAATTGTTTTCGAAGGTGCGTAAGTAATTACGCAAACCGAAGTCACAGCTAGGGCAACAACAAGAGTGTGCATAAATGTTGAAGTGATTCCGGTGTAGAGATCATTGGTTGAGGAAATCAATCCAATTAGTCCCGCAAGTCCTGAATAGATCAGACTGATTGAAATTGCAATCCGAATGAAGTCAACGGCAGTTTTGGGTTGCGAACTCTTGAGAGCCCATTGGGTTGCTTTCCATAAAATCAAAACAGGTACTACCAAGAATCCCCAAGGTAAGACACCGATTGTTGTTGTGCCGATTACTAATGGAACTAAATGCAAAACCTGCCAGGCTATTCCAGCAGCTCGAAGAACTTGCAAAGTTGATTCGCTGCCATGGGCTGCAAACAACCAGGCCGCCATGATGAATCCCAAAGTCAAAATGTAACCAATGACAACGGCAACGCCAGCCGCAATCGCACCAGCTATCAATGGTGGGTAGTGATTAATGTGATCTTCCGGTACCGGACGTCGCCATTGGCGCTGAGGTGCGCCTACTGGTCGCTTACGAGGAAGATCATTGGTCACACTTAAAATCGTCCCAGTTCAGCCTGAGAAAAGCTGATTCGACACGAATTAACGACTAGCTAGGACTTCGCGAACAAGTCTGGCTGCTTCACTTGGAGTTTTTCCAACGCGAACGCCTACTGCCTCAAGTGCATCTTTCTTTGCTGCCGCAGTTCCAGATGAACCAGAAACAATCGCACCTGCGTGACCCATAGTTTTTCCTTCAGGTGCCGTAAAGCCTGCAACGTAACCGACGACTGGCTTTGTCACGTTGTCCTTAATGAAAGCAGCGGCGCGCTCTTCGGCGTCACCACCGATTTCACCAATCATTACGATCACTTCAGTTTCTGGATCTGCTTCAAATGCAGCAAGGCAATCAATGTGTGTAGTTCCAATAATTGGATCACCACCGATTCCTACACAACTTGAGAAACCAAGATCTCTTAACTCAAACATCATTTGATAAGTCAGAGTTCCGGACTTACTCACTAGACCAATGCGTCCCTTTTTGGTGATGTCTCCTGGAATGATTCCGGCATTTGAAAGTCCTGGACTAATCAAGCCTGGACAGTTTGGTCCAACTAGACGAGTCTTACCGGAGTTTTCGGCGTACTGGAAAAATGCAGCTGTGTCATGAATTGGAATGCCTTCAGTAATTACTACGCATAGTGGAATGGCCGCATCTACTGCTTCTATTACTGCGGCCTTTGCAAACTTAGGTGGCACAAAAACAACTGAGACATTTGCTCCAGTTGCGGACATTGCTTCACCAACGTTGTTAAACACTGGAATACCATCAACTTCTTGGCCACCTTTGCCTGGCGTTACACCAGCAACAACATTGGTACCACTTGCCACCATGCGACGGGTGTGCTTGGTTCCCTCGGAACCAGTCATTCCCTGAACTAAAACTTTGCTATCTGCATCAAGAAAAATTGCCATCAGAAGTCCTACTTACCTGCAGCTAGTTGGGCAACGCGACGAGCGGCGTCATCCATAGTTTCAACACGTTCAATTAATGCAATTCCAGATTCGTCAAGAATGCGACGACCTTCAACTGCATTGTTTCCATCGATTCGACAAACGATTGGTTTGGTAATTGGTTCGCCACGTTCGGCAAGCATTCCTACCGCCTGCACAATTCCGTTAGCAACTGCATCGCACGCTGTAATTCCACCGAAGACGTTTACAAAAACTGCCTTTACTTCTGGATCACCTAAAACGATGTCCAAGCCATTAGCCATAACTTGAGCGCTAGCGCCACCACCAATGTCAAGGAAGTTCGCTGGCTTAACGCCACCAAACTCTTCACCTGCATAAGCAACTACGTCCAAGGTGGACATAACTAGGCCGGCGCCATTCCCAATGATTCCAACTTCGCCTTGAAGCTTTACGTAGTTCAGATCAAATTCTTTGGCGCGCAATTCGATTGGATCAGTTTGCGCGTTATCGATAAGAGCTAGATGTGATTCATGACGGTATTGCGCGTTGTCATCTAGTGAAACTTTGCCATCTAGGGCCAGAACTCGGCCGTCAGTAATTCTTGCTAGTGGATTAACTTCAACCAGAGTTGCATCTTCTTCAACTAAGACTTTCCAAAGACTCTGCAGCATTTCAATAACCTGATCCCGAACTTCGGCTGGGAACTTTGCGGCATCCGCAATCTCAGTTGCTTTTTCAAGCGTGCAACCAACAAGTGCATCAACCCGAATCATTGCCAATGCGTCCGGATTGTTTACAGCAACCTCTTCGATTTCGACGCCGCCTTCAACGCTGGCCATCGCTAGGAATGTGCGATTGGTGCGATCAAGCAAAAATGAGACGTAATACTCTTCGGCAATGTCTGCAGCTTCAGCAACCAAAACTTTATGGACTATGTGTCCTTTGATGTCTAGTCCAAGAATGTCTTGGGCACGATCTTTGGCATCACTTGCATTGTCAGCAAGCTTTACGCCGCCGGCTTTACCGCGGCCGCCAGTTTTAACTTGAGCTTTCACAACAACAGTTGTTCCAATTTCAGTTGCAACGGCCTGGGCTTCTTCAGGTGTGAAGCAGACTTTGCCGGGCACCACAGCTACGCCATGTTTGGCGAATAATTCTTTGGCTTGGTATTCGTATAGATCCACGGTTTGCGGGTCACTCTCTCGCTAGCTTGTGACTCAACCTTAGCGAACGCTCGCGACACCTACGTTGGCGCTAACCCATTCGACTACGTCACCGATTGGTGTGCCAGGTGTGAACACATGTGCAACGCCAGAATCTTGTAACTGAGTTACGTCATCAGTTGGTATTACGCCACCACCAAAGACCACAATGTCGGAGGCTCCCTTTGCTGCCAGAAGTTCGATGACTGCAGGAAACAAAGTTAGGTGTGCGCCGGAAAGAATCGACATTCCAATGGCGTCAGCATCTTCTTGGATCGCTGTTTGAACTATCTGTTCTGGAGTTTGATGAAGGCCGGTGTAGATAACTTCGAATCCAGCGTCACGAAGCGCGCGGGCAATCACTTTGGCGCCGCGATCATGGCCATCAAGGCCAGGCTTTGCGATTACGATTCGAATTGGGCTCACCCCTTATTCATACAGGCAAATTGCAGATGCCTGCAATTTGCCACCATCAATGCAGGCCCATATTGCAGATGCCTGCAATTTGCCACGGATTCCTCAAATACTTCCAAAAATCTAATAATCCGCGGATATCCCTTTGTTTAATGCGTGGGTTATGTCACTTTCTCCCCTAACACCACATTTTCATTTCCCAAAGGCCCAGAAGTCGGGTAGAAAAGACTTATAACTTAAGCATTTTTGCCTCCGATAGGGTCTAAGTATGAGCACAGCACCACGCGGTCGTCATCGCGCTGCCCGCCATGCTGCCCCAAAGAAGAAGGTCGTTTCTGGCAAGCACGTAGGCGCGCTCGTTGGCATTGCAGGCATGAGCTCGGTTGTTGCGACATCTGGCTCCACTGTTGCTGGCGTGGTTCAAGCAGGCGATACCAGCGTCATGGAATATCCCGCGGCAACTGTTACAGCATCAGGCCAACTAGCTAGTGACGCTTCAATTCAAACCAGCACATCCCGTGCGCAGGCTGCCAGCCGTTCCGAAGATCGCCAAACTCTCGCGGAAGCAGAAGTTGTCGCTGCCGCTGCAACCGTAGATGATCCAACCAGCGATCCAAATGCCGTTATTGATACCACTCCGACAGTTTCAAGTACCGAACGAAAATCACTGCAAGCGCTCGCTGCAACTACAGATCAGCTCGATACCTTAGTTGCCCAGGCCCAAGATCAAAAAAATCAGCAAGCCCAAATTTTGCTAAGTGAACAACAGGCAGCTGCTAACGCAAAGGCACAGGCTGAAGCCGAGCAGCAGGCTGCTTTAATTGAAGCGGAACGTCTTCGCCAGATCGGCGTTATCGAAGTTCCAATTCAATCGAATTACACACTGAGTGCTCGATACGGCCAGCGCGGTGGCATTTGGTCAGCTGGTTGGCACACCGGATTGGACTTCCGTGTTAAAACAGGTACCACCGTTGTGGCAGCAGCCAATGGAACTGTAATCGCAGCTGGTTGGGGTGGCGCTTACGGCTACCGAATTGAAATCGATCATGGCAATGGTTACGTAACCGCTTACAACCATTTATCCAGAATTGAAATAACCGAAGGCAAAGTTGCTGCCGGGCAAGAAATTGGAAAGTCTGGATCTACTGGAAACACGACTGGACCGCACTTGCACTTCGAAGTAACTAAAGATGGCGAATTCATGAACCCATCAGCTTGGCTATGGGGAAAGTAATTTACAGTTTTTCAACTGGCGCGTAACGCAAAAGTAAGCGCTTCTCTCCCGCACTCTTGAAATCAATCGTTGCTTCCGCTTTTTCATTCTGTCCGACAACTGCAGTAACGGTTCCCATTCCAAACTTGTCATGTAAGACTCGGTCGCCAACTTCGAGCACCATTACTGGTTCATCCCGCTTCGTTGGCTTTGAATAGCCCGAACCAGAAAGTCCTAATGGGCCAGGTTCTTCGCCTTGACGATCCACGAGCTCTGCTGGGATTTCTGAAAGAAATCTAGATTCTGGGTTGTAATTTGGTTGCCCCCAGGTTGAACGCGCAACAGCGCGCGAAAGAAATAAACGTTTCATGGCGCGAGTCATGCCAACGTAAGCCAAGCGCCGCTCTTCTTCGAGTTCAGGTGCTGAACCTAAAGCGCGCTGATGTGGGAACACTCCGTCTTCCATTCCAGTTAAGAACACAACTGGAAACTCAAGTCCTTTTGCAGTGTGCAAAGTCATTAAAGTGACAACCCCACCACGCTCTTCACCTGTTGGGATTTGATCAGAGTCTGCAACTAGCGACACCCGTTCCAAGAAATTAGACAGAGTTGCGACTTCGTCTGAGTCATTATCTTCGGCGAATTGTTCTTCATACTCCCGCGTAACGTTCTCGAGTTCAGCAATATTTTCAACGCGTACTTCGTCTTGCGGATCTTTGCTAGCTGTTAATTCCTTCAAATAGCCAGAGGCCTCCATCGCTGCTTCCAGGATCGCGCTTGGTCCAGCGCCTGATTCATCTAGCGTGCGCAGGTTTCCGAGCAGTCGGTTGAATTCAGCAAGTGCCGTAGCAGAACGCGTTGGCAAAGTGTGAATTTCTGACAATCTATTGAGTGCTGCACTAAAGGTGATCTTTTCGCGGCGCGCGAATCCTTCTACGGCCTCTTCGGCCTTATCGCCAATCCCACGGCGAGGCGTGTTCAAGATTCGACGTACCGAAACATCGTCTTCTGGATTAGAGACTGCGCGCAGGTAAGCAAGCGCATCTTTAATTTCCTTACGTTCATAGAACCTAGTTCCACCAACAACTTTGTATGGGACTCCCCGACGAATGAAGACTTCTTCCACGCTTCGAGATTGGTTGTTTGTACGATAAAAAACTGCAACATCTTTGTAGTCGAAACCATGATTATCAATCAGATCTGCAACATTTGTGACAATAAAGTCGGCTTCATGATGTTCATCATTGGCGGTATAGATAACAATCTTTTCACCACTGCCTTCGGCAGTCCAAAGGCGTTTGGCAGGACGGCCGGAATTCTTTTCAATGACTGAGTTGGCACTTGTGAGAATGTTTTGTGTCGAGCGATAGTTCTGTTCTAGAACAACGGTTTTAGCATCTGAGTAATCTCGTTCAAACTCAACAATGTTGCGGATGTTTGCGCCGCGAAATGCATAGATGCTTTGATCAGCATCGCCAACTACGCAAAGTTCAGCAGGAGCGATTCCATCTTTACCGTTACCGACTAGTTCGCGAATCAAAACATATTGTGCATGGTTTGTATCTTGATACTCATCAACAAGTACATGTCGGAAGCGACGATGATAGTGCTCAGCCACATCCGGGAATGCTTGAAGCAGCGCAACGGTATGCCCAATTAGATCATCAAAGTCAACAGCGCTAGCTAACATCAATCGGCGTTGATACTCGCCATAAGCCTGGGCAACCGTTTGTTCCTGCGCGGTTACAGCTTTGCTTATCGCATCTTCGTAATCAATCAATTCATTCTTTAGATTGCTGATTTGCCCAAGTAAGTATTTTGGGCTGTAAGACTTTGGATCGATTCCAAGATCCTTTGAAACCAAGGAGAGCATGCGAACTGAATCTTGCGTGTCATAAATTGTGAATGAAGGTTTCAAGTTAAGTCGCTTGGCTTCATTGCGCAGAATCCGAACACAAGCCGAGTGAAATGTTGAAACCCACATACTTCTGGCCTTTGGGCCAACCATGTGAGCAACACGTTCTTTCATTTCATTAGCCGCTTTATTTGTAAAGGTGATTGCCAAAATCTCGGTAGGGGCTGCATTTCGCTCAGCCATCAAGTAGGCAATTCTGCGAGTTAGCACTCTAGTTTTTCCAGATCCAGCACCGGCAACTACCAGCAAAGGAGTTCCCGAATGAATGACGGCTTGGCGCTGCGGCTCGTTTAAGTCATCCAAAAGTTGTGAAGGCACACGGACAGTCTACGTAAGCACCCTGACATGTGGAGTTGTGGCATTAAAGAAATAGAGTGGTCGACGTGAGTAATGAATCAAAAGAGCGAATTGAAATCCCAGAAGGTGTAACACGCGCGCTAGTAGTGACTGCACACCCTGACGACGTGGACTTTGGTGCTGGTGGAACTGTAATGGCCTTGGTTA
>Ga0209358_10003392_pt1 | contig 11759 bp, 17 predicted proteins | sample LauGreFa1BDMLBSN_2_FD_187574 | JGI IMG/M metagenome (GOLD analysis project Ga0209358, IMG submission 187574) | Freshwater lake microbial communities from Lake Michigan, USA - Fa13.BD.MLB.SN (SPAdes) (version 2) | ecosystem: Environmental > Aquatic > Freshwater > Lake | place: Lake Michigan, USA...
GACGAATTGTTATGGATTAAAAACCCAACAGAATTTAATGTTGGTCCCTATGGCATTAAAGAACCAAAAGGTGATGGAGTTTTAGCTAAAGACTTAGTTGAACTGGGCGCAATTATTTTGCCTGGACTGGCAGTAGATGTAAAGGGAACTCGTTTAGGTAAAGGTAAAGGTTTTTATGACCGAGTACTGGTACAACTAAATGAAAACGTAAAAAGAATAGTTTTGTTATTTGATTTAGAATTTATCCTGGAAATTCCTAAAGAATCCCATGATCAACCAATTCACACAATTGCCACACCGTACAGATCAATTCACTTCACAAAACCTGATTAAACCGGAACTGAAGTCCCTAGGAATAAGCCAAGACTTAGAGCAATTAATCCTGTTATAAAAGTAAAGCTTGCATAACCAATACTTTTTAGCCATCCATGTTTCTTTGTTGTTTCATGCATTTCCAACATGAAGGATGAGAAAGTTGATAAGGATCCAGCAATTCCCACAGTTAAGAATGGATGAAACCAACTTTGCCAACCTTCGACTGCAAAGAATGCATCAGCAAAAAGAGCGGAAACTAAACCTAGTAAAAATGAAGCGATGATATTTCCAGGATAAGTTCCCATAGAAATTTTTGCGTTGTGTGTGAGAAAACGCAATCTAAAGCGCAGCATGGCACCAAGTGCTCCACCTAGAGCAATCGCAAAAAGTGTGGGAACTGTTTCGTTCATCGATCACTTCTTTGTTCAGATTTTTTCAATGCATAAGCAGTTGCTGCACAGAAAAGGTAGGTTATAAGGGTGAAAAACCTTTCAGCTGATACGCCCAGGATGGCCGCTATCTATGCCCGTCAGTCTCTAAGTTTGTCCGACGGGATTGACCGACAAGTTAGCATGTGCACAAAATTGTGCGAGGCAAGAGGTTGGACTGTTGTCGAGGTTTATAAAGACAACGACGTCTCTGCCTCAAAAGTCCGAGGCAAGTCGACTGCCTGGGGAAAAATGCTTGAAGACATACCAAAGGGCAAATTCGACGTTGTTGTTGCTGTTGACTTGGACAGGCTGCTTCGAAGAGTTTCCGACCTAACACTCCTAACGGACACGGGCGTGAGCGTTTTGACAGTGAATGGCGAAATTGACCTCACGACTGCAGATGGGCAGTTCCGAGCAACGATGCTGGCTAGCATTGCTCAATTTGAGACTCGCAGAAAAGCAGAGCGACAATTGCGAGCCAACGCAGCTCGCTCGGCTGCGGGGAAACCCGTTCCTACCCGTCGTCGGTATGGCTACGAAACGGATGGTTGCACCCCTCGCCCAGATGAGGCGAAAGAGGTGAAACGCCTATTCGAGGAATTCAGGAAAGGTGCATCTATTCGAAGCCTCGCAGTCGAGATGCGTCGCAGAAATGTTGACCCTGGGGGCGGAAAGGGGTGGCCAGTAAATCGAATTCGAGGAATTCTAGGGAGCCCTTTCTACGGCGGTCAGGTTTACCACTTAGGAACGGTGACTGACTCAATTGTTAGTGAGCCAGAAAACTCCTTTCGTCAATGCGGTTTACTAGCGTGCATAGACTGAAGGGAGAGCGACTAGAGGAGAAAAATGTCGAAAGTATTGGATCTCAAAATTGAGGGCATGACCTGCGGCCACTGCGAGATGTCGGTGTCCAAGGAACTTGCCAAACTTGCCGGCGCAAAAGACATCAAGGTCATTGCTGCTGACGGCACCGCTCACGTGAGCGTTGACGAGTCAGTAACGACCGATGCAGTTGCGGCAGCCATTGACGAGGCAGGCTACAAATTAATCTCGAACTAGATATCGAGGGCATGACTTGCACCGCGTGTGCTCGTCGTGTTGAAAAAAACTTGAACAAGATAGAAGGCGTTTCTGCGTTTGTTGACTTTGCTTCAGAAAAGGCGCACATTACAGCAGCACCACAGGTCACCCAGGATGCTCTTCGCAAAGCTGTTGAAGATGCCGGCTACAAGGTTGGATCTAACCGCAGCGAATTAACCTCGCTGCTTTGGCGGCTTTGGGTTGGTGCACTTATTGCGCTTCCGGTTGCAATCATCAGCATGTTTCACCAGCTCGTGCCCCCAAATTGGCATAGCATCGCCGCAGTTGCAACTTTGCCAATTGCCACCTGGGTATCCTGGCCGTTTCACTCGGCTGCGTTCAAGAACTTAAAACTAAAAACCACCACCATGGACACCCTGGTTTCACTTGGTGTGATTGTGGCCTACGGCTACAGTGTGATTCAACTTTTCACCGGTGGGATGGATGTCTACTTTGAAGTTGCTGCCGTTGTGCCAACCGTTGTGCTGTTTGGCCGCTGGTTAGAAGTGCGCACCCGTAGAAGCGCAACCGATTCTGTGCGTGCGTTGCTATCTGCGATTCCAGAGACCGCAGAGGTTCGTCGCGACGGTTCACAGGTAACTTTGCCAACCGCGCAGGTAAAGCTTGGTGACCTAGTTGTTGTTGCCACCGGTCAACGCATTCCGGTTGATGGCGAAGTGATTGAGGGTGCAAGCCAAATTGACAATGCTCTGATCACTGGCGAATCTGTTCCCGAAGAAGTTTCGGCCGGTCACCAACTGCACGCCGGTGCGGTAAACCTTGGTGCAACCTTGGTAATCAAAACCACTGCCATAAGTTCAGCAAGCCGCATCGCACAAATTGCCGACTTGGTGCGCGAAGCAACCGCACACAAAACCAAAATCACCTCACTCACAGACAAAATCAGCGAGGTCTTTGTGCCACCGGTGATTGCACTTTCTATCATCACGTTTTTAGTTTGGACATTCGCAGCCGGCGATGCACAGCGTGGCCTGTCTGCAGCAATCGCGGTGCTAGTCATTGCGTGCCCATGTGCACTGGGCATTGCAGTGCCAATGAGCCTGGTGGTTGCCACCTCACTCGGCGCCAAAAAAGGCATCGTGATTCGCGACCCAGACACCCTCAGTCTCTTGAATCGCGTGCGCAAGGTGGTGCTAGATAAAACCGGGACTCTAACCACCGGCAATCTTCGCGTCTCGCAGACCTACCCACTAGCCGGCGCTAACCAGGCCAAGATCGTGGCTATTGCGGCAGCTATCGAGCGTTCATCGGTGCACCCAATCGCCAAGGCAATTGCTGCTCTTGATGCCAGCTTCACCGCAACCAACGTGGTTGAGACCGCGGGCAGCGGGGTTGAAGGCACGGTCACCATCACCGCAGACCAGGTGGTCGCAGCCAGAGTTACCCGTTACTCGGAAAGTGGATTCACCAACCAGGCAGAACTGGATGCGGCCGTTGCGCAAGCGGGACCCAAGTCTTTGGTGGTTGTTTCGACTAAGCAGGTGGCGCTGCTGCTAATTGCCCTCGAAGACGACATTCGCGCAGAATCTATCGGTGCCATTGCCGAGCTCAAGGCGCTTAAGGTGGAGCCAGTTTTGATGTCTGGAGATGCAACTGCCAGAGTGGCTGCCGTTGCCCAGCAACTCGCAATCACCAATTACTTTGCCGAGGTAACCCCTGAGCAAAAGCTTTCAAAGATCAATCAGATCAAAGCAGACGGTTCAGTGACCGCCATGGTTGGTGACGGCCTAAACGATGTTGCTGCACTGGCCGGTGCCGATGTTGGTATCGCCATGGGCTCCGGCACCCACGCCGCCCAATCTGCAGCGGCAATCACAATCATCGATGACAACCCACAGGCAATTGCCTATGCACTTCAGCTATCGCGCCGCACATGGGCAAACATCAAGCAAAACCTTGGTTGGGCATTTGGCTACAACGTGATCTTGATTCCAATAGCCGCGTTGGGGCTACTGAATCCCATGCTTGCCGGTACAGCGATGGCATTCTCCAGTGTGTCGGTTGTGGCAAACGCACTTCGACTCAAACTCATTACACATTAAATTTTCCTAGTAGCCCATTTAACTCAGGGCTTAGCAATCCAGGGAGCCAAGATTCACATTCAGGAAACGCTCAGATAGCTGAGTTATGCTTTAGGCAAACAGTTCAACGGAAGGATTCCACACATGAAGATTCTGAGAATTATCGCAATCTCGGCCTCAGCGGTCCTCACTGCGGCCTTGCTTACTGCTTGCACAGTCAACGTTGGCACGAGTGACATGAAGTCCGATTCAGGAATGATGATGGACCATGGCATGATGGGCGACAGTTCATCTGAGTTTTCAGGCGAAGACATAATGTTCGCCCAAATGATGATTCCTCACCACCAGCAAGCTGTGGACATTGGCACGCTTGCCGAAACGCGAGCTTCTGACCCAGAGGTCAAGGCCTTGGCTGCGAAGATCAAAGGCGAGCAGTCCCCAGAAGTAACCCAAATGAAAACCTGGTTGAGTGCTGCAAACGCACCGATGGAGATGGACCATGACATGGGTATGAGTGGAATGGATGGAATGCTTGACGCGGCCCAAATGGACGCTCTGACAAATTCCAAGGGCGCCGCTTTTGACAAACTGTTTCTTGAAGCGATGATTGCTCACCATAAAGGCGCAATTCAAATGGCCAAAATGGTTGTCTCCTCAAAAAATGCGGAAGCAGCAGCTTTGGGTAAAGCAATTATTGACTCTCAAACCAAACAGATCACGCTCATGGAGTCACTCCTAGCGAAGTAGCAGAGACAAAATCTAAAGGCGTTGAGTTAGTGAGCGCCCGATGTTGAGTAAATGACTTTTGCCTCTTTACCCTTGATCATTACGATTCCACGATCATCGACCAGAACAACCTCACCTGATTCTGTTTCCAATAGGGCTTCAACCGTTCCGTTGACAGTTCCAAATTTTTCCCATGATGAATTCGCGAGTCTCCAAAGTGTTCCCTTTACATCAACACCGATTAACTCACCATTTGGTGAAGGTGCGAGGTTATACAGAGCTGGCGATCCGGCCAAGACCTTAAAAGAGAGCCCATTGTCTTGACTTACCTTCACCCCTTCAGGAGTTGCTGCAAACAACGAACCACTAGGGGTTACTGCCAAATCCACTGCCTCTATCGGCGCTCCGTTGGCCCAAGTGTTTCCGCCATCCAGGCTGACTCGGAGGAATGTGGAGCTTGACCCAAGGCCGTAAATCTCATTTTTGATTCCTACAGTAAGCACGTGGAAGTCTTCTAACCCGGTGAAGGAAACCGGCGACCAGGCTTTGCCCGCGTTAACGCTCTGCACAACACCTAGATTTGGTGAGCCCAACTCCGATGGAGTGTTTGGACCAGGGTGGCCTGAGGCATATTGCACGCGGCTGTTACCAGTAATGCCCATGGCGTCAAAGTCATTGCCACCTATCGGACCAGCAATCTCGCCGGAACTAGCTAGAGAGTAAATGCCGGTGTGGGTGCCCATCAGCATCTTGCCACTTCCTAAATCGACGATGCCGTGCACATGCCCAAAAGCCATTTCTTGATTTTGACCAGTAGAAACTGCGCAGCCGCTCAAAAGCAAGCTGAAGATCGCTACGGTCACTAACTGCATTTTTGGTTTAGAAGGAATCATGATTCCAAGGCTATCAAGCGCGAAAACAGTGGTTCCCTGCACCGTTTGCGTTGCTTTTTAGTCCCGGCTATTGTGTTTTACGGCCCAGCCTTTTCTATTACCTGGAGATCCTAGAATTCCGTTTAGATTCCGTTCAACGGATGGAAAAGGTCGGGAATGGACATGCCAGCAAAGAGTAGCTTGGCTTAGAAAGATGGCGTAGAAAGCCTTAGCTGTGGATGCGTGGTTCAGTTAACAAGTACCGTTTCAACATCTCGGATTGCCGCGCAGGGGCAACTTCTAACGAAGGATTCTCAGACCATTACAAAGCAGTATTACTGCATAACAAGCACCAAATGTTCCTAGAACATAAAGAATTGTGTAAGGCCAATTTTGAGCTTGAATTTGCCAAGAAGTTTCCATCATGAATGTAGAAAAAGTTGTGAAGCCACCTAAGACTCCGACAACCCAGAAATGCCACACATCAAGAGAATGTTTTCTATGTCCTGCAATAAAACCAATTGCTAAACATCCCAAGATATTTACAATTAAAGTTGGCCAAGCAAAACCTTCTCTTCCTAAAGGAAGACTGCCTAAAGAATCATCTAAGCGAATTGAAATCATCCAACGCAGCACACTGCCAATTGCGCCACCCAGACCAACTAAGACGTATGGGGAAAAGTGCATGAAAATAAGAGTACTGCCTTTGCACAGCTAAAAATAACTAATTGGCACAATATGTCTTATGCCTACTTATCAATATGCCTGCAGTGAATGTGATCATGAATTTGAAGTAGTGCAATCCTTTTCTGATGAGGCAATTTCAAAATGTCCTGAATGTAATGGTGAAGTTAGAAAGAAATTTGGTGCAGTAGGAGTTGTGTTCAAAGGTTCTGGTTTCTATCGCAATGACGCTAGAGAAAAGAAGAAAACAGAAAGCACCCCTAAGAAAGATGACAAAGCAAAGACTCCTGAGAAAACTGATAGTAAAAAAGAAACGAAAACAGAGGCGCAAAAGAGGCAGATGGCTGGGATCCAAAAACAGTAATAGCAAATACTCGAACACGACTTGAGTGGAAATGTGCATACGATCACACATGGTTGGCAACTGGTTCTACGAGAAGCAAAGGACATGGCTGTCCCGTTTGCTCAGGTCGAAATGTTCAAGCAGGGCAAAATGATTTGGCCACTACTCATCCTGATCTAGCAAAAGAGGCAGATGGTTGGGATCCAAAAACAGTAATCGCAGGAACTCACAAAAAACTGCAATGGAAATGCTCAAAAGGACACACTTGGTTAGCAGCTGGAACTGATAGGACTTCTAGAAAAAGTGGTTGCCCAATTTGTTCGAATAGAAAGGTAATTATTGGGCAAAATGATTTGGCCACTACGCATCCTGCTCTAGCAAAAGAAGCAGATGGCTGGGATCCAAAAACAGTCGTGGCTGGTACAAGTAAAAAGCTGAATTGGAAATGTGCAAATGGGCACAAATGGATTGCTACGGGAAACGCAAGAACCCAAAATAGAAACAAAGGTAACGGTTGTCCCGTTTGTGCCAACAAGGTAATTCTTACTGGACAAAATGACTTGTTCTCCACGCATCCTGCTCTAGCAAAAGAAGCAGATGGTTGGGATCCAAAAAAAGTACTTGCTGGCACCACAAAAAAATTATCGTGGAAGTGTTCGAATGGCCATAGATGGAAAGCAACAGGTGATCACAGAATTAACGGGAGAGGGTGTCCATCGTGTGCAATTTCAGGATTTGATCCAAATCAAAATGGCTACTTATATTTCTTAATTAATTCATCGTGGGAGATTTACCAAATTGGAATTACCAATATTCCAGAAGACAGACTTGCAAGACACAAAAGAAACGGATTTGAACTCTTAGAGTTACGTGGTCCTATGGATGGCCACACGGTACAAGAGTTAGAAACAGCTCTACTTAGATATCTGAAAAGCCATAAAGCAGACCTGTCTCCCGAACATGTTGCAGGCAAGTTTGACGGGTATTCAGAATCTTGGACAATGGATTCTTATAAAGTAAACAATCTAAAAGAACTTATTGATAAAGCAAGTGAAGCAGGATTTTAGAAAATCTGATATTTTTTCAAAAGGGTATGGATCAGTATTTTTACATATATCTATAAATAATTAGTTAGCACATAAATACCTTTCATACGATTAGATATTTAAAATGCATTAACACCCTCTTATAACATTTAGTCCTTCTTTAAACCCTTTAAAGCTTCTCTTATAACATCTTTTGATTTATTTAATGTCTTTAAAACAAGAGTAAAATAGAGGTATAGAAGATTTTAATGGTGTTAATAAATCTTGAATAGGAGATTTATTAACTATGAAAGTGAATGAAGAAGAATTATCAATAATTCCTTCTACCCCCCGATATGCAAAAGACCATATGGAGATTTATCGTCACGCCAAAGGCTTCTTAGACAACTTCCTGCACATGGACGAAGACATAGACAAGCTCTCTTTCCAATCTCATAACTCTTGGATCCAAAGCTACAAGCTTGAAAAACCCGACCACCCTACGTTCATGATCAAGTACGGAAAAAGGGTTGTGGGGTTAATTTTCCTGAGGGAAGCCTATTTCATGGGTGGGGTTCAAATCATTTATGTGATGAATAAGAACTTTTCAGGCCGAGGAATCATGCAAAGAGCTCTGGAGCACATTCTTGAGGTGGCTTTCTTCAGCTACAAGTACCTTTTCGTTGAGCTACACATAGATATAGACAACATTCCAAGCCAAAGGGTGGCTGAGAAACTTGGTTTTGAGGTTATAGAGCCATATGAATCGCCAAAGGATGGGACAAAAAGTTCAGGCCATATAGAGATTTGGGCCAAGACAAATAATCGTGGTCCAGCTTTTTGGAGACAAATTCCCAAAGAGGATTGGATGAAGAACAATGACTGGGTAGTTGGTCAACGCCACGCCTCCTTTAGAAAAAAGAAATCAAAAGAACAACTGACGAAGTCAGAGAGTAAAAATAAATCTAATTATTAATAGTTCTTTTCTTGGTTTAATAATTCCACTTGATTTTATTCTTTAATTTATTCTTGACTTTATTCTTATGTTTATTCTTATCATTCAATAGATTAGATAGTAGGGGGTTAATTTCTGTACCCCCACCTCCCAAATTCATGACTGGCCACTGATCGAATTTAGGCTCTCCCATGGATCATATTCAGGATCATCAAGTTGTGCTTCTATTGATTTTTTGAGGGATGCCTCCATTTGCAATTCTTGAGCCACTTTATGTAATTCATCTTTATTTATAAAATATCTATTTGAGCTGTTGAATCTTCTTTTGACTCTTAACAAATCTGCTTTTTGCAAGTCTTTAATTGCTTTATCTATCGTGGCTTTTGAACATCCACAGTCTTCGGCAATAGTAGATTTTTTTGGACGTATATCATTTCCTCTTGATTCTAAAACAAACAAAACCAACTTATGTATCGGTTTTAATTTAAGACTATTTACAGTTCTTACTTCCCTTAGATCATAAAAAATGTTTGTTATTTGTTTTTTCATGACATGCCATTTAAATATTTGTAGTCAATTTCTCCTTGACTTCGTCGAATCGAATAACTTTGACAATTTCTAGTAAACTCTTTATCCGACATTATTTTTAAAATATCGATGGCTAACAAAATTATTTTTTCTTCAAAACTGTCATCCTCAACAAATAACGATCCTCCGAGCCTTTCCAATTCAAAAATTACATCATTTCTGTCATAGTCGTTATTAGCAAAGGCATAACTTTCAATATTTGCCCAAACTGGCTTTTCACTCTCTTCAGACTCAATGTTTAAGATGTTATTCACTTGACATCTCATTATCAATTAAATGAGATCTGAAATTATCTTGGTAATCGCCAAACATGTCTGAAGTTACTTTATAGTTTCCAAAAAGTAGATGAGTTATATTCTTAAAATCTTGTTCACTCATAGTCTCTAATTTTTGTAAGGCTCTAGAGATATCAACAAGAACTGAATCGGGGATTTTAAATCCAGAACTAATTATTCCGATCAATTCTTTTCTAGCATCTTTGACGCTTTCATGCTGCTTACAAAAAATCCAGTAGTCTTTTTCTACTTCAAAATCTTCAGGGAATTTATACATTCAAAACACCCTCCTCATTTGAATCAAAGTGATTTCGAATCCACCTGTCCAGCTCAGTTAGCCTGAATCTGTATTGCCTACCCAAACGTGAATGAGGGATTTGTAGCTTTTGGATGTTGGCCACCAGCCAGTCGACTGACGAGCCTAGGTGTTTACTTGCTTGCTTGGAGTCAATCCACGGTTCATTTACCATGTTCAACCCCCCTTTCTTGTGCTATTATGTGTATATAATAAATTATACCCTATATTGTCAAACCCTGTCAATATGCTATAATAAGAATAGGAGGAAAAATGGCAAACGCTGAACTGTTTGATTATTGGGAAGTTAGCCCAAAGGATCAAACTGCAATTATGGGGGAATTCAAGAAAACTACCTCAGGCTTTTTAATTTCTTTGATCATTTTCAAATGGACAAATCTACAAGATCAAGAATTAACGTCTTTTAGAATTAGTCCGAAAGCTTCTTTGAAAATTGTTGCACCAGAATCTACTTCCAAGTCTGAATTAATAGAAAAAACAAGAAAGCTCTCAAAAACACTTCATGACTTAATCCAAAGTGATACTGAATCTTTACCACTCGAAGAGCTTGAAAACTTTGATTTAAAACTTCGTCTGGGTGCTTGGTTAGAACTTAGAAAAAGTATCAATAATTCAAATAAAAATGATTTTGAATCATTAGGAATAAATAAATCTACAACCGTCGATTACCTAAACCTACAGGCTTTGGGCATTAAAGACTATCAAAAAATACTTGCTGAAGTACATAACGCAAAGCCTCTCACTATCAGGGACAGAATTGCTTATGCCAGACGACATAACTGGATTGAATCTGTAGGTCATGGTGAAAGAACTTCAAATATGACAAGGCTCGCTGAGTGAGTGTTCATAAAATCAAAAGAAGTAACAAAGGTGTTGGGTATGAAGTCCGATACCGTGACTTGATGGGTAAAAACAGAAGTAAGACTTTCAATACAGAAAAAGAAGCTAGCCTGTTTGATAAAAATCAATCAATTGCAAAATTTAATGGAACTCTGCTTGATTACTCAGAGGGCAAAAAGACAACTACTACAGTCTTTGAAGAATGGTTTGTTCCTATGCAAACAAAGTCTCCAAAGACCATAGCTGAAATAAAGTCATTGTGGGGTTCTCATATTGAGCCTTATTTTGGAAAACGAAGAATTAACAGCTTGAAGACAATTGAGGTTAGAAACTGGTTATTGCAGGCAGAGAAGCAAAATGTGAGTCCTGATAGAAGAAACCGAGCACTGAAAAACGTTCTAGTAAGGGTTTTAGACCACGCTGTTGACATGGGTTACCTTTCAAAAAATGTTGCAAGAGGTAGTAATGGTCGAGTCATAAATGCAGGAATGAAGTTTGAAAAGAATTCTAGATTGAAAAGAGTTTTTTCGTTTGTTGAGTTAAAGGAACTTGCTATTGCGTGTGGTGAATATCAATTATTGATTTTGCTGATGGGGGTTTTGGGTCCAAGGTGGGCTGAAGCTATTGCTTTAAAGAAAAAAGATTTTGATTTGAAAAATCGTATCTTGATCATTGAGAGAAGTATTTCAGAGGTAAGTGGTCAATTTCATTTGAAGTCCACGAAGACAAATCACGTTAGAACTTTGCCCCTACCTGAATTTTTTATTTCAAGAATTGAATCTGTGTTAGAAGCAAAATCAGATGATGACTTTATTTTTACAAACTCAAAGAATGGAGTTATCAGTATCAGTAATTTCACTAAAAGAATTTTTGCCCCTGCCTTAGCTCAAGCCAATCTTGGTAAGGCTTCCCTTAAAGATTTGCGAACAACGGCTGTTTCCTTGATGATCCAAATGGGGGAACCTATAACTGTTGTTGCCAAGATTGCAGGTCATTCAGATCCATCTGTGACTTTAAGGCACTATGCAGAATTGTTTCCTTCAGATTTTGCTTCAACTGCTAAAAACATGGACAAGGCTTTTTCTGAGTCTCATGTTCGGAAATTGTTCGGGAAAAACGAAAAGCAACTTATTTCGATTCAAGCTGGATTAGAAAATAACGATTTTCCTGAGGAAAACGAAAGTGGGCCCTGTCGGGATCGAACCGACGACCCACAGATTAAAAGTCTGTTGCTCTACCGACTGAGCTAAAGGCCCGCTGGACTAAT
>Ga0209358_10003396_pt1 | contig 11756 bp, 8 predicted proteins | sample LauGreFa1BDMLBSN_2_FD_187574 | JGI IMG/M metagenome (GOLD analysis project Ga0209358, IMG submission 187574) | Freshwater lake microbial communities from Lake Michigan, USA - Fa13.BD.MLB.SN (SPAdes) (version 2) | ecosystem: Environmental > Aquatic > Freshwater > Lake | place: Lake Michigan, USA...
GCCGCCGCCGCGCGCTCGACCTTGGCGACCAGGCGGATGCGGCGGAGCAGCTCCTCCGCACCCTGCACCACAGCGCCGGGGCCGAAGGTCGGCGTGTTGACCGCATCGAGCGCCCCCGCGCCGAGCGCGTCGTAGACGAGCGCGGCGTTGCCGCTCACCGTGGCCGTGACCACCAGGATCGGGCACGGAGTGTCGCGCATGATGCGGCGCGTGGCCTCCACGCCGTCCATGCGCGGCATGATGAGGTCCATGAGGATGAGGTCGGGACGGTCGCGCCGCGCGCACTCGACCGCCTGTGCGCCATCGTGCGCGGTCCACGCGACCGAGAGCGCCGGATCGACCGCGACGGCGCGCCGCAGCGCCTCGCAGGCCACGGCAAGGTCGTTGACGATGGCGATCCTCATCGCGCGCTCCCCACCGGGTGGCCTTCATCGCCGGCTCCCGTCCGCGCGGCACCGCAATGGCCGACGCTCACGAGGCGCCTCCCTGCCGTGCGTCGCGCAGCTCCACGAGCTCGCGCACGGTGTCGGCGAAGGTGTTGCCCTGGAACGATCCCTTGGTGAGGTACGCCGTGGCGCCCGCGTGCAGCCCCGCCACGCGGTCCTCCTCGCGGTCCTTGTAGCTCACCACGATGACGGGCACGGCGGCGAAGCGCGGGTCGGCGCGCAGCGTGCGCACGAACTCGATGCCGTTCATGCGCGGCATGTCGATGTCGCTCACGATGAGGTCGAACCGCCCCGCGCGCAGCGTGTTCCAGCCGTCGGCGCCGTCGACGGCGGTCTCCACCTCGAAGCCCATGCGCAGGAGCAGCTGGCGCTCGACCTCGCGCACGGTGGCCGAGTCGTCGACCACGAGCGCGCGCCGCGCGGGCCCGGACGGGGCATCGAGCGCGCGCCGCGCCCCGCGCAGGGAGCCGTCGCCGAGCTGCGCGCGCACCGACTGCAGGATGTCCTCGGTGTCGACGATGAGCACCGGCTCGCCGTTGGCGCGCACCGCCGCGGCGCCGAGATGCGGCACCTTGCCCAACCGCTCGTCGAGGGTGCGCACCACGAGGTCCTCCTCGCCGGCCAGCGCGTCCACGCGGAAGCCGTAGCGACCGTCTCCCGCGCCCAGCACGACGATGGTGTGCATCGCCCGCCCGCTGCGCTCCTCGCCGAGCCCGAGCACCGCGGTGGCGTCGATCACGCCGATGGCGCTTCCCTCGAGCATGAACTTGCCGCGGCCCTCCACGGCGTGCATGTCGGCGGCGGGAACCTGCACCACGCGCTCGATGCGGGCGAGCGGGAACGCGAGCGCCTCGCCGCACACGTCGACCAGCAGCGCGCGGATCACCGAGAGGGTGATGGGAAGCTCGAGCTCGAACACGGTGCCGCGACCGGGAACGGTGGCGATGCGCGCCGTGCCGCCGATCTCGCGCGCCGTCGACTGCACCACGTCGAGGCCGACGCCGCGGCCCGAGATCTCGGTCACCTGCCGCGCGGTGGAGAACCCGGGCAGGAAGAGGAACTCGAGGAGTTCCTGCTCGTCCATGGCGCGCACCATCTCGTCGGTGGCGAGCGCGCGGCGCACGATGCGGGCGCGGAGCGCCTCGAGGTCGATGCCGCGGCCATCGTCGCTCACGCGCACGACCAGCATGCCCGCGTGGTGGCGCGCCTCGACGCGCAGCGTGGCCTGCGGGTCCTTGCCGCGGGCCCGCCGCTCGTCGGGCGACTCGATGCCGTGGTCGACGGCGTTACGCAGCATGTGGTTGAGCGGCGCATCGAGGCGCGCCAGCACGTCGCGGTCGACGGGCACGCCTTCGCCCACGATCTCCAGGCGGGCCTCCTTGCCGAGCGTGCGCGCGACATCGCGCACCGTGCGGGGAAGCGCTGCGGTGACGTCGGCGAACGGGCGCATGCGGCTCGAGAGCACCTCGTGGTAGAGCTCGGTCGAGGTCTCCTCGCCACGGCGGATGGCGCCGTCGACCGCGAAGAGGTGTTCGAGCAGGCTTCCGCGACTCCGCTCGACGAGCGCGCGCGTGCGCGTGAGCAGCGCGGCATCGACGCCCGCGCGCCGGACGGCGGCGCGCACGAGGTCGAGCTCGTCCTCGATCGACGCGAGCAGTCCCTTGAGCTCGAGCGCTCCATCGCGCAGGCTGCCAAGGCGCCGCGACTCGAGCATCGTCTCGCCCGCGAGCTGCAGCAGCCGGTCGAGCTTGTCGGCGGTCACGCGCACGCTCGACACGCGGGTGGCAGCGGGTGCTGCACTCGGCGCGGGCGGGCCGCCCGCGGGAACAGCCGGGAGATCCGCAGTGGGTGCCGGCTCGTCCCTTGCTCCCGCCGACGCGGGCGACGCGGGTGCCGACGGCGATTCGCCTAGGAAGGCGGATGGGGATGCGGATGGGGATGCGGATGCGGGCGGCGCGTCCTCCGCGACGCTGCGCGCGCCTTGCGCGAGCGGTGCACGCAACTCCGCCGACAGCGCCTCGACCGCGGGGTCGTTGGCCGCGCTCCACGCGGGCACCGACGCCTCGTCCACGCGCGCCAGTGCCGCGAGCAGGTCGGAGCCGCGGAGCAGCTGGTCGATGCGACCCGCGGCGATCGGCTCGCGACCCTTCTGCATGGCCACGAGGACATCCTCCATGGCATGCGAGAGCCGCACCGCGATGTCGAGCCCGACGACGCGGGCCGCGCCCTTGATCGAGTGCGCCGCGCGCATGAGCGGCTCCACCACCGACGGGTCGCTCGTGCCCTCGAGCCGCACCAGTCCCTCGCTGAGCGCGGCCGCGTGCATCTCGGCCTCGCCACGGAAGAGCTCGTGCAGTGAGAAGCCGCCGAGGTCGCTCATGCGAGGCTCCTGGCGAAGAGCGCCGCCACCCGCGCCGCGTCGAGCACCGCCACCAGCCGCTCGCCCTCGGCGAACTCCACGGGTGCGAGATACTGGGTGCAGCCATCGCCGGCGTGGCGAACCGTGGCGGGCGGGGCGACGCAGCGCGAGGCATCGATGCGCCGCACGCCGTCGACACGGTCGGCGGCAAACGCCCAGCGAGCGCGCACGGCGCCGATCACGATGAAGTGCGACTGCACGGGCCCGGAATCGACTCCCAGCGCGGCGCCGAGGCGGCCCACGGGCGTGAGCTCCCCGGCGACGTTGGCGATGCCGGCGAACACCGGGTTGGTGCGGTGGGGCACGCGGCGGATGACCGATGCATGCACCACGCGGTGGGTCGAATCGGCCTCGAGCGCGAAGTGCTCGCCGCCCACGGCGAACACGAGGATGCTGCGCATGCGCGCCACCGCCGTCTCGCCCGATGCAGCGACGAGCTCGGTGTTGGCGCGGATCTCCTCGGGAGGCAGCGGACGGTCGAGCAGCGCCCGCATGCGGGCGAGCGCGTGCTCGCCATCATGCGCCGCGGGGGTGAGGCTGTGCTGCGGGTCATCCATGGGCGCGCCCGTCGGTGGTCGTCGCTGCGTGGGCAAGGGTATCACGCACGCCCGTCCTCCTGCGGGCGCGCGAGATGCACGCGCAGCGCCCTGCGGCGATACGCCTCGGCCTCGTCGCGGGAGCCGCTGGCGTCGGCGATGCGCGCGGCGAGCAGGAGCGCCTCCTCGCTGCCACGGTCGAGGTAGAGGGCGCGCGCGATCGACTCCGAGGCAGACGCGATCGCACCCGCCTCGAGGTCATGCGCGGCCAACGCGAGGTGCACGGGCACCTCGAGCGGACGTGCCGCGATGGCGGCAAGCAGGGCGGCCCGCGCGTCGGCCGATGGGCGCGGTGCGCCAGCGCCGCGGGCGGACGGTGGCGAGGCGCGGGCGGCCGGCGGCGAGGCACGGTCGGCCTCGACTCCCGTCACGCGGGGTGCATCCTCCGCGGCGGATCCGAACGGAATTGCCGCGGACGGTGCGGACGGCGAGCCCGCGGGCGGCCTCGCCGAACCCGCACCGGGCCGCGGCCGCAGTGCGAACGCGCCTTCCGCATCGTCGATGGCGAACCCCGTGGCCGCCTGCGCCATCGCCAGCTCGGCGTGGCCCACCAGCAGCATGCCATCGGGCGCGAGCAGCTGCGTGATGACCCCGTAGATGGCCGCGCGCGCCGCGGCGCTGAGGTAGATGGCCACGTTGCGGAAGGCGACGAGCTCGAACCGCTCGCCCCGCGCGAGCAGCGCCGCCGCGATCTCCGACGCCTCGCCGCACTCGGTGCGGACCGACGATGTGATGTGCGCCTTGGGAGACAGCGCCGCGGCGTGAATCTCGAAGCATGGCTGGACCTCGAAGCATGGCTCCGCCCACGCCGGCACGCTGCCGCGGAGATCGAGCCCCTCGAAGCGCGGCGGCCGCGCGAACACCACGGGGTTGCGGTCGGTCGCGAGGATGCGCACCGCTCCACCCCCCTGCCGCGCGAGCGCGGCGGAGATCGACAACGGCTCGCACCAGCCACCCGCGCCGAGCACGAGCACGCGCATCGGGGTCGCGGCGCGCTCCGCGGCAAACGCCCGCAGGCGCTCGAACGACCGGGGATAGCGGAACAGCCACGTCTCGGGCGGCGTGAAATGCGCCTCGACGCGCGCGAACTCCGCGTCGTCGCCGAGCGCCCGCAGCGCCGCCTCCTCGGCGCCACCGCAGGCGTGCTCGCGCGCGAGGCCGCACAGCAGCGCCTCGAGGCGCGCGGGGGTGACGATGTCGGCCGCCAGTCCGCTGCGCGCAAGCAGCCGCGTACGCAGCGCCTGCGACGCATCGCCCATGCTCACGGCTGCTCCCGCCGCGCCAGCGGCAGCTCGCGCAGCGCCGCATCACCCTCGAGCAGGCGGCGGCAGCGCAGGAGCTGCACCATGCCCTGCGCATCGGCGATGGTCGGCCCGAGGTGCGATGCACCCGCGAAGCTGAAGCCTGGATGCGCCCCGGGCACCGCGAAGTCGCGTTCGAATGGTCCCGCGATCTCGGGCACGAGCAGTCCGACGCGCGTCGCCAGCCCGGCGAACAGCTCGCCGTCGAGCTGCAGCACCACGATGCGCGAACCGAGCGTGGGCGCGGTGCGCCGGCCATCCACGATCAGCGACAGGTCGACGAGCGGCAGCAGCACACCGCGGACGTTGATGAGCCCGAGCAGCCACGCCGGGCCCGTGCCCGCCGCCCGGTGGTCGACCACCGGCAGCACCTCGACCACATCGGCGCAGTCGAGCGCGTAGCGGCGTGTTGCGACGGTGGTGAGCAGTACCTGCATGGCATGCGACTCAGGCGTCGTTGTCCCCGCGCAGGCGGAAGCGCGCCGCGGCGTCCTGGAGCACGGCGACCGCATGCGCGAGCTCCTCGGCCACGCGGCCGAACTCCTGCGACGCCGACGCCGACTGCCGCGCACCCGCGGCCACCTGCGCCGCCGCGAGCTCGATCTGCTCCACGCCCGCGCTCTGGCTGGCCATGCCATCACGCACGCCGGAGAACTCCGCGAACGAGCGGTCGACGGCCCCGATGATGCCGCCGAGATCCTCCGCGAGCGCCTGCACCTCGCTGGTGCCCGAGCGCATGTCGCCCGTGAACCGAGCCATCTCGCCCACGCCCTCGGTCACCGACGCCTGCATCTGCGCGACGATGCGCGCGATGTCGTGCGATGCCCCCGCGGTCTGGTCGGCGAGCCTGCGGATCTCGCGCGCGACCACCAGGAACCCGAGCCCTGCGTCACCCGCCTTCTCGGCCTCGATGGCGGCATTCACCGAGAGCAGGTTCGTCTGCTCCGCCACCTTGGCGATGGTGACCACCACCGAGGAGATCGCCGAGGCCTTCTCGGCGATGGTCTCCAGGCGGTCGGCGACCTCCCGCGTGCGGTGGTCGAGCCGCTCCATCGTGTCCGTCACGGTGCCAAGGCGCGCGCGGCCGGCCTCTGCCGACTCGAGCGTGCGGCGGGAGCCGGCGTCGACCGACTCGATCGACCTCAGGAGCTCGCTGCCGGTGGCGGAGATCTCGCGGATCGCCGACGCGATCTGCGCCGTCGACTCGCCGAACGCACCAACCGACGCCGACTGTGCGCGGCTGGATGCGCCCAGCTGCGCGCTGGTGGCCGCAAGCTGCGAGCACGCGGCGCGCACCGTGCCCACGATCGCCGCAAGCTGCGCGTTCATGCGATCCATGGCGCGCACCAGCTCGGCGGTCTCGTCGCCGCCGCGCATCGACGCGCCCTCGCCGCGCAGGTCACCGGCCGCGATGCGCTCGGCCAGCTCGCGCGCGCCGCGCACGCGACGGGCGATGGCCATGGCCCCGAAGACCAGGAGCGACACGATCACCGCAAGGCCCACGGCCGCCGTGACGCTGTTGCCGACCAGCACCCCGCTCAGGTCGGAGGTGAGCTCGCGCATCGGCTTGCGCAGCAGGAAGCGCCACGATCCCGTCGGCACCACCTCGGTGATGTAGTTGCACTCCTCGCCCAGCAGCGGATCGACCGCGATCCAGGCGTCGGCGCGGCGCGCGGCCGCCTCCTCGAACAGTGACGCGAGCCGCGACTCCGACACCTTGGTGGCGCGCAGCACGGTGGTCGGCCCCGCTGCTGCCGCAGCCGCCGCATCCAGCGGGTCGGTGCTCGCCGCGATGAAGGTGCCACGCGTCTCGAGAAAGAGGTCCGCGCCCAGGCGCCCCGCCACGTCGGCCAGCGTGGCCTGCACATCGGTGAGCGCGATGTCGAGCCCGACGACGCCCTTGAAGCGTCCATCGACCACGATCGGCATCACGTACTCGATGATGTCGGTGCCGAGGTAGTTGTACGGCCGGGTGACGACGGGCTCGCGCACGCCCGCCTGCTCGTACATGCGCTTGGGCAGCGCGTACCACAGTCCCTCGTCCTCGGGCGTGTCCTGCAGCGTCTCGATGCGGACTCCTCCCGGCGCCTTCGGGTCGCGCTTGACGTACGCGTAGAACCGCCCACCCGCGGCGAGCGCCTCCGCCGGAACGCCATCCACCGCGCCCGCGGCATCATTGCCGTCGGCATTGGGCTCGTAGGCGATCGACGCGCCGTACACCGTCGGGTTGGCGCGCATGAGCCGCTCGAGCATGCGCAGCGTCTCGGCGCGGCGCCCGAACTGTCCCGCCTCCTGCGCGCAGGCGGCGAGCCGCGCCAGCTCGGTGTTGCGCTGGTTGCGCACATCGAGTTCTCGCACCACGAGGTCGGTGGCGTTGCGCAGGTCGCGCTCGAGGGTCTCCGTGGCGTCGTTCCAGGCACGGACGCCGTTGAGCATGACCACCGCCAGCACCACGGCCGCTGCGGGAAGCACGCCAAGCAACATGCTCCGGCCAAGCAGAGATCGGTGGAATGCAACCCGTTGCACCATCGCCGCACTGTATCAGCATGCCGCGACGCATCCGCCCCCCGCGCGTCCAATCACGCCGCGCGTCCGATGTCACGCCGCGCGTCCAATGTCACGGCGCGCGTTCAGAGGGGGCGCCAAAGGGAATCCACTCGGGGAAGAACAGCCACAGCACGAGCGCGATCACCACGACGACCGTCACCACGAGCGATACGACGCTTCCGCCGAGGCACCCTGCGACGGTGAGCCACGGACGGTTGGTCTGGAGCGCGCGGGCGCCGGCTGGTGAACTCTCCGCCATGGCGCGCATCCTACGGCGCGCGCGCGCCATCCGTGGGGGCGCGTCCACACGGCGGATTCCCCGATCGGGGCGCAGCGGCCGACGGAGGTCCGTCGGGCACGATCGACGCGGCGCGTGATCCGAGCCCCCCTCACAGCACCGCGCAGCGCAGACCCACGGGGTCCACCTCGAGATCGAAGGCGCGGGCGCGGGGGTGTGGCGGGTCGCGCTCGATGCGCGCCCGCAGCGAGGCCGCCGCGTCGGCGTCGCGGGCCACAAGCAGCATGAAGCCGCCTCCGCCGGCGCCGGCGAAGCACCATGCACCTGATCGAGAGGCCCCCGATCCGGAGGCCCCCAGCTCCGCCTTCCACCGCTCCGCGAGCGTGTCGAACGCCTTCGGGCAGCTGCCGGGGTCGATCTGCCGCTTGCGCCGCATGTACTCGGTGAGCTCCCCCACCACGGCGTCGATGTCGCCCGACGCGAGCGCGTGCCGCATGCGCTCGGCGTTGGCACGCAGCCGGTCGACGGCGCGCACGGCGGCGGGTTCGTGCACCAGCCAGTTCCACACGACATTCTCGAGGATATTCTTGGCCATGCGCCGCTCGCCCGTGAAGTACAGGAGCGAGCGCTCGCGCAGCGCGCGCACCAGCGAGTCGGGCACCGCGATCGGCTCCACCTCGGGACGCTGCTCGGCACCCGGCGCCGTGCGCGCGATCTTGAATCCGCCGAGCACGCCGCCCACCTGGTCCTGCCAGCCGCCGCGCGTGGAGAGCATCTGCTCGAGCGCGCTGGTGGCGGCGAACAGCCCGTGCGGCGCACGCTCGCGGCCCACCACGCGGTCGAGGCACTGGATGGTGGCCGCGCCCAGGATCGAGCTGGTGCCCAGGCCCGAGCCCTTGGGCACCGCGGAGAACATCGTGAGCGAGATTCCGCCACCGAGCCGCGCGAGCCAATCGCCGAGCGAGGCGCGCGGATCGGCGGGCACGATGCCTGTGAGCACGAGCGCCGACTCGGCCAGCGACGACCAGCGCGTGGGATCGCCGCGGTGCGCGAGGTCGTCCATGCTGCGGATCTCGCGCGTCTGTCCCGCATCGGTGCTGGTGATGCGGATGACGGGCTCCTCCTCCAGCTTGGCGACCACCTGGATCGGCAGCTGTCCGCGCAGCATGACCGCGACGTTGACCACGCTGCCGCCCACCTCGTTGCAGATCGGGGGCGTGTCGCTCCATCCGCCCGCGAGGTCGATGCGCACCGGCGTCGAGGTCCACACCGCCTGGTCGTGCAGGATCGCCGCGGCGCGCGGCTCGGCGGGGAGATCGAAGCGCGACAGCACCGCATCGCCCACCGAGCGGAAGGCGCGGGCGCGCAGCATGTCCGAAGCGGATGCGTCGACGCCGTGCGCCACGACCGACAGCGTGGCGCATGCGTGCGCGCGCGCGATCGGATCGGCGAGCCCGGCGGTGCGCGCATCGGCGTCGCGGAGGACCAGCGCGCGCACCTCGTCATCGGACTCGGCGAGACGCTCGTGCACGGCGCGCGCGTCGGAGGCGTCGGCGGCTACGACGAGCGCGCCCACCGCATCGTCGGCGAGCGCCTCGAGCGTGAGCGCATCGCGCCGTGCGGCGATCTCCTCGAGATCAGCGTGCTCCACGAGTTCGCGCAGCGACAGCCGCGGCGCGGCGCGCCACTCGGCGGGCGCGGGAGCGCCATCCCACATCCAGCGCACCCGCGAGAGCGCGTCGTCGCTGCCCGCCGCGCACCAGAGGCGCGCGTCCCACAGCGTGCCGTCGCCAGCCACGCACTCGGAGGCCTCGATGCCCGCGCGGGCCGCGAAGTCGGCGAACGGCACATCGAGCAGCGTGCCGCCCGCGTCGAGGCGCGTCTTGAAGTCATCGCGCTCGCCGCAGGCGACGAGCACGTCGACCTGCTCGTGCACGGGAAGCCCGAAGAGCGATACGCCGGCGGGAAGCGCGAGGTCGTCCACGCAGTCGACGCCCACCACGACATTGCCGCCGCCGAGCCGCAGCGCGTGCGCGCGCACGCGGTCGACGAAGGCGCGGCCCGCCTCGACGCGCAGCGCGTCCACGCGCGACTCGAGGACCACCGCCTCGCCGGCGCCGTCCTGGCTGCGCGGCGCGCACGGCACCGACACCGCCGACATGCCGAACGAATCCGCGCCACCCGCGCCGCCGACGAGCGACGCGAGCACCTCGCGCGTGGAGCCGACGTGCAGGAATCCGCTGATTTCAGCCACTTCCACGCGGAACGGCACGCCCCGCAGCCCATCGAAGAGCGCAGCGAGCGGCCGTTCGCTCGCGGTGCTCGCGCACGCGGCGAGGTAGTCGGCGCGACGGGTCGGCGCGGGAAGCGCCATCATGATCTCGCGGTAGAGGTCGATGGGCGGCAGTTCGGCGCGCGACGCGAGGTCGGCGAGGCCGCCCTTGTCGCACACCACCTCGCCCGAGCGCGCGAGCCGCACACCCGCTCCGGTGAGCAGCGCCGCCACCGACGCCGGATCGAGCGACAGCAGCCCGGTGTCGACGAGCGCGAGCCCGTCCGCAGCGAGCGCGCCCGCAGCCTCGAGTTCGGCAACGCTCGGCTTCTGCAGGAACGCGGCGACATCACCGCCTGTCTGATCCGCGGCCGACCCGCCCGCGGCGGACTTCCCGCGCACGAACACCCCGTGCCGCACCGCGCGCTCCACACCTGCGCGCTGCGCAACCCCGATCACGCCCGCCCCGGCGAATCGCACGGGATCACGGGCGATCCCAAGGACGGCATCTCCGGCACCCACGAGGATCTCACCGCCGCTGCGCGGCGAAAGGGCCAGCAGATCCCCCAGCAGCACATCGAACACCGTCGCGCAGCGCCCGCCCGCGGCGCGCTTGGGCACGCTCGCGAACAGCTTGCCCTCGGCCGCGTACATCGGCAGCCGCCGCGAGTCGCCGCCCGAGTGGAGCATGAGCACGCGCTCACCCGCGAAGATCTCCTCGAGCGAACTGACGGTCCGACCCTTCGCCGCGCGCGCCTGCACGATCTGCCGCGCCACCTGCACCAGCGCCAGCACCGTGGCCGCACCCGAACCGATCCGCGCATCGCGCGCGTCGGGCACCACCAGCATGCCGCGCACCCGCGCCAACGGTCCCCGCTCGCCGCGCGCCGCCAGCTGCGACGCGTACGCCTTCGCCTGGCGGCGATGCGCAGCGGTGAGGACAAGCCAGTCGATCGGCCCGGGCATGCGCGCACAGTACGGGTTTCCCACGCATCCCGCGCATGCTTCCGCTACCCTTCGCCAATGAAGTTGTACGCCCAGGCCATCGATCTCCGGGACGATCCAGCGCGGATCGAGGAGTACATCCGCCACCACCGTTCGGTGTGGCCCGAGGTCACGGACGGCCTGCGGGCGATCGGCATCCGCGGCATGCGCATCTTCCGTGGCGGCACGCGCCTCTTCATGATCATCGAGACCGACGACGGCTTCGACCCCGCGCGCGACTACCAGTCGTACGCCAGGGACCCGCGCACGCGCGCCTGGGACGAGCTCATGCGCACCTACCAGACCCCCGCGCCGTTCGCAGGGCCCGGGGACTGGTGGACGCCCCTCGAGGAGATCTTCGACATCGGCTGGTTCGCCGAGCACCGCATGGATGTGACCGACCGCATGGGGAGGACAGCATGAGCAGCACCGCATCAGGCACCACGGGCGGCGGCGACCGCCGCGGCGAGCTCGGCTTCGCCACCCTCGAGTTCCACGGCGCCGCCGGCGAGGTCACGGGCAGCTGCACGCTGGTCAAGACGCCCAAGGCGCGCGTCCTCGTCGATTTCGGCATGTTCCAGGGCTCGCCCGCCGACGAGGCGCGCAACGCCGTGCCGCCCGAGATCGACTTCGCGCTCCTCGACGCGATCGTGGTCACCCACGCCCACATCGACCACTGCGGCCGCCTGGCCATGGCCACCGAGCTCGGCTTCCGTGGCAAGATCTACTGCACCACCGCCACGCACGAGCTCCTCGGCAAGGTGCTGCGCTCGAGCGCCCGCCTGCAGCGCGCCCGCTTCTACGAGCGCGCCAGCGGTTCGGCGCCCTGGGCGCGCGCGCTCATGCCCGGCGAGGAGCCGGGACCCGCGCCCGAGTTCCCGCCCGCGCACCGCCTGTTCGACATGCCCGAGGTGCGCGACACCATGGACCGCGTCGAGGGCGTGCCCCTTGGC
>Ga0209358_10003399_pt1 | contig 11750 bp, 9 predicted proteins | sample LauGreFa1BDMLBSN_2_FD_187574 | JGI IMG/M metagenome (GOLD analysis project Ga0209358, IMG submission 187574) | Freshwater lake microbial communities from Lake Michigan, USA - Fa13.BD.MLB.SN (SPAdes) (version 2) | ecosystem: Environmental > Aquatic > Freshwater > Lake | place: Lake Michigan, USA...
TATATATATAATCGTAGATATATCAATAACTGGCGCGATATATCTAAAATCTACTAAGAATAATAACGATTTATTTGAATATAATAAAAAAACTGTTAGAGATATTAATACAGCTATAAATAAAAGTGTGCAAGATTCTAAAAATGCTAAGAATCTCAATGATTTAAAAGACATTTTTGATATAACTGATAAGGAGGACGAGATAGATGATTTGGAATTATCATTGGTAAAAAAGAGTATCGTTAGAAAGGATGCATTCGGTAAAACCATATTAAGTATTAGAAGAGATATTGAAGAGTATGAAGATGATATAACTATAAATAAGCTGAAAACTACCTATTATAATATGGCAAATATAGATGACTTGAGCGACGATAATAATGACAAGGTATATCATAATGAAATAAATATCAATGAAGCGTTAGAAATAACCGATAAAAGCGACAAAGAAGACAAATATAATAAATATATATCATATCAGGATGTACCTTCTGATTTAAGAACGCCGAGTGTAGAAAAAGTGCAAAGTAACGAAATTTATAATGTTAAAGACTATGCAAATAAATACATATATTTCGCTAGAAAAAGTAAATAGAAATTATTTACACTAAAATAATTAATATTTATATATATATATATATTAGAATTGATAATATAGTTATGGATAAAAAAATAAAAGTAATTAACAGAAATACTAAAAGTGCATCGCCTTCTTCTGAAAAATCATCGTCTAATAATATAATAAAAAATTTTATGAGAGGATTGATGACAACAGAAGAACTTATAAAAAAAAATAAGGATAAGGGTCTTGTTAAAATTAGATTAGATGTATCTTCAAATGAATTAAGTAAATTAAAAAGAGAAAATCTAATAAATAGTGAATTTGATTCTATTATTAAAAACGTTTTAAAAAATAAGAATAAAAAAATATTTAATTTTGTATCAAAAAAACCAATTAATTTTGGTAAAAAATAACATACTACTAACATACTACTGACACTAATATTTTTTATGAAATTTAAGAGATTTCCAATATCTAATAGATACCCTATTTAAAAATATACGAAAGTTGGAATTTGTCAATGTAAAAAAGGCGTCATTCCTGAATTGATCGTATTCATTCATATCAATAAAAGGAGAACTTTGAGAAGTTATATTAGTTTGTGCTGATATTGCATATAAATTAGTTGCTTCTTGATTCATAATATTAACAAATTCACTTTCATATTGATTTAATGCTCCACCATCAAAAATGGTTTGAATATTAATATTTTTAAATATTCTATTGGGACTTTTATCATATATAGGAATACCCGATAGATGCAGTTCATCTTCCCATTCAACAATTTTATGTATTCTTTTTAAATTAAATAGTAAAAGACATTTTAAAACATTTTTATACGATTCAATTCCTGTTCCGCACTTTTGTTGTACCATTGTTAAAGCTTCTGTTTTTCCGTCTAATAATGCTAAAAAATAACCACGAGGATTATTTTTTAATGTTTTAGTTATAGGATCCCATTGATTATTATAGTCATCCCATAATTCATCTAAATCTCTTAATTCTTTTTTCGTTTTAGAGTAAATTAATATAGAAAAAGGTATTTTTCTTCTTTCACTGTCTCTGTATTTTATCCACGAAGGTACAAAATATTGAGGAAGCCATTGTTCTACATAACCTGGCGGTTTAGTATCATCTTCTATAATAATTTCTAAATTTTCTTCAAATGCTATTTCTGAAGGAGTTCTATCATATAGTGATAGTCTTTGTTGTGGAGGTCCTTGAGCTGCTCCATTAGGTTGACTAGATGTTATAGACATTCTTCCAAAAGCATTTCCGAGAGATGCTACACTTGGTGTTCTCGACATTTGTCCAAAAGCATTTCTTTGAGATGCTACACTGGGGGTTCTTAAAGCAGTTCCAGCTTCATTTGATTGCACATGATTACCTAATGTTTCTTGTATCAATTTTTCAAAAGCCGGATACTTACCCGACATCTTTATATAATTCTATTTAACACATATATATTAAATTATAATAGTGTAATTATAATTCTTTGTACATATAAGTGTCTTTAAGGGTATATCCTAGCTTTCTATAATAATTTCTAACACCTGTACCGCTAATAATAGCAATTTTAGTATATCCTTGTTCTTTTGAGATTCTCTCAGCTTCTTCTATTAATCTCTTGCCATATCCCTTGTGTTGATAGGAGGCTTCTATATTATTACCTACATTACTAACATTTGAATAAACGTGTAGTTCGCGAATTAGCGCACAATCGTGCAATATAGGAAGTTGTGTAGCTTTATCTACTCCCGCGACGCCTGCGACGCCCGCGAGACCGGCGAGACCGGCGAGGCGAAGCCTAATAAATCCAATTAAGTATTTGCCAGCAGATTCAAATGATATAAAATATTCCGTACCGCCACTCGCGATATATGATGTTATATCAAGGTTAATACTTGAAGGATTTACACTCACATCTTTAATCTCTCGGCATCTGATACAATTACAGCACCAATTATTTTTTTTCATATCATCCTGTAATAGTTGGCGCATATTGACATATTCGTGTTTATATCCGCCAGTTATATAGGTAGATGGGATATCTCTGATAATTCGGTTGAGCCTCTTCCATTTCTGTACTTTTTTCTTAAACTCCTTAATCAATTCGTAAAGCAAGGCGTCGTCGTACGGCTTATATTCTCCGTTATCATACCATTCTTTGATTTGCGTCCAAGGAACAATAGCCGTCGGATATATTTTGTATTGGTCTACCTGTAATCTCTCGTCATACAAAGAGGCTTCAAGCATATCTTTATCCATCTCGTAAGAAGAGCCTGGTAAATTGGGCATCAAATGAATGTCAATTTTATACCCATTATCTTTGAGAAGTTTAATAGCAAGATAGACCTTTTCTATTGAATGGCCTCTCTTAATTTTTTTGAGGACATCGTTGTGTGTATGCTGAACCCCGAGTTGAACGCGAGTACAATTATATTTCCTGAACTCCATTATTTCAGCGAGACTGATGCAATCGGGGCGTGTTTCAAGTGTAAGGCCTATAATATGGATTTTGGCATTCTCATTCAAGGATATCTCTTGTTCTAAAGAGAGCATCTCGCGTTTTTCATAATATGTATTTGCTGCATAATAAGTTGCTGTGATAAAATAATCCTTATAATTTTTATGATAATTAGACCAAGTCCCGCCTAATACGATGATTTCCAATTTATCTACAATATGCCCCATATTAATCAGAGCTTCCACTCGCGAATTAAATTGTAATACTGGGTCAAACTTGTTATCGTTGGCTCTTAGAACGGCCGGTTCAGTATAAAGATATGAGCGTGGCTGATCCACCCAATTATTGCCGGCGTGTGCTTTTTCATTAGGACAATAAGCGCAATTGTGGCGACAGCTAAACTTGCCTACGACTTTATTTCCTTCATCGTCTATATATTCAGGAGTTCCCGAAGTTAATATAGTAATTACTATGACACCCGAATTGGACTTATTTTTTTTCTTGGTAATGAGATTTTTAATAGTAAGATTGTCAATATTCAAAGCTTTATAGAAATAAATAAGGTTAGATTTTGACAAAGATACTTTAACAGTTCTCTGAATATGCTTTTGAAACTTCGTAATATCATCGCTTGTTTTAATAGTATCTATATTTTTCAAAAACTCCTCAGAAATGCTCTTATATTCCTCGTCAGTATATGTCCGGCTCTTGTGATTATTATTATGCCTAACAATATTCTCTATATCAGCAATATCCTTATTCATAATAACTGCAATAACAATGTATTACCACAATATATATCATATTAAATCAATTTTTATTCTTATAGATGGGGGATGATGGGGGAAACCGCCCCCAACGCGGTTTTATCTGGAGGCTATATAAAAGGCTATCGCGGGCTATTGAGAGGCTCGTAAGCTATTTGTAATACCATAATGATGCCCTAAAAAGACACTGAATATTTCTAAAAATTGAAAATTAAAATTTGAGTACATCTCTTGAATTATTTTGTAATTTATAAAAAACTTTTGAAATTTTTGAAAAAACAGAAAGATGTACTCAAATTTAAAATTGGAAAAATAAAGATATTCCAGTGTCTCTATAACTGCTATGTTAATCTAAGTATTTTTATAATAATTATTGCGAGGCTATTGCGAGGCTATTGCGAGGCTATAGAAAAGACTGTCGCTGGCTATTGAGATGCACGCGAGCTATTTGTAATACCATAATGATGCCCTAAAAAGACACTGAATATTTCTAAAAAATGAAAAGAATATTTTAGGCTAAAATATAAAAATTGATACAATGCGAAATAGTATAAGTTATTAGCAGACTATAATGTCAAGTATAATGAAAAGTTATGATGATTTAAACGACTATATAAGATCTTTAGACGATAATTTTCCCGAAGAATATGACTATCTTGCCAAGAAGATTGACGAGCTTATTTGCGAAGGGTTTATTGAGACAGCTTTGTATAATGATAATGTATTATATTCTGCAAAGAAAAGTTTAAGAATGGAAGAATGTAATAATATGGAAGACAATATAAAAAAATCAATCCTACTCTTTCTTATAAAAAATAAACATACATTCTTTATTTTGCAAAATACACAAAAAGGAAAAACCAAGATTGTTGTTAATGAATTGAAAAGATGGGCTCAGGATAATACAAAAAAAGTAGTTACATTTTACATAGTAGATAATGATAAAACCCTATCGGATCAATCAGTTGATAGTATTACGAGAAACTTTGAAAAAATAAATGTTAAGATTTTCAGTCTCAATAGTAATACAAAGGTTACATTTGACATTATTAAACCATATATTGATGCTTACGCAGGCGATACAGAAGGTGATTATTCTATGCCTATCATTACACTCCTTTGTAATAATAAACAGTGTGAAAAAATGCTTAAGTTATTGGCGCATATTGAAAAAAAGGTTTCCGTAAACAATTCGCAACTTAGATATGCTATGATATGGGATGAAGCGGATAAGACTTATTCGCAACTAAGAGATAAAGCGTTTACTATAAATAATACTACTATTACTTGTAAAACTTTTACAGTAGACAATACAATTGCACTTTATAGATTAGGATTTGTAACAGCAACCGATGGTAATTTATTAGACGAAGATTATCCGGAGTGCTCAAATGCAGACTTATATCTTGTAGAAATATCACAAGAAGATCAAAAAAATTATCGCGCTCTTCATCACGAAGAATCAATAACGCACATTATGCCTTTTACATCAAAACATACACATAATTCATATGCTATTGATATACTAGAAAATAACAAGGAACATTTTACTACACCTATTGTTCTTCCTACTGGAGAAATTTATTATAGAAAAATAATAGCCATTTCAAATCATAGAACAAAAGATATGGATGAGTTTGCAAAATACTGTATTTCAAATAATAATTATTATGCAATTGTTTTTAATGGTAATAGTGGCACGAGCATAAAAATTTATAGTTATGAAAATGATATCCGTGTTTACAAAACAAAGGGTTGCAAATTTAACGAGTTATTATATTATTTGTATAAAAAGCTAAATCTAAATGATAAGCCAATTATTATTATTGGTAGTAAAAAAATAGATAGAGGCGTCGGATTTCATTATTGTCCTAATAATGATGACGAGATAGTTATTGAGTGTGTTCCAAAATTAGGTAAGCTAATTAGCAAAAATAGAGACGGTCTTGTTTGGACGGATATCATCTTAGGAAGAATAGATAATATTGCTTCTGCGGTGCAAAAATCGGGACGAGGATCTGGAAATATAGGAAACTCTCCGCAATATTCTGGCACAACTGATTATTGGATGGATGAAGAAACAGAGCAAAAAATAAGAAGGCATAACACGATGGTTGATGAAAGCAATACTAAAATTGGCTATTCAATTGGTATGGCTGTTAATGAAGCTAAAAATAATCTTCCAGAAATAAAAGCAAAAGAGCCAAAAAAAGGAAATAATATAGTAGAAGCTCCTGTATCGTTTAAGACACCTAAGCAAGCATTGGATTACTTGAAAACTATTCCTGGATATGAAAATATTAAAAAGGAAGCTAGTGCATTTATAGAGAAAGAGGGGTATATTATTTCAACAAGATTAAACGCGAATTACAAAAAGAAAAAAAAAGAGCTTGAAGCTAATGACAGACTTACATTCGATATGTTTAAATCTATACCATTAGGTATGTGTATTTCGGCAGGTGAAGTGGGGAATAAATATGTATTATATCCCGTATATAAAGATATGTCCGATAAAACTGTAATGTATTACCTCAGATATTATAAAAAACCTAACAGCTCAGAGTAATTTTAACATCTCTGCTTCGGTTATCCATTTCTCGTCATATTCAAAACCTTTGGCATATGATATGAGATATTTGACATTCTTTAAGCTCTTAGCATTCTTATCATACCTCACATTTTTAACCCAATAATTATTTTTTAATTGTAAGCCAATATATATGTCATACTTAGGGGCGCTTTTGTCTGGCTTGTCAGTGTTGGCAGGTTTTGTCTCCTTATTTTTTATAATATAGTCATATTTTTGGTTGTCTTGTAATATACCGTGTGCTCGTATGTCTCCGTTGAGATATAATAGAACTTCGCTTACAGCATTACCGCGATTATCAATGCCCCACTTAGACCTATGACCCTTTTTGCTATATGAGGTATCTGCACTGACAGCCGTTAATTTTTTGCTACGAAGAACAAGAGGGCAATCTCCGTGCGGTCTGTGGCCTGATATAATACTGTGGATACCTCCTTTATTTAAATACTTTATAACCTTGGCATTTATATATTGGCCATTTCCATTTTTAAGATTATCAGAATAAACTACTGTTTTATTGTCAGAAGGAACGGCATAATCTATTATTTTATATCCCTTGCGTTTCTTGCTTATCCCCCCATATTCCGGATTCACCATATATTCTTTTAAATCTTTCTGAAACCACTTATTAAGACCAGAAACCCATTTTCCTACATCATCAACTATATTTTTATTGTTAGGAATATAACCAATATTATTTTTATTAATGGCGCCGTGAACAAAGATATGTTCCCCAAATATATAAGCTATCTTTCCACTTTTCAAGTATTTAAGCATATAGTTATCATTCGTATTTTTGATATTCTTGGGATTGGGAGATACAGAGTTCAAGAAGCTCGCTACTATATCATTATCACTAATTAAATCAGGACTTTTATTTAATATAATTGAAAGCTCCTTTCTCCTTTTATCAAAGGAATCATTTGAACCCATAGTATAATCCAATATATATTTTAATCGGCTTACAGCATCAATCTTGAAATTATTATCATTCAGATATGTTCTCAACGTAATCCTCTCGCTCTTATTAACCCAATAAGGAAAATTATCATATTTAGCTAAATATTTACTTTCTGCTTTTCTGTCTGCAACGCCTGTCGCGTATATTTTTTCAGACAACTCTGAAGATATGCGTATCTTGTTAGCATCCCTATTTCCTATTATAAATTCAACGCGATTAGGATATTCGCTCTTAAATTTTAATAATAAATTGACAAATCTTATATCACCTATACCGCGGTCCTGACAATCACCCCCGAAGACGAACATACTATCTTTTTGTTTAAAGCGTAATCTATTTTTTTTAGAATCTACCCATTCAATAACCTTTGATATTCTAACATATTTTTCAAAAAAATCAAGATTACCCTCAACATCCGTAAGATACGCACACACACCAATACCTCTATTCGCCCTTCCTCCCTTGAAACCACCGCCGCCTTTACCATCGGCTACTTCTTGAACTTTTGCACCAGCTGCACCTTCGGCACCAGCTACACCATCGGCACCTTTACCTTTGGCTACGTCGGCACCTTTACCTTCGGCACCATCGGCACCTTTACCTTTGGCTACGTCGGCACCTTTACCTTCGGCACCATCGGCATCTTCCGGGTCTTTATACAATTTATCAATATTTTCTTTTAATTCTTTAAAGTTTTTATCCTTATTAGTTTCTTTATTTTCATTTAAATCAATACAAAATCTAATATAATTAATAATAAAATAGTATAGGATTTTTGATTTAATATTGAATATAATTTTTTCTATATAATTCCTATATAAAGTTAGATTAGTATAATTATTTACATCATCATTTTTCTGTGGTTGTTGGCTATCTATTTTTTTAGCTGCTATTTTAGCAATCAATTGTTGTATTTTCTCCAAAAATTCTCTATATTGTTTATTTTTTTTTTCAATAGCCTCTATTTTTTTTGTTATCTTTGCTATCTCCTTTTTTAAAGCATTTATTAAAGCATTTAATTCTATTTTAAACACCCGAATGTTTTTAATATTTACAGAATAGTCATTTTTAATATCTTCTCTCTCTTTTTCTAACCTTTTTTTTTCTTTTTCTTTTGCTTCTTCGTCTTCTTCGCCCTCTTTTTTTCCATCTCCTCCATCTCCTTGGGCGGTATCTTTGGGGATACCTTCGTCAGGATCTAGACCCTTTTCATCAACTTCTTTAATTAATGAATCAATTTTTTCTTGTATTTCATCAAGGTTATTTTTTAAATCTATAAGGTATTTTTCTATATCTTTAATTTCTTCTTGTTTTTTTTCAAATTTATTATTTTTGTCATCCAATATCTTTTTCTTTTTGTTTTTTTCCTTATCATTATAGACTATATATCCCACATATAAGATTTTGTATCTTTTTAAAAATTTATCTATATTACTGAAAAATTTTTCTAGTTCAGAATTATTAATGCCCTTATCATCATTATTTATAAAAAATTCATAATATTCAAATTCTTTTTCTAAAAAAGGTAATAATCTATCAACATAATCTTTATTTTCCAAATTTTCCAAACCTTCTTTTATAGCTTCCATTTCTTCATTAATAACCTTTTGAATTTCACTTTCATTACTGCCATTACTGCCGTTACTTTTATTCTCAGTTTTTCCGGCTCCTGTCTCTGCATCAGCTCCAGCAGCAGTCGCAGCCCCGGCCTCAGCTCCAGCATCAGCACCAGTCGCAGCCCCGGCCTCAGCTCCAGCAGCAGTCGCAGCCCTGGCCTCAGCTCCAGCATCTGCTTCTTCAACAGCTGTCTCATCTTCTTCCTCCTGTTCATTTTTTGCTTCTTCTACTTTTTGTTTAGCAACGTCTATACTTTTTTCAATCATTTCTTTTAATTTCGTATGATTTGCGCAGTTATCTATTATGGATTTTTTTAGGACATCTTTGTATTTTTCAATTTTTTTCATAATACCTTCCAAAACCTCTTTATCACCCTTATCATCAAAATGAAGTAAAGATTTAATTATATATTCAAATACATCTGTATTATATTCATTATTAGCCTCTTTTATATTATCATATATATCTATTCTTGGTATTATATTGATTAAATAATTATTAAAAATATTATTATAAAGCATATTTTTAACATACGTTATAATAGCTACCTTGTTTAATTCATTATCAAAATGGTTTAGAGGATATGTATTAATTTTATTAATAATCAACTCTCTTTTAGAATTAATTAGCTCAATTAAATTGATATAGATATTTATAGCTTCAGACTGCTTATCGTCAATTAGTAATTTAAAAATAACAATACTGTTTTTGATATTATTCAATTCGGGAAGTAAAAATGTTTTTTCATTTTTTGCAGCTCCGCCTCGCTGCCGACAAGGCTGTATGCTATTATGGTTAGCCTTTTTAATAATCGTATATAAATCTATATACTTTTTATTATGTCTAATGTAATATCTATTTTTAGAAGTATATATGGTTCTAAACCTATTATAAATATGTATCTTTTTATTTGTATTAATCATATTTATATACAAAAATCGCTATACTATTATATATTGATAAAAATTATATAAAACAATGGGCATAATATATATTTAAAGTAGTCAAAATGGATAATGTATTGGATAATGTCGGAGGCGCGGTAATCTCAAGTGATAGCCCTGAAATCCAAGATAAAAAATCCAAAGCAGTTGCAAAAAATGTTGATACTAATAAAGTTCTTGAATATTTTAAGGAATCTATTGACAGCGCCAGTAGCTATACTCTTGATGAATATAAAAAGCTAATTACTGCGGCTTTTAAAGAAGCTTCTAAAAAAACAAGCAAGCGTTCGAGCAAATCAGGTGATGAAGTTGTAAAAAGGGAGCCTACTAAATATAACATTTTTGTCAAGGAAGAGATTTTGAAACTGAAGGCAGAAAACCCCGACAAGCAATATAAGGATTTGATGAAAATGGCTGCGGACAAATGGAATGAAAATAAATCGGCTGTTTAATAATAGATAATATAAAGTTCCCGAACACATATAATGGACAATAATATAAAAATGCTAATAGTATCTGTAGTCTATTTAGTTTTAGATATCACATGGATATTTTTAAATATCCGTGAGCAAAATGAAAACATTTTAAGAATACAAGTAAAACATACGGAAATAACTTATAAACTAGTAATATATATAATAATATGCTATATATTAATCTTATTATCATTATTACACATAGCTATACCTTTGACATTAAATAATATCGGCTACAGCGACGATTTACAAACAAAAGCCTATAAATCAATAATATATGGCGGAAGCGTGGGATTTTGTATATACGGCATATACAATTTGATTTCCTTGATAACTTATGAAAGGTTTGAAATTACTCTTGCTTTAACTGATACAGTTTGGGGATGGTTTATATACTCTTTTATAACCTTCTTATATCTTACTCTTGAAATAGAAGCATATGTATAAGATATACACACAGCATAGCCAATATCAAAATCAAAATGATTATATACAAAAACCCCGCAAGAAATACTGGCGTAAAAGGGATAGCCAAGAAAATATTGGCTATTATTGCTATTAATAACAATATATAAATAGGACCACCAGAATAATCCATTATTTTTAAATTATTATTGAAAATATTTAAATTTCCACTATTATTACTGCCATTATTACTGCCATTATTACTGCCATTATTACTGCTATTATTACTGCTATTTATAATATTATTTAATACAGATAACTCAGGACAATTCGGTGTGTTTGAATCTGTATTATATAAACCCTTGCTTACATTATTTAACTCATTGCATTGATTGACACTCATATTAATATTATATTATAAGTTCTATTATATTATAGTCTTATTTTTTATTTGATTTAGAACTTTTAGAACCATAATATAGATTATACATACTATATAGAAAATATATAAAAAGAGAAAAGAATATAAGTATCATTATGATATATACTATCATACCTGTTATACTTGCAGTTCTGCTTACTACACAATAAAACGATGTATCCTCTATAGGACATCTTACTACATTATTTGAACCAGAATTACTCATAAGAGAAGCGGCGCCTCCTGACATTACTCCGCTTGCCGTTCCTTCAAAAATACCTCCGGCAGCACCTCCGGCAGCACCTCCGGCAGCTCCTCCGGCAGCACCTCCGGCAGCACCTCCGGCAGCAGCTCCGCCAGCTCCGCCTGTCCCAGTTGTCCCTCCACTATTACCTGAAATAAGTTTAGAAGGTTTAAATCCTTCATAATTATTCATTTTTTCATTCGTAAACATATAAAGGCGGTTCATCTATATTCAATTTTCTAATATAAACATAATATTATTATTTATTATTTACAGTGTATTAACCACCGGGCTTTTCT
>Ga0209358_10003400_pt1 | contig 11749 bp, 23 predicted proteins | sample LauGreFa1BDMLBSN_2_FD_187574 | JGI IMG/M metagenome (GOLD analysis project Ga0209358, IMG submission 187574) | Freshwater lake microbial communities from Lake Michigan, USA - Fa13.BD.MLB.SN (SPAdes) (version 2) | ecosystem: Environmental > Aquatic > Freshwater > Lake | place: Lake Michigan, USA...
TGCTTTACCAGTCGCCAAATCAACGCTGGTCACATTTTGCACAAGGGGTGTACTTGTGTGCGGTGTTTTCTTCCAAGCAGTCCATGCAGACTCACTACTGTCGTGTGGAGTACGGATGCTATGAAAAGACAATAAAAAAAGCCGCTTACAACTGCCCTCGGTGAGAACCCTAGAGTAAAAACCAAGGGCGAGAGCATGTGTAAACGGCTTTCCAAACTGTTGTTTCTCACGACAACGAGACGAATCTTAACAAACTTTTAGGGTTTGTCAATAGCAGTTTGTGTTGCAATTATTTCCATAACAACAAGTTGTGCAAGTCACATACCGACCATTTTGGCTGTAGGTGTGTGTTGAACAAGCCGCATAGACTACTGTCGAACTGGCTAGTATCCACAAGGCAATTAGTGCTTTTTTCATTTAGTTTCCTTAGTTTGTTGATGTTTTTCAATGGATTTTGCTAAGAATGGTCGCAACCATTTAGCCCCTCCAAGTCGTTTAAACTCATTCCACTCAGTTAAAGTGGCTCGTACGGCAATGGTTTTGCCGCTTTTGGTCATTTCGGTTTTTGGTCTAGGCATAGAGGGATGGATTGTGTAGTGTTATACAAACAACGCAATTAGGGTTTGTCCTAGTGTTCAACGCTACGATTTGTGTAACACTACGAACTCTTTACCAACACATTGAAAGGCGTGAATATGGAACTGGATATAGATTTTTGTGACCTTGAAATAGACATCAAGGCTTGGGTCGAATGGGAATATGACCCCGAATACTCTCCCAACGAGGGAGTCTACGATAAATTCATTTGGGTAGCCTACTTACAGATAGGCAACAACCGCATTGACATTACAGATGAACTATCTGCCAAGGAGTGCAAACAAATTGAAAAACAGATTGAGGAGTCTATCGATGACAGCATTTAACAAAGCCATGTGGGAAGCCTATCAGCAACTCAATGATGATGACATCATAGAAGCTATCTCTGGCTCTGTAGCCATCCCTCTTGCCATCAAATCAGGTGACTGGGAGTATGCCTTTCAGTTCATTAGAGATCGAATTGAGAACAAGATGACTCGCAGGGCTGAGTTTGCCCTCTACAACATCATCAAGACCTCTCTGATTGATGATGATGATGAACTTCGCACCTTGCGAACCCTTTGGTTGAAAAACGAATACAGGGGAGATAAAGATGAAACTTAAAAACACCATTGCAACGATCTTAGAGGAAAGCCAAGATGAATATTTTTGCCAGTTTTGCACAAAGCCTAAAGTTGGCTCTCTCCCGATTTGCTCATGTTCAGGAAATTGGTTCAGACTTTCCGACTTTGACTTTGATACCCAATTCTCCATTGCCCAACAAATCTTTAACTCACAGAAAGGTGTACCCAACCAAAAGAGCGACTGACAAGAAATCCGAGTTTGTCTACACGAACTCAATGAACACAGACATTTCAAAAACTTTTCAAAAATTTAAACAGGAGTGAACATGAACGAACAAAGCAAAGCCAATATGGGCGTGTATAAGAAACTGGCTGATGCCCGAAGAATGATGCGGTCACGCACATTAAAGAAATCAGGACACAATAAATTTGCAGGGTATAACTACTTTGAACTTGGTGACTTCCTGCATCCAGCATTAGAAATCTTTGACGAATTAGGGCTGATTAGCATTGTGTCTTTTACCAAAGAACAAGCAGAACTTTGCATAGTCGATATAGTTGGCGGTGGAGAGATTGTCTTTACTTGCCCATTTGGTTCTGCGGCTCTCAAAGGTTGCCATGAAGTGCAAAACATTGGCGCTTGCCAAACCTATAACCGCCGCTACCTTTACACCCTTGCGCTTGAACTTTTAGAGCATGATGCTCTTGATTCAACAACTGGTTCAGGCAACATCGAAACGATTGATATAGGCATGATGATTGACCACTTGGCGGCTATTGAAGCTACAACAACTTTAGAGGAACTCAAAAATGTATACAGCACTGCTTACTCTGCTTGCGCTGGTGATAAAGGTTGGCAAAAGAAAGTAATTGATGCAAAAGAAAAGCGTAAAGGAGCATTGAAATGAGTGATGTAGAACAAGGCACACCCGAATGGTTTAAACAGCGTTGCGGTAAAGCTACTGCATCCCGTATCTCTGACATTGTTGCAAAAACAAAGACAGGCTACAGCACCAGCAGGGCTAACTACATGGCTCAGTTGGTAGTCGAGCGTATGACAAACCAAGTGGCAGAGTCATACACCAATGCGGCTATGGAATGGGGTGTTGAGAATGAACCCTTTGCCCGAGCCGTATACGAGGCTAAAACAGGCAATATGGTCGATCAGGTAGGTGCTATTGACCATCCAACTGTTCCTATGTCTGCCGCCTCTCCTGATGGCTTGGTGGGTGATGATGGATGCCTAGAGATCAAGTGTCCAAACACGGCAACCCACATTGATACCATTTTGGGAGATGAACCAGCAAAGAAGTATTACGACCAAATGCAATGGCAGATGCGATGTGCAGATAGAAGTTGGTGTGACTTTGTGAGTTTCGACCCACGAATGCCTGAACACCTTCAACTGTTCATCAAAAGAATCGAGCGCAATGATATGTATATTGCAGAACTCGAAAAAGAGGTTATCCAGTTTCTTGCGGAAGTGGATGACAAGGTTAAAAAACTCAATGAAATTAAGGTGTAAATATGGAACAGCGTGACAATTCAGGTGTCCTCTTTAAGAACGACAAAAAAGAGACAGGCAACCAGCCAGACTATAAAGGCAACATCACAGTCGATGGTCAGTCCTACTGGCTCTCAGCTTGGATTAAAGAGGGTAAATCAGGCAAATTCATGGGTCTTGCAGTAAGTCCTAAAGAAGAAGCCAATACTTCCTCGCCCAAGAAGAAGCCTTCCATTGAAGACATGGATGAAGACCTGCCTTTCTGATGTAAACCAACGGGGAAAGCGTAAGTGAGTACCCACTAACTTTTTAATTGATAGGAGTGAATGATGACAAAACTAGACGATATTCATTTTGGCGGCGGTGTAAAGAAGTTCTTTGACTTGCCAATCTTCAACAGGGTTAGGACTTCCGACCCAATCACCAGCTACGAAGCCGCTGATGCCGCTAAAGACTTGGCATCTAAGCATTTCAGCATCATTGTGGACTGTTTAAAGGCTCATGGTGCGCTTGGTAAGGATGGGATAGCCCAACACACCAACTTAGACAGAAATCAAGTCTCACGCCGTTTAAACGAGTTGGAGAAGATGAACCTGATTCAGTTGACAGGTAGGACTGTAAAGTCTTCATCGGGGCGAAATGAGCGTGAATGGAGGGCAGTCTAATGTGGGATGTACTCGTAACTTTTATGCTGATGCTGTTTGGTGCATTTGTCGTGATTGCCTTTGGTGCAATCCTCATTGGTGCGCTTTATTTCCTACAAAAAGAGGCTGACAATGACTGAAGAAGATGAAGCATTCAACGACATTGAGCGACAAGCCAAGCAACGCAAAGAAGCTGTCAAAGCAAACTTTCTAAGACCCAAGTCTGCACAGGAGTTCTATGACGAACTACGCAATGGCGTTATTGATGAAGTTGTTAGAGAGGTTAGGAGACTAACTTCTTTTGGCAAAGACACCATTGACAGCTTGGCTGTTTACATTGAAGGAATGAAGAAATGACGCAAGAAGTTAAACCACAAGACCATCCTGACTTCATTGGTGGTTGGGTATGGACTGAATTGGAAAGCCGTTGGATTGAAGAACGCATTGCCGAAGCAATCTTGGCAGAACGTGAAGCCTGTGCAAAGGTATTGGAGGCAATCAGCAATGCGCCTGATATGCAAGCATACGCCAAAGCCATCAGAGCAAGGGGACAAGCATGATTGAAGTATTGAAACAGGCGTTGGAGGCGTTGGAAGTCTCGACAGATTGGGATTTAAATGCAACTGGTAAACAAGGAAAATCTGTACGGGCAATTATGTCCCTACGCCAAGCCATTGCAGAGTTGGAAAATTCTTTGATATTAACGTCAGAGGTGAATATCTCAAATAATTTCAAACAATCACAGCGCACAGAGCAGTTAAAGGCGTGTGTTTATTGCGGTCAACTTGTCGCTAAAGAGAAAAGCACATGAGCAAAGCACAGCAAGTATTTGAAGCAATGATGCGAGCCAAAGGCTATACAGACTTCAGTGAAACAAAAGGCAGATACAACGTACTTGCCCTGCAAACTCGTTGGAATTACTTCCTGCTTGGTTGGGAAATGAGGAGTGTGTTATGACTTTCAGGCAGTCAACAATCAAGTATGTCAAAGACATCTTGAGAGCAAGAACTATCCATGAGGTAATTGCTAAAGAACTGCAAGAGGCACATCTACGTAAACTAGAGGCAGAAACTGCCACTGAGTATTCTCGTGCCGCCATCCAGTACAACGATGCAAGAATTGCTAGACTTCAGAAACGACTTTTAGAACATACCCAAGAGGGCGATTACACATGAACAAAACAAAGAATGATTTTGATTGGCGAGGACAACCTAGTATTTGGACAACAGATAAGAAACTCAAGCAAATAACAGCGGGTCATATTCTTGGTAAAAACGCAAGAGAACGCATTGCCCTGACAGAAAAGAAAGAATTTACAATCTATTCAAGGGCTAAATTAAAGAATGATTCGTAAGATAAGAACCTTTTACGGCAGACGTAATGGTCAACATGGAAACAAAGTTACCACCATTGACCGAGGTGAAGCATGGCTATGTGAGAAGTGCGGGGAGGTGATGTTCTTTGAACACCTTGTCCCCAAACACTTCTGCAAGCGGCTAATTAAGCCTGTAGTCCTTGGAGATACTGGGTCTTCCCTGCCACCTTAACAGCAGTCAATTCCTGCTTCTTCAGGTTATTGGGGTCATACGACACATGAACCCAACCAGAATCAGGCACACCCTGTGTGTAGAATTCCAAGATTAGTTGTGTATAGTCCAAATTGTCCATAATCCATTGGGCGAGATCAGCATTGGCGACACTGGGAATCTCAATGTCTGCCGCCATACCCTTGCAGTGGTCTGAAGTCTTAGAGCCACCAACAGCGGCATTAGACTCAGGGCTACGATAGGCAGAGTTGACTTTTACACCCTTGCCGTAGTGGTCACGAACAGGCTGTAAGACCTTCTCGCACAGCAATCTAAGATTCTCTGTTGCCTCGTCATCAGGGGTGTTGTCAAACCCCATACGCAAAGCAGTTTCCGACTTACACATTTCATGTAATGAAAAATTGGCACTTAATTGAGTCATTTTGTTCCTTTCAGGGTTTGGTAAACAGTGTTATAGGCATCTATGCAAGCATTCAGTTGTCGGATGGCTTTGTCTCCATCGTCTGTGATGGCGACAAGAGATTTAGCAGTCTCTCTGTCAAGTTCGGCGTTTGTTTGAACGCTATCTCTGGGGGCAACGGGGGCATCTGGGGCGGTGTGTACGGGGCAGACGGGGGCTTGGACAGGAATCCGCAACTTGAGAGTACCAGCACTAATAGCGGCATCACGTTTCGCAATCTGAATCTTGGCATTGTTTTCTACCTTCAATAATTGTGTTGTTTGCTTGTTTACGGCTTGAACTAGGGCTTGCTCTTTCTCCCTAGCGGAGGCATTCAAAGAGGCTATTTCAGCCTGTTGACGAGCATTCTCATCCTCGCCACCCTTGTAATAACCGCTACCAAAAGCGCCTAAAACAGCCATCAGGATGCCTAGAAGCACCCAAGGATTAAACAGGCTCATGGCTTTGGGGGTTCATCGTTGTCAATAGCTTCAGCCTTGGCACTCGCATTGGCTATTGCCTTAACTCCAGACCTACCAGCTACACCACCCAAAACACCAGTAATGAACACCATGATGGTGCTAATCTGTTGCGTGTAAACCTTGTCAATCGCCGCCATACTGCCGTTCATTGGCTGTTGAACAAACGAAACAGAGTACAAGAACATACCCATAGAAGCCAACAGAATGCTCACCAAGACCACGATAACGAATGCCCATACTCTGACTTCAATCTCATCAGCAGTCAGGCGGCTGTTAGGTTTATATCCAATGGTAGGCATCACTTTTTCTCCTCGGGTTTAACTAACATATCGGGGCAAGTACCAGAAGCGGTACAGATTGGGGGTTTACATTCAGCATTAGACCAATTCAATGGGTCTTGGCAGGGATAGCGGTAGCGGTCATCACAACCCATCAGCAGAACCAATAGGATAGATAAGCCCCAAATACAGTAAATGTTCATTTCTCTTTCTCTCTTTCCTTTTGTTCAACTTGTCTTCTAAGTTTCTCCACCTTCTCTACTTGCTGTTTGGCTTCATGCTTGGCTTGCAGTACATCTATGTACATCATGCCCAAAATTGGTAGCAACAATATGACAAGAACACAAGCCGCAATCCATCCCACTACGTTCTCCCAATCTTGCTTACCAGACCTATTAGCATCCATAGGTATAGGAGGAATAGGAAAGCTACCAACAGGTATGCTTGTTTTTCGGCTAGGAGTCGCTCCCTTTCCTTTCGTTGCCATGCTTCTGCATCCCGCTTTTTCCTTGCCTTCTCTTGCTCTCCAGCAATGATGTCTCTCATGCTGAACACTTCAGAATACAAAGCACCCATCTCAGGCGGCGATTGATAGACCATGCACTCTCGTATCTGAACTACCAACCTTTCCATCTCTTGTTGCGCCAAAACCCTGTTTAGGGCTTCTTCCATCAAGTTCACATCATCAGAGAAAACTACAGTCCTTGCCTTCTCCTCTGATTCCCTGATATGCGCTTCTAACTGTTCCTGTAGCTTGAAGAACTCAGTCAGGTTCTTAACGATGTCAGCTTTGACTTGAGTTTCTTCAACAGCAACATAGTCTGACTTCTTAGCCTTTGCCACAGACTTTGCAACTTCAGGCTTGGGACTACCGCCAAATAGTTTACGCAGTGAACCCCAAAATCCTTTGACTTCCTTACCAATGGCGACAACTTCATTAGCAGTGTTCCTAATTTCGACAAAAGACTCTTTGGCTTGCTTATAGAGTTCACAGCCAGCTTGGATGTTTTTGACCAAGCCAGCCGCAAGAAGACAAATAGATATTGGGTCAATTTTGTGTCCTTAGCGCATTTGCAATTGAGGATTTATGCCAGACATACGGCTTGGCTTTGGAGACGCTCCCAGAAAGTTTAAAATCTGGTTTTGGTCTTCGCTAGTCAATTCATTGGCAGATGGCTGTTGAACCAAATCAGGAGGCATTTGAAATTGCTGATCTTGAATAGGTTGCCCAGTCTCTTGCTGTAAATCGGGTGGAATTTGAAATTGATTTTCAGGTGTTTGAGTTTCTTGAGCAATAGTTGGTTGAGTAATAAGCTCTTGTTGAGGCGAAACCAATCTACTCAATGCACTAAATCCAGTAGAACCTTCTTGCATAGCTGTAGGAACATTTGTCAATGCTTCTAATGTTTTTGCAGAAGAGCCAGTCAAAGCGCCTTGACGTAAAAAATTAGCGCCCTCTGGAGTAAGAAGAACACGCATCAACTGTTCATCAGTAAATCCTTGTTTACGCAATAATTCATTCATTGCGGTCAAAGTAACATCAACTCCTTTAGAGAATTGATACCCCAAACCAGCGCCAGCACTAGCGGATATACCACGTTGCAACTGACTATCAACTAATGCCTGATCTGCTTGGCTAGGTTGAGAAACTTTCATGCGCCTTGTAAAGACTAAGGCATCATTCATTCGTTGGTCAAACTCTTTTGCATTTACCCCAAGAGCAGTAACCAAAGAAGCCTTCTCATTGTCGCCAAGAGTTTTCCAGTTTGTAGCAAGTTTTTCTAAGTCTGTTGTAAAAATTCCAGAATCGTTTTTGCCTTGCGCTGATTTAACAAAATCTTGAAATATATTCTTATCCAAAAAGTTCAATGCTTCTTGATCTGTAGTGCCAACATAAGAACGAACTTTTGCTCGTTGGTACTCGTTCAATCCTTTGTAATTTGAATACAAATCTTCATATGAAATTTCAGACAAAGATTTGTCTTTTAAAAAAGATGGAATTCCTTGTGCAATTGATTCATTGTAAGAATCGGATGCTTTTCTGACTTGCTCTCGAGCTTGTATTAATAAACCTGTTGCGGCTTTATCTTCAGGAGTTTTTGCAATGCGCCTAGCAAGTTGCAAATCATCCTTTAAGCCACCAAAGATTTTTGCAGATATACGAATCTCATCACTAATTGCCAAATCTTTTACAAGAGAATCGCCTTGTGTGGCTTTACGACCGAACTCACTCAAAATAGACTGTGTTTCATCTACAGTAAGTTTTCTTGGTGATCCAGCTTCATTAAGCATTCTTGACTTTAAATCAATTAAAAAAGCCACTGCTCTCTCTGAGTTTGGAGTTATTTTTTTAGAGTAGTCTGAAATCAATCCATCTATTTCAGAAATGGTTTTGTTTGGGTCAACAATGCCTCTATCGCCGCCATACCCTTTTGCTTGCTCAAAAACACGACTTCCAGCCTCAGATCTCTGTTGACGCAATCCATCAATCTCTCTTTGAACACGAGTTGCAACAGCCTCAGTAGCTTCTTGTTTACTACTAACACGAGTTGTAGGAGTCATTCCTTTTGTTGCTAGGTCAGATGCGGCTTTGTCAAATTTTGCAAATAACTCTGCATATTCAGGATTAGTACGCAACTTTTGAATAGCGGCAGAAACAATTGGACTATCTGAGCCTTGTCCACGCAACATAAACTGCCTAAAGACATTTTGTCCTTCAACAGGAACATTGTCTTTTAAGAACTGTTCAAATTTACGGCTTTCTCTAAATCCCTTTACTCCTTTAAATCCAGCACTAGTAAGATTTCCCACGGCATAGACACCAGAAACTAAGCCTTCTGGCAATCCAGTTGCTTGAGAAACAGCTACGTCACCAGCACCAAGACCAGTACCAAGCAATAGTCCTCTAGTTCCTTGACTAGGTATTGCAGAACTTCCCGCTCCTTGAGCCACCCTAAAAGCATAAGCAGATTCGTCTGATGCGGGTTGATTTTGGATTCCCAACTGTTGAGTAGCTAAGTCACCAAGAGGAGTTATTTGACTCTCTTTTGAACGAAATAAATTTACGCCAGCAGTGGCAATGTCTGGAATTGCAGTAAATAAACCAGAAATACCAGATTGCAAGCCTGAGCCAATTTGACCGATAGGTATATTGACTCCACCAACATTAATTTCAGCAGTAGCTCGCATCATTCTATCAAGACGAGTCATTTCATCGCTATACTTTTCAATAGCCGCTTTATCACCAGAAGCAATAGCTCTACGCAACAAAGGACGTACAGCATCCATTTGTTGATTAATAAGTTGCTGTGCTTCTACATTTGTTTTTGGACGCTGAGTTGCCATGACTTGACCTTTACTTGGTTATCTTGATTACACCAGACTTTTTAAGAGCGTCTATTGCTTGTTGTCTTGATGGCTTTCCACCATTAAAGTCAATGAATCTTTGAATTTTTGCTTCGTCACTAGAACCAGCGCCAGCACCAGCACCAAGGTCTTTTTTGGCTCTGCCAGATTGTTTTATCATCAAATCTTCTGCTCTAGCAAAGAATGCGTCTACCTTACTCAAGTCACTTGCGTAATTGGCAGATTTAGGGTCAAGACTTGCAATAATACCTTGAATGGCATCAAACTCTTTCATGTTTAATGCGCCAAGACCAGAAGCACCCGTAGAAGATTGTTGCTTCAATTCACGAAGTTTTGCCAATGCCACATTGTTTTTAATTGTTTGTGTATTATTCTCTAATGTTCTAGCGTCAGTTAGAGGAAGCACAGACAAATAAGAACCATATCCAGTTGTTGTTGGACTAATAAGTTTACTTGTTGTGCTTATTGTGTCTCGCAAACTTTGAACTGCGGCGATTTGATCGTCAAAAGATTCAACAGCACGTTGTTTTTCTTCTACTTTTGCCACTTCTTTTTCTTTTTGTTCTTTTTCTTTCTGAACAGAGGCTGGTGTTTGAGTTATCTTTAATCCTGATTTTGTAGTGGTAGTCGCTCCAACCACAGGAGGTATTGCTTCAGCTACAGGTGGCGTTGTTTTAGCTACAGAGGATGTTGTAGCAACATCACCTGTTGGGGTTACCGCACTTTCAACTGCTTTATCTGGTTGCTGTTTTGATAAAAGTCTTGCAAGGTTAGGTGCAGAGAAATTAATATCCAAGCCTTCAATAGTCCCTAACAATGCACCAGTAACAGAGTCTGTAATAGTTCGTGTTTTCATCTCGTTACCAAGAATAAATCTAGCTTGTGCTATTTCTTTATTTGTAGGAACGTATGCAGGGTCTGAAGCTAACTTTTCTTCAATACCAGAAATAATAGCTCTATTTTGTACAGATACTTGAGCTTGTTGTTCAAATTTTCTGGCTTTTTCTGCCTGTGCAGTTTGCAAATTAATTTTTGACTGTGATTCTAGGCTTTTAATTTTTTCTTCACGCAGTGCTTTGGCTCTATCAGCATAAGCAGTGGCTAATGGCATATTACCAATATTGGCTAATTGTTGAGCAACAGCTTCTAATGATGCAGGGTCAGCAAGATTTGCAGAACGAGCAATTTGTTGTGTAGCCGCAATCATCTTCAACTGTGGGTCTTCACCACCCAAAGCACCGCCAATAGCACCACCTAGCTTTTGACCAGCAAGGAAAGTCCCATAGTTAGCACGAGCCATTGGGTCAAGATTTGCATACTGAATAGCTTGCGCCTGTTGTGCTTGCTGTTGAGCAAGTTGGTACTGTTCAGGAGTAGTAAATAAACCGAGAATTTCTGATGCCATGATTACTCCTTAATAGTATCCGTAACTCATTCTGTCAAATTGCTCTGCACTCATTGGATTGCCATATGGATTTGCAGATTGTGGAAGTGCGCCCTCAATATTTCTGTTCATTGTGTAATTGTTATAAGCATTCTCAAAGCCAGTTTGCAATCTTGGACTACTAGCCGCACCCTGTAACAAACCAGCTAAAGGACTATATCCTTGTCCAGCTTGTTGAGTTCTAGCCGCCGCTAATCCACCTTGCAATAATGACTGACCAACATTTCCACCATAAGCCGCCGCTTGACCACCCAAAGCCGCACCTAACTTCAATGGCGCTTGTCCAAGTTCTTCAATAGTCTGACCAGCACCCAAATAGGTTGAGAATGGACTCAATGCACCAACTTGACCAGCTTGATACTGACCTAACATCCCTGCACCAGTGCCAAACAAACCAGCACCAAACGCAACATTCTGTTGACCAGCTTGCTGTGCTTGTGCCGCCAACTGAGCATCTTGTTGAGCCACAGCGTTGTAATAGGCTTCCATCTCAGGTGTAGTAGCACCCAATCCAGCCGCACCACTTGGGCGTGTACCTGTAGCACCTACAGATAATCCACCACGACCTTGTTGGAACAACTGGTTCTGCAACTGAGCCATTTGACGCTCACGGCTAGGAGCAAGTAAATCCTGTTGTTTAGCCATGTATTCAGCCGCAACTTGTTCAGGACTCTGTGCAAGATACTGCTGACCCAAGCCAAATAGTCCTGTAGCCGCAGTTTGCAAAGGGGCATACTGTTGTTGCGCCTGTTCTGCTTGAGTTAAAGCGCCACCAGTTAAACCCATCAAACGATCTTGATAGGCTTTGAGTTCGGGACTAACTGTATATCCAGCACCAGTTAAGTAGCCTTCAGGCGACATTTGAAAGTTGGAAGCGCCATAACG
>Ga0209358_10003401_pt1 | contig 11748 bp, 9 predicted proteins | sample LauGreFa1BDMLBSN_2_FD_187574 | JGI IMG/M metagenome (GOLD analysis project Ga0209358, IMG submission 187574) | Freshwater lake microbial communities from Lake Michigan, USA - Fa13.BD.MLB.SN (SPAdes) (version 2) | ecosystem: Environmental > Aquatic > Freshwater > Lake | place: Lake Michigan, USA...
CATCATCATCCTAAAGATTCTAAATGGTTAAGTTCTAAATATTATAATTATTTTTTTCCAAAATTTGCTAAAGAAGCCTCCAGAATAGGAACTGTTTCTGAATTTAGCAAAAATGATCTTGTAACAAATTACAATATTAATCCAAATAAAATTGATGTAATTTATAATGGTATAAATTCTTTTTTTAAACCAGTAGATGAAAAAACAAAACATAGTATTAGAAAAAAATATACAGACGGAAAAAACTATTTTATATGTATTGGTTCCCTTCATCCTCGTAAAAATATACCAAATTTAATTCGTGCTTTTGCCTTGTTTAAAAAAGAAAGCCAATCAGAAATAAAATTAATTTTAGCTGGCCAAATTTTTTGGGGATTTTCTGATATTAATCTCGCGATTAAAGATAATCAACTAGAAAATGAAGTTATATTAACTGGACGATTAAATGATGATGAATTAAACAATGTATTAGGGAGCGCCATAGCTCTAACCTATGTGCCATATTACGAGGGGTTTGGAATACCATTAATTGAAGCCATGGAAGTTCAAATTCCAATAATTACAAGTAATGTTACAAGTTTACCAGAAATAGCTGGTGATGCTGCAATACTTGTTAATCCATTAGAGATTCAAGAAATTAAAAATGCAATGATGAAGATTTATAACAATGAATCTATATGTAAAGATTTAATTACAAAAGGTATTCTTCAAAAACAAAAATTTTCGTGGGATAAAAGTGCTAATTTACTTTGGGATAGCATATTACTATCCATAGATTCGGCAAAATAAAATTCATCAATTACCATTTAATTTTAGACATAACTTTTTCAGTAGCTCCTGAGTTATTATCGATGTATAATTTTAAGTTATGTTTTATTTTGTCGAGTTGTGTTTTATCAGATAGCAATCTTTTAATAATTTGATTTAAATCGATTATACTATTAACATTATAGGCGGCTTTTAAATTAATTAAATCAACAGCTTCATTATACTTATTAAAGTCGCTGCCGTAAAAAAGAATGGGTTTAAAATAAACAGCTGCTTCTAAACAGTTATGAATTCCAGAATTAAATCCGCCTCCAATATATGCTAAATCTGCATAATGATATAATTTAGAGAGTAAGCCAATGGTGTCAACTATTAAAATATTAGAGTCTATACTAGATTTTTGTTCAGTATAAAGCTGATATTCCAATTTGTGTTTTTGTAAAAACACTTTTAAATTTGATATTCTTGTTGGATTTACCTCATGTGGAACCAAAATTAATTTTAGTTCCGGTTCACTAAGAGCCATAAAACTATTAATTAATAATTCGTCGTCTTTTGGCCAAGTGCTTCCAGCAATTAAAATTTTATTTTTGCCACAAAACTCATCAAAAAATAAAATTGATTTAAAGTTATTTTTAATTTCAATAACTCTATCAAATCGACTATCGCCGCAAACTGAATAATTTAAAATACCTATTTTATTTAATAAATTACCCGAATTAATATCTTGAATAAATAATTGATCAAAGCTTAATAAAGATTTTCTAAAAATAGAACCGTACCATTTAAAAAAAGGATGATGAGTTTTAAAAACAGCCGAAATTAAATAGGTTGAAATGTGTTGTTTTTTTAATTCGGTTAACATGTTAATCCAAAATTCATACTTAATGAAAAATACTTTATCTGGTTTAATAATATCTAAAAATTTTCGAGCATTTTTTTTAGTATCTAAAGGCAAATAACACACTACCTCTGCCCCATCCCATAATTTGAATGTTTCGTAACCACTTGGCGAAAAAAAACTTAAAATAATAACATAATTGGGGTTTTGCTTTTTAATTGCTTCAATAAGTGGTTTACCTTGCTCAAATTCACCATAAGAGGCGCAATGGACCCATACTTTATATTTGTCTGAATGAATTAATAATTCTGACTGGAGTTTTTTTTTCCAATTTTTTCTTCCTTCAACCCATTGTTTAGCTTTAACATTATTAAAGGAGGCTAATTTTATAAGAAAACTATAGGAATAAATAATTAAATTATAAAAAAACATTACCATATATTAATTATAATAAAAATCGTTTGGTTTTTTGTTATATAAAGGCAAAATCCACCCAAATCTAAACCCATTAATTAAATCTAAATTTTGTTTTGTATCAGATAAGCCGGTATCATAATTAACCTTTCTAACACTTATTGTATATGCTTCATACATGGAAAATCCAAAATAAAAATTAGAAAGTCGATTTTTGCTTAAATGTAAATACCCTATAAATTGTGAAAAAGAAAAACCTGATGATAAACGATCGTATCCAAATATTAAATCACCTTGTAAAGCTGCAATTTTTTGCTCAGCATCATAGATATTAATTTTATGTTGCAAATAACCAAGGCCAATATTAATCATAATGCCAGAATTTTGATTATTTTTAAATATCTTAAAAACTCGGCCGCTGACTAAATGAATTCCCAGACCTCTTTGCGTAACTCGAACATCAGCAGGATAGCCTGCATTATTTGTTACATTACCTTCATCATTTTTAAGCTGTTTTAATACATCTTCCTTAACATTATTACTATACATGTAATTAGATTCAATTCCGAAAATCCAGTCTTTTTTTGTTTTAAAAAGATAAGTTATTCCAACATCTAAATTTGGACCAAAACGATTTACCAAATTACCTCCAGGAATTTGACCCCCTAAATGAATTCCTATAATATGAAGTTTATTGGATGAATCGATTTGAGCATTAATTGAAAAACAAAAAAATAATAATACTATAAACAATTTCATTTTATGGTTATAAATTTAAATATATAAATAGTTTTAAATAGAATAAAAAAAAGAGACTGAATTAAATTTATTCTATGATTTTACAATTAATAATTAATGTTCAAGAGAATCTAATCTATTTTTATATGTGGTTATGTTATCATTTTTAGTATCACTTTCTACCAAACCATCTTTTAACCTAATAATTCGATGGGCGTGCATTGCAATATTTTCTTCATGGGTAACCAAAATAATCGTATTGCCTTTTTTATGAATTTCTTCAAACAACCCCATTATCTCAACTGAAGTTTTACTATCTAAATTACCAGTTGGTTCATCTGCTAAAATAATAGCAGGATTATTAACAAGAGCCCGAGCAATAGCAACACGTTGTCTTTGTCCGCCACTTAATTCGTTTGGTTTATGATTAACTCTATTTGATAAGCCGACGCTTTCTAATACATCATTTGCTCTTTTTTCTCTATTTACTTTTGAAAATCCAGCATAAACTAATGGTAAAGCAACATTATCAAGAGTAGAGGCTCTTGGCAATAAATTAAATGTTTGAAAAACAAAACCAATTTCTTTGTTTCTAACTTGAGCCAAATCGTTATCACTCATAATTGCTACCGACAAATTATTTAAAATATATTCGCCTGAACTTGGGCTATCTAAACAGCCAAGCATGTTCATTAATGTAGATTTTCCACTACCAGAAGGACCCATTAAAGCAACATATTCGTTTTTATAAATATTTAAAGAAATATCCTTTAAGGCCTCAATAATTTCATCCCCAATTTTATAAGTTTTTTTAATGCTTTTTAAAGAAATCATTGCTTCCATTGATACAAAACTACTCTTTTAATAATGAATTAAAAAGAGACTATAAAATATTATATTTATGCAATGAGTTTTCAAAAAAGAATAGTGTTTTATTTAGTTCATCAACTTTTTTATACTAATCAAAAAGCAAAAGAATTAATCAAAAATGGTCAAGTAATGATTGATGATAAAATTATAAATGAAAACATAATTTTAACACAAGATTCTGAAATAAAAATAAATAATATAATTACAAGAAATAGGAAAACGCTTGTTTATCTATTATTTTATAAACCAAAAGGTTATGAAAGCACATTACATTCATCTATTTCAAATAACCTTACAGTGTTTTTTAATAATTTCAATAATCTTGCTATTGCAGGAAGATTAGACAAACAATCGGAAGGATTATTGATACTAAGTAATGACGGAAAATGGATTGAAAACCTTTGTAATCCTAAATTCGAAAAGGAAAAAGAATATGATGTTATTTTAGACAAAAAACCTAATGAAGAGTTTATTAAATTATTTACTTCGGGTGTCTTAATTGGAAAGTATATTACAAAAACTTGTCAATGTAAAATAATTGATGATTTTTCAATTCGAGTGATCCTAAAAGAAGGAAAAAATAGACAAATAAGAAAAATGTGTAAAACATTGGGATATAGTGTTTTAATGTTAAAAAGAACAAGAATCCATCATTTTAAATTAGGCTCATTAAACGAAGGTGAATATATAAAAGCAAATGTGAGTTCTACATTTAGTTGATTATATAAATTCGTTAAAAAAAATCAATTAACTAATAACATTTTAAAATATCAAAAAAAATAAAATTTCTTTATCTAAATTTACAACTGCTTGAAAAAGAATTTTATACTTTTTTTATTACTATTTAGCTCATTCATTTTTTCACAAGAGAAAAAAAATTTAGCTATAAAAAAAACAATAGAAAAAATTACCATAGACGGCTTATTAAATGAAGAGGTATGGAAAATTAGCGAATCTGCTTCTAATTTTTGGCAAAACTTTCCGTACGACACGTGTATAGCAAAATCAAAAACAGAGGTTTATATGACTTATAACGATAAGTCAATTTTTATTGCCGCCATTTGTTACGATTCAATTCCTGGAAATTTTATTATTCAATCCTTAAAAAGAGATTTTTCATATCCAATAAGTGATGCATTCGTAGTTACTTTAGATCCATTTTCAGATCAACAAAACGGTTTTAGTTTTGGTGTAAACCCTTTTGGTGTTCAAAGAGAAGGATTAATTGCTAATGGAGGCGGTATGGGGGTTACCACGGCCTGGGATAACAAATGGTATGCCGAAGTAAAAAGAAATGGCTCAAATTGGACAGTAGAAATGGAAATTCCATTTAAATCTATAAGATTTAAACCAGAACTATCAAACTGGAAAATAAACTTTGCAAGAAATGATTTAAAAAGAAACGAAAATTCTACTTGGAATAAAGTTCCGAGACAGTTTAACATTGCTAGTTTAGCATTTTCTGGTGATTTAATCTGGGATAATATTCCAAAAAAAACAGGTAATAACATTGCCATTATTCCTTATTCCATAGCAAGAACCACAAAAGATTTTGTGAGTAAAACTGACACAAAATATGATGCTAATATTGGACTTGATGGAAAAATTGCATTATCATCATCTATGAATTTAGATTTAACAATAAATCCTGATTTCTCTCAGGTTGATGTAGACAGACAGATTACAAATCTTACAAGATTTAATCTAATGTTTCCAGAACAAAGACAATTCTTTACAGAAAATAGCGATTTGTTTGCAAGCTTTGGTTTTAGGCAAATGCGACCTTTTTTTTCAAGACGAATTGGAATCGGTTCTTCTAATCCAATACCAATAATTGCGGGAGCTCGTTTAAGTGGGAAACCAAATAAAAATTGGCGCATTGGATTAATGGATATACAAACAGCAAAAACAAAGGACAATAATGTTGATGTTTACGCTCAAAATTATATGGTTGCTGCTATTCAAAGAAATGTTTTTAAAAGATCTAACATCGCAATGATTTTTGTTAACCGTCAACAACTAGATACAAATAAATACTCCAATACAAATTTTAATAGAGTGCTCGGTTTAGATTATAATTTAGCAAGTGCTGATAATAAATGGAATGGTAAATTTTTTTTTCATCACTCATTTTCACATAAAAATAATAATGATGCTTATTCTCATGCCAGTTGGCTAAATTATAGCACTCAAAAAATAATGCTAATGTGGAATCACGAATACATGAACAAAAATTATAATGCAGAAACTGGGTTTACACCCAGACTTTTTCAAACTGATTTAGGTAAAAAAATTACAACAAGAAATACCTATTGGAGAATAGAACCAAGTTTTAACTATTTTATATATCCAAAAAATTCTATCATAAATAAAATGGGACCTAAATTATTTCTGGATTATTATGCTAATAGTAATTATGTAACAACAGATGTTTTAGCCGAAATTGGCTATGATATTAACTTCACTAACTCATCGGTTTTTTTTATAAATTATAACAACTATTATACAAAATTAATTTATCCAACAGATGTAACCTTTTTTGATAACACATTAATACCAGCAAATTCATACAAGTATCGAGATGTAGTGATGAGTTTTAAAAGTAATCAAAGAAAAATTATTAACGCTACTTTTGGAGGAAGTTATGGCAGCTATTTTACTGGAACTAAACTTTCATATAACGCCGAAATAACCTATAGAAAACAACCATACGCTATTATTGGACTTAGTTATACTCATAACGAAATAATAATGCCAAACCTAAAAAACAAAGTGGTTTTAGATTTAATTGGACCTAGAATAGAAATCTCATTCTCGAGAAGTCTATTTTTTACAACTTTTCTTCAATATAATAGCCAAATTAATAATTTTAACATTAACACTCGATTACAATATCGCTTTAATCCTATGAGTGATGTATTTATTGTCTATTCTGATAATTATGTTTCTGAAAACTTTAATAATAAAAATAGAGCTTTAGTATTAAAGTTAGTGTATTGGTTCAATTAAATTAAATATTTGTTATTTTTGATAACTATGGCCAAAGGTATAAACGAGAAAACTAAATCGATAAAAAAAGAACTAACGTATTACGATAAATTTGAAAACTGGGCAAAGAAAAATGATTCTAAAATTTTTTATACATTAATTGTAGCTTGTTTATTTTTTTCATTTATTTCTTTTAATTCGAGAATAAGCGAAGCACATGACGATGCCTTATATATTGAAGGAGGATGGCGTTTTGTAAATGAATTTCCTAATTATTTTTACACTCAAAATGCACCACTTTACCCTTTATTTATTGCCTTTTTAATTAAAATAATTGGATTTAAACTAATTATTTTTAAAATATTTTCTGTTTTATTTAATCTTTTAGGATTTATACTTTTTTACAAAGCTTTAAGAGGAAGAATACCAGCAATAGTATTCATTCCAGTTGCTGTTTTTTATGCGATAAACTATTTAATAATTTATTTTGCAAGTATGACTTTTACAGAAGCTTTTTACTTTTTTCTACAAAGTCTATTCTTTTTTTATGCTGTTAAAATTATTGATGTTTTAAATAATGATGGCCTTCAAATTAAAAATCAAATAAAATTATGGCTTTTATTTGGTTTAAGTATGTTTTTGATGAGTACTGCTAAAAGTAGTGCTATAGTTGTTATTCCAGCTGTAATTTTATTTTTTATTTTAGAAAAAAATTACAAAGCAATATTAATTTCATTAGTGGCCTATCTTATATTTAAATTGCCATACGAAATTTTAGTAAAAACTATTTGGAGCGCACAAAATCAATTTAGCGGTCAAAGTAAAATATTATTACAAAAAGATCCTTATAATATAAGTGAAGGAAATGAAGATTTTATTGGATTTTTTCAGCGTTTTATTGATAATTGTAATCTCTCTTTAAGTAAACGTTTTTATCAAATTCTTGGTTGGAGAGATGAAACAAACACCGAAACATTTACAATTATTACATTAATTACAATTACATTAATTTTAATTGGATTTTGGAAAATAATTAGAAACAAAAATAAAGAAATAACATTTTTATCCTTATTTACTGCAGCTCAACTAACACTTTCCTTTATAATACTCCAAACAAGATGGGATCAACCAAGGATAACCTTAGTATGCATGCCAATTATTTTAATTTTAATATTTTATGCAATTTATGACTTTACTATAAAACCGGGAATTGGTCAAACTATTTACATAATTCTATTACTATTATTTATTAGTTCAATTTTTACAGACACATTCAAAAAAGGATTTAAAAATATATCAATAGTTCAAAAAAATTTAAAAGGAGATACTTATTTTGGATATACTCCTGACTGGCAAAACTTTTTAAAATGCAGCGAATGGTGCGCAGATAGTTTAAATAAAAATTCTTATGTAGCCAGTAGAAAAGCACCAATGAGTTTTGTTTATGGAAAGGGAAAAAAATTCTTCCCTATTTACAGCGTTGTTAAAAAAGACACCTCAACTAATCAATCTAACCCAGATAGTGCTTTGGCATATTTCAAAAAAAACAACGTTACGCACGTTATGCTTGGAAGTTTAAGAGCCAATCCTTTAGATCCAAGTTCTGGTATTATAAACACTGTTCATAATATTTTCGCTCCCATTGCACAAAAATATCCTAATAAATTAAGATTAGTTCATACCGAAGGGATAATAGAAGAAGCATACGTTTATGAAATTCTATATTAATTTTTATTTATTCAATTAAAAAAATGTCTCTAAAAATTAAATTTGGTAACTTTCTTTTTAAATATGCCTTTAGCATCTATAAACCTCTTTACAAAGTTTTTAAAAATAAACAAGATGCTTTTGAAATTGATCTTTTAAATAAACACATTCAAAAAAATAATGTTGTGTTAGATATTGGGGCTAATATTGGTTTTTATGCCGCTATAATTTCTAAAATTGTTGGTGAAAATGGTAATGTTATTTGTTTTGAGCCAGACATTACAAATTTTAATTATTTAAAAGAAAACACTAAAAAAAATAAAAATATTTTTATTTATAATAAAGCCGTTAGTTCAAAATCCGAAAAAATCAAAATATATACCTCAAAAAATTTAAATGTCGATCATCGCACTTATAAGCCCGACGAATATGATAAAGAATTTGAAATTGACGCAGTTAGTATTGACGATTTCTTATTTGAAAATTTAAATAAAATTGATTTTATAAAAATAGATATTCAGGGCTTTGAAATGCAAGCCATACAAGGCATGATTAAAACCTTAAACAGCAATACAAATATCAAAATAATTTCAGAATTCTGGCCCTACGGATTAAGAAAATCAGGCAGTTCCGTTAGCGAGTATTTTAACTTTTTAGTTGATAATGGATTCAATTGTTATTTACTCAACAAAAATTCTATGCAAAAACTAGATATAGAAAAAGTACAAGCACTTGAAAAATTGGGAGAAGAGCATTATTTTAATATTTTTGCAAAGCGTTCAAATGTTTAAAAAATATAAAATAGACTTTGATTTAGATGATCCAAACGCAAGCTTAGCGCATAGAGATATTATATTAAAAAAACCATTTTTAAAAAGATTATATAACGATTGGTATTTACTTTTTATAATAAAATCAAAAGAAATTAAAAATGGAAAATATCTTGAAATTGGCTCAGGTGGAGGATTTCTAAAAGATGTTTTTCCTGAAGTGATTACCAGCGACATTTTAACTTTGCCAAATGTAGACCTAATTTTTACTGCAGAAGAAATTCCTTTTAAAGAAAATGAATTAGCAAGTATAGTTATGCTAAACGTTTTTCATCATATCCCTAAGCCACACTTATTTTTAAAAGAAGCGCAGCGTACCTTAATAAAAGGTGGTAAAATTATTATGACCGAACCAGCAAATAGCTCCTTGGCAAGATTTATCTACAAACAGTTTCATCACGAACCTTTTGATGAAAACGGACAAAGAGAAATTAAAGCTGGAAACCCATTATCTAATAGTAACCAAGCTTTACCATATATTTATTTTGAAAGAGATTTAGACTTGTTTAAAAAAGATTTTCCGTCATTAAAAATTAACTCCATTAACTATCATTCTCCTTTTTCTTACATTATTAGTGGAGGCGTTTCGAGAAGTGCAATGCTTCCGTTTTTTATGTATAATTTTGTAAAGGGAATAGAGTGGTTATTTTCGCCATTATTTAAACAAATTGGTTTATTTTGTACTATTGAAATAGAGAAAATTTAAGTGGAAGAAACAAAACAAATATATTTTAATCAACAAGGTAAAAAACGTAAAAAACGTTTTTTTAGCTCATACTATTGGAATGAAATTTCAAATTACACGAACTATTTTTCTCACGAAGATAGCTCCGTATTAGAAGTTGGATGCGGAAGTGGCGATTTACTTGCAAGCATATCGGGTTCTATAAAAACAGGTATTGATTTTAGTTCTGAATATATTTCATGGGCAAAAGAAAAACATAAGGATAAAAAAATTAATTTTTTGTTAATGGATGCCAATAACATTGAGTTGAATCAAACATTTGACTTAATAATTATAAGTAATTTAATTGGTTTTGTTGATGACATTCAAAATGTGTTCGAACAAATAAAAAAATGCTGCCATCCTAATACTAAAGTGATTGTTCAATATTATAATTCAATCTGGGAACCCTTAATTAAATTTTCCGAATTAATTGGTCTTAAACAAAAAACACCTACCCAAAATTGGCTCAGCACAAGAGATATTAATAATTTGCTTTACGTTTCTGGTTTTGATGTATACAGAAACAGTAAACGATTAATTTTCCCAATTTTTTTTCCTGTTTTATCATTTATTTTAAATAAATATTTAGCTAAATTTCCTTTTTTTAGATTTTTTAGTTTAAACATTTATAGTTTCGCTAAACCATTACCAGAAATAAATATAAATAATTACTTTAATAGATATTCTACTTCAGTTATAATTCCTGCGCGAAATGAAAGTGGAAATATAGAGAATGCAATTTTGAGATTACCTAATTTTGGCAAACACATCGAAATTATATTCATCGAAGGTAATAGCACCGACGACACTTGGCAAAAAATTCAAGACATTCAAAAAAAATACGCTTCTAGCCATGATATTAAAATAGGACAACAAAAAGGAAAAGGAAAAGGAGATGCCGTTCGTGAAGGATACAAAATAGCTACTGGTGATATTTTAATGATTTTAGATGCTGATTTAACTGTGCCACCTGAAGATTTACCTAAATTTTATAATAACATTGCTAGCGGAAAAGGAGATTTTATTAATGGTACTCGTTTAGTTTATCCCATGGATAAAGAAGCCATGCGTTTTTTAAATTATTTAGGTAATCATTTTTTTAGCTGGGCATTTACATGGCTTTTAGAACAAAGATTTAAAGATACTTTATGTGGAACTAAAGTGATGTTTCGAAAAGATTATATCAAATTAATTAAAAATAGAACTTATTTTGGTGAATTTGATCCATTTGGAGATTTTGATTTATTATTTGGCGCTCATAAACTAAATTTAAAAATTGTAGAAGTGCCAATTAGATATAAAGAAAGAACATACGGTGAAACAAACATATCTCGATTTAAACATGGAATTATATTATTAAGAATGTGCGCTTTTGCTAGTAGAAAATGTAAGTTTATATAAAACTATTTCTTTTTATTTTTCTTTTTCGGTTTTGTTTTATCAGCCTCTGCAGCTTCTTTCATCAATAATTTCCAATTATCAGTAGTGTCTTCGGTATACAATAAAGTTTGTGCATAATCATCTTTTTTAACTTCTAATACTTTTATTGATTTTGTTAAGAAAGATTCTATTTGAGTTAAAATTGGTTTTTCTTCATCACTACAAAAAGAAACTGCATTTCCTTTTTTTGTTCCCCTACCCGATCGTCCTACTCTGTGAACATAATTTTCGGGTTCATCGGGTAAATCATAATTTACAACATAATCAATATTGACAATGTCAATACCTCTTGCACTTAAATCAGTCGCAATTAATAAATTCACTTCTCCACTTTTAAATTGATTTAACACCTGTAATCGATTTTCCTGATCTTTACCCCCATGCATGGTTACACTTTTTATTCCTACTCTATCCATAGCAGACAT
>Ga0209358_10003403_pt1 | contig 11741 bp, 12 predicted proteins | sample LauGreFa1BDMLBSN_2_FD_187574 | JGI IMG/M metagenome (GOLD analysis project Ga0209358, IMG submission 187574) | Freshwater lake microbial communities from Lake Michigan, USA - Fa13.BD.MLB.SN (SPAdes) (version 2) | ecosystem: Environmental > Aquatic > Freshwater > Lake | place: Lake Michigan, USA...
GCGAATCACCGGCCTGTCTGCCGGCAATGCATCACGCAGCAGCGGTATCAGGTAATTGCGTCGCACCACTTTGCAATAGCCACAGCCTGGCAATGAGAACATCAGCAAGAAAGCCTTGCGATCTGCTTGCGCTTGCGCAGCCTCGCGCTGCAGATTCTGCGGGGCGGGGAGCATCTCGTCATGCGACTGCGCGTGGACAGGCAGAATGAAGAAAAAACTCGTCAACAGGAAGGCAGCAATACGTATGGCCATGGTGTCCTCGTGACGTTTCATGGAGGAGAAACTACGGGCGAACGAATACAGGTCAATTCACCTTGCGTCTCGATCAGGGTACCTAATCGTGCATTGAATTCCTTGCCCGAGACAATCAGGAGCCTACTGCCGGGACGCAGAGTGAAATCCAAACTCACTTCAGTGCCGTCTGCCCGAAAACCCAGACTACGGCAAATAATTTTCTCTGCATTTGGTGGCTCACAGGCACAGACTTCGGTTCGCCCCGCAAAGCAACCAGCAGCCAGCGCAGGATCTCGCTTGACATAGCCAGCATTAACATTTGCAGTGACACGAAAACGCTGATTCTCGGCCCTTACACCCTCCGGTTCAAATACCTTGTCGGTACGAATCTCGCCTTCGCACACATAGTCCAGCACCTGCGCGTTCGACACGCCGCACATCATCACCATCACACCCAAAGCTAGGCAGCGAATCCCAAGCACATCAAGCTGGAAGATCCCCCGCTGCATTGCGACGGACGGACAGGCTGGTTTAATGCAATCGGTCCAGCGCGCTGGACAAATGCCCGACGGTACGGTCGATATGCAACAGCTTTTCCAGACCGAAGAGACCGATGCGGAATGTGCGGAAATCATCGCGCTCGCCCACCTGCAATGGGACACCCGCCGCTGTCTGCATGCCCAACGCCATGAATTTTTTACCGTTCTGAATATCGGGATCCTTGGTGTAGCTGACCACAACGCAAGGCGCCTGAAAGCCGGGCGCTGCCACGCTCTTGAAGCCCTTGGCTTCGAGCAGTGCACGCACCTTGAGGCCGAGGTCTTCCTGATTTTTCTTCAGGTTGGCAAAACCGGCGGCCTGCGTTTCTTTCATTACATCGCGAAGAACACGCAGCGAATCTGTCGGCATGGTGGTGTGATAGATGTGAGCGCCTTTTTCGTAGGTCTCCATGATCTGCAGCCATTTCTTCAGATCGCAGGAATAGCTGGTGCTCTGGGTCGCATCAATTTTCTGACGCGCTCGCTCGCTCATCGCAATCAGTGCGCAGCAAGGTGAACTGCTCCAGCCTTTTTGTGGCGCACTGATCAGCACATCAACTTTGGAAGCGACCATATCGACCCACATAGCACCGGAAGCGATGCAGTCGAGCACAAACAGACCATCAACCGATTCCACAGCTTCGCCCACCGCGCGCAGATATTCCGGTGGGAGGATCAAGCCTGCCGAAGTTTCAACGTGCGGTGCAAACACTACGGCTGGTTTTTCTTTGCGTATCCAGGCCACGACCTCATCAATCGGTGGCGGCGCATAAGAACCTTCGAATTCACTGGCCAACTGGCGGCCCTGGATGACATGCAGATCATCCGAGATACCACCCATTTCAAAAATCTGTGTCCAGCGATAGCTGAACCAGCCATTGCGAATCACGGCACATTTACGGCCAGTGGCGAACTGGCGCGCGGCAGCTTCCATGCCGTAGGTACCACTGCCCGGAACCACAAGCGCGGATTTTGCGTTGTAGACCTCTTTCAGGATTTTGGAGATGTCGGTAATGACGCCCTTGAAGGCTTCCGACATGTGATTGAGGGAGCGATCGGTATAGACGACGGAGAATTCGAGCAATCCATCTGGATCAACGTGGGGAAGCAAACCGGGCATGACGAGTCCTGTGCTAATAAATGGGCTTGGTTGCGTCTGACAAGTGCAGACAAAACCGTAGCAGGGATTGCAAGTTTAACAGAGGTCTCCCATCGCCTTGACCTGCTTGGCAGCATGGCCTTTCTGACAATAACGCAGAGGATTTCCAGCCGCTATAAAATTGCGCCTCTACCTTAAACACCAGAACCGCGGGAGCCCCATGGAAAGCGATATCGAAATTGCACAAAAAGCAAAAATGAACAAAGTGGTCGACGTCGCCGCGACCTTGGGCATTCCCGAAGACTCCATTGAGCCTTATGGTCATTACAAGGGCAAGATTGCACTGTCCTATCTGGAGACGCTGAAGAAAAAGCCTGACGGTAAATTGATTTTGGTCACAGCGATCAGTCCGACACCAGCGGGCGAAGGCAAAACGACCACCACAGTAGGACTGGGCGATGCGCTTAATCGTATCGGTAAAAAAACCGTGATCTGTCTGCGCGAGCCTTCGCTGGGACCGGTGTTCGGTGTCAAGGGCGGTGCCGCTGGCGGTGGCCATGCACAGATCGTTCCAATGGAAGACATCAACCTGCATTTCACTGGCGACTTCTCGGCAATCGCGCTGGCGAATAATTTGCTGGCTGCGATGATCGACAACCACATTAATCACGGCAACACGCTGGACATTGATCCACGTCGCATTACCTGGAAGCGTGTGGTCGACATGAATGATCGCGCATTGCGCGACATCGTGGTCGGCAACGGCGGCACCGCGAATGGCTTTGTTCGTCAGGATGGTTTCGACATCGTTGTCGCCTCCGAAGTGATGGCAATCTTCTGCCTTGCTACCTCGGTACAGGATCTGAAGAAACGACTCGGGGATATTGTGATTGGGTATAGCCGCGATCTCAAGCCTGTTCACGCGCGTGATCTGAATGCGCACGGCGCCATGACCGTCTTGCTCAAGGATGCATTGCAGCCGAATCTGGTACAGACCCTGGAAAACAACCCGGCGTTTGTACACGGCGGTCCGTTCGCCAACATCGCACATGGCTGCAACTCTGTCATTGCGACACAAAGCGCATTGAAGCTAGGCGAATATGTCGTCACCGAAGCTGGTTTTGGTGCTGATCTGGGCGCGGAAAAGTTCATAGACATCAAGTGCCGCAAAACCGGTCTGAAACCAGCCGCCTGCGTGCTGGTAGCGACAATACGCGCGCTGAAATACCACGGCGGCAAGGATGTGAAAGCACTCAACACGGAAGACCTGGACGCACTGCAAAAAGGCTTGGTCAATCTGGAACGACACGTCGCGAACGTCAAAACTCATTACGGCCTGCCCTGCGTGGTTTCGATCAATCGCTTCACATTTGATACTGACGCAGAAATTAGTCTAGTAACCGAACGCATGAAAGCGCTTGATGTCAACGTGGTGCTGGCCGAGCACTGGGCTAAAGGTGGTGCGGGCGCAGAGGCACTCGCGCATGAAGTGGTTCGTCTGGCAGAACGCGGTGACGCTGTGAAATTTGTCTATGATGATCAGGACTCGCTGTGGGACAAAATGAAAAAAGTGGCCACCAAGATTTATGGTGCTGCCGATATCAACGCGCCAGCGAAAATCAAGCAACAGCTCAAGGCCTGGGAAGAAGCCGGTTATGGTCACTACCCGATCTGTGTAGCAAAGACCCAGTCCTCATTCAGCTCCGACGCCACGATGCGCGGCGCACCCAGCGGACATATGGTCAACATCCGTGAAGTAAGGCTGGCAGCAGGTGCGCAGTTCATTGTGATGATTTGTGGCGACATCATGACCATGCCTGGTCTGCCCAAAGTACCGAGTGCAGAAAAAATCGATATCGATGAAAACGGCAAAGTCGTTGGCCTGTTCTGACAAATCCAACCCACACACAATACTTAAGTCATTCATAGGCACCCCATGAGCACCGGAGCATCCATGCGCGCAGCGATCTACACCAGCAAAGGCCCCGCAGCAGAAGTGCTGCGCGTTATCGACAAACCCGTACCAGAACCCGGTGCAGGTGAAGTGCGCGTTCGTGTCGCTTTTTCGGGAGTAAATCCCTCGGATGTAAAGTCACGCGCCGGTGTGGCATCGCGCGCAGGTGGTTTTCCTGAAGTGACACCGCACAGCGATGGTGCCGGCACCGTCGACAAACTGGGCGCCGGTGTCGATGCTGCACTCATGGGTCGTCGCGTGTGGATATTCAATGGACAGTGGGAGCGTCCGTATGGCACGGCAGCGGAGTACATTGTGCTGCCGGTGTCACAGGCGGTACCACTGCCGGGTGACATCAGCTTTGAAGTCGGTGCATCGATTGCGATTCCGCTGATGACCGCCATGCACGCCGTGCAAGCCTGCGGCTCCCTACTCGGCAAGACCGTGCTGGTACCCGGCGCCGCTGGCAGCGTGGGTTTCTACGTAACGCAACTGCTAAGCGCTGCAGGTGCGCGCGTGATTGGCATTGTGAGCAGCGACGACAAAGCAAAGCTTGCCAAGAGCATTGGCGCTACAGATATCGTCAATTACAAAACCGAATCACTGGTCGAGCGTGTGCAGGCACTGACGAATGGCCTGGGTGCCGATGCGATCATTGATGTCGATGCGGCGACGCATGCACCCCACTATGGCAGCTTGCTGCGCTTCGGTGGACAAGCCGTCGTGTATGGCACCAACCAACCGCCGGTGACCATGCCGTTTGGCCCCATGATTTTGGGTTTCATTCGTGTATATTTTTTCATCGTCTACAAGTTGCCGCCACAGTTGATGCGTGAGGTACTGGATGGCGTCAACGCAGTGCTGTCGCGCCCTGGTTTCCGGCACCCGGAGACAGCCATTTATCCGCTCGAGAAAATCGCTGCTGCGCATGAGCAGGTCGAACGTGGCGCGAATGCGAAGGTGCTGCTACAGCTCTAGTCATGAACGGGAAATTCAACGACCACTTTGGCAAGGTCGCTGAACAATATGCGGACTTTCGTCCGCATTATCCTGCAGCGTTGTTCGGCTGGTTGGCATCGCAATGCACAGCGCACGATTGTTTGTGGGACTGCGGAGCAGGCAATGGTCAGGCCTCGGTACCGCTGGCAGATTTTTTTTCGTGTGTGCACGCCACCGATGCCAGCGCATCTCAAATAGCGCAAGCACTACCGCATCCCCGAATCCACTATCGTGTTGCAAATGCAAACGATAGCGGTCTCGACTCGCACAGTGTCGATTTGATTACCGTGGCTCAGGCGCTGCATTGGTTCGATCTCGATCGCTTTTATGCCGAAGCCCGTCGCGTGCTGAGATCTGACGGCGTAATCGCTGCATGGAGCTACGGCATGATCCGCGTCGAAGGTGCTGAGGTTGACACGGCAATTCAGCACTTTTATCGGCATACGATAGGACCCTACTGGCCGCCCGAACGCCGTCATGTAGAAAACGGCTATCGTGATCTGGCCTTCCCTTTCAAGTTGATGAATACACCCGCAGTGTCGATGAGTGTCGACTGGACGCTGGATCAATTACTGGGATATTTGCGAAGCTGGTCAGCATCGGCGAGATATTTTTCTGCGACAGGCAAGGATCCCGCAATCAGTCTGGCAGAAGAGCTGCTGCCGATATGGGGCGGCCCGCAACATCGCCGACAGATCGATTGGCCGCTGTCGATACTGGCTGGTCGAACTTAAGCGGCGATACCGATAATCACATTCGACGGCTCAATCAGGGCAAGTACAGCTGATCCGACTTGCAATCCTCTCGCATCGATATCGCGCCTGCTCATAGTGGTAACCAGCGTCATCCCACTCTTCAGCAAGACCGCCAACTCCGATTGATGCTCGCCTTGAGTGATCGTGTGTATCGTACCTAACAAGGCATTTTTAGCGGGTGGCGTATCGCTTTCATTTGGTAGGTGCAAGACCACGGCTGATGCCTTAATCAACGCAAAGACCTTGGCGCCCACGACCAGCTGAAGTTCGCGACAACTCTCATGCGTGATGGATGCAATCAGCGTTTGACTGGCATTGACCATGATGCCCAGCTCATCATTCACTTTCCCGGGCGTGATGGACACCAGAATGCCTGCGAACTGGTTACGTGCGCTGGTTCGCATTGCGATTTCATTTTCCATCGCGTAGTCATTCGACAGCCCATTCGCCAAAGCATCCAATCGAGCGATGAAGCGGGCGTGCTCGGCCTGTATCAGTGAAAAATTGCGCAGCACTTGCTGACCGCGCTCAGTAAGATGCGTACTGCCGCCGCCCTTGCCACCGGCATGACGCTCGATCAGGGTGCCACCGGATAGCCGCGCCATGTCGTCAATGGCGTCCCATGCGCCCTTGTAGCTGTAGCCGACCTGCTTTGCCGCCTGCGTCAGATTGCCCCGCTGATCGATCTGGCGCAGCAATTCAATCCGCCTGGCGTTGGCAAACATCTCATCACCCACCCGAACCGTTAGTTCAGCATGCAAATTGAATCGGTCTTTGCCCATGATCCGCCCACTGCTATTGATGTCGCGATGATAGCCGGGTTGACACCCAAAATAAAGCCGAGTAAATTTCGAATTCAAAATATACCTGACTTTATTTTGAATATTATCTTTTGATTAAGCTTGTGGTCAACAACGCTACAAACAGAAACCGTCTATAGAGGAGTACCGTAATGCCCCAAAGAGACAACCGCCACCTGCCAGTGGCGGCGCTGCTGATCATGTCGCTGTGCGCACCGGCCCCATGGGCCAACGCGGGGGAAGACGTCAGAATTTTGCTGGAGATATTGCTCGAGAAAGGCATCATCACTCAGGAAGAATTCGATCAGAAACTCAAAAAGGCGCAGGAAAAGGAGGATATCCGGGTATTCAATGAATCCCAGGATATTCGCCGCGCCAATCGCGAGATCGACAAGCGCGCTGAAGACGAACGCAAATTCAAAACCCAGTTTTACGGACTTGTCTCTGCCGGGTACTACAGTGCCTCGAACATGAAAAATAGTTCAATTGACGCATCCGGGATCAGTGACCAACCCAAAGCCAACAATCGTATCAACCTCAAAATTTCGCGGGAGCTTGATCCGGACACCGTTGCCATGCTGACCCTGGAATCCAACTTTTCTTCTCGCACGGGCGCTGTGGGAAGAGACGCGGGTGCCAGTGGCACTGGCATCAATCCTGTTTTCGACAGAGAGGCCAATTTCCGCTTGATTTCGAAACCTTACGGCACATTGATTGTAGGGCGAGGACCCAATCTGCAAACTGATCTCAGTAGCGCTTTTGATGCGCGCCAAAACTGGAATTTTGGCGGACTGAAGGCAATTGGCCGATATGCCGGATTTCACAGCGCCAGTGGAATCAACCGCGCAGATAAAATGATCCGTTACATTTCACCCGTCGTTGAGGGTTTTAACTTTGACGGTGCAATATCTTTTGGCGGCGTACCCGGAGATGAAAACTACGGACAAAACTACTATCTGGGAGGGCGCTATAAAAACGGTAATTTTGAAATGGGATACAACCATATAGAAGCTAGATTAGACAAAAATGAAACTCAAAATCGTGTCGATTTTATTGCCGCCAAATATACGCTGCAGCAAATGACGCTGAATGCTGGTTATGTCATCACGCGCAATCCGATGAATGCTGCAGCAACGCTTAGCCAAACCACACCTGGCGGCAAAGCGGATGTGGATACCCTTTTCGCGGGCGCAGTCTATCGACTCACTCCCACCATGAGCGCAAATTTCGGCTGGTATCAAGTCACAGACAAGACAACGACCAACGGCAGCAATGATGTGCGCATGGCGGCAACTGGAGTGACTTGGTCACCCTACAAAGAATGGGATTTTTTTGTTGACTATGCAACTGCCTACCGGAGGGAAAACGCCAATGCAGCATTTTCCATCTACGATGCATGGCGTCCGGATACCAACAGCACTACCTCTTTGGCTGCAGGTACCAAAAACCAGTCAGGCATCAGTATTGGTGCCCTTTTCAAGTTCTGACCGAGGAAAAATAAAATGAACTTTGACAGAATCAAACAGATAACTCTGGGGCTACTTCTTTCGATCTCGTTTTACGCCAATGCCACCGAACTTAAAGTTGCCGTGGCAGCCAATTTCGCGCAAACGATGAAAGAAATCGCTACGGTGTTTGAAAAAGATACCGGACACAAGCTCGCCCTGACACAAGGATCCACCGGCAAACTTTACGCACAAATTAGTCAAGGTGCACCCTTCGAGGTATTCCTATCCGCCGACGACGAGACGCCAGAAAAATTGATCACCGAAGGCAAGGCGATTGCTGGTACCCGATTCACTTATGCAATCGGAAGACTGGCGCTGTGGTCACCCAAGCCTGATTTGATCGATGAGGGCGGACAGGTACTCAAAACCGATAAATTCCGTTATGTGGCGATTGCTAATGCACGCGTCGCGCCCTATGGTCGCGCTGCCGTACAAGTCATGCAAAAACTCGGTGTACTCTCCAGTATCGAGCCGCGTGTGGTGCAGGGCGAGAGCATCACGCAAACTTTTCAGTTCGTCTCCACCGGTAACGCGCAACTGGGATTTGTGGCACTCTCGCAGATCAACGAAAACGGCAAGCTAAAATCAGGCTCGGCTTGGATCGTCCCTGAAAACATGCACGAACAACTGCGACAGGATGCGGTGCTTTTAAATCCCGGCAAAGACTCGGCAGCAGCGAGTGCCCTACTGAGCTTCCTGAAGTCGGAGAAGGCAAAAAAAATCATCGCATCATACGGCTATCAATTCTGACTATGACAAACACTCATGTGGACACCTGAACCGGAAGTCTGGCAAGCGATCTGGCTGACGGTGCAGCTGTCGGCCATCGTGACCCTGATACTGCTGATCGCGGGTACGCCCATCGCGTGGTGGCTATCGCGTACCAACAGCGCATGGAAAGCGCCGATAGCTGCAGTGGTTGCGCTGCCGCTGGTACTACCGCCGACTGTACTGGGTTTTTATCTGCTGATCGCGATGGGGCCGGAAGGCCCTGTCGGTCGCGTAACGCAAACGCTTGGCCTCGGACAACTACCCTTCACTTTTCCCGGACTGGTGATTGCTTCCGTTTTTTACTCCTTGCCCTTCATGGTGCAGCCGCTGCAGAACGCGTTCGAGGCAATGGGGCGCCGACCACTGGAAGTGGCTGCTACCTTGCGCGCCTCGCCGATGGATGCTTTCTTCACTGTAGCCGTACCCATGGCGCTGCCGGGATTTCTGACAGCTTGCGTGATGACCTTCGCGCATACAGTAGGCGAGTTCGGTGTGGTGCTGATGATCGGAGGTAATCTCGCTGGTGAAACCCGCGTAGCCTCGGTGCAGATTTACGACTATGTCGAAGCCATGCAATACCCGCAGGCGCATGGGCTTGCAGCGATCATGGTGGCCTTCTCATTCATCGTTTTGCTGCTGCTGCAGATCTGGCGCCCCGTTACGCGCAAGGGAGCCTGAATTGAACAACATTCAGGCTCGTTTCAAAATCGACTGGCCGGGATTTTCACTCGATGTCGATCTGTCGCTGCCGGGTCGCGGTGTCACCGCCCTTTTCGGCTCCTCTGGTTGCGGCAAGACTACCCTGCTGCGCAGTATCGCCGGGCTCGAGCGTCCACCAAAAGGCTTCCTGCGAGTGAATGGCGACATCTGGCAGGACGAAGGCATTTGGGTACCGACACATCGTCGCCCTCTCGCTTATGTATTTCAGGAATCAAGCCTGTTTCCGCACCTGAGCGTGATGGGGAATCTGCAATACGGCCAGCAACGTGTATCACAGGCGTCGCCCTTCGATCTCTCGCAGGTGATCGAACTGCTCGGTATCGAAGCCCTGCTGACACGCAAGCCTGATGCACTCTCCGGCGGCGAACGACAGCGCGTGGCGATCGCGCGTGCGCTGGCAGTCAATCCCCGACTACTGCTGATGGATGAACCGCTGGCTGCGCTGGATATGCAACGCAAGCAGGAGATCCTGCCCTATCTGGAACGCATGCAGAAGACGCTCGACATACCGATCATCTACGTGACACATGCACCGGATGAAGTGGCACGGCTTGCGCATCACATCGTCATGCTCGAACACGGCAAGGTCATGGCAAGCGGGTCTTTGTATGACACCTTGTCGCGCGTGGATCTTCCCCTGCGCTTGGGAGATGATCGAGGCGTGATTATTGATGCACACGTGAGCGAGATCGACCGGCAATGGCACCTGGCGCGGCTGGATTTTGCCGATGGCACTTTTTGGACACGCGATCAGGGTTTGGCTCTGCAGGATCAGGCGCGTCTTCACATTCTGGCGCGCGATGTGAGTATCGCGCGCGAAAAGCCGCTGCAGAGCAGTATTCAGAATATACTTGCGGGTCGCATTGACCGCTGTGTCGATGATGACGTTCCGGGTAGCGTGATTGTTCGTGTGCTGATCGGTGAAACGCCCCTGCTGGCGCGCATTACTGCCCGCGCCGTTGCCGACCTCGCGTTGAAGCCGGGTGACGCAGTCTGGGTACAGGTCAAGTCAGTTGCATTGGCGAGATAAAACATGTTGAAATTTTTTGTGATTCGCTGTACGACGATCGCTGCACTGCTACTCGCCGTGTCGACGGCATCGGCCGCACCTGGCAACGATACTCTGCGTTTTGCTTGCCGAGGCTGGATGCCTATCTACCTGGGGAGTTGGGTACCCATTAACCCTGACCCGAGCGATTTCGACTCACTGACGGTTGAGGTCAATGAAGCGACGCGCATGACCAGCTTCGTTCTGACGATGATAGGTCGCGCCAATTTTGCGACAAAAATCAACGAATCTCACATTAAAGGTGCGATCGCTTTCAAGCAAATGATGGTTGATGACTTTATTGAGTACATAGACTTCATGCTTAATCGAGGCACAGGTGAAATCATCATCACCGCTCTGGAGAAGGGCCGCCGTGGACATACGCTCTATCGCGGAAAATGTGCTTCGGTGAAAAGCAGCTTCTGATCGCGCTTCACCGAAGGAAGAGTTTGCGCATCAACGCAATGTCGACAACAGAGTAAGCAAACCTGCCCGAACATCAAAACAAACTCGCTGGCGTAAAACGGACGCCGAAAGAAAACCAGCGATTCGCGTCATTGGCGCCGGTTTGTCTTCCCACGGTCGCGTCGACCTGAAACAAATGCGGAATGATGGCGTAGCGTACGCCAGTCTGCCAGTACTGACCAGCTCGGTTATCCCCAAAACTTTCTGCCACCAGTGTCAGACGGTGCGTAGCATTGATTTCGCTGCCGATACCCCAGGTCAGACGTTCGCGGGAAAGTGACTTGTCGTGCAGCCAACCGGTATTGAGATGCATGACCACCCGGTCATCTGCCAATGACACGGAGAGCGGGAAATAGATGTAGGTGTTGCCATGCAGGTTGGGGCCGGGATTGATCTCGGGATGACGAACCGTACCGACAGCTGCCCCCCAGCCCCAGCCATTGGTTTCGAGTGTTCGAAACAGCGTTTTGGCTTGCAAAACATAATCTTCGGAGCTGGACAGAGAAGTATCCTGATAGCGCGCTCGCCCTCCCCCCAGAGTCAATTCGAGATTCCCGGTGGGATTGCAGGCAGGCAGAGCCCAGACCTCGGTGCTGTCGGCATAAAAGCGGGTCCAGCTCTCAAGCTGGCAGCTACCCGCCGTGGTGAGGCGCGCATCATCCGTGACGAAAGGTCGCGCCGCTTCGGCCGGCACATGAAGCAGCGCAGATAAGAAAATCAGCCAAAAAACGGGCGCATTGGCGAGCCTGAACGCGTTGCATTTGCGGGATCATACCAGCGCGGGATCAGCATGCTCTTTCAGTACACGCATCCAGATACGCATTTGTGCCTGATCGAGCAGCGCCACGG
>Ga0209358_10003409_pt1 | contig 11735 bp, 14 predicted proteins | sample LauGreFa1BDMLBSN_2_FD_187574 | JGI IMG/M metagenome (GOLD analysis project Ga0209358, IMG submission 187574) | Freshwater lake microbial communities from Lake Michigan, USA - Fa13.BD.MLB.SN (SPAdes) (version 2) | ecosystem: Environmental > Aquatic > Freshwater > Lake | place: Lake Michigan, USA...
AGCAGTTGCTGCGGTAATGACAAAAGCTTTAGGGAGACATCACGAGACATCACCCGAGACGTTCGCGGACAAACCGCTGATCAGTTGGGCCTGCACTGGGACAACGGGACGGTCAATGCCTACTGTCATATGTGGAAAGAAAGCCTTGCATGCGCTACTTGGCAAGGCCCAGGTGAACGCGAATGGCATCCTCCAAGGCCTGCATATCGGCTTTGCTCACCGTGCCGAGTTGGCTCTTCAGGCGAGCCTTGTCGGCGGCCATGATTTGGTCTGCCATGGCTTTGCTGCTTTGCCCATCGACTGACACCACCGCCTCGCCGGGGTACAGGCGTCCCGTGTTGCTGGTGATCGGCACGACCACCACCCGCGCCAAGTTTCTGTTGGCCGCGTCGTTGCTCACAATGACGGCAGGGCGCGTTTTGCGGATCTCTGTGCCAACCGATGGGTCGAACTCGACCCACCACACCTCACCGCGCCTCACTGTTCATGTCCCTGGCAAGTGCGTTGCTCCATTCTTGCGCTTGAGCCTCTCGAACGGCATCGGCCGCCATGGCGCGGTACCCATCATCCAGTGACGTGTCCAAGACGTGCGGGCGCAGCAGGTCTTCAATAAACTGGCTCATCCGGCGCTTGCCGATGGTGCGGTACAGGCCATCGTAAACAACCTCGTCCAGCGTGATGGTCATTCTTTTGTGCATGATTGGCTCCTTTAACACGTTGTACGCATAGCGCATTTTATCCGCACACTTTGCTGTATCAGGCCTGGCTCCCCAAACCTGGCTGCCCAAGCTGTGCCGCGTGGGCCCAGCCCCACAGTGCCATGTCCACCAAAGAGTAGCTGTTGCCGACCATATGGCTTTGTTTTGCCAGGTGGGCATCGACGATGTTCTAGTGCCGCCAGGCCTCAAAGTTGTAACGCTCGATGGCATAGGGCATAGGGCATAGGGCATAGGCCCGGGCGCGTAACACTTGAAGTGCACCGCTTGGCCGCTGTAGGGGCCAATGCCGCTGGCCACGAACATCAGCCGTGACAACATCCTTGGCCCGTGGCGTAATTACTCAGAGTGCGTCCACTCCGGCACCGCAACCTCGTACCGCACCGCCTTGCCTAGTCCCCGCACCCGCAACAAGCCATAACGCACCAAGTCGCCCAGATCACGCGTTGCGGTGGGTTTTGAAGTGCCCGTCATCTTGATGTACTTCCGCACATTCAAGCCCCCTAGAAAGCCGCCGTTGCCCTCATCCAGCAAACGTTGAATGACTTTCCGTTGGCGTTCATTCAGGGTGACCTGCGAATGCGTGGCCCAGAACCTCGACTTCTCAGCTGCTGCGTCCAGCAAAGCCGATGCTGCGACACAGGCCTGGCCCAGGGCCCGGGCGAACCATTGCACCCAGGCCGATACATCGGTAGAGCCGTGTTGGGCGGCGCTCAAGGCCTCGTAATAGCCTTTGCGGTCTTTGAGCATCTGGCTTGACAGGCTGAACAGCCGGGCGGGCGCACCAAGATCTTGCGCCATGGCCATGTCGACGATGGCCCTGCCAATACGCCCGTTGCCATCTTCGAAAGGGTGGATGGTTTCAAACCAGACATGCGCTATCGCGGCTCGCGCCATGCCGTCAAGCTCCGCCCCGCGGGCGGCGCCAGGCGCCGTTTGGGAAAACCATTGCAAAAACTTGTCCATCTCAAGGCCCACCTGTGTTGACGGTGGCGCGGTGAAATGCACCACCTCTTTGCCGGGCAAGCCACTCACAATCTGCATGGGGTCGGCATGCTGCCGGTATTTGCCAACTGCGATGCGCTGCAGGCCGCTGTAGCCGCTGGGAAACAAGGCTGCTTGCCAGCGAAACAGCCGGTCGTGGTCGAGCGGCTGGTCACAGCCGATGATGGCGTCCTGAATCACATCGACCAGGTCGTCAACCTGGCGGCTGCGAGCCGATTCAGCGGAGGGCTCTAAGCCTAGCTTGCGCATTACCGATGAGCGCACCGCGGCTGGGTTCAGGTTCTCGCCCTCAATCGCTGAGGTGGCCATAACCTCCTGGAACAAAACCTCCTGGACCGTCGCCCCGGTTTGATTCAGCCCGATAGCCCGGGCTTTGCCGATCAGCTCGCCCTGCAGTTGGCGGACAACAAGCAGCGGCTGCGCCACGCTGGCTGGCGTGACGACCAATTGGGGCCAATCGTCGTGTTGCCAGATAAGTTTGGATTGCATGAGCCGTATTTTATGAAATGCGGCTCATTTCATGAGCTGCAAATCGAAACAGCGGATTGCCAGAGTCAAGGCAGCCGGACATCTGCTGGCAGGCTGATGTGCCCATCATGGCCCCAGAAAATACACGTCAAACAGCGCCAGCAACGCCGGCCATTCCTGGCCAAAGCGCGTGCGGTTGACAAAGTAGGCCTCGCAGCTCACGGCAAAAAATTCAGCCGGGTCGGTGGCGGCGTAGGGGTCCAGCCAGGGCTGGGGGCCGCCAAAACGATTGGCCATGGACAGGGCTTCTTTGAAATCGCGGTAGGCGGCTTGCATGTCGGTCTGCCAGCGCTGTGCCATTGCGCGTGAGGGCATGGGCGGGCAACCGTCGGCCTGGCCATCCCGCATGTCCAGCTTGTGCACAAACTCATGAATGACCACGTTGTAGCCGTCCTCGATGGACGCCGCCTGCACGTCACGCCAGCTCAGCGTCACCGGCCCGCCGGGCATGGCTTCGCCGCTGAGTTCTTCCTGGTAGTGGTGAATCACGCCGGTGTCGTCATGCAGTTCGCGCCGCGCCAGCATCGCGTCGGGGTGGACCACGATGCCACTGAAGTCGTCGTACCAGTGCAGGCCCAGCTTGAGCACCGGCAGGCAGGCCTGGGCCGCTATGGCCAGCGCCATCTCGTCAGTGATCTGCAGGCCGTGGGCGCCGCTGAATTGCTTGCTGCCTAAAAACCGTGCGCTCAAGAGGCGCAGCTGCTGCAGGTCGGCCGCGTCATGCTCGGCCAGAAAGGGGTGGTGCGCCAGTATGGCGTCCCACAGCGCCTGCGGGATGTCCGGGCTCTTGGCCGCTGTGCCCAGGCGCATTGTGAAGCGATGCCACCAGCCAGCCAGGCTTGAGCGCAGGGCCCCCGCTTGTGTGCCGGGCGTATTGTCAGTTTTGGTTCGCATCAGACATAGATTCAACCACCAAATCTGCCAGGCCCGGTGCCATTGCTGGTGTTCACGCCCGATGCGGCAGCGTTTCAGGCGAAAGATCGCGGGCCGGTCGCCTTGGCTATCATGTGCCCATGAGGTTCCAACTGCACCAAGGCTATCTGCCCACTGCCATTGGCCGGGTGGCTGAACTGCATGCCCGCCATTACAGCGCCCTGGTGGGTTTCGGTTTGCCCTTTGAGGCCAAGGTGGCGCGTGAGCTGGCTGAGTTTTGCGAGCGCTATGACGAGTCGCGCGATGGCCTGTGGCTGCTACTGCAAGACGGCAGGGTGGAAGGCTCCATTGCCATTGATGGGGCCCGGGCTGCCGAGCAGGGCGCCCACTTGCGCTGGTTCATCACCTCTGATCTGGTCCGCGGTAAGGGTGCCGGCACCGCCCTGCTGAACGCGGCCATGGCGTTTTGCCAATCAAGGCACTACCCACGCGTGTACCTCTGGACCTTTGAGGGACTTCATGCCGCCCGGCATTTGTATGAGAAATTTGGGTTTACGCTGGCTTACCAGGAGCCTGGCACCCAGTGGGGCCGTGAGGTGACCGAGCAGCGTTTTGAACGCCAATCAGACTCGCTTGGCTAGTGCTTGTCACCGCTGCGCCAGATCGAGACCAGCCCTCCCAGCAAGCTTAGTTCCTCTCAAACGGGAACGATCAGATCCTTCAATCGCTCTGCCGCCATCTGCGGCAGGAACTCCACCACCTCGTAACGTGCGACGCCCTCACGCCAAAACGGGTCGCCGCTCAGAATGACGTCCAGCGTCGCCCGGTCCGTGGCTTGGGCCAGGATGACACCGCCGGATCGGTCTGGCTTTCTGCCTGACATGAGATAGCTGCCATCTGCATAACGTGTGGCCGCATATTCGCGGTGCTCCGGCGCTAGCGCAATCACATCAGACCAAGGTTTGATATAGGTCAGCACGACAACATACATAGAGATGGCACCTTCAAATTTTATATTTTATCAAAGATAAATTTGAACTATAGTAATGTCTGTCCAGTAACTTACTAATGGAGACGATCCTATGAAGCACCCACTCTCACGCCGTCACTTACTGCAAGCTGGTGGCGCCGCCGCCATGACCGGTTCCGGTTTCCTGTTGAGCGGCCAGGCCCGTGCTCAGTCGCAGACTTTGCGTCTTGGCCATGTACTGGCACCGGCGCACCCTTTTCACCAGGGGCTGGAACTTGCCGCCAAAAAGCTGGCGGAATCCAGCAACGGCCGTTTTAAGCTTCAGGTATTTCCTTCTTCTCAGCTGGGTACGGAACGCGATATGAACATCGCTATCCGTACCGGTGGGGTGGACATGCTTTTGGGCTCGCCAGGTGGGGCCAGTGTGCATGTCAAGGAACTGGCTATCCTCGATGCGCCCTACCTTTTTCGCAATAACGCGCACTGGCAATCGGTTGTGTATGGCCCGGTGGGTGAAGAGTGGCAACGCAAGGCTGTGGCCAACGCCAAGGTTCATATCATGGGATGGTTTCACCGAGGCACGCGGCACGTGATTTCCCGAACCAAGTCTTACGACACATTGGGGGCGATGGCCAACCAGAAAATCCGCGTCGCCGATCTTCCTCCATACCCGCAGGTGTTTCGTGCACTAGGTGCGGTGCCGACGCCTATCGCCTTCGCTGAAATGTACTCTGCGCTTCAGTCTGGGACCGTCGATGGCGCCGATGTGCCACTAGATGTCATCGGCGCGCAGAAGCTGCATGAAGTTGCGAAATACATTAACTTGGTCTCTTGGTCATTTGCTGCACCAGGTCCCATTCTGCTTAGCGATGCGGCCAGCGCCCAACTTGGGGCCGAAGGGCAACGGCTGCTATCAGCTGCTTTGCGTGAAGGGTCGGCCTTCGTTACTGATGCATTCACCAATGGTGAGGAGGCCATGAAAAAGCAGGCTGTGTCACAGGGCATGGTGCTTAACACGCCGACGGACCTGCCTGCATGGCGTGCTGCCGGTGCAAAAGCCATCCCCGACCTTGCGTCAACCTGGGGGGGCGACGTAGCCCTGTATGCGCGAATCCGCGACCATGCAGCCTGAGTCCTTGCAACAGACACCAACAATGCCCGGACGACATGCTGCGTCCATGCCCAAGTGGCTATCTCCGCTTCTCAAGTTCGATGGTCGTGTTGGGCAACTCGAGGAGTGGCTGTGCATCCTCTTGGTCGCGGCAATGGCAATCGTCATCAACTTGCAGATCGCTGCACGCTATGTCTTTGACAAGCCATTCATTTGGCCTGAGGAGGTGTCGCGCCTCATCCTGATCTGGATGGCGTTCATCGGTGCCGCTGCGCTGATCCGGCGCGGTGGCGATATCGCGGTGGATACCTTTGTTGACATGCTGCCGCCGTCTCGGCGCCGAGCGATGCTGACGATCCGGGATCTGGTCATGGTTGCGGTGTACAGCTTGGTCGCTTGGCAAGGCTGGAGTCTGGCGGGCAATGTGGCGGGCATGCCTCTGGTCGCCACCGAGTGGCCCACGGCGCTGCTGGCCTGGCCAGTGGTGCTTGGTGGCGTCTTGATTGTTTTGCATGTCATGGTCCGGCGGGCCTCTGTTTGGTCGGGATTGCCAGACCTGGGGCGGACGCCGCAGGAAAAAACATGAGTGCGTTTTACGTTCTTGGCCTGTTAGTGCTGCTTTTTGCCGGCGTGCCGGTGGCCGTGTCGCTCATCCTTGTGGGGGTGACGGGCGTGTGGCTGGCCGGCGTCCCCTTGGCGATTCTCGGCCAGCGCATGGCCTTCGGCCTGGACAACTTCACCCTGATTGCTGTGCCGATGTTCTTGCTGATGGGCAATCTGATGAATGCCAGCGGCGTGACACAGCGTATTTTCGACTTTGCGGTAGCGATGGTGGGCCACTGGCGTGCTGGCCTAGCCCAAGTGAACGTACTGGGTTCACTTGTTTTCTCAGGCATGTCGGGCTCCGCACTGGCCGACGCCGCCGGACTGGGCACAGTCGAAATTCGCGCCATGACCAAAAAGGGCTATACCCCGGCCTTTGCCGCTGCCATGACGGCGGTGTCCGCGACCGTAGGACCGGTCATTCCCCCGAGCACTGTCGCCGTGTTGTTTGCGTTCATCGCCGATGTGTCAGTGGGCCGCCTTTTCCTGGCCGGCGTGGTACCTGGCCTGATGATGGTTGTGGTGCAGATGGCGATCGTGCATTGGCGAGGCAAGTCCATGGTGCTGCCGGTGTTTCCGCGTGCGACGGGCGCCCAGCGATTGCGCGCGACCTGGGTTGCACTGCCAGCCCTGGTTGTGCCCTTTTTCATGATGGGTGGGATGCGTTCGGGCATTTTCACGGCCACCGAAGTCGCGGCCGTGGGTGCCCTGTATGCCCTGATACTCGCCGGCTTCTACCACCGTAGCACCTCGCGCGCGGAGCTTACCGGGGCGTTCCGCGACACAGCTCTATCGACCGGCGGCATCATGCTTATCGTGGCCAGTGCTAACGTGTTCGCGTGGATCCTTGCGCGGGAGCGAATTCCGCAGGAAATCACCCAAGCCGTGGTGGCCATGAACCTGTCGCCCTGGGTGCTCTTGGTGTTTCTAAATATCCTTCTGCTGTTGTTAGGCATGATTTTGGACACGGCGGGCATCCTGATTTTGGTCACGCCGGTCGTGGTACCCGCTGTGGTGGCTGTCGGAATTGACCCGGTCCATTTCGGGATGGTCATGATCGTTAACATGATGATCGGGCTGGTTACGCCACCTGTCGGAATGGCCTTGTTCGTCGTCAGCAACATCTCTGGTGCCCCGATCGCCGCCGTAGCGCGGGAGTGCATCCCATTCATCATAGGTTTTCTTGTCGTACTGCTTTTGATCACCTTTATTCCACAACTGGTGCTTTGGCTACCTGACCTTGTCTACGGTAAGGCACTCAAATGACGCCATCAGGACTCCCCTCGAACATCGATGCACGCCTGCACGGGGGAGCCCAGCGCCAAGCGATCCGCTGGGTGAACATGACACCGCCGCCAATGACCATCTCGCGCTATAGGGTGGACATCGGTGACTCGGTGTCCCTCCATGTTCACACCGGTAAGGCCGAATACTGGGTGATCGTTGCTGGGGAAGGGCTGGTACGTTTGGGAGACGAAGAGATCGCGGTGAAGGAGGGGGACGTGATCGTCACGCCGCCGCATGTTGCCCATGCGTTGCAAAACACCGGTCAAGTGGTTCTTGACTTCCTGAATTTGGTACAGCGCGTTGGCAGCGAAGCCATCACGACGCGGGAGCTGGCGCCGTGAAACGCATGCTAGTCACCGGGGGTAGCGGCATGGTCGGACAGCATGTTGCTGCGGCAGCGGTTGCCCGTGGTTACCAAGTCAGATTGGCCGACTACGCCTGGCCACAGACAGCCTTATGGGCCTTAGGTGATGAGCGCGTCACTTTTGATATTCGCGACGCAAAGGCATGTCACGACCATGCGCGAGGTGTCGACGCCATCGTGCACTGTGCAGCCGTTGTCGGTCCGGCACGCGCGCGCATCGATCCCTTGCAGACACTTGCGATCAATGTCAACGGTACAGCCAATTTGCTTGAGGCGGCAATGGCACATGGCGCTCGTTTGCTGAGTATGAGCACCGCTACCCTGTACGGGAACCGCCCTTTACTTGAGCCACTGGATGAAACTTCTCAAGTGGACCCACTGACGGTGTATGACGGGACAAAACTGATGGCCGAGGTGCACTGCACCGCCCATAGGCGAACCTACGGTAGTGATGTGGCGTCATTTCGAACTGGTTTTGTGTTCGGCCGAGGTACGCAGATCGGTGAGTATTTTCTGCCGCGTGTGCTCGCGGGTCAGGCCGTTGCCGAACCGGCCGGGCGTGAACACCCCTGTGATTTCACTTACGTGGTTGACTTGGCCGAAGCGCTGGTGGCTGCTGCTGAAGCGCCTCACCTGGCGCACAGTGTTTACAACATTACTGGAGGCCGCATCCGCACGCGTGGCGACCTGGCGCAGGGCGTACGTGATCTGGTGCCTGGTGCTCAGATTAGCCAGTGTGCTGGTATCGACCCTGCGCGCCACCTGCGCGGTGCCTGCGTCATTGAGCGTGCAAGGCAGGATTTTGGCTGGCAGCCGCGATTTAGTCTTGAGTCTGGACTTGCCGATTGGCTGGCCCGGCTTAGGGGTACGCCCTGATGGCTTGGACCATAGAGCCGTTAGCCTTACACAGGGTCTTGGTTCCAGGTCCTGAGGTTCTGTTCCAGCGTGCTTTTGCCGAATTGATCGAGTTAGTGATCTACGCGTTTGTGCTCCGGCAAGCGGGTCATGTGTGTCTAATTGACAGTGGGTTGCCGACCGACCATTCGGCGCTTAATGCGGCCATTCGCTTGCGCAAGGGCGACGCATCAGGATTCGTCGCCGCCGGCGACTCGCTGCCGATTCAGCTCAAAGGGCTTGGGGTCCGGCCCGATCTGGTTCTGCTAACAAGTTTTGGGCCCTACGCCACCGGTAATCTTGCATCCGTGGATGGCGTGCCGTTGGTCGTGTCGGCTCGAGGGTGCGCGGACTTGCTACAGCCAGAAGAGGTGGCTCATGTTCACGCATTGACACCACTGGTGCGTGATCGTCTGCTGGCCGCGCGGCAGGTGCGGGGTGAGCTGGAAGTGTTGCCTGGTCTTCATTTCCTGGAGGCTGGTATTCACCACCCCGCGTCTGCTGCCGTCATTGTTGATACTGCCGAGGGTCGGATCGCTATCTCTGACCCTGTATTCACCGCTCGCAATCTTATCGAAGGATTGGCCTTGGGCGCCGCGGAGCATGCTGCTCACTGGCATGCGCACGTGCGCTTACTTGGTGCGAGATGCGATGCGATTCTGCCTATTCATGATCCGGTCCCTCGGCCAGTGCCATCGGGGCATTGGCACGCTAGCCTGGCGGCATAATCATGTCCATGATCGCCACCGTGGAGCCGCCCGCTGCTGCATCGCCCAGCGTGCACCGAAAGAAGCCTGACATCGCTTACGACTACCTGCGCGAGCAGATTGTCAATGGAAGTTTTGCACCGGGTCAGCGTGTGACTCTGGCCGAAATGACGGCTGCCTGTGCCATGTCTCAGATGCCTGTGCGAGAGGCCATGCTGCGTCTGCAGCGTGAGGGCCTACTTGAAAACGAGCCCCACAAGGGTATGCGTGTGGTCGAACTTTCCCTGCGTGATGCCCGCGAACTGTTCGCGATCCGCACCGAGCTCGAGGGCCTGGCGGCCTATGACGCTTGCGAGGCGAAAGACCCGTGCCTGGTCGCCGACTTGCAGGCCATCAACTGTCGTTTCATTGATGCGCTGGCCGTGACGGATCTGACCAACCTGGGTTCGGCCAATTGGGCATTCCATCAGCGTATACGGCAGGCCAGCGGCAATGCCCAACTTGGTCGGATGCTTCACGATTTGTGGGCTGGGTCGGAGCGCTACCGCATGGGTTATAAGCTGATTCCGGGTCGTGCCCATTGCACGATCGATGAACACGCCCGAATCATCGCCGCGATGTCAATCGGCGACCCGGAGCAGGCACGTGCAGCAGCACGCGCTCACATACGGCGAGCATGGACTGATCTGGCGACTGTGCTCATTGGCAGCCATGTCCCTGATACCGCCGCGGCGGGCGGAGCCTGATCATGGCGCAAGAGGCGCTGGACCTGCCAGACTGGGTGCTGGTCACGGGTGCAGCAGGCGGTATTGGTGCTGCTCTCGTCGAACGGTTGCTCAAAGCGGGTACGAAGGTCATCGCAACCGATCTGACCCTACCGTCTGCGCAATTGTCTGTGACGGAGTTCGCGGCAGCGGAGCATCCTACCTGTACTTGGATCAGCGCCGATTTGGCGACTGCCTTCGGGCGGCAGATCCTTCTGGATGAACTATTGAGTAAAAAATTCCCGCAAATTGGAGGGGTGGTTCATGTGGCTGGGATGCTTGATCCAGTGGATTGGCAGGATATCGACGAGGTCCAAGTCGAGCGTATGTTCGCTTTGAACCTACATTCGCCTTTTTTTCTGACCCGCGGTCTATTGCCGGTTCTGGCACCCGATGCTTCGGTGGTGCTGATGGGATCGATCTCCGCCCTGCGTGCGTCCCCTAAGACGCCGTTTTATTCTGCCAGCAAGGCGGCTTTGCGTAACCTTGGGGCTTCGCTGGCCATGATCTTGCAGCCGCGTGGGATGCGCGTGAACGTCGTGGCGCCGGGCCTGATCGACACGCCGCTGACCGATGCCATGAACGTTCGGCTCGCCATTGAGCGAGGAGTCACTGTTGAGAGGGTTGCAGCGGAGCGCGCGCAGGCTATTCCCGCTGGTCGAGCCGGAACGCCTGGTGAAGTTGTGTCCGCCTGTTTGTTCTTTCTTAGCAGCCAGTCATCTTATTGCACTGGTACCACGCTGCACCCCACAGGTGGCGCATGGGCCGGATCTATTTAGGCGCCCAGCACACTATTTGGCAACGCTGGACGAGACTAATTGATCGGCGGCTCAATTGCGAAAGCTGGGTTGCTTATGGTGTGTTGAAAACTGGGGCAGGGTCAGTCTCTGTCACCGCTGCGCCAGATCGAGACCAATAGCCATAGGCTGCCCAGCAGGGCGCCAACAAATCCGAGCAGGCCAAAAAAAGGCAGTCCCAGCAGGGTGGGGCCGCCCGGCACGGTCATGACGATGGATGAGCCGATGATCAGGGCTGCCACCACCACGCCCACCACCAGCCGATTGGCTGCACTGTCGAGCTGGTTGCCCAGCCGTTTGAGGTGCAGGACATCAATGTGGATCTCCAATCGGCCCCGCTTGGCCGCCCGAAGCAGCCTTGATACGTCTTGTGGCAGCCCGCTTAGCAGCGACAGCATGTCTTTGACGTCGTGCCAGCCGCGCTGCAGCACCGCGTTCGGCGCGTAGCGGGCGCGCAGGGTTTTTTGCAGCAGGGGCATGGCTTCTGCGGCCATATTGAAATCTGGGTCGAGCTCGTGGCCCATGCCCTCGAGTGACACAAAGGCCTTGATCAGCAGGCTCAAGTCGGGCGGCAGCCGAAGCTGGTGCTGGCGCAAGATGGTGACCAGGTCGGTCAACATGGCGCCTAGCCTGAGTTGCTTGAGTGCCACGCCATGGTACTGCTGCACAAAGGCCTGGATCTCCAGAGTTAACCCGTCTTCGTCGGTGGCACCGTCGCCGGTCCATTCGATCATCACGTCGGCAACCCGTTGCGGCTCGTGTTGAACCAGCCCCAAGAGCAGGCGCATCAATTGGTCGCGGCGCGCCTCGCTCAGCCGGCCCACCATGCCAAAGTCGATGAATGCAATGCGGTTGCCGGGCAAGTAAAACACATTGCCGGGGTGCGGGTCAGCGTGGAAGAAGCCGTCTTCAACAATCATTTTCAGGACGGCCTGAGCGCCCCGTCGGGCAAGGACCTGTCGGTCCAGCCCCGCCTGGTCCACGCGCTCCAGCTGCCGGCCAGAAATGCCCGCAATAAACTCTTGCACGCAGACCCGTTCACTGGTCCACTGCCAAAAGACACGGGGGATGACAATGATCGGTTGCTGTGGTGCTGGTGGTGCCACGCCTTGCGCT
>Ga0209358_10003416_pt1 | contig 11722 bp, 18 predicted proteins | sample LauGreFa1BDMLBSN_2_FD_187574 | JGI IMG/M metagenome (GOLD analysis project Ga0209358, IMG submission 187574) | Freshwater lake microbial communities from Lake Michigan, USA - Fa13.BD.MLB.SN (SPAdes) (version 2) | ecosystem: Environmental > Aquatic > Freshwater > Lake | place: Lake Michigan, USA...
TTGAAAATATTTTAATTTTAAAATATAAATGGAACTTGTTACTTTCTTAGTTTTGTTATTGATCACCATTTTAGCATATTGCTTTTTGTGCGGAAACGTGACAGAAGAAAAGTATGAGCCTGTCAATCCAATGAAATTCAATCTTATTCCTCGAAATAAAGTTCCAGTAAAAACGCGAATGATGCTAAATAGATTTAATGAGAAATCGGATCCTCCCCCTTTAGATGCGACAATCCCTGATAGTTTTGATGCTAGAGATGAATGGCCGGGCTTAATAACGGAACCTATGGATCAAGCCAATTGTGGGTCGTGTTGGGCTTTTGCAATATGTACAACTGCTTCAGACAGAATAAGAATAAATATTCCAGATTTAGCTCCTCCTTTTATGAAAAAACAACAATATCGAGGGTATAAAGGTATTTATACAGCGTTTAATAATTTAGATCCATTTCATCTAGCTGCGTGCAATTTATGTAAAGCTATTCCAGCAGGTCCAGAACTTGCTAAACAAGCTTTATGCAGAGGAGGTGACGATTCCGCGCCTTGTGCAGGCGAAGTTTTACAAGCGGGAATGCAGTTTTTACAAACTCAAGGAACAATTTTAACAAGTTGTAGTCCAAGACAAGGACCGTGCCTAGAGAATGCTGATATGTGCTTTTATAATTGCGATGAGGTAAAGGATTGCAAACTTTACAAAGCAATGTCGGTACATCCTGTCAATGACGAATTTACGCAAGCTCATGTATCTGACCTTACTCGCTCAAATCTTGTATGTTACGAAATCATGACTTATGGCCCAGTTGTAGCTGGATACACGGTATACCAAAGTTTTATGGACTTTTTTAAAGATCCGAATAATAAAAATAAAGTATATTCTCAAGATGTTAAAGATAACTATCAAAAAGAGGAAGAAGACCTCGGTGGCCACGCTATTTCAATTATAGGATGGGGTGTAGATGATGAAGGTCTTAAATATTGGTTAATAAGAAATTCTTGGGGTGGAGACTGGAATGGCGATGGTTGCTTCAAAATGGAGCGCGGAACGAATTTCTGCGGGATTGGGGGAGATGTCTGGGTATCGCATTGGCGCCCAGTTAAAATTTAGTAACAATGCTAAAATATTCAAAGAAATATAAAATGTTTCATAAAAAATGGAGTGTAAGAATTCTTTAGAAAGAACCGAAAAATCCCCAATAGGCAAAATATAAAATGAAATACATTCGTGGGTTCAACTTATGCAAATACCAGTTTCTTTACCAAGTATTACTGCACAATTAAGTGCTGTAACAGACCTCAATGCTAAAAATGTTTTGACTTCGATAATTTCTGCACTTACCACTCTTGGAGTTGCAATGAATAATACAACGTAAAAAATTTATAAAGATTAAATTGTTTATTATAAACATGGACAATTATAAAAATGAAGATTTTGAAATTTTACCCGAGAAACTTAAAATATGTTTGCCTGACAAAAAAGGAAAAGCTCTTGCTGTAAATTCAAACGGAGAAATTACGTGCAATGCTAAAAAAAACAAAAATCAAGACGACGAGTGGATTTTTACTGAAGTTAAATTACCTTCTCAAGAAAAAGGTTATCATATAGTTTCTGCAAATTCTCAAATGGTAATGCATTACAACCCAAAAGACGGGGAGCAAATTTCGACCGTTCCCTATTTGGGCCAAAATCATACGATTTGGGTAATTAACAAAGACAACGAAATTTATACAATTAGTCCTAAAAATGGAGAAAAAATGTATTTATGGTCTATTCTTGGCAATTTATATGTTACACACGACGAATATCTCTCGGAAAAATTCTCAATCGTCGATTTAAAAGGTAAAACAGCACAAATAACAGAAACAGAAAAAGTAGATATTTTAATACCCCTTTTAATATTACTAATTTTAATCATGATAATTTGGGTAATTTATTTCCGAAAATCATAATTTATTTTTGAAGTCGAAAACATGATTTAAAAGCAAAAGCATAATTTTTATAAATATAAATGAAAAAGTTACACACGCAAGAGGTTTTTGACAAATTAAAAGTCGAACTGGAATATCAAGATTTAACTGCAGCAAATTACGAGCATAATGGTTGTCCTTCTTTCGAAACAGAAATATTGCTAATGGAAGAATATTTAGCTAATGCTCGAACGGCGTGGCTTTCTAATAAGGGAAATACTATGGCGCTAGATTATTTGAGAAAAGTTGCTGGAATAGCAGTAAGATGTTTTAAAAATCATGGATGCCCCGATCGTTATATTGATTCACTCAGACCTCTCGTAAAACAATGTGTCGTACCCGAAGAGGTAAATATTGCAGTTCATGATAAATCAGAAGTCTTAAGTAGCAGCGAAACTATTTATTCGGACTTTTCATTGAACCCTGCTTTTCGTATGGTTTGTGAAGGTGAATGCTTTATATGTAAGTCAAAATAATGTTATTCAAAAAGTAATTCTCTCCAAATACTTGAAGAGAAAGCGTTTTAATTCTCTAAACGGTCTACAACTATTCTAGCAGAAATTCCTATTAAAAACGCACTAACAAGGCTTGCGTTTGTCGAAAATTGAAGGTAAGATGTTATACATACTGAGGCTCCTGCGCTAATAAATAATCCAGCCCACCAATAATAAGACATTGCAAAAATTGAACATTACTTTAAAGTAATTCATATTTCATTCCTCTTCATCGCTTAATTCCTCCAACATTTCGTATAATTCTTCTTTAGCTTTTGAAGCAAGAGGGAAAATATCACTTTCACTTTCCACTTCATCAATCTCTTCATTTTCAGAACTCATAAAATTAATTTCAATGGGTTTCCAAGTGTCCAAAATGTATTCTATTTTGATTCTTATTTTATTAATTTTTAAAAAGTTTTCTAAAGCTTCTTCATCAATTGCTTTATTATACGGAATGCTGATATGAGGCAGTTCGCTTAAAGGTGTAAAAAGTTCTCTGCATCTTCTATAATTTAAAGGATCAGAGTCTTCGAGATGTTCTTCGATATATTCGAGTCTACGATATTCTTGAATCATACACAGCGCTTTTTTAGCTCCAATTGGCGTTGGTTTTTTATATTTTTTTCCATCTGGAGGATAACCTTTCACCCTTTCATTATAATCACAAGAAAGAAGTATGCAAAGATCTAGAAATTCTTCATGTTCCATGTTCATTCCTTCTAAAATAGCTTCATGAGAAACGACAACAATCGTTTCGGTTTTAAGATCTAATTTTGATAAAAGAAAGGGAGTTCCGTAAGCCATAACATCTGTGTCTTCACTTAATACAGCATCAACAAGTCCAAGACAACACATTGTAGCGCAAAGACATTCAGCTTCTCCCTCTGCTTGAAAGTGACAAAACCCCATAATTTCAATTATTTCCTTTGCTTTTTTGCCATATTCTGGAATAATAGGAAGATTTTGAACTTCCTTTTTTGAAATGCACCCTTTTAACCCTGATAAAACGTCATAAATGTCATCGTAATTTATCGTATCAACATTTCTTCCTCTACGTACTCCAATTACAATTTTGACGTCTGTGATAGTAGCTTCATCAAGTTCTTCTTGTGACGCGGCCATTTTTTCTAATTTTTTAATCAATCTTTTTCCTTCATTTATTCTTTGTTGAATTTTAGCCCCTTCAGCACGACGCCTTTCTTGCTCTCGTTTTTTCTCAATTGGGGGATTGGGTCCGTCAAAAATGCAAACAGGTTTAATTCCATTTCTTTTCAGCGCACACAATAGATAGATAAAGTTATCAATCCACCTTTCGCCTCCGCAAGTTTTAACAAATTTGTTAAGAAAAATAGAGATATCAACTGCGACTTTTTGCCCTCTAAGTTCTTCCAATTTTACCGTAACGAGAACATCGTCTCCTGCGGCCATTTTAATTACCTCATAAAAATCCGAAATGCCCATTTCCTTTTCTATATTTTCCTTTTTAAAAAGGAAAAATTCGTTTTTTAAAAGTTTTTAAAAAGTTTCGTTTTAAAAACAAAATTCAAAAAGTTTAAAGAAAATGAGTGCATATTTTCTACTTCCCCCTGTGTTATTCATTGCTCTCAATTTTTCAAGTATTGTTAGTTTTGTTAAAAATTTTCAAAATAACCTTCCATTATATCATGAACTTTATAAAAATCTTTCAACTGTTGCCATGGCTGACTTTGTCCATTTTAGGTTGCGCCGTATTGCGAGTGAACATTTAGAGACTGGACTTTTAAAAGTAAAGCATAAAACTTACGAACTAACTTATTATAACGACTCTATAAAATATATTATTGTATTTCCAAAGAAAAGGGGGCCTTGTCCTTTTTTCGATGTTTTTACTATGACTCCGCAAGGCGAAATAAACGTAACTGAACAAATCAGAAAATACGCGGGACCTTCTCATGATTTTCATTGTGTAAAAACAACACCAGAAATGATTGGTTATGATAATTTAACTTTTTCTCTACGAGATTCTCGAATTATGAGTTTTATTGGCGATCAAGTTATTTCTTTTGTTTCTGAAGGTTGAACAAACACATATCCCATACATAAAAGACAAAACACAGCTAAAAGAAGAGAGAATAGAGAATAGGTTCCTTTATTTTCATAGACGGAACTCTCTTTTAAACATTGATCAGAGGGGTTGCTAAAAAAAGAACCCATATTAAATGTTTTTATAAAATTAAAAACATTTTAAAAACCTTTTTAAAAACCTTTTCAAAACATTTTAACCGTTCAAAATATATTTTCACTTCAAATGCATTTCCTTGTAAAATTTATTACAATTTTGTTCAAACTCCTTTTTAGTTGCTTCTAGTTGTTTCAAAAATTCTCTGCTTAGTTGACGTAAAGAATTTCTTCTTTCGTCTGACAGAACCTCCACGACATTTTTTGAAAATCTGTAATTTGAAATTCTTTGTAGGTCTGTTATTTCTGCTAAGAAAAACTCTTTATAATCAGTTCCACCATATGTGCTCGAACATCCTGTAAGGGTAGAAAGCAATTTCGCGTAATCTTTTGCATATTGAGGTTCATAATTAAATTGAGTGTTTGTTCTCAAAGCTTTATGCCGCTCCTGAAGTCTGTAAGCCTCTTCAAAAAAGTTATTTGACAAATACCCCACAATTTGGGCTCCCAGTCTCAAAGTGTCAAGTCTTGTTTTTAAAAGATTTTCTTCCATAATATCATACGACTGTTCATTTTTATATGCTAGCTGATTGAAGTCTGTTTGGATTTTCCCCATTATTTGTAAATATAATTCTGCCCACTCTAAAAATCTTATGAGTTGTTTAACGGTATTTGGGCTTGCATACTTCCCCCATTTTGTATTAAATTCGGAAACTTTCAAAACTATATTGTTTAAATTTATATATGATAAAACTGGCAAAGCAACATCCATTTTATTAAAGAAAAATAAAACTTTTTGAGTTTAAAATAACATAGTCTCGAAAGATAACATTGTCTCGTAATGTATAGAATTGTAAAAGTTTTGGGTGAAGGTTATTCAGGAGAAGTTACAGAAGTCATTGATAAAAAAGGAGACAAATACGCAATAAAAAAGATTGCAAACCATAAGAAAGCTAAAAGGGAAATTTTTATTCATTCTTCATTAGATCACCCCAACATAGTAAAATTTATTTATCACAACATAAATCTTGAAGATATTTCCATCATAATGGAACTTTGCGAAGAAAATTTACAAGACTCGTTAGATAAGTTACGTTATGAAAACAAAGAGTTGGACGTTGCCGACGCCCTAACAATATTTGGAGATTTGTGTGCTGCTATTTTTTATATGCACGGTAAAGGCTTCGTTCACCGAGACATAAAACCTGAAAATTTATTAAAAAAAGGGAAAATTTGGAAATTATGTGATTTTGGGTTTTCCGATTCTTCTTCAAAATCTTTTGGCAAAGTAACGGGAACTCCAGAATTTATTGCGCCAGAAGCAATAATAAATGATACATATTTTGGAATGCCGGCGGACATTTGGGCAATGGGAATATGTTTTTATGAAATGTTATATTTGGAATGTCCTTTCACTGATAATCATATCTCTAAAATTTATAGAAAAATTCGAAAAGGAGAATTTAGGTTTAAAAATAGAAAAATAGGAGAAAACTTGGAAAATTTAATAAACTTAATGTTAACCTTTGATTTTGAAAAAAGAATATGTATTGAAGTTTTATATACAAACGTTATAGCCCAACAAATTATATTTTTAATTTGAAATTTATCTTTTCATTTAAAAATGAAAAGGCCGATTGTTGTTTGCGCATCTGGATATTTTGACCCTATTCACGTAGGACACATCGAGTATCTGAAAAAAGCAAAAGCTCTTGGGGATGTTTTAGTTGTGATAGTGAACAGCGATAACCAAGCAAAACAAAAAAAGGGATTTTCTTTTATGGCAGAGGACGAAAGGTGTCAAGTTGTTAGTTCTATTGGGTGCGTGGATAAAGTAGTTTTATCGATAGATAGCGATAGAACAGTTTGTAAAAGTTTATCTCTTGTCAAACCGGATATTTTTGCAAAAGGAGGGGATACTTCGATAGGGACAGGAAATATACCTGAAACAAAAATATGTGATGAGCACAACATTAAATTGGTCGACGGTTTAGGAAATAAAATACAAAGTTCTAGATGGCTCCTCAGGGAAGTTAAGAAAAAACTTTCTTTGCTTGATGATACATATTTGAATTCAGAAATGTGAAGTTTATTCGGGACACCCATTTTTCCTTGCCCATTGCAGCACTTCAAGATGACCGTTTTCAGCAGCAGATGAACACGTATAACTATTCCAGGAATAGCCATTTTGATCTCGATCAAAAACAGTTTTTTGTTTATTTTAGCATAAACAAAACATATTTTGAGATTTATGCAAATTCCGCCTTGATATTAAGCACAATTTGCAAATCACGAGGAAACAAAGTCTCGCGTCCTGAGTGAATTGCAACTAAGTTTGCAGATCGACAAAGTTTAACTAAATACTCTTCTGTTGCGAGTTGAAGTAAATCAAAGACTCCCTCTGCAAAACGTAATGTCTCAGTATAATCTTGAGCCAGTTCTCTGGCAAACCGGCTAAAGCAAAGTTTAGGAATAGCTAAACAATCACTTGTCTTTTGTTGTTTTTTAATATTTCGTACCGCTACGGTACCTGGGCGAAAACGATGGGCTTTTTTCGTCGAAGCCTCTTTTTTCGGAGGAGCCTCGAGATTTCCCTTGTTTTTTCCCCTAGAATTACAAGATTGAAGAGATGCAGTCCTCTTGGCATTTTCATTTAGTCCGGCAGCAAGCATAATTCCATTGTTTGATAGACTTCCTTCTAAATCTTCTAACATTGCTGTCTTACGTCGACTGTGCTCCGTAAAGATAATCATATCTTTGATAATTTTTTCAAGCCATACTTTCGTGATACCCCTAAGTTCTTCATAAATAAGTCCACTCACTCTTTTCACCCCTGCACGATGCAAAATACGACGAAAAGCAGGTTTAGTGAGACCTGAAATATTATCGCGAAGAACTTTTCGCGGACGAGTAGCAGTGGCTTTAGTTTTGTTCGACATTTTAAATGATTTGTGTTACAACTATATACTTTAAAATCCTTTTCTTTAAGTAGTTTTAGGGTTTGAATAAAAATTTGAAATCTTAACAATCTTCATTTGATTCCGTACTGTCGTTATTTTCATCAACTTTGGTAATTTCCTGAAATTGAAAAGAATTTGTTTTTATTTCAATTAATTTACTTGCTTTTTTAAGAATTGTTTGTCGCCGAGCAGTTAATTTGAAACTTGCTTCTTCAGCCGTTACCCATATCGCGTTTTCAGCTTCATCTGATACCGTATCTTTTCTTATACAATTTGGCGTGGGAACTCTTTTTACTTCTAGAACAGTGCTAGATTCCGCTAAATAATAAAAAGTTCGGTAAGCTTTACCATTATTTCCTTTATAAATTTCGACAAATACTTCATCGTTCCAAAACTTTATTTTAGAAATATCAAGATTTGTTTCCTCTTTAAATTCCCTAAGAGCGCAGTCTTTATCGCTTTCTTTTGAATAATCATTTTTCTTGCCTTTAGGAAATCCCCACGGAGGTTCCTTGTCAGTGCTTTCTATGCAAGAATCCAACAAAGAAGGAATTTTATGTTTGACAGATTCATATTTTCTTTTTGCTTTTTCGTAACCATCGCGATGAATTTTATTTTCATTTGTGATCCATAAATCATCCCATAGTTCATCAAAAGTGTATTCTCTTATTCTTTGCTTTTCCAATGAACTAAAAGCGACAAATAAGTCTTTCAACTTTTTTTCGTTGCCCCAAATCCCTCTTAAAAAATCCATATACTCGTATGTATCTCTCCTTTGATATATTAAAAATACAGGAGTTTGTTTCAGAGGATCGATGTAAAAAAGAATAATACCATAACTCGTTATTGGAAAATTAGAAATTTTGATTGAATTTTTCTTTTTGACATCAGTCATACTTTAAAATACAATTCTTTTATAATAAAAAAGAATTTTCGTTCATTCAGCTGAATCTGAATTTTCCTCTTCGTCAGAGATCTCCTCATTTTCATCGCACACGCATTCTTCAATTTCCTTTTTACAATATTCACATACTTCAACGCTTGTTTCATCCGAAGACTCTTTTTCAGATGAAATATTTGAACTCAATACTTTTCTAGGTCTTACAGGACTTTCTACGCTTTTTTCGGACTCTGAAGAGTCTTCTTCATACCCTTTCGAAGACTTTTCTTCTGTATCATCATCTGATTTTTCATTATTTGAAACTTCCTCTGACTCTTCGGCAACATGATATTTCCATTTATATAAATTACAAATATTAATTTCTTTTTCTGTCAAAGGATAAATACCTCCAGTTTTTCTATTTTGTACTCCATATGCAGATTTGGAATCAGGATCAAAGACAATACCAGTTTCTGTATCTTCAAATCTACCCCATTTATTTGCCTTGATAACTCTTTTTACAATTTTCGGTTTTGATTTTGTCTTTTTAATTGTAATTTTTGAAACTTCGTCAACTTTAGTTGAAGGCTCTGGAATTACTGGTTTAGGCTCTTCTACAACCTTTTCAACCACCTTCTCCTCAGGTTTAGGCACTACTTCTTCTTTAAGTTGAGTCTCTTCAATTTTAGGCGCAACCGAATTATGAAGTTCGGCTTCTTTCCAAAGTTGAGCTTGGCGAAGTAGATCTTCCTGTTCTTTTTTTGCATTTATAGCTTGTACTGTTCTGCCATGCTTTTTACAGTAATGCAACTCTCCATAATGATAAAATGAATTATCCGTACAAGGAACTTGATTTGCCCTTTTGGGAACAAAAGAACATTTTTCAGTCACTTTTTGCTCTGTCGGGTTTTCTTTCAACATTTTTTCCCTTAATAATTCTTGGATCTGAGCTAGCGTAAAATTCGAAGGATCGAGTTTGGCTTCCATTTTTATATGAAAAAGTTTTGTTTTTAAATATTGTTTATTTTAAAGTTTAATCAATATTCTCCGATAAAGATATTATATCCTACGAAATGGCCGACATCGATGCCCCTCGCGATCTAACAGGGTTTAACTAACAAATTAGTGTCTTTCCTAAAGCAACCTTCTTCTGTTCGTTTTAGATATAATGTAAGAATCTGGAAAATGACGCTGAGTTTTCTCGAAGAATATTTTAAAATAGTTTTTACTTTTTCTTTCCAAGACAAACCCTACAAAGATCGAATTTAAGTATTCGTTTTGAATCTTGGTGTTCTGTTAAAAATTTTATCTTTTTACAAATCTCGCAAGGTCTTGGAGATGTTTGTTCAGTATATTTATTTCCAGATGTTTCTTCAGTTATATTTTCGATAGCAACATTCATTCTATTATTACTCTAATAACATCTTTAAAAAGATATTTTTATTATTAAATGACTCAATACAATATTGAAAATATTGAGTGGCTCACAAATATAGGATGCGTATTAACTCTCCACAATCACTCAATATTTCCTTTATTTTCTCAAGCAATAATTTATAACAATTATCACGTTGAAAAATGCAGAGGTTTTGTTGCTGTGTTAAGAGAATATTCAGATAAATGCAAAGAAAAAGGATTAATTAGAGTGAGCATAAGACTAGACACAACTTGCGATATTCCTTCTAAAAATGATATTTTGGTACTTTTCCCTGTCTAGAGTTTAATGCCAAACGACATCATAAGCTATTCCAGATTTGTTTAAAATTGTTTTTATACTTTCAAAAATTTCTCGAGGGGAATCTTGATTTATTTCTCCAAATTCATCTGGCATCCACTCAAGTTTCTTTCTAGTCGTGAAAAGCTTTAGGAGTTGTGAGTATACTATTCGTGAGTTGTTCGATTCCAATACCCAATCCCTTTCCTTTCTATCCCATATGAGTCCTTCGTTTTTATTATTAACGATACTAAATTTGGATACTTTGTTTGTTTCATCAAATCTAAATATTATTAAAAAATTTAGTTGTGTTCTTTTTCGCGTCCCCATTTTTGCTGGAGGTGTGTGGCTGCGAACAATAATAACAAGAGGATTTCCTTTGCTTATTACGAGGTCTATATCATCTCGTCCTTTAATAAACAAATTTTCTTCATTTATTTTTCTTTTTCCTAGTGTAAAACTATTTATTTTGTGTTTAATATCGTAAAGACGTTGAAATTCTGGTAATCTAACTAGTGAAATAACTTCAGGAACTCTTAATATGCTTTTCAAATCTTCAGGATTCATATTTAACAAAACTTCGTAAAGGACAGGTTTAGGTAAATTTAAAAAATATTCAAACTTTGGAGACTTGCTTTTTTGAGTTTTATGAATATGACAAATCTCACCTTTTTTAGAACAAAGTTTGCAAGGAGATCCACTTGCTGTTCGGCTCATACAAAGTTTCCTAAAATAAATTTTTTAATTTATTTTCTTATTATATTTTTCGATCAAGATCGAAAACCAAATTATTTTATTAGAGTCTTTAGTAGAGTCTTCAGTAGAGTCTTCAGTAATGTACTTATATTTCTTTGTTGCTTTTTTCTTTATTTTTGCTTTATGGAAAGAGCGCCAAGCATTAGGTTGCCCTGAAGGCTTAACTTTTGCAGATTGTAAAAACGCTGAGGGGAAAGCTATAAAAGGAACAAGGCCAGTTCAGAATGATCCCACGCCAGTGATTTTTGATAAAATGAGCCGAGCTGCCGATTTTGCAGATAGGTGGGTAGTATGGAGAGTTGCTTTCTTAGTTTCTGTGCCGTGCGTCATCATATCTTATTTCTTTTTGAACTCATCTGTATTTGCAGAAAATATGCCTAGCGTTTGTATGAACACGGTAGAAGGTTTAAAATGTACAATTATAAATTGTTTCCCTTCAGAAAAAGAATTGATTATTGGTAGTTTTGTAATTATGACACTTGTCTATTTCACCTTTAACTTTTACAAATTTCATTTAATTAATTACGCCAAAAATAATATCGACGAAGGAATTTCAATTCTTAAAAAGAGAATTTAGTTTTGAAGATTTCAAAAACATACTTTAAGTTACCATCCTCTTTCATTTTCAATTCGCCTAACGCACCTTTTTATTCCCTCTGGATCCGGAGCGTATCTCGCGTATGCTAGAGCGGCCCTAGCCCTTCTTTTTGTATTAACTGGATATGTTTGTGGGCAACTTCCACCTTCGGGTCCACAAAAAAGATTTTGCGGAACTCCTTTATATTTACCTTGA
>Ga0209358_10003421_pt1 | contig 11714 bp, 12 predicted proteins | sample LauGreFa1BDMLBSN_2_FD_187574 | JGI IMG/M metagenome (GOLD analysis project Ga0209358, IMG submission 187574) | Freshwater lake microbial communities from Lake Michigan, USA - Fa13.BD.MLB.SN (SPAdes) (version 2) | ecosystem: Environmental > Aquatic > Freshwater > Lake | place: Lake Michigan, USA...
ACCTACAGGTGCCACAGGACCAGCAGGACCAGCAGGACCAGCAGGACCAGCAGGACCAGCAGGAACAAATGGAACAAATGGAATAGCAGGACCTACAGGTGCCAGAGGTGCCACAGGACCAGCAGGACCTACAGGACCAGCAGGTTCTGGGTTATGGGGATTAACTGGTACAGATACATTCTACAAAGATGGGAAAGTTATTATTGGGGATTCTGCTGTTACTAGTACTGTTTCTACTAATGTAATACCAACAGTAGTAAATAAAAGTAATGGTACAGTACCAATTATGCAAACTTCAGAAGGTGGTCAATTTTCATATTTGGAATTTATAAATCCATCAACAAATGGTTACACAATTACTTTGAATCAAACTGTTACTGTGAATTATGTTTTAGTCGGTCCTGGTGGATATGGTAGAGGTGTAAATTACAATGGTATTGAGGATTTTGCGCTAGGTGGAGGTGGTGGATATGCCAAAGGTTCATTTAATCTTCAAGCTAATACTCCTATTAATGTATTTTTAGGAACTGTAACTATAGACGGGACAAATAATACATCGTCAACTATGTCTATAAATGACCTACTAGTAGCTACTTGTACTGGTGGTGCTATTGGTTCTTATTATTATCAATATATGATGGTAGAATCCCAACCCCCGTATTCCCTCTGGGAATTAAGAAATTTACCTACCACACCCACAGCAGGGGGAACAGCAACTGTAGTTACAGGCTATGGCACAGGTTATCCCGGAAAAGGTGGTAAAATACTTGTAAACGGTAATGAACCGGTAAAACAAAGATACAATGTAAATGATATTCAAGTTCCAACCCAAGAATCAGAAGTACTTGATAATACTACTATAAATTATGGAATTTTTGGTTCTGGCGATATTAATGGACAAAAAGGTGGTGGTGGTGGTTGGTCGACCGACATCAACCAGCAGCGTGGTACTTCTGGTGGTTTTGGGTATTTTTTATTATATTTTACAAAAACAGTTACTATTACAAGAATTCAAACAATTACATTGACAAATAGTTATATACAATTCCCAGATGGTTCACAACAAACTTCAGTATCAAGTGGATCAACAGGACCAGCAGGACCAGCAGGACCAGCAGGACCAGCAGGACCAGCAGGACCAGAAGGACCAGCAGGACCAGCCGGTTCATCCCCATGGATTACATCAGGAACTGATATAAGTTATAATACTGGTAATATTTCTACAACAAAAACAATTACAGCATCAACATTTAATACAAGTTCAGATTACCGTATTAAAGATAATGTTGAAACACTAGATTTAAATGTTTATAGAACTGACCATTTAAGACCCGTATCATATTTAAATAAATTAAATAATAAATACTCATTAGGTCTAATTGCGCATGAACTCCAAGAACATTATTCATTTTTGGTAGACGGTGATAAAGATGGAGAAAAAATTCAATCTGTTGACTATATTGGTCTAATCGCAATATTAATAAAAGAAATTCAAGAATTAAAAAATATTTTGAAAAAGAATAATATAGAATAAAATTGAATAAAATAATAAATACAATAAATACAATAAATATAATAAATGGAATTTTCTGAAGAACAACAACAAGCATTTAATAAATATATTCAGGGGCAAAATATATTTATTACAGGTCCAGGTGGGACAGGTAAATCCGCACTAATTAAATATATAAAAAAAAATGCCGATTTGCGATGTAAAATTATTCAAGTATGTGCTCTAACTGGATGCGCATCTGTCTTATTAGAATGTAAAGCAAAAACTCTACATTCATGGTCTGGTATAGGACTAGGAAAAGGAACTATTGAACAGCTCATTAAAAAAATCCAGAAAAACAAGCACTCCAAAGCACTGTGGAAAGAGACAGATATACTAGTTGTCGATGAAGTGTCAATGATGTCATTGAAATTATTTGAAACATTGGACGCAATTGGTAAATCAGTGAGAAAAGATAGGCGCCCATTTGGCGGATTACAGCTAATATTTTCAGGAGATTTTTACCAATTGCCACCTGTTGGAGACAAAGATGACCCAGAAACGAGTAAATTCTGTTTTGAATCGGAGTTCTGGTTTACAACATTTCCAAAGCAAAATCATGTCCAATTAAAGAGAATTTTCAGACAAAATGACCCAATATATCAGAACATTTTAAACCAGGTGCGTGAAGGGCGACTAAAACGGTCTACAAATGATATATTGTTGAAACAAGTAGATAAACAAACAAATGATGCTTTAACAATTAAACCGACAAAGTTGTTTCCAACACGGAATAAGGTTGACAGTATAAATGCGTCTGAAATGGACAAATTGAATGGCGATGACTTAGAGTTCAAAATAAAGTATCATGGTGACCTTGAAATGACGGCAAAAGAGCGCCTACAACGCACGCAATTTACACCTGAACAAATTAAAAATGAGCTACAGTTTCTAAAATCAAATTTAAGATGTGATGAGAATATCAAGTTGAAAATTGGTAGCCAAGTGATGTGTATTGTGAATATTGAATTGTCAAATGGTGAGATGTTGTGTAATGGAAGTCAAGGTATAGTAGTGAGATTTTCACAAGAAGGTGTCCCAGTAATAAGATTTTCCAGAGCTAATACAAATACCTTTGAACTAACAATGAATTATCATATTTGGCCAAGTGAAACAATTCCTGGAATTGGTGTATCCCAGTTGCCACTTATATTAGCATGGGCATTAACAATACATAAAGCACAAGGCGCAACTCTGGATGTAGCAGAAATAGATGCTGGTTCCAGTATATTTGAATGCGGACAAACTTATGTGGCATTATCTAGAGTAAAAAGTTTGGAAGGATTGTATTTGACGTCATATGACCCAAAGAAAATCCGGATAAATAAGAAGGTACAAGAGTTTTATCAGCAAATAAGTGAAACATTAAAGGAAGAACCAAAAGAAGAAACGAAGGAAGAGGAAACAAGTGAACTAACAAAAACAATAAAACTATTTAATTTATCAGAATATGAATATAAAAACAAATAATATAAACATAAGTAAATATAATTATAACATAAAATGTCGACAATTCAAAATACAGATGTTATTTTTACTCAGGCATCAAATGATGCTCATAGATTAATTGGTAAAGCTGATGATGATACATTATTACTCATTTATAGTTTTTATAAGCAAGCAACTATTGGTGATAATAATACAGAGAAACCGTCTTTTTTTAATTTCAAGGCCTCTAAAAAATGGGAAGCATGGACATCATTAAAAGGCATTTCAAAAATATTGGCACAGGGACAATATATCAAGTATGTGAATGATGCTCTACTTAAATATAATGTATAAATTATAGTCGTCGGCGTCTAGCTAAATAACTTGCCGCACTAGTGCCAACCATGCCATATGCTGTGTGAGGTTTATAAACAAATGTTCCTTTGCTCGATGTATAGCATAATGTATTTGAACAGTTGTTGTATGTCTTATTATATGGTAACAATGTAGTGTCAAATAATGAAATAAAATTTGAACCACGATGTAATAAGCCTTGGGGATATGCTGTAACGTTACTTGTAAATGATGACATTATATTATATTATTAATAGATATTATTATTATTAATAATAAAAATCAAAGTTTACATAACACTTTTACCGCAAGCACTACATCCAGGCTTCGCCTTATGAACACGGTCAATCATTTTGGCATTTAATGCTGAAGGAGTAACAATATGTCTCGTCGTATTATTTACTTGATTCTGTGGTAGATTCATTCGTAATCCATTGTAATTAGAATTATTACTAAATAACATTTTATTCATGATTATCTGTTTTATATTTATTATAAATATTTTAATTATTATTTTATTTTTTATTTTTACCGTGTATTTTATTAAATTTTATTTTATTAAATTTTATTTTATTAAATTTTATTTTATTTAATTTTATTAGTTTATGTTCAGATTTATACTAATACACCGCTAGATAGTTCTGATAAAACATCACAAACAAGTGTTGTTGTCGCATCTGGATACGCATATACATCAAAATTATCATTATTATTAGGAATACAATTACAATCATAATAAATAGACAAATATTCTCCTGTTACAGTCTCAGTAGAACCATCATCAAATCTAACAATATATAAACTATTTTCAATTGCGATTATTTGCGCCTTGACTTTATTACTAGTATCTTCAAATCTTTTGACAAATACATAATCACCAATACTATATGTATATGTAACTGCGTATATTTTGTCTTGTAAATCACTATTTACGTATAATTTTGTATCATTATTAACATTATCTGAAACAATAGGGCAATTACAACCATTAACAATGGATGTTTTCATTATTTTTCCGCCATAAATGGGGTCGGCTCTATTGAAAGGAATATATGGTGTGCCAAATGTAGGTGGTATTACACCGCGTCTTATTGGCTTCTTACCCTTGAGTCTATTTAAATAGCGGTCATATGAATTGTGTTTAATATCTACTCCAGTGCCTCCGGGAGACATAGCACCGGGTCTATTCGCAGTGATTGTTCGTTTTGTGCTACTGGAATGGTAACCAGAACCGGCACCATTTTTTACAACTTGTACATGTGGCTCTCTTCTGTCACTCATTTGGTTCCAATTGACACCAGGGCTTACGACATAAGTAGACCCAGAAATATCCACAATTTTGTAATCTAAATTAGGGCGTTCATATACAGATAAAGCACCTAAATTCATTGTAAATAGTGAGGACTGAACACGCACTGTATTTTGAATAATTTTTTGACGCTGATATTGTGAAGCAGGGTCGTTCGCCGTTAAATTATTATTACAACCTCTACATCTGTAAAGTAATTCTCCTTTATTACTATAACTATTCAAAAGTGATGATTGTTGGAACATTTATATATATATATAAAATTATAAAATTGAAATATTCTTTGATAATAAAGATTGTTGTAAAACAAAAAGAAGATTTAATGACAGACAATTTAAAAATACAGCTAGATCTAGAAAATGATAACATTGACGCCATTACAAGCAATCACACTAATGCTTATACAAATGCCAATATCAACACATATACAATCACCGGCGCAAAATATTGTTGTTTATTATGTAAGAAGACCTATACGCGAAAGACCTCATTAGATAAGCATAAAATATTATGCGACTTCAAAACAAAGACAAAAATGGAGCATCAGGTAGACGAAGAAGAAATCGGTGATGTTCCTAGTCATGAACAATTGGTGAAAATAGTCCAAGAGCTAACTTTTAAATATATAAAGTTAGAAGAAAAGATGGAACATTTACAAAAATGGGTGAATCAAAAGAAGCAGAAAATAAAGGTTATTGATTGGTTAAATGAGCATATTATAGGAACAATTGGTTTCAAAGAATGGATAACTACAGTCGAAGTATTGCCAGAAGATGCGTTGTCATTATTTGAAAACAATATTTTCCAAACATTTCAACTTATAATAGAAAATAATCTGAAGGAAAATTCGGAATTTATTTATCCAATCAAGTGTTTCTCACAGAAAACAAATATATTTTATGTTTGTGAAAAAACTGTTGATAATAAATGTATTTGGGAACAAGCAACAACAGATACTGTTTTATTATTATTAAAGAAAATTCAAAGTAAAATTATTGCTGAACTAACAAAATGGAAGCTGGCAAATAAGACGCAAATTGATGCTAATGATAAATTATCAGACCAGTTTAATAAAGCAGTTATAAAGTTAATGAGTGTCAACTTTACAACACATGATGTAAATGCGAGTCGAATACGTAACAGTTTATACACATTTTTGAAGACAGATTTGAAGAACTTGATTGAATATGAGTTTGAATTATAAATTATATTGTAAATTAAAAAAGATAATTTATAAAATATTGTTTATTTTTTATTTTTTATTTTTTATTATAAATTAAACAGAAGGAAAACTTGGTTGCATCGCAATTCCGCAAATACCCTTGTCATTTGTAGAATCACTACGAGCAATCTTTACATAACCTTGGTCGCCCCAAGATGTTGACCAAGAGTTCTTCACGAGCCAATACTTGATGCCATTTTCAACACCATAACCAACAATAAGAACCCCATGGTCCAAATTGGTGCCACAGCTGGAGCTAGTTAAAACACCCGATGAATATGACTGGAAATACTTGGTATCCGCCTCAATCGCAATAGAAACAGGTTGTTGCGCAACAGCAGCCTTCAAAGAAATCTGGTCATTGGGCTTAACATCAGAGCAACTAGAGAAATGGTCAACAGCAGAGCATGAGTGGCACGTTCCAGCAGTCTTGGTAACACCAGAAGTGTAAGGATAAGCTGACTCAGTACACATGCCATTATCAATAGCGTATTTGAACGCACCGTCCATTTGTCCACCATTACATCCCATACTTCCATATTTAAGACCGGCACAGTCAACTAACTCTTGCTCAGACAAGCTCACAAGGGAGCCCTTGGCAATTGACCAAGCACCCTCCATAGCACCGGACGCAGAGAAAGTCCAACACGAACCGCATTGACCCTGGTCCTTGACAGGTGTGACGGCATTATGTTGACGCCAATCATACGAATCAGGTGCTCCAGAAGCACTACTACTGAATGACTTACATCCAGAAGCTTGAACTGGAGCAGATGACTTTAATCCAGAAACATAGGTAGCTCTGAATTCAGAGGCGGTCAAATCAGTGAATTGATTGACACCCATAGTGAAATTCTGCGAACGGTCGCTGTTGTGTTGTCTGATGGCTCTAAAATTCTCTCTGAAAACGGAGAATCTTTCCTCCATTTCTTGAAGGGTCGAATATTTCTTGCTAAATCTTTCTTGAAAGTTAGAGAATTCTTTCCATTCAAAGACATGGTCATCAATCATAGTTGATTCACTATTTCCTCTAAGGTTAGTTTGAGATAAAACGCTGGCAAAGAACGAGACTAAAATAATGTATTGCATCATTTTTATATATACTAAACAAAAAATCTTTAAATTCTTTTGTTTAATTCTTTAACAATACAAACAAATTTTAATAAATGCCGAAAAGAATAAATTATATTGTGCATAACAATAATATAAATTGTTCAATACTATTGTAATTTATGTAAATGAAAGTAGAAAAAATACAACCCAAAAATATTTAAATGAAATAGGAATTGTTGAAAATGTTCATTATTTAGAAGCCTCAACAATAAACAATTCTAAGGATTTTTTAGAAAATATACCAAGCAATTTTAATAAAGAGCAAGATTCAAAAATAATTTGTTGTTTAAAAAGTCATATTAGAGCAATAGATTACGCATTTAATATTTCATCCAATGAATATAGTATTATACTAGAAGATGATGTAACTTTTTATAAATATAACATAATTGAAAAAATAAATGAATTAATATATAAGTGGTCTAATGATGAAAAGTATAAAAAATGTGGAGTTATTCATATAGGTTGGATACCTATGAATAATTATAATAGTTATTTTACGTCAACTCCATATGATACTTTAAAAAATTATCAAGATTCAAATATTTTGAATTTAATACCTGTTGGAGCACAAGGTTATATAATAAAAAAATCTAAATGTCCAAATAAAATTAATGAAATTATAAATTCAAAAAAATATGTTGAATTATTTAATATATTACACAATAATTTTGTAGAATATTTTGGTGAGTCTAATATTAATGAACATCTTTTAGCTAGCGATACAGTAATTCCAAGAATACTAAGACCATTAGTAGTTTTTCCTCCTTTAATTATTGAAAGAGGTGAAGATTCAACTTTGAATCATACAAACACAAATAAAGAATATTGGAATGATTTTTTCAAAAATAATGAAGATAAAAAGAATAATTATTTATGTTTACACTATTGAAGAATGTAATTAGAATTTTTTATTATTTTAAAAGTTTTTAAATATTTATACATTATACTAATATTTTATTAGACCAAATTATTTTATAAAATATTAAGTCAAAACAATGTAAAAATAAAGCACTAAATATTTTTAATCAGAAAACAAAAAAAATATTTATTATTTTTATAATAAATGTTTTTAGAATTGTTACATTATTTAATTGGCTTGTTTTTTGTTAGTTTGTTAATTTGTTTAATTATAAAAACTCATAATTATTTTAGTAGAAATAATCAGCCATTAACTCCACAATCAATGACTGAACATTTTTTGAATAAAAATAAATAAAATAACGTGTTTTTCATTATTTTTCAATTAAATTAAAAAATTGAATTTATTTTTCGCAAAAAAAATTGAGATATATTCAATTCTGTATAGTTTCAATTAAATTCAATTTCAATTAAAATTGTAAAATTCAATTAAATTCAATTAAATTCAATTAAATTTAATTAAAAATGACTCCAATTCAATTAACTATTTCAAACAATATGCTCAATATTAGCATTAACGTTGCTGATTTGCTTAGCACTGGATCAATAAATATTAGCTTAAATAATAATCAACTAGACCAACAAGTAATTAAAATTCCAGTAGCTAATGCTGAAGTCATTAATGACATCACAAATGTCACAATTAGAAAGCCTATTAAGAAAACAAAAAAAAGACCCAATCTTATTATTGAAGATGATGACGATAATGAACAACAAGAAAAAGAAAAGGAAAAAGAAAAAGAAAAAGAAGAGCCTATTCTCTTATGTAAGGAAGTATCTTTAGAAAAAAATGATATGAATATAAGTGATAATGAAATAAGTGATAATGAAATAAATGACAAAAAAAGAAAATATATTAGTCACAAATATGAAAGAGACGCTGATGGACTTATACAATGTCCTTATTGCGACTGTAAGAAGAAGAATTTGAGCACGATTTCCATGCACGTTTCAGTAAATCATGCGTCTGAAATGGGACGAGAATCAAATCCGTTCAAATGCGAACATCCAGGATGTAATAAGAGTTTCCCGATTAAAACTCGCCTACAACATCATATCAATAATCATCATGTAATCGAAAATCTGGTGTGCCCATTTCCTGACTGTAAATATTCGGATGCCAAGAATAAGCAGACATTGTATACTCATTATGTGAGAAAGCATATGAATTATGAAACCATGTGTAACGACAATGTGTGTAATACTTGTGGCTCAACAAAACCAACTGGTATAATTTATCATTTAGCGACTTGTAATCCTAATTCGCCGTTTTGTAAATCTGTTGTATAAAATGTATAAACTTGTTTAATTTAATTAATTATAAATTCTAAAAACATTGATATGTTTTTTATTTTCTCGTGTTTTCATCAAAAATCAAATATATTTCATAATATATTGAAGTTATGAAATATCTTGGTGGAAAACAAAGATTAGGCAAACACATTGCGCCCATTTTAAAAGATGTTTGGGCAATTTATGAGAGTCTTTTTTCAACATCATTGGAAGCATATTTAGAGCCATTTTGTGGCTCTCTAGGAGTTTTAAAGAATATGACTGATATTAAAGGTTCAGGAGTATCTGTTTTAGCAAATGATTATCATCCGGATTTGATTCAGATGTGGAATGAAGTAAAGGCTGGCACATTTGTGTGTCCTGAAAGTGTTTCAGAAGAGGAATATAATGCTGCGAAACTGTTACCAAGTCCTAGTGCGTTAAAATCGTTCATTGGATTCGGTATGAGTTTTGGTGGACGTTTTTTTGGTGCTTATTCGCAGAAATATTTAAATGATAAACCCGAGGATTTCTGTAAGGAAATGACAAATAGTTTGAAGCGAATTGGACCTGTAATTCAGAATGTAACATTTACTAATAAAGAATATCAGGAACTAACACCAAAAAATATGTTTGTGTATTGTGACCCGCCTTATGCGTTCAGTAAATATCCAATTAAATATAGAAGAGCAACAAAAAAATACGATGTATTTGATAATGCAAAGTTCTGGGAGCTAATGCGAGAATGGAGTAAGACAAATTTGGTTGTTGTGTCGGAAGTAACAGCACCTCCTGATTTTATCAATGTGTGGGAGCAGGAGCGCTACAGAAGCGCAGCACAAAGCAAAAAGACGCGATTTTGTGAAAAATCAGAAACAGAATCAAAAACACACAACACTGAGAAGCTATTTATTCATAAATCTATTGCTTCAAAAATGTTTCCTGTATCTGAAATTAAACTTTAAAAAATAACTAATATTATTTAATTAATTATTTTTTTATTTTTTCTCTAATAATACTTGGTAATCATGTATCACAATATTGTAACCATTATTTTGAAGATGTGGAATACTATATTTTCCTTTGCCATCTAAAATATTACTTCCAACATCATCAACTAATATAATACATTTTTCACTCATTAAACCTTTTTCAAGAATAAGTTTAATATCTATTAAATGTTGCATAGCAGCCTCTTCACTGGTTTCCATATGATCCATATATAAGAAATCAATCTTTTCGCTAAAGTCTAATAAAAAATTAGTTGAATATGTTTTATGAATTTTGACATTTGAATATTCATTACACATAGTTGTAACAATTTTATTTGCGCTTGTGTCAGGGTCAACTGTATAAATATTACATTTTTGTTCTTTTAAATTTTCAGCAAAAACTTTTGTAAAAATACCGGCTCCCCAATCCCATATATTTGGATTATTTGGATCCCAATATTGTTCATCAGGTATCATACAACCATTTACACCACCATCTACAAAACTTCGACTACTGCCTAATTCAACAATATTATAATACCTATTATTGTCATCCATATGTTCCATATTATTTTTTATCATTTCATATGATTTTAAGAATGTACTAGTTCTTCTTTTAAAAAAATTGGAATATTTCATTATATATAAATATTTTATATTTTATATATAATATTTCAACGAATTACAAGACAAATAATAGTTTAATTTGTTAAACTAAGAAACTCATCCAATGATATAATTTGTATTGGTTTGGCCAGTGTTTTATTTAGTTCCCGTGCTTTATCTAATTTTCCGGAGCTCTCGGTCACTGATTTTGCTACTAAAATATCCGTATTTTTCGAGACAGATGACCCAAATTTAGCCCCAACTGCTTTCACCTTGTCTTCAATGACCTTCTCGGTGAGCCCTGTGACAACAATTGTCTTGCCATTGAATGGATGATTTGCTATAACTGGCATTTCAAGTGCCAATGCCGACTCCTTTGGAACTAGCATTTTATCTTCTAATCCTGTATCTTTCAAAAACGCAATGAAATCAGGGATTTTCTCTACGAATGCCGATGCTGTCTTAGAAGCCATGCCTTTGATTTCAGTTAATTTTTTAATCTTTGCTTCATTTGATTCCTTGGACAACAAAATATCCGGATAGGTCTGAATAATAGGTCCTAATCTTGTCTCACTAAACCCGTGACCAAATATATTTGATGCGGACATAATAGTTACAAGTGTAGCCTTTTCTATCTTATCTTGTATACCATTGTATATTTTTGCCGCCATTTTCTTCTGAAATCCTTCTACTTTCAAGAAATCTGCTTCCGTCATTTTTATAATCTTGCCAACACTATCATATCCAGCGCCAATAATTTTTACAACATTGCCAGCACCAAGACCATCTACTTCAATACCCTTGAAGAAACCAGTAATATTTTTTTCTTTTACTGTGGCATCTTCGCTGGCATTTTCAAGCATAATATCCACATGAGTTGAATTCCATACATATGGCACTGATGGCATTTTAGGTTCAGGCGCAGGAACTATAACAGATTTAATA